>Ga0265797_10010645_pt1 | contig 11680 bp, 8 predicted proteins | sample P2T30metagenome_FD_192433 | JGI IMG/M metagenome (GOLD analysis project Ga0265797, IMG submission 192433) | Plant litter microbial communities from East Loma Ridge, Irvine, California - P2 T30 | ecosystem: Environmental > Terrestrial > Plant litter > Unclassified | place: USA: California... | reverse complement strand
ATCCCACGGCCATACAACCCAGCACCAAAGATCAGCCATCCTCCCCCGCGACCGATGTACTCGTCCATGGGCCACGCTGATGGCTTCCAACCGTTGAACAAGGGCATGCACAACCCGCTACAACAGGCGCGTCAGACAATCATATTGGACGATGAAGACAACTTCGACCCAGACGCGGCTATTCGAGCCGAGGGTGGACGGTTCGGCGAGCCCGACCCGTACGCGTATGTCGACTCTGGTGCGGCAAGCGAGAACATCAAAGCGCTGCTTGAGGGTGCTTTTGAGGAAGACGAGAAGATCCCTAGGACGCGACTTCGTAAGAAGAAGAAGCAGCAAGAGGATGACGCTGGCAATTCCCTGGCGGACCGACTACAGGCGCTTGCCGTCAAGGACGAAGAGGCCAAGGCAGAGGCTGAACCAGAAGAGGAAGAGGAAGAAGATGATGGAACGGTCGAAGGTCTCAAGGTGAAGCTGCTGCCTCATCAAGTCGACGGTGTCGCGTGGATGATCGAGAAGGAGACAGGAAACCATAACAAGAAGGCCAAGCTACCCAAGGGCGGTATCTTGGCCGATGATATGGGTCTAGGAAAGACCGTGCAATCCCTCGCCCTCATTCTTTCCAACCCTCGCCCGGAGAAAGGTGTTGAGCCCGAGAACAAGAAGAACAAGATTTCCGACTCCACCGGCAAAGGCACTCTTGTCATCGCTCCTCTGGCTCTGATCAAGCAGTGGGAGGCTGAGATCAAGAGCAAGGTCGCCAAGTCGCATGCCCTCAAAGTCCTCGTACACCACGGCCCCAACCGTACAGAGTCCGCTGAGAAGCTGAAGCAGTATGACGTCGTTATCACTACTTTTAACAGCTTAGCCACCGACTTCGCGAAGTGTGGTGATGGCCCTGATGGTCTGAAGAAGGGCTGCTTCGCCGTCTCTTGGTATCGCATCATGCTGGATGAGGCGCATACCATCAAGAACCGTACGACCAAGATGGCAAAAGCTTGCTACGAGCTTCGTTCACATTACCGATGGTGCCTTACTGGTACACCGATGCAGAACAATATCGACGAGCTACAGAGTCTGATCAAATTCCTCCGCATCCAACCGTACTGTGAGCTCTCTTCTTGGAAGGAGTCCATCGCGCAGCCAATGAAAAACGGTCGCGGAAACCTTGCCATGAAGCGTCTCCAAGTCTTCTTGCGCGCTTTCATGAAGCGGCGTACAAAAGACGTGCTGCGGAAGGAGGGTGCTTTGAACTTTGGCGGCAAAGCCAAGGAGGGCGAGGAGAGGCCAGCGTTCCACATCGTTGCGCGCAACGTCGAGACCATCATAGGAGAATTCACGACCAAGGAGCGCATCTTCTACGACCGCCTACGAGACCGCACACAAGCCCGCCTTGATGAGATGATGGGCGGCGAGAAGCAGGATTACATTGGAGCGTTGGTGTTGCTACTTCGTCTGCGCCAGGCCTGCAACCATCCCAACCTGACGAAGAGCAACGTCAAGGATGACAAGGATGCTTTGACAACCGGTTCAAAATCAAATGCCGCAGCTGGTCTTCAGACTCCGCGAAAGGCAGCCAAAGATGACGCCGATGATCTTGCAGATCTCTTGGGCGGTCTTAGTGTCGCGACCAAGCGCTGTGATATCTGCCAAAACACACTTAACAGTGATAATACAGCTGCCGGCGGAGTACGTTGTACAGAGTGCGAGGAAGATCTGAACGGGTCTGTCAAGAAGAAGTAAGACTATGTCGTGCAAAGTCCCAGTGAAGCCACATACTAACAATTGACAGGCACAAGTCGAAGAAGCACCGCAAACACAAGCACAAGGACGGCAAGAGCAAGAAGCACCGGCAACCAAAGCCAGTCTTGGACTCCGATGACGAAGAAGACGAACCACAATCGACCGCCGCAAAGCATTCTCGCAACCGTCGCGTCGTTGTCGACAGTGACGACGAAGAAGAGGAGGGCGAGTGGCTCGTTCCTGAAGATCAACAGCACGCTGAAGACCTGGGCAAGGCTGGCGGTACCGATGATGAGAACGCAGAAGGTGGCGGCGATACTCTTGCTACCGTAGACTCAGACGCATCTGAGACTGAGGACGAGAGCAGGAGCAATCTCGACTCATTCGTCGTTCACGATACCGACAGCGAGGACGGCGCGCCCGTTGCTCGTAAGAAGCTGGCTAAGAAGCCGCAAAAGGTCATTAGTCTTGACTCCGATGACCAGGAGGCTAACAGCGAAAGCGACAACGGCAGTGACAGTGGCTCAGAGGACTCCGCAACCGACTCCGAAGGCTCCGACTCCGAATCCGACTCTGAAGCCTCAGAATCCGAGACCTCAGAAGCTTCCTACAACGCCTCAGACCTCGTCCCATCCACCAAAATCCGCCAACTCCTCGCCATCCTCGAAAAAGAAACTGGCGAGCACAAGGTCATCGTCTTCTCACAATTCACATCCATGCTCGACCTCATCGAACCCTTCCTCAAGCGCGCAGGCTACAACTTCACCCGCTACGACGGCAGCATGCGCAACGACCTCCGCGAAGCCAGTCTGCAGAAGCTGCGCGAAGATAAGCGCACGCGCGTCTTGCTGTGTAGTTTGAAGTGCGGTAGTCTTGGGCTTAATCTCACGGCTGCTAGTCGAGTTGTTATTATGGAGCCGTTTTGGAATCCGGTATGTATCCCCACACCCCCCACGCTGCCAGAAGAGCCACCCGCTAACTCATGAACCCAACAGTTCGTGGAAGAACAAGCAATAGACCGCGTCCACCGCCTCAACCAAACCGTCGACGTAACCGTCTACCGCCTCTCCATCCACAACTCCGTCGAAGAACGCATCCTCGAGCTGCAGGAAGCCAAGCGTAAACTCGCCAACGCCGCTATCGAAGGTGGTAAAGCCATCAAGAATCTCACGATGAAGGATATGATGGCGTTGTTTAGTCGGGAGAGTGAGTATGATCGCAGGCATGATGATGATGCTAAGGATATGGAGTTGTATGGGAGGAGGAAGGTGTTGGATGGGGAGGGGGAGGGGGATAGGGGTGAGGTGGTGGAGGATGGGGGGAGGAGGAGGAAAGCGGGCAGTTTGGGGTTTAAGACGGTTAAGAGGACGGAGAGGAGGGATGAGGGGGGTGCTTATGGACGGCGTTGATGGGGCGGTGAAGGGTGGTGCTTTACTGGCGTGTTTAGATGGTGGTGATGGGGGTTTGTTATGATATGGTGTTCACGATACGGTATGACATGAGTTGTCGTTCTTGGACTCTCTCCTTGATGGTTTAGACGGCGGACTTTCGTCGTTGCGAAATGAAGTGCATGGTCATGATTTGCTATCTGTAATGCTTCCGACAAGCTCTGCAAATCTCTCAATCTTCCTCTACCATATTCTCAGCTCATTCGCGGTCTTCCTTTCGTGCTAGAAGACATTTGGTTATGGAGCCGCGAAACTTAAGGGTCTGGTCGATTCGTCGTTCATTTCTCCCCCATCATGTTTTCAATTCATTCCTGGTCTCCCGTTTCTCGTACGAGGCATCTGGTTTTTGTAACTGCGATACCTCAAGCTCTGGTTGATTCGTCGTTTCTGGGTCGCCGCTAGGTCATCGCAGTATCATGGACAGAAGACATATGGGCACCGTACGTGCTGATGTTGCACCATATCATGCAGCCGTGCATGTTGCAATCTTGGTTTGTCTACACCTAAGGGATACGTATGCCGATAGCTTATCCTCGGGTAGGACTGCACCCGAGTGATTCATGGACGCGTTTTGACAGAGGTTGCGTTCACGGCGGTACACACTGTTCCATTAACTAACAAGCGACAGTACATGCAACGGACACATGAAAGAAATTGGCTGATAAGGTAAATCGGGACTCTAGAAGGAAAGTCAAGTTTCCGATGCGCTACATTGAGAGAAATGCTTGTCGCTACATGCGCCCTAGCCTCCATCAAACATTCTGCGTTTCCACTCGTACTCCACATATACTAGGACAACAACAGTCAGACAACCTGACTCTGGACGCCATAATATAGAGCCACGTGGGGAAGTCCGACTCATCCCCTTCATATGATGGTAATGTCTTGCTTTGGCATTTTGCTGACAACATCTTCCAGCTCTTGCTCCGTGTCGTAATGTAATCCTGCAACTCCTATTCGCATATAGCGCTTGCAAGGAAGGCGATTGAGTATGAGCCCTTTCAGGCTGTAGCCGTAAGTTTCGACGTCGCGGTAGAAACGGTGATCTTCCGGTTTATGGAGCACAAGTGCGACGTACGCCGTATGGAGCTCTGCATATTCTGTGCCATCAAAAGTGAGGGTATCAGTCATTACAGGAAACGATGAAATCTCCCGAATCCTGTAGGTCCCACCCGACTCATCGGGTACCGATATCGTTAGATTTTCAACCTTATACATGATTTTGTCTTGCACGCCGCTCCAATCCAAGCTGCCAATGGATGCTCGTAGTTCGATCTCTCCCCCCGTCACCTGGCCGTACTTGTCTGCCGCATTGGCTAAAGATGTCTCACATCTGAGTATTTGGGTATATAGCCCGCAGACATTTACTTGACGTGAAAACCAGATAAGACCTTTCACTGACGCCCAGCTCCAAGAGGGAGCAATATAGAACTCCGAACGAATAGGCCCGGGGTTATCAACTCGCCACAAGAGGTCCACGGGCAGCTGCGAACTCCATAAGCCAGCCACATAGTCGCACCGTGTTCTATTGTAAATCTCCGATGCAATGCCCGATAAAGCAATCAGTCTGTCGGTTTCGAAAGTAAGGCCGCACATTGTATATCTGAATAAAAGAAGTCCCCAGTTATCTCGGACATCGTATACGTCTGCGGATCGGCTTTGACAGTATAGTCGTTTCAATTGACCATAGTTGTTCAAAGACTCTTCATCTGGTAGGTCGCCATCAGGAAAGACTTCAGAGGCCTGAAGCGTTCTACACTCCCAGAAGGCCATTGATTTCGACATGTGCACGATGCGAGGTGACAAGATCCGTTCTTGTAGGACCCACGCTCTTTGATTTACAGCTGCATCCTCCACTTCATCAAACCAAATCTCTGAAGTAGTCACTTCCCATGTAGCTGTCTCGCCGTACTTGTCATATTGCGTATGAAAGTAATCCATAGGGCGTGAACCGTTCCGACTAGCGAAAAGACCTGAGCAATCGATGCCTGCTGCCGTTGCAGAAACATTGAGCCAGCTGTTAGCATATACTTTTCCCATCAGCGCCGATTCCCTCTTCCAATCTTGGTCATCGTCTTGGACAATGCACATACAATCTACCCACATCAGACGAAGACCCAGTCGCCATGCCATGTTGGCCAAGTCCCGGAACGTCGGTCTCAGAGTCGATACAGCAACGCCATCTTGGAAGGATTTAAGCGATTTGGTCGTTAACTGCAGATTCTGAGTGCCAGTAGTGCCCCAGCAATGACTTAGGGTAATATAGGGACCGAATTGTAGTTGAGAACGGTCTCGTAGATGAACGCTTAGGATGCCAGACTCTTCGGTGACCTCCAACAAACGCGATGGCATCCATGCTGTTTCGGGCCTCAGGTTGCAAAGATCGTGGTGTACTGTACACCGTTCGAGCCATCCAACGATCTGCGATATGGTCTCGGCTGAGCCCGTACTGTCCCAGAAGGCTGTTGGTCTAAGCCTTGCTTCCGATCCGTCGGATGGGTCGTGAGGGACTACATGTCTGAAACAAAATTCATTTGCGTAGATTCCCGCATCTGGCCCGTACTGTGGGCGGTCCAAAATGTAGTGATTACTGAGCCACACATTGATGGCCGTTGGCCAGGCTTTCCTGTGGCTACGATCAACGTGCCAGATGGTGACCGGAGGGACAGAATGTAAATCGGTTCGGAAATCTTTTGCGGCGATAAATTCGACAATTTTAGAACAAATGTAACAACCGTTGGTCGCTGAAGAATGAAGGCTTGCATGCGAAGAGTGATGATCAAATTCGATATACTTGGAGTTGAGTTCGAGGAGATCTGGTACTTTGCTAAAGATGGCCTCGCAAACGTGACACAGCATGGTGTACTCAAAGGCGACGGACCTGTTCTCTGGAGAATCTTAGATGCCGTAGCGCAAAGGTTGACTTGGTTGGGCCGAGAGAGATGAGTTGGACAGAGAATTGCGCAACAGTCGTGACCGGTGAACAGTGCGGGGAAAGAAGTGAGACTAACCCGATCGCGGACGCGACGGCAGTCACGACTGGATGAATATCATCCTTGACCTGCCACACCATGCACAGTAATCTTGCGTATCCCGATACGTCTATCGCATTCGCTCGTGAAACATATGCTGCCTGGTGGCTCTCTCAACATGCAGCTGCCTACGGGGTTGCGCTGGATTCGGTTGCGCAGAAGGGGAAGGCTGATGGCAGAGCCTGGTCTCCATATCTAGCTCTGCTCGTCAGCACCCCGCTCGAACCTAGCATCTCAGGAGCCCACAATGGCGTCCTTCACCCTGACGCCGATCGTTCAACAGGCGGTCGAGCATCGCCTCGAAGAGCTCGAACGCACAAAGAAGTCCTTCGAGCGACGATACCTCTCTGAAGCCGCAGAGTCTGATCAGCCAAGTGTTATCGTACGTCTCGAAAGGCTGCTGGACGAAGTGAAGAATCTGGAGCCAAAGCTCGACGAAGAGGACGGCGAATGGTTGACGGAGACCATTCAACGATGCATCGAACAAGCCCAGGATGACAGTGCAATCTCTGAAAAGAAGCTATTGAGGCTTGAGAAGAGCTTGCGCGATAAATTGAGCAGGTTTCGCAACCGTATGGAGGTGTCATGCCTACACGCACAGCTCATCAAAGAAGTTACGAACGCGGCTAAGATCGAAACGGCAACTGCCAAGATCGAGGTTGTCGCCCTGGACGACGACGATTTCGAAGTAGTCGACCACGAAAGCGAAGAGGTCCTCGAGAAATTTCAGGAAGCTTGTTCCCAGCCGACGAATGTGAACAGCCAATCGATCGAGACCTATCTTTCAAACCTGTTCACGTCCGAAGACGAACACCTACAAGCGATTCGAGACGCAATGCAAGCATACGGAGATGATCTGAGTAGCGGAGAAATCGAGGTAGACGAGGTGTGCTTGACGTGGATAATGACGGACTTGATGAAGTCGGAACGAATTAGCCACGAACGGAAGGCCACCCTCGCAAACTACCTGCAGTCACCCGATGCATTACGAGAGCTTGTCGCAACTTTGAACATGATGAGCTATCGTGACTGGAACTATAGAAACGCGGAGGCGGGCTTGCCAGTCGAAGTGCGCAAAACGAAGGGCGGCAAGCATTACGTTCACGTCGAGGTAGACATTATCGACATGTTGTTCCTGCATTGCTGTGCGATGGGGTGGGCCGTGAAGTTGAACGGGTGTCTGAAAGACTTCGTTCACGAGTCGGGTCTGTTTCGCTGTGCTCCGTTGACAGAAGCGGAGCTCGACAGACGTGCTTTCTTCTTCGACGCACCTCGTCCTGCACCAGCCATGGGTACTGCGTGTGGCGGCTACCTGTCGCCACCACCACCGCCCTTACCTTCCGTGTTTCAATCAATACCTCCTCCTCCTCCCCCTCCATTACCTCTGTTCAACAGCAGGAAGGGTAGTCGAAAGAAGAAGAAGAAGAGGAATGAGAACATGTATCCCATAATGTCCCTGGCACCTCCACAGCCACCGCCAGGTGCGCCTCTAGACGTAGAAAGTCTTCGAAGGGACGACTATCAACGGCACTTCTTCATGTCACGTCTTCCTCGGAAAGACGGCGAATTACCCGAGATTGTTTCGTCCGAAGACGTCCAAGCAAGATTGATTAAGACACTCGCTGTGGAATGCAAGCTTCGTAAGGCTTTTGATGGCAAGGTGTGTGCCACAACTTTGGCGTTTGACTCCATTGCCTCTACAGTACCCCATCAAGCCGTCATCAAAGCGTTGAGGTTTCTTGGTATCCCGGAAGTCTTTCTCAAATTCTTCACTCGCGCTCTGGAACCCAAGATGAGCATCCGAGATTCTGCTAGTAATTCGGATAGACTCCTAACGCCTAGAAGTGGAGTTGCGGTAGGTCATGGCCTGGAGATGTTGTTCAGCGAAGCTGTGCTGTTATTCCTCGATCTTGCCACGCACAAAGCGACGAAGTCGTACATGTATCGTCTGTATGACCGCTGCTACTTTGTCGGTACTGCGATCCAGGTCAAGAGTGCCGAGCAAGAAGCTGCCCGTTTCTCTGATATCGTGGGACTGAAGCTGCGCAATACCTCGTCCAGTGGCGGGCTCTCCATCGGACTTTTGACCATGGACTTGCAGGGGTCCTTGTGTCTCGATAAAAGCCAGGGATTAGGCGTGGATGAGATCAGAGTCGCCCTATACGCAACCCACGTAGGAGCTAGGCTCAAAACATGCTCAACCGTACTGGAGTGGATTCGCGAATGGAACGACACTGTCGGTACCTACGCAGCACATCTCTTCGGACCTCTTGCCAATGTGTTCGACGCAGCACATCGCGATGCCGTCAAGTCCGCTTATAGGCGTATCCACTCTATCGTACTTGGTGGTAGCGACTTGACCACATACGTTGCGAAGATGCTCAACCCCCATCTGACATGTGGTCTGGAGAGTATGTCTTTCGATCTTGAGCCCATCATCTACCTCCCGCAATCGTATGGTGGCCTCGGTGTAAAGACTCCGTTTGTCGCTTTAGCATCCGCCGCCAAAATTAGTGAAACTGGTTCCGGAAGGATCGAAGGATATGTCAGCGAAGAGGCTGCCTACTACAAACAAGCCGCAGACCGATACGCTCGGGCATCAGGCTGCCAACGTCAGCAAAGGCTCGAAACGATCTTCAACAATGATCTATCAAGGATGATCTCAGCGCTTGGTTCTGAAGCCACATCCAGCCTTGGTCTCGCAGCCCTTCCGTTCATGACAGAAGCTGAGATGACGGAACATCGCGAACGTACTTCGTATCCACCGATTGCCGGCGACCTCTGGAACCACGGTTCAGTGCCAGTGCCAGTGCCTGACCTTTTCAGCCTCTATCGTGATCTACTTGGCGAAGGCACTGATCGCATTGAAGAAAGCCAAAGGACCAAGCGAGAGGTACAACGTCTTTCCCGGAAAAAGGATCTGAAGGACTGGTACAGGGTGAGTCAGGTAGACAAATGGATGTTGCAGCTCTATAGCGAAGAGTGTTTTGAAAGGTATGGCGGCCTTGACATCTGGTGGGCTGACGGCATGCCCGTGGAAGTCTACAACAGCCTCAGAGGTCACATGTCGGATGACGACGACGACGATTGTAGTTCCATGGTGTAGCCCAGACGCACAGGCGAGCTCAATTGCCCGGATGCGACGCGCGCTTCTCTTCTGTCGATACCGTCTACTTACAACCGTCGCTTCCGAAGGTGTGTCATGAATCTGTCGCGTTTCTTACGGGTCTCCTAAAATGCTCACGGTAGCTACGAATCAATGAATCATTCACGACGCGTCTCCATTAGTGCAGCGCGAAGATCTCGACCCCAGGCGTCGTGACCTTGAAGGAGCGGCAATGCCACCCCACAAATGACAAGAGGTGATATTCTGTGACGAGCAAAGGATGCGCGCGACTTTGAATAGTGAATCCAGTAGCGATGGTGAGGGCGGGAGCGATGGCCTGGTGCTGTGGGAAGTGTGGATGATGGCGATGCTGTGCGCAAGATCGTGCAGCCTTCGGGATCTCAGAAGCAATCGTTTTCGATCGCACCACGTGACACACGGCGAAATCTTCTCAAGGCTCTTCGTTCATGCCAGACCTATGAAACGAAACACATTTTCCGAAAAAGTAATAATGAGCGGGATAACTCATATAGAACGCCGCATCATATTGGTGGATTCATGCGGTGCTGGCGCAGGGGACACGTAGTTCTCCCCGCACGTTCCGTACATTCACTTTATACCACCGGCTAAGAAGGCCAAGCCTTGCTAAGCTTCGCAAAGGATCATCAAGCCTTGTCTATCTACAACACAAGCGCTACGCCACCATGCCCTAGAACGTTTAGACATCGCGACTAGCAACACCTGTCATTTCTTCACACTTACCTAGGTGTCTCCGCCTATGCGCCCTGAGTACCTGCAACCGCGACGCCTCGACGGGAAAACCTCGTGTCGCAATGGAGGCCGAATATAAGACATCATTTGGCAGGCCGTGCCATCTCGGGCCTACTCTAGATTGTTCTCTTGCAATGCATTATACGAATGCGAGCATGTTGCGAATGCGAGGTTCATAGACGACTGCGAGAGGTAGTATATACATCTCCTGCCCGTCGCTTGTAAGGCGTCACTATCAATCCCTGGCTTCCATTCTTTAAGCACTGGTCTGTTCGTCTAGTTTTCTTGATTGACTTCATTTCACATCCCACGCTTTACCCGTCATTTCCATTCTCGCCAAGACGAAAACGACGAGATGCTGTCTAAGCTGGCCTTTTTCCTCGCTTCTTCCAATGTTGCTTTCTCCGCACCAAGTCTCGACCCCCGTCAGGCAGTAACCATTGCCGTGGACTCCAGTAAGACTTTCCAAACGATTGACGGTTTCGGTATCTCCGAGTTCTACGGTCGCGCTGGAAACATCAAGTCTCTGGCAGCTGCTGCCCAGAAGCAGACCCTTGACCTTCTCTTCGATCCTACTACCGGTGCTGGCTTCAACATCCTGCGCAATGGCATCGGCTCTGGCCCATCCAGCGGCTTCTCTATTGAGCCCAACAGCCCCGGATCGCCCACTGGAACACCAAAGTACCAGTGGGATGGCTCCGACAACAACCAGGTTTGGTTGACGAAGCAAGCGCAGGCCCGCGGCCTCAAGACCATCTACGCCGATGCTTGGTCTGCTCCTGGGTTCATGAAGACGAACGGTAAAGACTCAAACGTAAGTACAACCACCTAAACGGGGACTGGAAGCGATAGCTAACTTGCTCCAGGGAGGAAGTCTTTGCGGTGTCGATGGCACGTCCTGCGGCAACTGGACCCAAGCTTACGCCAACTACCTCACACAATACGTCAAGTACTACAAGCAGGAGGGTATTGACGTGACCCATCTCGGCTTCTTGAACGAGCCTGACTACACGTAAGTACTTCACATGTCTTCGCTCAAAAGTAACTACTAACAGATTACAGCACCGCCTACTCCTCCATGCGATCAACGGGTCAGCAGGCCGCCGATTTCATCAAAGTTCTCGCTCCAACCGTCAAGGCCTCTGGTCTGAAGGTAAAGCTTACCTGCTGCGATGCCACCGGCTACAACGCGCAGAAGGCCATGCTTCCAGGACTCGCTGCAGTCGATTCCCTGTACGACGTCGTCACGACCCACGGTTACAGCTCCGACCCCACAGCCCCCTTCGCTACTTCCAAGCATATGTGGATGACTGAGACTGCGGATCTCAGTGGCAAGTGGACAGCCAGCTACTACACCAACGGCGGTGCCGGCGAAGGTCAGACCTGGGCGAACAAGATCTACACTGCTCTCGTCGACGCCAACTTCTCGGCATACCTCTACTGGGAAGGCGCTGAAGACGCCGGCACCAACCCTACCAACTCCGTTCTTATTGACATCCACGGTGGCGTTGTTGCGCCTTCCAAGCGCTTCTGGGCTATGGCACAGTGGAGCCGCTTTGTCAAGCCTGGTGCTGTTCGCATCA
>Ga0265797_10010644_pt1 | contig 11681 bp, 11 predicted proteins | sample P2T30metagenome_FD_192433 | JGI IMG/M metagenome (GOLD analysis project Ga0265797, IMG submission 192433) | Plant litter microbial communities from East Loma Ridge, Irvine, California - P2 T30 | ecosystem: Environmental > Terrestrial > Plant litter > Unclassified | place: USA: California... | reverse complement strand
TTATCTTCATAGATCAGCCCTTTAATTTTTGAATTGATCTGATTTTCCAATTCTGAAATCGGAATTTCCACCGGAACATTTACTGCAGACAAGTGTTTCTCATTCTGAATCTCTTTGTCTGAATACTTATATTCTTCCATAGGTGCCTTGGGCGATGTGCTGCTGCCAGACCGGCATTGCCAGTTGCCCCAGGAGACAAATGCCAGTAATACAGCCAGTAACGGTTTTCTGATGAATTTACTTAATCTTAACAAGGGTTGCACCGTATCCGAATTTTTCCTTTTGCGCATCTTTATAAAACTGTACATGCTGATGTTTGCTTAGTCGGCGATGCAATTCATTACGAAGTACACCACTTCCTGAACCGTGAATGAAGGTAATTTCCTCCATCCCGTTTGCTATTGCACGTTCCAGGCTGATCTCGAACGTACCCAACTGAATTTTTAGTATTGCCTCGTTAGACAGTCCTGAAAAATCCTTCTGAATTTTTTCAATATGCAGGTCAACCACATTTTCAGGTTTTTCCGGTAGTGCTTTCAGGCTTTCAGCACCACCCATCATGCTGTTTCTTAAAGCATCAGTCAGGCCTGTATCTGCGGCCACGGGTTCTTCCTTTTTCAAATTCTCTTCATCGAGCTGATAAACAAAAGCTTCTCTTCCTAAAACAGGTGCCTGGCCTTTGCTTTTATAAAATGACTGCGCACGGCATTTCAGCTTTTTCGTCAGCGGCTGAGGCAGGCTATATTTCCCTTCCCGGTAATACAGGATTTTAAAATCAAAAGTTGGCCAGGTTTCAAAATCTTTCATGACCAGTTCTGTAAGTTTCTGGGTACTGCGTGGCTGCAATGCCCCGGCTGCAAGTCCGGCCTGAACAGACTGATCAATGGCAACAGCTGTAAACGGAAGAATCCAATCTGTGTTATTAATCAAATGCACCGTTACTGCCCGATCATTCACCGAAGCGAATGCCAGATAAATACCTTTTTCTGCAAAAACCGGCGAGCGAGAAACAATCTTATCATTTTGACTGCCAATCTTTTGAGAATCCTGGGATTTTACCAATCGCTGTGCTTCAACCGGTGAAATGGTTACGATCTCATTACGCAGTACCGGAATCCTGAATCCGTCTTCTATTTCTATTTCAACTACATTGCCCGGCAAAAAAGCATAGATAACACCTTCTTCCCGTCCGTGGACCAATCTTACTTTATCTCCTATATTCATATTACAAATATCAATTTTTTTAAACCGTAAAAATCAAATTAAAAATACAGTAGTTTAAAATTCAGTCCCTTGCTGCTGATTTGCAGTGCAGGTGCAGGAATTTTTACAGAATTTGCCATAAAAGTAAGAGTCCGGATAAATTTGCTTCTCGTTTTTATCTTCGTAAGGTCAATATCAAGTGATAAATAATACTGGCGGTAAGGAATATAACCCATTTCAACACTTTTATATTTTTCTGCGGAAACCATATTATTGATCCCGTAACCAACTGACAGACATAACCATTGCGGCCATTTGCTGTTCTTAAAAAAGGAACCCGGACTGGCGGACAGCCAATAGGTTTGTCCGTTATAATCTTTCAGCCACCTTTCCGTATATGCTGATCCCAAAAGTTCAGGCCTGACTGCTGCAAGTGAGGTATAATGAAATGAGAACTTGGGCTGAATACGAATTTCATCCCAAAGTGCTATTTGTCCGAAAAATAATAATGAACCCGTAATATTGGCAGCCATATCGCCCGGGGAAAAGCCATAATCCGGCGAAAAGCCATCCAGGATTTCTATGGGTGTTTGAAAAATAATACCGGAAATAGTGCCATATACCAGCATTTGCTTTTTGGATATACCGGTCAATTTATAAATGGCAGCAGTGTGGCGGGCAATCTGGTAGGATGTGTAAACGTGCCCCATTTTGTCCATTTGAAGCCATTCATGGGAATCATCCTCAATAGTAAATTTAGTTAGCGGGTTTTTATACCACGATTTGCTAAGCCCGTAAATACTGCCTAAATACAAAACAGATTGTCCTGCAAAAATTCCGCGAAGCAATGCATAATTGGGTCTTTTAGAAGCAGAAGTATCAACGTGTATGCTGTCAGTTTGACCATATACAGATGAAACCGAAGACAGAAAAATTGATCCCGGGATCAGCAGTGAGAAGAAAAATCTTTGACTTTTATATTTAAAAAAAAACTGAATGCGCTGTTTTAAATCTATTCTGTTAATATCCTCCATGGTACTTTCTTAAACCCCACTCTATTCCCAACAAGATTACAAGGAGGAAAAACAGCCATTTTAAATGTATAAGTTCAACCATCTCCTCGGAACTATCCAGACGGTCGGCGGGGCGGTTTTCTTTTAAATTCTGAACAAACTGGGAAAGAGAGGATGGAGTGATGAATTTCCCACCTGTATTATTTGCAAGTTCACGCATTAATCCAAAATCGGCAGTAGTATTGTTCATTTCCAAATCGACATTTCTGATCACAAACTGGCCGCTAACCTTCTCCTGGCCGCTTCGTAAGGCAGTGGTTGCCTGAAACCGGTAAACGCCTTCACTTAATCCGCTGATGTTAAATCTTGGATTTTCTGCGCTGTGAATATAGGAATATTGTTTTACAATGCCCTTTTCATCCGTTAAAGCAAGCTTCACCTCCTGTCCGTAAATCTGTTCGTAAATGTCATTATAGATTTCAGTTTGGAAAACGACTTCTTCACCTGCCTCAAACTCAGCACGAACCGGATACACCCTGAACTTCCGTTTGTCTTCCCTGACAGAAAGTATCTGGATCAGCTTCTGAAAAAGGTTATCAACTACCTCCTGTTTCCCGGTCAAGGCAAACTCTTCCTGTCGCCACTGCCAAATCCCCTCTCCTGCCAAAACAGCCGTTTTTTGTTCCAAAACTGTATTCAAAACCAGTAATGGCTTGTTTGTATTGAGTGTTCCAACCTTTTGAAACAGAATAGCTTCTGTTCCGGAAGAAATATTATAATCACCGAAGGGGACAGTAAGCGGCGGAAACCTTTCCAGTATTTTTAATCCCTCTTCATCCAGGTTCAGCATTTGAAATGAAGGATTAAAACGGGCTGTGACCTTATCCGTCTGACCATTGGCCGTGTTGATCGTTAAAGATTTGTTCAGTGTATTGACCAGCGGAACGGCTGACTGGCTTCCCAGGATATACCATAACGGTGTTTTCGAATCGATGTATTTGCGGACTAATGGATTTCCCAAACCTAGCATATTCGGAACCTGATGCAGAATGACCAGGTCATAAGGCTTACTTGTTGCAGCCGGATTTGCTGAGATGGACAGAATCTGAACATCGAGGTCATAATTGTCATTACGCTCGATCAGGCTTCGCAATGCCTTAATATCCGGATGGGGTGCCAGCGCGAGCAAAAGTATATTTTGCCGGCCGTCGATGATATCTATATAAACATCCCTTTTATTATTTCTTGCCGTCGCTTCACCGGCAACTGCACCCAATTCTATGGTATAGTGCTGAACACCTTTTTGACCCGAGGTCGCCTTAAAATCATATGCTTTAAAAAAAGACGCACGATCGATCACAACCTGCTGGGTTTCGATAATCCTGCCGTTTTGTTTCAGCGAAACAGTCGTTCTTTTTCCGGCAAGTCCGTTTGCGACCAGCTCTGCACGGATTGGAAACTCATTGCCGAGATAGGCAACCCGGTTACTGACAACATCCTTGATACTGATATCCAGCTCAGGAACCGTATCACCGATGGCCAGTGTATTTACCTTAAACGGATAACGCACAAAAGCCGGAGATACGCCTTCATTCACAATTCCGTCAGAAAGCAGTATAACGTCTGTCAGGTTTCTGCCTTCAAAATTACTTTTGACCGTCTGCAGCAAACCCGACAAATCGGTTTTTTTCTTATCAAAACGGATTGAATCCGCATGCTCTGTTTTTATGGCTTGGTCCAATGTCTGGATACTTACTTCATATCCTGCCGCTGAAAGTTCAGCTGTTGCAGCCGCGATTTCCTTATTAACTGCCTGTCCGTATTTTTTTACAGATTCCGAATTATCAATGGCAAAAACAACCTTTGCTTTATCGACAGACGTTTCTATTTTTCTGATTAAAGGGCTTAACAGCAGAAAACAAATACAGGCTACCGTAAACCCCCTTAACCCTGCCAGGGCATAATTAAGCTTCTTACTCCACGATGCCACCGGCTGATACAGCAGCCACGCATAGGCAGCTCCTGCAATCAGACAGAAAATGATAAACCAGTAAGGAGTTTGAAAAAGAAGTTCAGAACGCATATTTGGAACAGACAGTTTGCCGCCAGGCGATAGTCAATGTAGCAAGATACAGCAAAACTGTTTACGATTTACTGTGAATTGTACGTTAACCGCTGTTTTACTTCCGGATATACTAGGTCAGCATACCGCCATCCACCTGAAGAACTTGTCCGGTAATGTATCTCGAAAGGTCAGATGCCAGGAATATGCATGCATCCGCTACCTCTTCGGGCTGTCCGCCGCGCTTCATCGGAATGGATTGTTTCCAGTCTTCCGTTGCTTTGGAATCAATGGCACCGGTCATTTCAGTTTCAATAAAACCAGGTGCAACTGCATTGGAACGGATGTTTCTTGAACCTAATTCCAGTGCAATGGATTTTGTAAAACCAATGATTCCCGCTTTTGAAGCTGCATAGTTCGCCTGTCCGGCATTTCCACGGATACCAACCACAGAAGTGATGTTGATGATCGAACCGCTTTTGGCACGCATCATACTTTTGGTAGCGGCCTTGGTGAGGTTAAAAACAGATTTTAAATTGGTATTGATCACGATGTCCCAGTTTTCTTCGCTCATGCGCATCAGCAAACCGTCGCGGGTTACACCTGCGTTATTGATCAGAATGTCCAGTTTCCCAAAATCTGCCACTACGTCCGTCACTAACTGATCGGCAGCCTGAAAGTTGGAAGCATCTGAACGATAGCCCTTTGCTTTGATACCATATTGTTCCAGTTCCTGCGCCAGGGCCTCCCCTTTTTCAACGCTTGACAAATATGTAAAAGCCACATTTGCACCTTCCTGCGCCAAACGCAGAGCGATTGAACGGCCGATACCACGGGAAGCTCCGGTAACCAAAGCAACTTTATTTTCTACTAATTTCATCTGTTAAGTATTGAGATATTACATTCAAAGACACACTACTTCATTTTATCATGTATCCGCCAAGGTGAATTACGATTGGCAAAAATAGCGTATTGTACAGAGACGGGCAAAAAAAGAGAAAGATGTAAGTACTTTTCAGATTTGCAAAACCGGACAGATTTAAAATTTTAATGTAAATTTGAGTAAGACTATAACCAGATCTACTAATATGGAAACTATAATCATTGAAATTCAAAATCCGAAAGCCATGGGATTGATTGATAGCATGGTTGATTTAGGACTAATTTCCGTGAAAAGTGCAGAGTCGTCCTGGAAAGGTCGATGGAAAAAACTTTCTGATTCCTTGCCAATCTCTTCTGATTTGTCAGATAGTGATATGATGAGTGAAATCGATGAAGTACGAAATGAGCGCGCAAATTCATGATAAGGATTGTGATTGACACAAACCTTTTTGTGAGTGCATTAATAAATGCTAATTCAAGAATTCGACTTAACTTAATACTTGAAGATGAGCTACTGGAAATACTTCTTGACAAAACTCTTTTCGGAGAGATTCGCGAAGTAATTAATCGCCCGAAATTCAGTAAATACGTAAGCAAAGATCAAATTGCTGACTTTTTAAAGCTGTTATTAGAACGGAGCTTATTTATCAATACAAAAGCAATAATAACGTTTAGTCCTGACCCAAAAGATGATTTTTTACTAGCCCTCTGCAAAGATGGACAAGCTGATTACCTGCTTACCGGCAACAAAATAGATTTGCTTGATCTTAAACAATTCGGAAAAACAAAATCCTTAGTCTGACAGAATTTTTAGATTTACAGATTTAGCCTTCATTACTCCCTGCATAAAATACCATCCGAACTTCCTCATTCCAAACCTTCCTGGCATTGTCTTTGTTTCACATCCATTAGTTTAAAATTTAAACGGCCGCAGGGTCTGAAATTTAACATATATGGCAGAATCGATTAAAACAGCACTAATTACTGGTGGTTCCAAAGGAATTGGATACGGTGTGGCAGAAGCACTTATCAATGACGGAATTTATGTAGCTATTACCAGCCGTTCACAAAAAAGTGCGGACGAGGCAGCAGCAGCACTCAATAAAATTAAAGAAGGATTTGCGATCGGGATTGAATCCGATGTACGAAATCTGGAATCCCAGCAAGCTGCGGTTTCAACTGTTTTAGAAAAATGGGGAACACTGAACTATGTAATTGCCAATGCAGGCGTTGGGCATTTTGCACCCATCGGTGAACTGACTTCCGAACAGTGGCAGGAAACAATTGACATCAACCTTACCGGGGTATTTTTTAGTGCAAAAGCGTCTTTGGAAGCCTTGAAAAAAACAAAAGGTTATTTTATCAACATTGCAAGTCTGGCCGGAACCAATTTTTTCCCAGGGGGAACGGCTTACAACGCCAGTAAATTCGGGCTTGTCGGTTTCTCTCAGGCTATGATGATGGATGTTAGAAGCGAAGGAATTAAAGTAACGACCATTATGCCCGGATCGGTGGCTACCGAATTCGGTGATCACAAACCATCAGAAAAAGATGCATGGAAAATACAGCCGGAAGATATCGGTCAGATCGTTTCCGACCTGATTAAAATGCCGGCAAGAACACTGCCAAGTAAGATTGAAGTCCGTCCGTCCATGCCTCCGAAATAAATATTAGTTCTTTTGATTTTTGCCTGAATACCATTTTTGAAATACATACCAGGAGTAAAAAATTCCTGAAACGGCAATAAGCAAAACCGGTATTTTATATAAAATCAGAAGTGTAAGGACAACAAATCCGATCAGAACGGGCTGCATGGTATCTTCCAGCAGTCCGTTTTTTCTGTATAAATAAGTATGAAAAAGCAGAAGGATCGATAATCCTAAAAGATACAGCTGCGCAATTTCTGTTAATGTTAAAACATGATATCGGAAACAGATCAACGTTTCAGGAAGAATGACCAGCGCATGAATCAAAATCATACGACCAAACCGCTTGTTAATTGAAAGCGGCAGCGAACGGTTCCACAGTAAAACCACGCTTTCCCATTGAAACAACTCATAAGAAAGCCCGATGTTAAGCAAGTAAGCCAAAGAAAGGCCAATGGCGGGTAAGCGCAGATCATACGTATCGGTTTGGTAATAAATTAAAGTACAGACAAAAACAATTGCCGAACCTGTTTTACAAACCAGCAGCGTAACACCCTTTTCTCTCATCAGCCATTCGAGCGACCAGTAAATCCAGGAATTCGGACGGGGAATCTGCCATTTGCTTATCGCCTGTTTTTTATTTACAAAAAGACGGGGATTGCGGATCCGCCATTCGGCGCATACTACTAGTGCCGGAATCAGGATCATATAAAAAATAAAAACCGGCCATATCCTGTTAAGCAGGTTTGCCTGCAGAGCCACGGATAACATGTAAATGCCATAGTAAAGCAAAGGCTGTAAAAAGCCCAGGGTAACCATTCCAAATCTAAAAAAGCGCCTTGCCGCGTTCCAAAGCCGGGTTTGATATACAAAATGATATGCGGGCTGTTTCCAGAGATTTAATAAAAAGTGGATACAGAAAATGGCATACAAAGCCCAGATGACGAAAAGATACAGCATACCAAACTGATCTGTCAGAAAAAAAGACGCGAAAGCGTAATGTTCCCGGCCGCTCAGGAAGCCAAACAGAATGCCGATCAGCACAAAAAACATTCCGGCCCGCTGCTTAAAAAATTCAGAAACCGTTGAAAACAGGAGCGTTTTCATAAGACAGGAATGCTTTGGAGCGACTTATTTTTTAAAACAAAACTTCCGCTGACCGTCAGGCCTTCCTGCTGGAATAACTGATGTGATGAAAGCATAAAAGTAACGCCATTTGCATGATAGGTTTTGATTATTTCAAACAAAGCAGTTCGCGCTTCCTGGTCTATGGTAATTAACGGCTCATCCAGAATAATGACCGACGGATCGCCTAAAAATGCAAGAGCCAGAGAAACCTTTTTGACCATTCCGCTGGAACAGCTTCCAAACGGATTTTTTAAATAGTTAATCCCCAAAGCTTCAATAAGCATATCCGCCTGCCCGGCCGGGCTTTTTTTTGCTTCCGCCACAAATGAAATCAGGTCAGTTGGCGTCAGAAAAGACGGGTACAAAGGTTCTGCCTCGCCAAGATTTAATCTTAGCAAATAATCAGTCTGATTTTGTTTCAGATCATATTTTCCGTCCAATACAACACTTCCGGAATAAGGCAGCATACCGGCTAGTGTCCTGAACAAAGTAGACTTACCTGCCCCATTTTCTCCCTGAATCCAGTAAATTCCATAACCAATCTTCCAGGATTCCATATGCAGCACTTCATTCGCGCCGTACTGCTGTTTTAATTTTGTCACTTCTAATACCATTTTCAAATATGTAAAAGAATCTTGAATATAGAATGAAAAATTTATCGTGACTTTAGATTATATGTCCTTTCTTCTATTTCAACATCCTACTTTTTAAATATTTTTAATAAATTGTGAGTTATTTATCAATAATCAGCATTTGATCGGGCTGACAGAATTCAATATTCTTTCTAAATCAAATAAATAAAAATATTACATGTCCACATCGTCTTCCAATCGTCGTTCCTTTTTACGTCTTTCTGCACTGGCTATTCCTTTTACCCAAATCAACAATCTGATTGGTAAACCCGCACCAAACAAACCGATTGTTGTATCCACCTGGGACAGCGGACAAATTGCGAATGCAAGCGCCTGGCCGGTTTTGGAAAGAGGCGGAAAAGCGCTTGATGCGGTGGAACAGGCTGCCATTGCCATAGAAAATGATATCAATTGCTGTGTGGGCCTGGGTGGAAACCCCGACCGGGACGGATATGTAACGCTGGACGCTTCTATCATGGACGAAAAAGCGAACTGTGGTTCAGTAGCTTTTATGGAGCGGATTAAACATCCGATTTCAGTTGCCCGTAAATTAATGGAAACCACGCCACACGTATTTCTTGCCGGGGTTGGTGCACAGCAATTTGCGCTGGCAAACGGCTTTAAACTGGAATCTGCAGAATTGTCACCCGACGCGGCAAACACATACAAGGAATGGCTAAAAAAGGCGGAATACAAGCCAATCATTAACATTGAACACCAGCAATCGCACCCGAAAGAAAAAGGGAACGGACCGTTTGCGCCTAACCGTTTCGACGACGGTTCTTTCAATCACGACACCATGGGCACCATTGCTTTGGATGCAAAAGGCGACCTGTCGGGGATGTGTACCACCAGCGGAATGGGCTTCAAAATGCGTGGCCGTGTGGGCGACTCTCCAATCATCGGTGCCGGGCTTTTTGTAGATAATGAAGTCGGTGCCGCTACCTCATCCGGACAAGGGGAAGAAGTGATCCGTGTTTGCGGAACGCACCTTGTTGTTGAATTTATGCGGTCGGGACTTTCGCCCGAGGCGGCATGTAAGAAAGCAATTGAACGTATTATAAAACCAAATCCCGAACGCGCCAAAACGTTCCAGGTTGGTTTTATAGCCATCAACAAACAAGGCGAAGTGGGTGCATACTCCATTCAGAAAGGTTTTAACTATACGGTGACTGAAAAAGGAGGTAAAGGGAAAGTGATTAATGCCAAGAGCTTTTTTGCGTGAGAGTGAGATGTAAAAAGTGAAATGTGAAATGTAAATGTGAGATGAATACCTGATCAATAATTAACCTGACAATGAAATTTAGATTTACCTTCCTGATTGCCCTTGGCCTTTTCTTAAATCCTGATTTGTACGCTCAGCAGCATGCGGAGCAGGATCATTCCAAGTATGTGGTTCCGACAGATCCGCTGGTTCAGAAAAAACTTGCCAAATGGCAGGATGTTAAATTCGGACTGATGATGCACTGGGGGACTTACAGCCAGTGGGGAATCGTTGAATCCTGGTCGTTGTGCCCGGAAGATGAAGGCTGGTGCGAACGCAGAGGTCCGCATTCGCATGACTGGTTTGAATATAAAAAAGCTTATGAGGCTATTCCCAAAACTTTTAATCCCGTAAAATTCAATCCTGAAAAATGGGCGACCGCAGCGAAAAATGCAGGGATGAAATATGTGGTTTTCACGACCAAGCATCACGACGGCTTTGCAATGTTTGATTCCAAATACACGGATTATAAAATCACCAACACGCCCTTTAAGTCGAACCCGAAGAGCAATGTAACCAAAGAAATCCTGTCTGCTTTCCGGAACCAGGGTTTTATGACCGGGACCTATTTCTCCAAACCAGACTGGAACACGGATTCGTACTGGTGGCCTTATTTCCCGCCAAAAGACCGGAATGCTTCCTACGATCCTAAAAAACGTCCGGAAGTATGGCAGAAATTCAAGGATTTTACCTACAACCAGATTGAAGAACTGATGTCTGATTATGGATCGGTTGATATTTTGTGGCTGGATGGCGGCTGGGTTCGTCCTTTTAACACCATCGATCCCAACATCAGCTGGCAGAAGTCAATTACATACGAGCAGGATATCGACATGGCCCGCATTGCCAAAATGGCCCGTTCACATCAGCCGGGATTGCTGGTGGTTGACCGTACGGTAACAGGTGAATTCGAAAATTACGTAACACCTGAGCAGCAGATCCCGGACAACTACATGTCTATTCCCTGGGAATCGTGCATGACCATGGGTGATTCCTGGTCTTATATTCCGAAAGAAAACTTTAAAACGACACATAAACTGGTTCATACCCTGGTTGACATCGTGGCAAAAGGCGGAAACCTGCTGTTGAACGTGGCCCCCGGACCGGATGGCGAATGGCATCAGGAAGCCTACACACGCCTTGAAGAAATGGGTAAATGGATGCATGTGAACAGCATAGGCATCTACGAAACCAAACCACTGGCTCCATATCGAAAAGGCAAATGGGCTTATACCAAAAAAGGAAACACAACCTACGCCTTTTACCTGGCCGAAGCAGGAGAAAAAATCCCGGCTACATTAAAACCGGAAGGCATCTCTTTACTAGCAACCTCTAAAATCACGCTGGCAGGAAGCAAAAAAGCCTTAACACAAAAAGGCGGATCCATCCAGGTTCCAGCCAAAACGGCTGATGAGATTGGTGTTCAACCTGCTTATTTGTTTGTGATTGAGTAGGTGATGAGTCCGTCGTATAAATTTCTGCCTTTCGTTGAATGAGTATGGTCCGGGAATGTTATCTTTATGGGGTAGCGTTTCCGGATTTTATTTGCAATCATCAACAACAAAAAGTTTAGCAGCTGATATGGCTAAGAACACACACATTGAAGTAAAAGGAACAGAAATTACCATTTTCAAAGCTGGAATGTATGATTTTATTTCACTGACTGACATTGCACGGTACAAAGATGCTGCCAATACGGATGATATTATTAAAAACTGGCTTCGTAACCGTAACACCATTGAATTACTTGGTTTTTGGGAACAACTGTATAATCCCGATTTTAAACCCGTCGAATTCGACGGGTTTAGAAAACAAGCTGGTTTGAATAGCTTTGTCCTTACTCCTAAAAGA
>Ga0265797_10010643_pt1 | contig 11682 bp, 13 predicted proteins | sample P2T30metagenome_FD_192433 | JGI IMG/M metagenome (GOLD analysis project Ga0265797, IMG submission 192433) | Plant litter microbial communities from East Loma Ridge, Irvine, California - P2 T30 | ecosystem: Environmental > Terrestrial > Plant litter > Unclassified | place: USA: California... | reverse complement strand
TTCATTTCGACGATTTCGATGTGTTGCTGTGTCAATCTTGTGCAGTTCTTTGCTACCAATGCTGTAGATGACTGCCGCTTAGTACGGTAATGGTCCATGCCTTCATCGTCACTACTTGGATTCGAAAGTAACATGGCTTTCCTCTGCAAGATATTCTCTTCTTGTACCTCTGCGTACTTCTCGGACTTGCGTGATTCGTTCAAATTGTGCTCCGTCTTCGACAGCCCATCGTTCGGTCTTGTTATGGACATGCTGAAATCTAAGACTTGGCGCGGCCGAGAGGCATTGGATCCATTCACGGAATCACTCCAAACCCCTCTTTTCGAGAGCATACGCGGTGGGACTGTCCCGGTGATTTTCATTGGGGCCTTAGCATTCGTGGTGGTTGAGTCATTTACTGTGATCTGTACACTATGCGGCATACCGACACTGTCATTGACATCCCCATTCGCTTGATCTTCCCCGATCAGACGACGTAGAAAGGAGGTAGATTTCCTACCCGACCGTCGTTGTGTGAATGGATTGCTCTTCTCCGTCTGTGAATCACCTGTCCGTATATCAGAATCCACATCGTTACGGTCTGCGTGGCCAGAAATCGCTGTTGATGGGGCATTAGGTGATGCAGGTACAGGCTTGCTATTGCTAGACATAATTTCCAGGTCGAAATTGGTCTGCAACCAATCGCCCTTGGCATCATCTTCGTAAGATAGTGATGGTGAAGACGACATATAATACTCTTGATCGCGAGACCGCCTTCGCAAGTCCTTTGGAGTACGCAGCCGCATTGTCTCGACAGATTTCGTCCTCGGCTTGGCCGGGGTTGATAGAGTTTGAGCAGCCCGTGGTGGTAGTATAGGCTTTTTGAAAGGAGTGGTGGAGATCTCGGCAGGGCTTTGTGATCCTAGCAATCCTCCAATCAGGATGTGACGAGGAGACACGTTGAGTAAGTGTGAGTTGGCGATCGATTTTGATCGTTCCTCTCGGTTCGTTCCTGTTGCATCTGATTTTGTGGTAGTCGGAACACGAGGTTTCTTGACTCGTTTGGCATCTTCGATGGCATCTATGGGCGCCTTTCGCTTTGTGTCCGACCGCTTCCTTTGCTTGGTTTGAGTAGGCACAAACTCCTCATCGTCGTCCATTCTACGGCTTGTGGCACTTTGACCGTGTTTCTTGCTCGAAGCAGCCTTGATACGTCTGGTTCTTCTATGCGTATGTGATACTGCACGGGAAGCATCCGATGTAGTTACGTGTTCTTTTGGTTTGCTTCCCATAGGAGTATTGAGGTCATCAGACTGCATGCTAAGCTGTTGGAAGATATTGCGCTTTGCTGCTTGGGAAACACCGGGCAATTTTCTCTTGCTCCCCGACTGTTTCTGACAATGCATTTTCGTCTCTGAGTCCGCTTGCGGCTGTGCCTGGAATTTGGCCGGAGGCTGCCGTGAACACGATTGTTGTGCAACGGGATCGCTACTCGTCATCAAGGACTTTCTTGCGGTAGGATCCTCTGGCCGATAGGTCTGCAATGTACTTTGAGGCGATTTGTGCGCCATCGAATTGTGAGGCGATTGGAATTTCTCGTTGGTTGATGGGTTACGCGACATGGCCGAGTGAAACAGTCATGCCAATCTTGGTGTAGCGAAGAGCGGTGGCAGAAGAGCGGTGTGCGAACAGCGTGGTACCTTGGGCGTTGAGAGTAGGTTTTCCAGCTGAAGTGTTGGGCAGTCTCTCTTCAGCTCGTGAAAGTATTGCAAGAAAAGACTGACGTTGAAGTTGCGAGAGCGTGTGCTAGCAAGCCGTGAAGGCGCGATCAACCTTTGACGTCAGGGACACGCGCCAGTTTCGCGACTCGAAACGCATTTCGAGGGCATAACCGTGTTTCAGCGGATTCACTGGAAGCAAAGCAAATGCTGAGGCAAAAACAAAAAGAATCAGAAGGTCCTACTGTCACTCGTAGAAGCGCGCGCGTATACAGCGGCCGGGCTTGTCTGGAAATGCACATGCGTTTTCCAGCAACACACCCACAGATGTTGCACATGTCGAACACCCCATCACCTTTTGCGTATCGCCAAAAGCCCCACAGAAACTTGGGCAAGTTGTATACTTGTCGCGAAACACAGAGATCGCGATATGGGTCGATCGCGCGCGATCGAAAGGCGTGTTGAGATGAAGGCACCAGTGTATACAAGCGTCTTGGAAAAGGGGCACGAAGCTAGTGTGGCAAAAGCGAGGTAATTGTGCCCCTCCCTCAACTTCACACCGTACCATACAACCATGCCCACTTCAAACCCATATTGCTATTACTCTTATTCTATCCATCATATTCACCCGTGGAGATTAATCAATTACATTATTTGGAGATGGTAATCTAAAAGGCTCAATGCACACACAGCGGAGCCTCCCAGTAAAAACACCCACCCCACCTGAGCCCGCTATGCTAAGTCGAATGCAAACCAGTCATGCCGAATAAAGTTACATCGTGAAGACGTCTCCAAAGCAGCTCAAGAGAACAAAACTACAACTCCTTCTCCCGCCTCTCCCACTCAACTATACCAGGTGCTAGTGGACGGGAGAAAAGACTGGAGTAGTCTGTGCCAACAATGTCCTTGCTACCACCAACATTCCTGAGCTTGAATTCCCTCACAAATGCAACCAGAATGGTCTGCAGTTGCAAGTAGGCGAATTGCTCACCAATGCACCGATGCCTGCCGGCGCCAAAGGGCAGGTATGGCGAGTTGGTTCCCTTGGACACGACACCCCAACCATAGTCAATCTTCTCCTGGTCGGCGTCATCACGCTCCTCATCGTAGTTGTTTTGGTCTGGGTCCCAACGGTGAGGGTCCCAGACAGCGGGGTTCACAAAGTGAGTATCGAGCTGTGCAGAGAAACCGGGCGAGGACATTAGGGTATGGGAAGTAGGCACAACATAGTTTGTTCCGTCGACAACGAGAGGTTGCTTGACTTTGCGCATGATTGAGTGGATCGGGGCGTGGATGCGTAGGGTTTCCTTGACGACTTGGGCGTGCAGTGGAAGTTTCTGGAGGTCTTCGTAGGTAAGCGCGGGGAGGGTTTCGCCTAGGGTCGACTTTTGCTCTGCAAGCAGCTCATCGATAATGTGCGGGTTCTGCGCCAGGCGGAGGAGGATCCAGGCGATGGTCGAGGAAGACGAATGTTGTCCGGCCATGAGCAGCGCAATCATGATGCCGGCAATCTCGTGTTCAGGCACCTGCGTGCCGTCCTTGTACTTGCAGTCCATCAGGTGCCATATCATGTCATGTGAATCCTTCTTTACAGCGCCCGACCTGCGCTTGCGAACGACCTCCGAGTAGAGTTTGATCATGGTTTCGCGCGCATTGTCGCGTGCGCGGTTGTGAGGAAGCGGGGCCCAGGAAAGCATGAAGTTGACAGGTGAAAAGCCCATGTCCAGGTCGTGGTATAGCTCGGCGAACTTGGAATCGAACGACTTACGGATCTCCTCGCCCTGGAGAGAACGAGAGGCCGTGTAAATGGTGAGCTCAGCCATGACCTTGGTAACATCGAAAGTGCCACTTTGGCCCTTGAAAGCCTTGTGTCGTTTTACGAAATCTTCGCATTCTTGTGTGATGAGGGTGACGTAGGAGCGAAGAGCCTCTTGGGTGAGCCCGTACTTGACGAACTGTGCTTGTCAGAAATTGCAATGCATACAAGAGGCATCATACGGTACCTTCTTCTGCTCCATCAACTTGGAGTTTGGGCAATCGTACACGACGTCCTTGCCAAAGACGGGCGTAGTCAGTGGAGAGTAGATCTCCTCGGCATTGACGTCCTTGATCTTTCCATTCAGGATAAAGTTGTTGCCCGCCGTGTCCAGACACACGGTCATCTTGCGGCCGAGGAGAATAAAGGTAAAGACATTGCCATACTACTGCTAGTCAGTGTTGCTCGGCTATGGCATCATGTCGGACACACCTTTTTGTGGTTCGCGAAGAAGAAGGCATACGGGTCCATGCCATACGTGACTGTGCTGCCGATGATGGGCAGCCAGTGAAAGACCATGGGCGGCTCATTGGCCTTCTTGAACAACAACTGCTTCAATACGTTGAGGACGACGCAGAGCAGGATAAAGGAGGCGAAGGCCGCGGCTACGACCACAGGCGTGGATGACTTGGACGTAAAGTTGGCCAAAGGGCCGGCAACATCGGCGACGAGACCCATATTGCGCGACAACAAGAAGCCACACAGAAAACCAGAAAGGCAGACGGGGAGAGAGGTGCTGTGACGGTGTGTGTTGCTGGGGCACGCGGCCTCAATAAATTTCCCGGTAGCACGTCGAGGGCCAGTCTGCGCGCGGGCGCAGGGACCAACGGGTCCAATCGTACACCGAGTCGCCTTGCCGTACAGGGCCGTCTGCGAGTGGTCTCCAGCTTTCTTGGTAGCGTCTTGGCAGGGCAGCCGAGCGCATCCTAGCGCATCCATGGTCGTCCAGGGGAGATGCAGATGGCACCACTGGCAGGCCACCACTGGCAGGCCATGCAATACGTGAGCACTCGCCCGCACCATGTATGTTTGCATTTGCTCACATCACCCCACGCTCGTTTCAACAACATGTCCAAGCCAGTGCGAGATTTTGCATTTTCAGAAGGCTGTACGCTCCGTACGATGACCCTGGCCCCTATACAGGTGCAGTATCCGGCCCAGGGTGTGTTGATACACATACATGCCTGGCCTTATTGCGCCCATGGTACTCCAACCGTCCTTGACGCCAAACGCTCCGCTCACAAAGTATAAACAATCACACATGTTGCCACGTATTGCTATGCCGTGCCCTTCTTACTCTCCGCCGATGCAAGGCTCTGGTCGGTTGCATAGCGAGACCCGTCGTCCTCTTCCGAATACAGCGTCTGGTCGCCCTTGCCGCCCATTTCCACAAACTCTTCGGGGCGTCTCTGAGCGGCAGGCTGCTCCTCGGCGACAGCCTGAGCCTTGCCCTTCATCCTCGTTCCATTTTCAACTCCGTTCTTCTCGTATACCTTGACCGCATCCTGTCCTTCGGCGCCCTTGATAACGCGAGACACCTTGACATCGTTGATACTGCTGAGCATGGTGCGCTCTCGCTCCACCTTGCGCCGTGTAAAGTCCAGCTTGGAAATTGCGCCCGTCAGACCATCCGTACTGTCCGTGAGACTAATCTTGTTTTGCGTGATCCATGGATGCTGAAGGCACTGGTCGATCGTTATCCGTTGCTCAACGTCGACTGTGAGCATGCGATCGATGAGGTCCAGGGCAGAATCGCCAACGCTATCCCAGTACGGCGAAGGGTAGTCGAACCGACCTGACTTGATCTGTTGAGAAAGCGTGTATGGATTCTCGGGGCTGTACAACTCATCTGAGAAGGGAGGGAACCCACATAGGCAAATGTACAATACAACGCCCAGTGACCAAACGTCAACAGCACGCGTGTAGCGGCGGTGGTTTGAATTCTCTAGAATCTCAGGCGCAACGTCTAGCTGTTGTTAGCTTCGGAACATTGCAGTAAGGGAACTGTGACATACACGATGGGGTGCCGCACAGCGTTGTTGTAAACGACTCTTCGCCAATGATCTTCGCGAGCCCAAAGTCGGCCAACTTGATGGAAAGATTCTTGTCCGTGAGCAGGATGTTTTCGGGCTTGATATCTCGGTGGACGATGCTACGTTCGTGCTGCGGATTGTCAGAAACGCACGAAAGACGAGCATGGCAACTGACCAGATATTTTACCGCTTGAAACAACTGCACAAAGACCTTGCGCGTCTCGTCCTCTGTCAATTTTTGCTTCATGACGATCCAGTTGAACAACTCGCCCTCTGTTGCTAGCTCGAGCACAAGGTACACGCCGTCGTCTTCATCGTACGTATCCTTGAGGCAGAGAAGAGTGGGGTGGCTGACACTCATGAGCACGGCAATCTCCTGCTGTAGGCCATCGACCTTTGACTTCTCGCCTGGACCAGAGCGCTTCTCAAACTTCTTCACCGCATAGCGTATGCCTGTCGCCTTCTCTGCGCACAGGTACACGGACGCAAAATGGCCTTTGCCCAGCTGCTCTTGCAGCGTATACAGCTGTCTGAAGCGGTGTGTGTTGCGCCGGAGTGGGTAACGGAAAACGTACCGGGCCTGGTCGAGGATGGCGATTTCGTCGCCTTCGTGCAATTCACGTCGCTTGTTTCGTCCAACGAGGGACTCATTGACAAAAGTTCCGTTGCCAGATAGGTCCTCGAGCACTGCAATGGCATCGCCACCCTTCTTCTCGCTGAACAGCAGGCAGTGCCGATTCGAGACGGTGGGCGAATCTAGGACGCGGTCTGGGGCGTGGTCAGAAACATCGTATGGGCTTCGCGCGGCAGCGACACAGGCACCGACTTACCGCATTCTCGATGGCGTCCGATGAGATAGCCGCCAGCGGGCACACCGCGCTCCTGCTTCTCGTTCTCATACTTTTCCTCCTGGCCCTTGTACTCTCCCTTACTCACCCTTTGCTTGCCATCTGTCTTGCCGACCAGCGCCTGGGGAACGGGGCAGGCCTGGCGACGGCGCAGAACCATGACATCACCCGCGCTCGCGTCCATGGGCACCAGATAGCCCCAGACCTCCTCACCTTCCTCGTCCTCGACAGCATACGTGCGGTTCTCGGGCGGGTAGATGAACTGCGAAAAGGGCTGCGTGTCCGACGGCGGCGATGAGAGGCCGCCACATGCCTGGCTGGGGCGACCGCCCGGAGGCGGGCTCAACGTGCCTTCCTTGTACTTGTCCGAAGCATCCCCAGTCGACTCCTTGTGCGTGACGGGCGACGGTAGCGGACCCTGCTTGAGACGGCTATTTGGCGGAGGAGGCGACAGGCGCGATTGGCGGTTCCTCTTTGGCTCGTTTTGCTCACCTTGTGAATACTATGGCAATTGGAGTGTCAGCGCGCACATCCGGCCGTACATTGCTGCCTCGGGCTGCCATAACGTACCCGACCTCGCTTGAGCGCGCTTTTTTCCGTCTGCGCAGACATCTTGACGGTGTAAGGGGTCGATAGTCTTTGAAATGATGTTTGGGGTGAGGTTGTGAAGGACTATGCGGACACAGCCTGGAGATAGCCGTAGAGAGTTCAACATCGATGCGGCTAGGCTCCACTTGACCTCAGCCACTCTCCACCTCAGCCACTCTCCTCCACCTCAGCCAGAAGTGAATTTGGAGTGCAATTGTCGGCACCTCCCCTTGGTTGTACCCTATCCGACCACTTCACTACCCTATGCATGGCAAAAATGGTTCATTCCGACAATGTCTTCATTATCAGTATTTCCTCATCTTAACGATACCGAGTTCGACCAAGCATGCCACGCCATGTTACACGCCTTCCAGACGCGGGCGGACTCTTGCGGAGAATGGCAGTCGGTACATGTTATAAAATCAATTACAACCACTCTTCTCCGCATCGCTAAGCCATTCCCAAGTATGCAAGATGCCTCAAACAGCATGGCATATCAGGACGATGATGAAATAGAAGAGATTGTAGAACATGACCCAGAAGTCCTCTGTTTCACCCCTACACCGTGCAGTCTAACAGTCCACTATGACATGATCCTCTCCCCAACCTACCGTGTCCCCGTCCTCTACATTAGCATCCACGACCCCCTACATCGGTATCCCCCAACACTCAACACACTTTACGCCCATCTCGTACCAGAGCACTTTCGGTCGCAGACGGAGAGCGTCGGGATAATTGGCGGCATTACCATCACGGTGAGAATGACTGACGGCGAAAACGTATTGGGACTCATACTTTTTTCGCAGCATCATCCAGTTACCGATAGGCCTGTATTCTTCATCCATCCGTGCCGGACGGCCGAAGTCATGGAAGCTAGTGTGGGGGAAAGTGGATGCGTTACTGCCGAAGAATATTTGATGATTTGGATAGGGGCACTAGGGAAGAGTGTGGGGCTGAAGGTGCCTTTGTGTTTGGCCCGAGGGCTCAAATGATGAAGACCTGATGATGACGGCCTGTTCAAATACATAAATCTACAATAACAGGTAATACATGATTGTGCAATTACAGTCGCATGCGCACACTTGCCTTTTCCAGCTCACCAATGTTACCCATGCCTGCCAGGCTCCACTTCTCCGTCACGAAGCCTTGGTTGACTTTGTGGCGGAGCATGCCACTTTCAGCATAGTATTCCATGATGGACCTGGCCTCTTCCTTGCTAAGCCCGCCGACATCGATAATGCCAAAGTCTTTGGATTCGCTGCGTAGGCCGCCGAGGGTCTCCATTACACGTGAGTCCACATTCTTGTAAGGGTTCCACTGTGGGATGTCTGCTGCCTCTTGTCGCGCTCGTGCTGCTTGGATGCAAAAGTCTAGCGCGGGAGACACGGGTGCGTTGGACTGTGAAGTGGCAGCAATCACCATGCCGCCGTTAGGGAGCTTCTGCTGGCCGGAGAGGTGGTCGACGAAATGGCGAACGAGGGTCAAGTCATGGGCATGGATGGGCTTAACTTGAGCAGACATGTACTCTGAGTGGCGCATAATGTGCGATAATCCGTCAAGGGCTAGCAGAACAGGTGGACGGCCAGGCACTGATAGCTCGTTCCACAGCGCAACGAAGACTGGCCATGACGCCTCGGGATTGGCCATTCCAAGCGCCGCCAGATCCTTCAAGGTAGCGGCCGGAGGGAGTGGAAGGGGTAGGTCAGGCTTTGCGGTCATCTTTGTCGCTTGGAGGAATGCTCCGTTCGACTTGAGGATTTGCTGCAGCAGATTGGCAGTATATGTGTCTTGGGTGTATTGCATTGGCTGTGAATTTGGGAGGGGTGCGTAATCGGTGTGTGCGTTGACAATGTCTTGGGCTGCAGATTGTCAGTCAGGCTCTGGTATGCCAGCTTGTGTCATCAGTACCTTCTGGGAGGTTGATGACAAACCAGTCGCGCAAGAAAGCCATGGTCAGGCCCTGGAGCAGCAGTGTAGTCTTGCCGCTTGCGCGCTCGCCACACAATATCCTCCGTATCGTCTTCTTTTGCTGTGCGCCCGTCGAGTCTTCCACCTCCTGGAACAAGCGGGCAAGCTGGATGGCTTCCTTTCTCATCAGCACGGCCGGGCGGCGGAACAGACTCCATCCTTGGTTTGGCTTGAATGCATCAACGGCCCTCAGCGCATCCACGACGTGTTCCTGGGGAAGCCCCATGACTTTTCCCTCGTTCTTCTCGCTGAGCACATTTGCCTTGTCGAGATCCTGGAGCGACGAGACGTGCAGTGCGTTGTCGTTGCTGAGGACGATGCGCTTGCGGAGCGCCTTCCTCTCTCCCTGGCCGGGCCGCTTGCCCGCGTCGCCTCCTGGCGTCGACTTGCCCTTTTTTGTGTTCAGAGACTTGATGCCCTTCTTGGGCGCCGCCGTCATGCCCTTCTTCTTGACTACGGCGGCATGGCGTGTGACGGATGTGGAAAAGCAGGCGATTCCGGTCTGCGGCCACCGCAGGCGGGGTATGCTGCAAGCATGGGCACTGGCATCAAGCGATAGTTGTGAGAAGCCGCGCAGACATGTAGAAGGCGGCATGGCGGGTCAATGAGGCGCAGGCCCTCCGCAATGGGCAAGTTGGGTTTGGTGGTGCCTCTGTTCTGTTGTCGAATTCTGCCAACCTGACCAGGCTCTCTCGGGGGTCCGCCGCCATTGTGCACGGACGCCGGCTTGTCCAAAAATTATTCGCAACCTCTCTCTGGCTTTGCGCCGCGACGCAACTTTTGAGACACCTGCACGACAAACACCAAAATGTCAGACACGGAAATGGATGGCGGTGTCGCCCTGGGACTAACTTCGCCTACGCAGTCGCAGCTTGCCGACGAGATCAATGGCGGCGCCATGGACGTAAAGTCACCCATCAATGGTGCCGCATCCGTCGCAGACTCGACCGTCTCCAGCCGCCTGTATGTCTCGCACCTCCCCTCGCTCTCCTGCATACACACACACACACTCTCTCTCTCTCTCTCACTTACTCCCTGTCCATGCTTACTGACTGTGTGTATGATAGGCCCATTACGGTGAACAAGCCCACGCCCTTCACATTCGACCTGGGCAACCTGCTTGCAAACGACCCAAATCCCGTTCCCGCTAGCGCCGACGAAGGAGCACTCGCCGCCACTGCCCGTGACGCCGCCCAGGCCCTCATCAACCAGCTGCTCTCCACGTGTGAAATAAAGTCAAACTCGGATGGCGTGCATCTTGTCCTGCCCGCCCCATCAACACCCCTGCCGCGTGAGAAGCCTATTCCTGCCGCCAAGGAGCCGACCAAGTGGGAGCGCTTTGCTGCCAAGAAGGGTATCAAGGACAAGAAGCGCGACGGCAAGCTTGTTTACGACGAGGCTACAGGCGAATGGGTTCCCAAGTGGGGTTACAAGGGCAAGAACAAAGAGGGCGAGAGTGAATGGCTGGTCGAGGTTGACGAGAAGAAGGAAGCAGCGATGGGCGAGGCTCACGATCAACGGGCTGACAGCCGGCGCGAGCGCAAGGAGAGGATCAGGCGAAACGAGAGGAAGCAGCGTGCAAACGACGTCCAGTCTCGCAAGATTGGTGTATGAGATGAACAAGCTGAGCTTTGCGTGAGCAAGGCACTGTTTAGCTAAACTTCGGAGCTTGCATTGGGCGGCGTTCATCATCATGGCATGTATTCAGCTTCCTTGTGCGGACAAGCACTTTGATTCACAGCTATTTTCTCATCGCGCCAACATGCCGAGTAGCTCTTGCACGGTGCGTATTACACAATGCGCCATGCGTGTGTACGCCGTCGGTTGTGTTGAACACGACACGTGCAGCATGCAATGCAAATCCCGCACTACCAAGCCATGACTGCAAAATACACACTTACACACAACTATCATCGTCATGCAACTATACAGCTTGCTACCAAATCCTCACCTGGAAACTCAATGACATCCTTCAAAGCTTGTACAGTCTGATTTTGTCAATTACCCTACACATGCACAGCACTAGCATTGTGATCTAGAAAGAAGGTCGCAGCATGTACATGAAGCCATGTATGAATATCGGTTGCGTGTGAATATGGATATGAAGACGGGGCGGCCAAAACAGATGCGAACACAAAGCTACAGCCCTGGCAGGAGTTTGTATGCAAGTGGATCTCCCAAGGTCACAAGACTCGACAAGCAACGCCGCCGCTCCATCGTGGCGCTTGGGGAAGCTTAGCCGCACCCCACCTCTTCCCCCGCAGACGCTCAACGAGCACATGTTGAGACTGCTGACGTTGCTGCACACTATTCACAAATGCCCCGCGGAAAGAGAGTCTTGTCGACTAACACAGAAGGATGGGTACTACTACCCAAACAAGCCCAGGCATCTGCAACAACGCTGCCAGTTGTTTGCCGGCTATGGGGTCTTGACTGACTTGGGCAATATGCCGTTACTGCCACCTCGTCATGGAAAGCCTCCAGAGTGGGGACTACCCATGCTGCATCATTGGCGGGCGCGATTCAACCTCGGGAGAAGGGTGTTGCATGACGCTTCTGATGGACGGGGTGGGTGGTTGTTCTTAAACGAGCGCCGTCGCGGGGTTCAGGTTTGCAGCGTAGACGTCCTGGCTCGCTTTCGTCCGTGTAGCAAAAGCTGGAACTACAAAGACAGTATTGACGTGCTGCTGTACCCGGAGTACTTGTTGGACTTTGCTTCCGCTAGGCTCCCG
>Ga0265797_10010642_pt1 | contig 11684 bp, 10 predicted proteins | sample P2T30metagenome_FD_192433 | JGI IMG/M metagenome (GOLD analysis project Ga0265797, IMG submission 192433) | Plant litter microbial communities from East Loma Ridge, Irvine, California - P2 T30 | ecosystem: Environmental > Terrestrial > Plant litter > Unclassified | place: USA: California... | reverse complement strand
CTAAGCTGGTCGGACGCGCGCCACGGCGCCAGCGAGAGGGAGCCACCGTGAAGCAGTTGTTCTTCGTCGTCATCGGCGTGCTCATCGGGTTCGTCGTCGCCAACCGCGTCGGAGCGACCTCCGGCGCAGCGACCTCTGGCGCAGCGGCCTCAGGCGTAGCGACCTCTGGCGCAGCGACCGCCGGCGGCGCCAGGTCCGTCGGCGCCACGTTCCTCGCACGGGTCGATGCCCGCACGAAGGCCTTCACGGGCGCCGTTGCCGACGGGTACCGCTCACGCGAAGCCGAGCTCCGCACCGACGACTGACACGCATCCCGCGCCTCGTCACCCCCTAGCACCCGCCTCGTCCCACGTCACCAGGAAGCACCATGCAGACCGCAGAGATCCGCCGCCGTTGGCTCCAGTACTTCGGTGACCGCGGCCACACCGTCGTCCCGTCCGCCTCGCTCGTCTCGGACGACCCCTCGCTGCTCTTCACGGTCGCCGGCATGGTCCCGTTCATCCCGTACCTGACCGGGCTCGTCCCGTCGCCGTACCCCCGCGCCACGAGCGTCCAGAAGTGCATCCGCACCAACGACATCGAAGAGGTCGGCAAGACCCCGCGGCACGGCACGTTCTTCCAGATGAACGGCAACTTCTCCTTCGGCGACTACTTCAAGGAGCAGGCGATCCAGTACGCCTGGGAGTTCCTGACGTCACCGGAACCCGACGGCGGGCTCGGGTTCTCCGCCGACGACCTCTGGGTCACGGTGTACGAGGACGACGACGAGGCCATCGCCTTCTGGAAGCAGCACTCCACGCTGCCCGACGAGCGGATCCAGCGCCTCGGCAAGGACACCAACTACTGGTCGACCGGGCAGCCCGGGCCGGCCGGCCCCTGCTCGGAGATCTTCTTCGACCGTGGGCCCGCGTACGGCATCGACGGCGGCCCCGCCACCGACGACGACCGCTACGTCGAGATCTGGAACCTCGTGTTCATGCAGTACCAGATCGCGGACGTGCGCTCGAAGTACGACTTCGAGATCACCGGCGAACTGCCGAACAAGAACATCGACACCGGCATGGGGCTCGAGCGCGTCGCCTTCATCAAGCAGGGCGTCGACAACATGTACGAGATCGACCAGGTCCGCCCGGTCCTCGACAAGGCCGCCGAGGTGTCCGGTCGTCGCTACGGCGCCGTGCACGAGGACGACGTCCGCATGCGCGTCATCGCCGACCACGTCCGGTCCGCGCTCATGCTCATCGTCGACGGTGTCTCCCCGTCGAACGAGGGCCGCGGCTACATCCTCCGGCGCCTGCTGCGCCGCACCGTGCGTGCCATGCGCCTGCTCGGGGTGGAGGCCGCGACGTTCCCGTCGCTCTTCCCCGCGTCGCGCGACGCCATGAAGGACGCCTACCCCGAGGTCGCGTCCGACTACGACCGCATCGCACGCATCGCCTACGCAGAAGAGGAGACCTTCCTCCGCACGCTTGCACAGGGCACCACGATCCTCGACGTCGCGGTCGACCGTGCCAAGCAGGACGGCCGCCCCTCGATCGGTGGCGACACCGCGTTCCTGCTGCACGACACGTTCGGGTTCCCGATCGACCTGACGCTCGAGATGGCAGGGGAAGCGGGCGTCCACGTCGACCGCACCGCCTTCGACACCCTCATGGCCGAGCAGCGGTCCCGGGCCAAGGCCGACGCCAAGAGCAAGAAGACCGCGCTCGCGGACCTCAGCGTCTACAGCGCCTTCCGTGCCGCCGGCGAGACCACCTTCCTCGGCTACGACGCACTCCAGGCCGAGTCCCGCGTGCTCGGCATCATCGTCGGGGGCGTCAGCGTCGACCGTGCCGTCGTCGGGGACATCGCCGAGGTCATCCTCAGCGAGACCAGCCTGTACGCCGAGTCCGGCGGCCAGGACGCCGACCAGGGCTCGATCATCGGCAACGGCTTCGACCTCGAGGTCCTCGACGTCCAGAAGCCCGTCACCGGTCTGTGGTCGCACACCGTCCAGGTCCGCTCCGGCGAGGTCGCGGTCGGCGCCCCCGCCACCACGGTCGTCGACGCCGAGTACCGCCGCGGCGCCACGCAGGCGCACTCGGCGACGCACCTCGTCAACGCCGCGCTCCGCGACGTCCTCGGCCCCGAGGCACTGCAGGCCGGTTCGTACAACAAGTCCGGCTACATGCGCCTGGACTTCTCCTGGAGCCAGCCCGTCTCCCTCGAGACCCGCTCCGAGATCGAAGAGGTGGTCAACAGCGCGATCCGCTCCGACCTCGCGGTCTCCACACGCATCCTGCCGATCGACGAGGCCAGGGCCCTCGGCGCGCAGGCACTGTTCGGCGAGAAGTACGGTGCCGAGGTCCGCATGGTCGACATCGGCGGCCCCTGGTCCCGCGAACTCTGCGGTGGCATCCACGTGGCCTCCAGCGCCCAGGTCGGCCTCGTCAACCTGGTCGGTGAGTCCAGCGTCGGGTCGACCAACCGTCGCGTCGAGGCCCTCGTCGGGCTCGAGGGCTTCCGCGAACTCGCGGTCGAGCGCACCATCGTGTCCCAGCTCTCCAGTGCGCTGAAGGCCCCCCGCAACGACCTGCCCGCCCGCGTGCAGTCCCTGATGGAGGACCTCCGCGTCGCGCAGAAGCGCATCGCGGAGTTCGAGTCCGCCGGCCTGCAGCAGCGCGTGCCGGCGATCGCCCGCCTCGCGACGACCATCGGCACAGCCACCGTGGTGGCCGAGACGGTCGACGGGCTGAAGTCCGCCGACGAGCTCCGGTCGCTCGCCACCAGCGTGCGCGCACAGCTCGGCACCGAGGCGGCCGTGGTCGTCCTCGGCGCCGTGGTGAACGGCAAGCCGGCGGTCATCGTCGCCACGAACGACGCCGCACGCAGCGCGGGCGTCCAGGCCGGCCCCCTCGCGAAGGAAGCCGCCGCGGTCCTCGGCGGTGGCGGCGGGGGCAAGCCCGACCTCGCCCAGGGCGGCGGCACCGACGTGGCGGCACTGCCGGCGGCGCTCCGCGCGGTCACCGACCGGCTCGCGGCCTGAGCGTGACGATCCGGTCCGGACGCCGGCTCGGCATCGACGTCGGCCGCGCCCGGATCGGGGTCGCCGTGTGCGACCGCGACGGCCTCATCGCCACCCCGGTCGAGACCGTCCGGCGTGACGACAAGCACGACCTGCGGCGCATCCTCACGATCGCCGACGAGTACGACGTGCTGGAGATCGTGGTCGGCCTGCCGCTGTCGATGTCAGGCGGCGACACCCCGTCCACGACGGACGCCAGGACGTTCGCGGCCCGGATCGCCGAGCACCGACCGGTGCGCCTGGTCGACGAACGTCTGTCGACCGTCACGGCCCAGCGGGGCATGCGAGCGGTCGGCCGGACCACGAAGAACTCCCGGTCCGTGATCGACCAAGCGGCCGCTGTTATCATTCTGCAACACGCGCTCGACCACGAGCGTTCGTCCGGCGCCCCGCCTGGGGCCACGCTCCCCGAGTAGGGCTGCCCTCGTCGTCACCGAAGCGACGGAGCCCCGCGGAGTTCCCACCGAGAGATCGAGGACCGTTGGCAGACGACCTGGACTGGAACGCGATCATCGCGACCGGCAACGACGCCGATCGACGGGGCCACCGCTCCCGCCGGGACGGCGCACCAGATGACCGCACCGACGGCCACGATGGCGGGGAACCGCCCGCCGGTCGGCCGCTCTCCCGCCGGGAGGCCCGTGCCAGGGAAGCGGCAGCGGCGCGCGACGCGCAGACGGCCGGCTCGACCGCACCCCAGCAGCAGCAGCAGCAGCAGACACAGCAGCAGCCGACTTGGCAGCAGCCGACACCGCAGCAGACGGTGTCCCAGTCGCCGACGCCCGCGTCCCGGAACCGCTTCGACGTGGACGCGCCGGGACGCGACGACGACGCTGGCGTGACGCACCGCGACGACCTCGCCGCCGCGGTCGCACCGGCAGCGGTGGCGGACGACGGTGAGGCCGACCGCGGCACCGGCAACGGTGGTGGCGCTGCGGGAGGCGGCGGAGGCGACGGCCGTGACGGCGGCGGGGGAGCCTCCCGTCCGCCGCGTGGTCCCCACGAGCCGCACCGCCGCTCACGTGGCGCGCTCATCGCGGGGATCGTCATCGTGGCGATCGTCGTCGCTGCCGGCGTCGGCGCGTACGCGTTCGCGGCGCCGAAGGTGCAGCAGGTCGTCGCGGCGTTCAGCGGGGACAAGGAGCCGGAGGACTACTCCGGCGACGGCACCTCGAAGGTGACCATCACGATCAAGCAGGGCGACATCGGCGAGGACGTCGCGAAGACGCTGCAGCGCAGCGGTGTCGTGAAGACGTCCGGGGTGTTCTACAAGCTCCTGCTCGCGAGCCCGAGCGTGCAGTTCCAGCCGGGTTCGTACGCGCTGAAGAAGAAGATGAGCTCGAAGGCGGCGCTGTCGGCGTTGCAGGACAAGGCGAACCGGGTGGAGGACGCCTCGATCGTCATCCCCGAGGGCACGGTCCTGGCGGACATCGAAGCCGGCATGGTGTCGAAGGCCGGCCTGACCGAGGACGAGGTCTCCGCCGCCGCGAAGGACGTCGGCGCGTACGGGCTGCCGTCCGGCGTGACGTCGCTCGAGGGCTGGTTGTTCCCGGCGACCTACCCCATCAACCCGGGCTGGTCAGCGAAGCAGTACTTCCAGTCGATGGTCGACACGATGAAGCAGCACCTGCAGTCCGCCGGTGTGGCCGAGGCCGACCAGGAGCACGTGCTCGTGTTCGCCTCGCTCGTGCAGAAGGAGGCCGGGCTCGCCGCCGACTACCCGAAGGTCGCGCGGGTGTTCCAGAACCGCCTCGACCAGGGCATGCGGATGCAGTCCGACGCCACCGTGGCGTACGGCACCGGCAACACGCACCGGGTCACGACGACCGACGCGGAGCGGGACGACGCCTCGAACCCGTACAACACGTACCAGCACGACGGACTGCCGCCCGGACCGATCTCGAACCCGGGTGACATCGCGCTGCAGGCCGTCACGCACCCGGCCGCGGGCAACTGGCTGTACTTCGTGACGGTCGACCTCGAGTCCGGTGAGACGACCTTCTCGGACACGTACGACCAGCACCTGCAGGCCGTCAAGCAGTTCCAGGCCTGGCTCCGCGCACACCCGTCGTACCAGTAGCCGCGCGGGACCGGGACGATCGTGTCCCGGTCCCGACGGCTGTGGGAGGATGGCACCATGCTTCGTTGGTTGACCGCAGGTGAGTCCCACGGACCCGAACTGATCGCGATGCTCGAGGGCCTGCCCGCCGGTGTCCCCGTGTCGTTCGAGTCCATCCGCACCGACCTCGCGCGGCGCAAGCTCGGCTACGGCCGTGGCTCCCGCATGAAGTTCGAGCAGGACGAGCTCCACGTCTCCGGCGGCGTCCGGCACGGGTACTCGATGGGCAGCCCCATCGCGATCCGCATCGGCAACACCGAGTGGCCCAAGTGGGTCGAGGTCATGAACCCCGAGCCCGTCGAGCAGACCGAGGCCTCCCGTGGGCGCAGCGCTCCGCTGACCCGGCCGCGTCCCGGCCACGCCGACCTCGTCGGGATGCAGAAGTACGGCTTCGACGAGGCCCGGCCGATCCTCGAGCGTGCCTCCGCCCGCGAGACCGCGGCCCGCGTCGCGCTCGGTGCCGTGGCCAAGTCGTTCCTCGCCGAACTCGGGATCCGCTCCGTCGCCCACACCCTGCAGGTGGGCAGCGTCCGCGTGCCCGACGGGTCGGCGCTGCCGATGCCCGACGACGTCGACCGGCTCGACGACGACCAGCTCCGGTGCTTCGACGCCGACACCTCGGCGCGCATGGTGACCGAGGTCGAAGCCGCCAAGAAGGACGGCGACACCCTCGGCGGCGTCGTCGAGGTGCTGTTCTACGGCGTTCCGCCCGGGCTCGGGTCGCACGTGCAGTGGGACCGTCGCCTCGACGCACGACTCGCCGCCGCGATCATGGGCATCCAGGCCATCAAGGGCGTCGAGGTCGGTGACGGCTTCCAGACCGCCGGCCGCCGCGGGTCCGAGGCCCACGACGAGCTGTACCGGGAGGACGGCGAGATCATCCGCACGAGCGACCGTGCCGGCGGCACCGAAGGCGGCATGTCCACGGGCACCGTGCTCCGCGTCCGCGCGGGCATGAAGCCGATCGCGACGATCCCGCACGCGCTCCACACCATCGACGTCACCACGGGTGAGGACGCCTCGGCGCATCACCAGCGTTCGGACGTCTGCGCGGTGCCGGCCGCCGGCGTCGTGGCCGAGGCCATGGTCGCGCTCGTGCTGGCCGACGCCGTGCTCGAGAAGTTCGGCGGCGACAACGTCGTCGAGACCAAGCGCAACCTGGAGTCGTACCTCGCGTCGATCCCCGAGACCCTGCGTTCCCGCCGCACCGAGCCGGCTGAGCCCTCCAGCACCTGGTGAGCGCCGGACCGGTGGGGGACGACCACGGCCGACGCGGCACCGCGCCCGTCGTCGTGATCGGCCCGATGGGTGCCGGCAAGTCCACCGTCGGCAAGCGCGTGGCGAAGCGGCTCGGCGTGCCCTTCACCGACACCGACCGGGTGATCGCGCGCGAGCACGGTCCCATCCCCGCGATCTTCACCGACCGGGGTGAGCCTGCGTTCCGGGCGCTCGAGGCCGACGCGGTCGCCGTCGCCATGCGCACCGGCGGCGTCATCGCCGTGGGTGGCGGTGCCGTCACGCACGCGGACACCCGCCGGGCGATGGACGGCGCACGCGTGGTGCTGTTGACCGTCTCGCCCGAGGCCGTCGCCGACCGCATCGCCGGGTCCGACCGCCCGCTGTTGGCGTCCGGCGGCATCGACGCCTGGCAGACCATCCTAGACGACCGCGCGGCGACCTACGCCGAGCTCGCGCACGTGGTCGTCGACACCTCTCGTCGCCCCATGGCCCACGTCGTCGACGACGTCGTCGCCTGGCTGCGGAGCGACCACACCGAAGGAGCACCGTGACCGAGACGACCCTGCCAGAAGGCACCACCGAGATCCGCGTCGGCGGTGCGGACGGCTACGTCGTCGCGGTCGGCACCGGCCTGCTCGGGTCCCTGCCCGCGCTGCTCGGACCGCGGGTCGCCAAGGTCCTGATCGTGCACGCGCCGACGCTCGGTGCCCGCGCGGAGGAGCTCCGCGCCGGACTCGTCGAGGCCGGCTTCGAGGCCCTGATCGCCGAGGTGCCCGACGCCGAGGCCGCCAAGCGCGTCGAGGTCGCCGCGTTCTGCTGGCAGATCCTCGGGCAGTCGGACTTCACCAGGACCGATGCCGTCATCGGCCTGGGCGGGGGAGCCGTCACCGACCTCGCCGGGTTCGTCGCCGCGACGTGGCTGCGCGGCGTGCCGTACTTCTCCGTGCCGACGAGCGTGCTCGGCATGGTCGACGCCAGCGTCGGTGGCAAGACCGGCATCAACACGAACGAGGGCAAGAACCTGGTCGGGGTGTTCTCCGCACCCCGTGCCGTCGTCGTGGACCTCGACCTGGTGCACACGCTGCCGCGCAACGACGTGCTCACCGGGTTCGCCGAGATCGTCAAGGCCGGGTTCATCGCCGTGCCCGAGATCCTCGACATCGTCGAGGCCGACGTCGACCGCGCCACCGACCCCTCGACGCCCGAGTTCCGCCGGGTGGTCGAGCTCGCGATCCAGCTCAAGGCGCAGGTGGTGTCGGAGGACTTCACCGAGCAGGGGCGTCGGGAGATCCTGAACTACGGGCACACGCTCGGGCACGCGATCGAGCACGCCGAGCGCTACCAGTGGCGGCACGGGGCAGCGGTGTCGGTCGGCATGGTCTTCGCCGCCGAGCTCGCACGCCTCACCGGGCACCTCGACGACGCGACCGTCGACCGGCACCGGTCGATCCTCGAGTCGCTGTCGCTGCCGACGAGCTACCCGCTCGGCCGGTGGCAGTCGCTCCTGGCGACCATGCGTCGGGACAAGAAGGCCCGCGCCGGCATGCTCCGGTTCATCGTGCTCGACGGCATCGGCAAGCCCGTCACGCTCGAGGGCCCAGAGGACCACCTGCTCTTCACCGCCTACCAGGAGGTCGGCGCCTAGCCCCGTCGCCACCGCAGCACGCGGCGGGGGCGGGCCGACCTGTGGACGGCCCCCGAGCCTCCCGGCTGTGGAGGAGTCAGCCGGGGCGCCCAGCCCGGGGGAGCATGCTGAACAGGTGCCCACACCACCCCGTCTGAGCGACCTCGGCGCCCGGCCGGACGCCGACGCGGGAACCCTCCGCTCCCGCGCGCGCCGCTTCGCCGAACTGCTGTCCATCGCCCGCCGACACGGCCTCGTGCCGTTCCGTCGCCTCGACTTCTCCCGCGACCCGGAGACCTCGGACAAGCGGCGAGACCAGGCCGAACACCTCCGTCGCGCGCTCGAGGAGGCCGGCGGCGGCTTCGTGAAGATGGGACAGCTGCTCTCGACCCGCGACGACCTGCTGCCGGACGAGTGGACCGAGGGACTCGCGCACCTGCAGCGGGACGTCACGCCCGCGGACCCGCAGGAGGTGTCGGACCTGCTGACGGCGGACCTCGGGGCCCCCGTGGCGGAGGTCTTCCAGTCGTTCGACCCGAAGCCCGTCGCCGCGGCGTCGATCGCGCAGGTGCACCGTGCCCGGCTGCACGACGGCACCGCGGTCGCCGTGAAGGTCCAACGACCCGGCATCGACGCGGCCGTGCGGCAGGACGTCGACATCGCGCTCCGCGTGGTGCGGTTCCTCGCCCGGACGTCGGCCGAGGCCCGTCAGGTCGGGGTGATCGACGTGGCGACCCAGTACGGCGACGACCTCATCCGGCAGGTCGACTTCTCCTCCGAGCTCCGCAACCTCGAGGCGCTCCGTGCGGCCCAGGCCAGGAGCGCCCGGCCGGACGAGGTCCGCTTCCCGACGCCGTACCCCGAGCTCTCGGGCCGGCGGGTGCTCGTGATGGAGTTCCTCGAGGGCGACACGCTCAGCGCGATCCGCGCCTCCCGCGTCGACCGGGACCTCGACGAGCCGATGCGGGCGATCCTCCGGTCGTTCCTGCGGCAGGTCGTCTTCGACGGGATCTACCACGGTGACCTGCACCCGGGGAACGTCCTGCTGCTGCCCGACGGTCGCCCCGCCCTCATCGACTTCGGCTCCGTCGGCCGCCTCGACCCGACGCTGCGCGACACGGTCCAGGAGCTCGTCGCCGCGTACATCCAGGACGACACCTCGCGGATCGCGGACGCCGTGCTGCGGATGGCGCCGGTGCGTCGAGCGCAGGACGAGGCCGACTTCCGCCGGGACATCGCCCGCTTCGTGGCCGACGAGCTCGGCCCGGGCGCGCGCATCGGCGTCGAGACCGTGGACGACGCGGTCGAGGTCTTCGGCCGCTACCGGCTCAAGCCGCCGCCGGACTTCGTCGCAGCCGCCCGGGCACTGGCGATCTTCGAGGGGACGCTGCGCTCGCTGCTGCCCTCGTTCGACCTGCTCGACGAGTCCCGCAACCTGGCGCGCGAGCAGATCCGTGACCAGCTCCGCCCGAGCGTGCTGCGGGACGTCGCCGCGCGCGAGCTCTTCGGCCTGTTCTCCACCGTCCGACGCCTGCCCAGGCGGATCGACCGGATCAGCGAGGCGATCGAGGGCAACAAGCTGTCGGTGAACATCCGGCTGCTCGCCGACCAGCGCGACCGGCGGACCGTCTCCGGCATGATCCGCCGGATCCTGCTCGTGCTGCTGGGGGCAGGGGCCGGCGTGCTGGCGATCGTCTACCTGGCGGCTCCGGCACGGCCGACCGCGGTGCTGAGCACCGGCGTGGCGGGCGGGCTCCTCGGCGGGACGGCCGTGGTGCTGCTCGTGTGGGCGGCGATCGACGCCTGGCGCGCACGGCGGCACGACTAGCGCAGGCGACGGCGCGGGCGCGGGTGAGGCGGTCGGCTACACTCGTCCGGGGCCCCAGCGCCCGCAGGACTCCACTCCTCGACACGAACGGGACATCGACACTCATGGCCAGTACCACTGACATCAAGAACGGCGCCGTTCTCATCATCGACGGGCAGCTGTGGTCGGTCGTCGAGTTCCAGCACGTCAAGCCCGGCAAGGGTGGTGCGTTCGTCCGCACCAAGCTGAAGAACGTCGTCTCCGGCAAGGTCGTCGACCGCACCTTCAACGCGGGCGCGAAGATCGAGACCGCGACGGTGGACCGCCGCGACTACCAGTTCCTCTACGAGGACGGCGACTCCTACGTGTTCATGGACACCGACACCTACGACCAGGTCCCGGTCCCCGCGACGGTCGTCGGCGACGCGAAGAACTTCCTCCTCGAGTCCGCGATGGTCACCCTCGCGATGAACGAGGGCAACCCGCTCTACATCGAGCTCCCGACGTCGATCGTCACCGAGATCGAGACCGAGCCCGGCCTGCAGGGCGACCGTTCGTCCGGTGGCACCAAGCCCGCGACGATCAAGGCCACCGGCTACCAGATCCAGGTGCCGCTGTACCTCGAGACCGACACCAAGGTGAAGATCGACACGCGCGACGGCAACTTCCTCGGCCGCGTCAACTAGGGCCGCCGGATGAGTGCTCGTTCGAAGGCCCGCAAGCGCGCGCTCGACATGCTCTACGTGGCCGAGGTCCGGGAGCTCCCGATCGCCGACGTCCTCGCGACGGAGACGGTCCGTCACCTCGACAACCCCGAGCGGGCGTCGAGCTGGGACTACGCCCGCCAGGTGGTCACCGGGGTCGACGAGGCCCGTCGTGAGATCGACGACGTCATCATCGACCACGCCCAGGGCTGGTCCATCGCCCGGATGCCGGTCCTCGACCGCTGCATCCTCCGCATGGGTGTCTGGGAGATCCGCTTCAACCCCGAGGTGCCCGACGCCGTCGCCATCTCGGAGGCCGTCGAGCTCGCCCAGTCGCTGTCGACGGACGACTCCGCCGGTTTCGTGAACGGTGTCCTCGGCGCCGTCGCCGGGGGTCGCGCACCGTCCGGTCGGACGGTCGCCGGAGACCAGGAGTCCCGCTAGGGTTGACCACGTCCGCATCCTTTAAATGCCGTCCTGAGAGGCGGGGAAGGAGGTCGGCGTGGGTACCCGCACGGTCCTGCAGCAGTCCGACATCACGCGTGCTCTGACACGCATCGCGCACGAGATCCTCGAGGCCAACCACGGCGCCTCGGACCTGGTGCTCCTCGGCATCCCGACCAGGGGAGCCGTCCTGGCCGACCGGCTCGGCGAGGTCCTCGCCGGCATCGAGCCCGACTGGTCCGGCGGCCAGCAGCGCGTCGGCACCCTCGACGTCACGCTCCACCGCGACGACCTCGGCCACGGCATCGGTCGGGCCCCGCACCGCACGGTGATCCCGGCGAGCGGCATCGACGGCAAGGTCGTCGTGCTCGTCGACGACGTGCTGTACTCCGGCCGCACGGTCCGGGCGGCGCTCGACGCCCTGCAGAACATCGGCCGGCCGCGCGCGGTCCGACTCGCGGTCCTGGTGGACCGGGGCCACCGCGAGCTCCCCATCCGCGCGGACCACGTCGGGAAGAACCTGCCGACGGCGTCCGACGAGCGCGTCACGCTCCGCCTGACCGAGACCGACGGCGTCGACGAGGTCGTCATCGAGCAGCCGGAGCGGGGGGCCGACGCATGAGGCACCTGCTCTCCACCGCCGACCTCTCCCGCACCGACGCCCTCGAGATCCTCGACGTCGC
>Ga0265797_10010641_pt1 | contig 11684 bp, 15 predicted proteins | sample P2T30metagenome_FD_192433 | JGI IMG/M metagenome (GOLD analysis project Ga0265797, IMG submission 192433) | Plant litter microbial communities from East Loma Ridge, Irvine, California - P2 T30 | ecosystem: Environmental > Terrestrial > Plant litter > Unclassified | place: USA: California... | reverse complement strand
TGCACATACACGGTGCTGCTTGTCAGGTGGGTGACCGTGATGATTCCGTCATACGCCCGGCGGGCTTCGTAGCCGCCGGGCGCGCTGTACACGCGGATGGTCGAGACCTCGCGGGCCATGTGCAGGTGGATCATCGCGGTCTGCCCGGGCTTACTGCTTGGTGCGCGAGCGCTTTGCGGGCGCCGTCGCTTCGCCGTCTGCGGGCGTGGCCCAGCCTTCCGCCGTCGCGACCTCGATCAGGTCCTCGTCGTCGGTGTCGATCTCGGCGCCGGCGGCGAACTGCTCCACCTCGACACCGCGATGCGCCCAGCTGAAATCTGTTTGTGCGATCAGTTTCATTGCTGCTCCAGAATGGAAAAGGGCCGCCGCAGCGGCCCGTTCCGGGGTTGATGGATTACGCCGCAGCGATCTTGAGCAGCTTGATCGCCTGGGTGTTGCGCAGCTTGCCGCCGACGCGCTTGCGCACGTAGAACTTCACGAAGCCCGGCGTGGTGATCTCGTCGCGGGTGATGCGCATGCCGACGCGATCGCAGATCAGGTAGCCTTCCTTGAAGTCACCGAACGCCAGCGGGAACGAATTCGCAGCCATCGCCGGCATGTCTTCGGCTTCGGTGATGCCGTAGCCCAAGAACGTGGCGGGCTGGCCAGCGGTCAGCGCCGGCTGCCACAGGTAGCGACCGTCGCCGTCCTTGTACTTGCGCAGCGCAGCCAGGATCAGCTTGCTGGTCAGCCACTGCGCGTTGTTGCGGTAGCGGGCGCGCAGCGAGTAGACCATGTCCAGGAAGACTTCCGGGTTGCTCGGCAGCGCAGCGGCCTGGCCCGACGCCAAGTACTGCAGCGTGCCGAACGCACGATCCTTATCAACGGTGGCGACGGGCGCCGGCCCGCCCAGGATGCCGGTTGGCTTTTTGACGCCGTCGCCGCGGATGAACGCGACGCCCTCGCCCACGGCCATCGACTCCGACGCCGAGCTGGTCAGCCAGTCTTCGACGTTGAAGAACAGATCGTCTAGCGATTCTTCCGATGCTTGTGGCTTGGCCGACGCCATGCCGAACGTCGGCGCGACCTCGACCAGGTTCGGCGTGTCGGTCTGGTTGCGAGTGTCGGTTTCGCCGACCCATTCGAAGCCGGCGCCGCCGATGTCGAACAGCTCTTTGTAATCGGTGCTGCCGACCTGGCGCACGGTGGCGATTTGGCGGATCGGCGAGATGTCGGCCGACAGGCGCGCGATCGTGCGCTCGATCACTTCTGGCAGCGCGTAACCGCCGGCAGCATTACTGCCGACAGTCGCTTGGGCGGCGCGGCGCTCGCCCGGACCGGCGTTGCTTTTCGCTTCAAGCGCCTGGAACGTCTGCTGCATGCGCTGCTCGCGCTGGAAGTCGCGCGGCGAACGGATCCAGTCGTACAAGGCTTCCTTGTACTCGGTCGCTTCCTGGCTTTCGCCCGGGCCGCGATCGCCGCCCGAGAACGCACCAGGGCGCGCCAGCTTGGTTTCGACCTTCTCCAGGCGGGTCTTCTGTTCCGACATCGAGGTCATTGCCTCGTCCATGCGCGCCAGCTTGGCGTCCAGGTCAGCGGTCGACTTGCCGGACTTGATGGCCTCGATGCGCTCGTCGTTGGTCTTCTTGTATTCGGTGAAGGCCGTGTTGATCTTGTCGATCGCTTCGGTGACCGTACGCAGGGTCGGCTCTTCGCGCTTTTCGTACGGCACGGCGGCCTTGGCCTGGAAGGCGGCGAAGTGCGCAGCCATCGTGACAGCCAGCAGGGTGGCCATGTGTTGGGTTTTGTTCATGGGTTCTTTCAGGAAGTGAGGGAATTGAGCAGCCGCTCGGCCGCCTTCAGGGCTGCTGTCGCCTCATGAGCGTCCCGCTCATCCAAAGCGATGCGTTTGACCTCGGCGATCATCGCCTTGGCCGCGTCGGCCGAGAATCCTGCATCCCGCAGGGATTGCTCAGCTTGACGAATGGTTTTGATGCCGGCGACGTCGGCCGCCTTGATGCCAGTGATACGCGCTTTGTCATTCGATGGAAAGGTCACAACAGACACCTCCCACAGATCGACCTCTGTGAGCGTGCGCACATCCGTCTCGCGGTCGTACGCCCACTGTTTCGACACGAAGCCGATGGATAGTCCGTTCAAGGCGCCCATTTTCATGAGCGCATATGCCTCCGCCCCTTTAACTGTGTCCAGGGCCAACTGTCCTTTTACGCGCAGGCCATTCGCGTCCTCTACCATCTCCGTCCAGATGCCGATTGGGGTAGTAGCATCGTGCTGCCAGAGCATCGCCGGCATGGTGCCAGCCGCCTTATGCGCAGCGAGGGTTGCGGCGTAGGCGCCGGCGGCGATCACGTCGTCATAGCTGTCGCGCACGCCGAATGCCGATCCGCAGCCTTCGATCACGCCGTCTACGCCCACTGACTTCAGTTCGAACGCCATATTTCGAACCTCGCGCCCGCCTGCGCCCGACTTGCGCTCCAGGTTCGGAGTCGGCGGCCGCACAGGGAACTGCTGCACCGGCCGCGCCAAGACGCGCTGTACTGCCTTTTCCAGGTTACGGGGCATCGGGCGCGGCATTGGTGTCTTCATCATCTTTTCCTTGTTTGCCGCCCTGTGTCATGTTCATCGGGGTCAGCGGTTCGTCGAGGCCGGGTAGCGGGTCCATGCCCTCTTCGTCACGGATTTCATTTCGGGTGTAGATGCCCAGCTCCACCATCGTGCGGGCCCACTGCGCGCGCGCGGCCATCGAGCCCTCGGTGAGGTACCGGGTATCGAATTCGACGAATAAAGGGCCGGATCCGTCGAGCAGCGTTTCGTCCACTCGCTGGGTCCAGGCCGCGTGCCATGGCGCCAGCGTGTGCTTCGTGTGCGCCGCGAAGAACGCTTCCGAGCTGGCGAACGTCGCCGACTTGTCGTTGTGGCCGACCATGATCGGGAACACCCCGTAGCCGCGGCAGATTTCTTCAATCTGCAGCCGACGCGTCTCGACGTGCTGGGCGTCGACGCCGGTCTGGGCCGTCGGCGTCCACTTTGCATCGTTGTCCAGCACCAGCGGATCACCAGTGCGCGCCGTGCCTGCTAGGCGCTTGATCCAAGCTGTCAGGCGCGCATGCTGCGTTTCATCGAGCGTCTTCTCGACTGAATACAGGCCGCTCGGACGCAAGCCGTTTTTGTGCATCGCTACCTGGCTCTGCTCGGTGGCCATGGCCAGGCCGATCGCCGAGCGCGCCAGCTTCACTGCATCCAAGCTACGAACCCAGTCCCACTGGACGCCATTCAAAATGAACACGTCGTCAGGGCTGAATTCGCCGATCAGGCCGAACTCATCCCAGCAGCGGTAGACCAGCTCGTAGCGGGAATGGCGATAGACCTCCCACCGGCCAGGTTCAACTGGAATCAGCTCGCGCACGCGCCGGTTGTCTCCGCGCACTTTGATTGACAGGCCGGCGCCACATAGCGCCGCGTGCAGCGTCATTTGGCGCCGCCATTCGAACGATGTCTGCCATTCGTTGGGTCGGCGTGACAGCAGCCGGTACTCTGGGATATTGGTGGCGCGCTCGCGGCGGCCATCGGGCTTTTCGCGAAACACCTCGAACTTCGGTGTCGCGCACCCGTCAGCGATGACCTTCACGCAGGAAAGAACCGTCGAGACCTGGAGGGCCGTGCGTTCGTTGACGTGCATGCCGGCGACGATTCCGCTGCCACCGCTGTCGATCAGCTTCATGATCTGCTCGGAAGTGGGCTCGGCGGACTTGCGACTGAGAAAACGGTCGATGAAATTCAAGGCTTGTCCCAGAATGATGTGGTTGCGACCTCGCTCGAAATCGCGCGTGCCACCCCCATGATTGTTGCGACGATGCCGTCGATCTTCTGCTCCGGCTTCTCTTTGCGCGGGTAGATGTTGTCCTTCGCGTCAAGCTTGGCAACCACGTTTGACGCCATCCAGGTCAACAGCGGGTTGCCGTCGTGGTGCACGCGCCCGGCTTTGATCGCGCTCTCCAGCTCTTTCATTGGGAGCGACAGATTTTTGACCTGCGCGCCCAGCTCGACAGCGGTGATCCCGTTTTTCGTCAGCCGTTGCTCCAGCTGCGCTGCGCGCCACGGGTCGAAGACAACTTCGTCTGGCCCGTACTCAGCCACCAGGCTGAGCATGTCTTCCTCGATCAGATCGAAGTCAATCTCGGCGCCGTCGTGCTGCTGGAGAAAGCCCTCGATCACCCACTTGCGGTAGGCGTTGGCATGCTTCTCTGCGCCATCGATGGCTGCTTCCGGTAGGTAGTAGTCACCGAACAGGTAGAAATGCTGCTTGCCCTCGATCACGCGGACAAACACCAGCATCAACACGCAGATGTCCGAGCGGCTCGCCAGGTCAAGCGTCAGGTAGCAACGCTCGCCTTTGAACTGCTCGCGGCGCAGCGTGAGGTCAGCACACCTGTTCCACTCGAGCATGTTGAGCCAGGCCGACTTGGCCGAGCACCAGATATTCAGGTGTTTCGTCTTGAAGCGGGTCTGCTTCGACGCGCTCTGCGTGGCCTGCCGCTGCTGCGCGAGCAGGAAGTCCTCGTCGACGGAAATGCCAAAGTTCGGATTCGCCTTGCGCAGCACGGCTGGGCTGGTCCAGTCATCACCCTCATCAATCGTGTAGATCAGCGCGAAGAGCTCAGGGTCGTCCAGCACGCCTTCGAGCACCTTCTTGGCATCCTGCTCTTGGTCAAAGCACGGGCCGGCGATGTTGAAGCCGGCGGTCGTGATCATCAGGAGCAGCGGCTGCTCACGCGCACCCATACCGGTCTCCATGGTGTCGACCAGTTCGGATGTGTCGTGCTCGTGGTATTCGTCGACGATCGCGCAGGATGGCGATGCGCCGTCGCCAGGCTTGCCGATCACAGGCTCGAAGCGCGAACCGTCCGCTGGCGAGAGCAGCGCCTTCGCCCAGACCTCGGCGCCCAGCGCATCCTGCAGCTGCGGCGTGCGCTCGAGCATCTGCTTGGCCGGCCGGAATACTTCCCAGGCCTGCGCCTCGGTGGTTGCCCCCGAGTACACCTCGGCGCCGAACTCGCCGTCGGCAGCGAACATGAACAGGCCGATGCCCGAGCCGATAATCGACTTGCCGTTCTTGCGCGGCACGGCGAAATAGGCTTTGCGGAACCGGCGCCGGTCGTTCTTCTTGATTTTCCAGCCGAAGAGCACACAGAACGCGAAGCACTGCCACGGCTCCAGCGTGATCGTCTCGCGCTTCCGGGCCCACTTCCCTTTGGTATGGGGCATCAGCGACAGGAACGTGCAGACCTTGTTGGCCGCGGCCGGATCGAAGTAGTACGGGAACACCCTGCGGCGACTGGCCTTCAGTTCATCCAGGTGCTTTTTGCATGCCAGCTTGACCCACTTGCAGGCGACGATTCTGCCCTTGACGACCGCCTGCGCATATCCCGTTGCCGTGCCGACGAAATCGGCGGCCATGATCAGTGTGCCTTCTTGCTGCCCACCATATCGGCGAACGGGTTGACGAGAGCCTGCTTCTTCGCCGAGACGCGAGACCGATCGGCTGGCGTCATGCCGAGCACCGCCAGCGCCGTGCGAATCTGGGCAACCTGGGCGGAGGTCACTTGGCTATCCGGCAGTTTTCGGAACTGCGCGATCAGGCGCGCGGCCAGCTCGACGGCCATGCGATCAGTCGCCTGCAGCACTGTTGCTGGCAGTGCCGCGACGATCTCGTTCCAGGCGTCTTTCTGGTGCTGCTTAAAATATGTCGGCGGAGTCGGTTCGAACTCGCCGGCGGCGAAGTCATCGCGGCGGCGCGCTGGATCCTTGTCAAAGGCACCCCGCGCCTCGAGCACCGCCGAGGGGGTTCGGGGCTTTGGCATCCTTGAAACTCCTGAAGTCCGAAAGTCTGAATTGCGGAAGTAAGAAAAAAACTAGCTAGTCGGTCTAGGCCCGAGTTGCCCCAGAGAAGCGAATACCCCCTCCCCTTTCGGCTTGGGTTTTCGCCTTATGGCATGCAGAACAGGCGGCCTGGAGGTTCGTGTCGGCCTCGATCCGTTCATTCGTCCAGCCGTCGGCGCGCGCTGCAGCCTTGCTGACAACGTGGTCGACCTCGCCTGCAACGAAGCTGCAGGCAGGTCCTTTGATCTGGCAGAGGCCGCAATCACGCTGGAGGATGCGCTCACGGCGCTGCTGCCAGTCGTATCCGTATCCGCGCTGCGTGCTGCTCTGGTCGGCATGGCTGCGCACCCATCCGGATGAGTGCTTGGCATGCTTCTCACAGTAGCCGGGCACATCGACCAGCTTGCCGCATCCAACCTTGCGACAGACGGTCTTGGGGCGCGCCGCCATCAGCGGTTGTCTTGCGTATGCGCTGCGGGCACCAGCGCGGCCACCTCGTGCAGCAGCATGCCCGGCCTGCCGTGGCCCTTGGCCCGCAGGATCTCGAAAGCACGCTCAGCCTCGGCCAGCCGCTCGCAGATGAGGCGCAGCGCCGTCTCGTCGACGACATGGAAGACCAGCGCCGGGTGTCCGCCGGTGACGGCGCGGATGATGGCGTGGCGGAAGCAGTCGACTGGCTGGCTCACGCTACTTCTCCCCGAAGCCCGGCACGTCTTGTGCGGACTCGGTCCAGAACGACGCGACCCAGGTCAGCACGCACAGCGCGATCAGGGTCCAGAGCACGCCGAACGCCCAGCCCGGCGCGCCCAGGCGATCGAGCAACAGCCAGAGCACGATGGCCATGCCGAGCGGCGAGCGCGTCGGAAGAGATGAGGCCTTGATGACGGTCTTGCGCTTCATGCGATACCTCGGAAAAGAAAGCCGCCCGGCGCATGGATGCGAGGGGCGGCGATGTAATCAAAAATAGTTACGATAATGCTTGACCATGTAATCAAATTTGATTACACTAGCATTACTGAATCAAACAAAGGAGGTGTGGTGAAGCAGAGTGAGTTTGTTAAGTGGCTCAAGCAGTTCGGAGCGACCTTCGAAGAGAGTACGAATCACACGAAGGTCAGACTGAACGGTAAAACGAGCTTCCTACCGAGACACCCGAGTAAAGAAATGAAGACCGGGACTGTCGAGGCGATCAAGAAACAGCTGAACCTAAAGTGAGGAATGCCCCGAAAGGGGCTTCCGGCTTACTCTGCACCACACCGAATACATTGCACTCTGAGAGGCAACCATGAAATATCCTGCGATCTTTACCCCGGCCGAAGAAGGCGGGTTCGTTATTACATTCCGCGATATCCCTGAGGCGATCACGCAAGGCGACGATGAAGCCGAAGCATTGTTTATGGCCCGCGACGTCCTGCGCGAGGCGATTAGCATCTACTTCGACGACAAGCGCACCGTGCCGGCGCCATCCAAGGCACAGAAAGGCGAACGTCTGATCGACTTGCCGTTAAGCGTGGCGGCAAAGGTTCATCTGCTGAACGCCATGCTGGCGCAGGAGGTTGCGCCTTCAGAGCTGGCCCGGCGCCTGGGAACGACCAGGCAGGAAGTGAATCGCCTGACCGACCTGGAGCACGCGACGAAGATCGATCGCATTGCCGAGGCCATGACGGCCATGGGGCGCGAACTGGATCTGGTGGCAAGCTGAAAAGCAAAAGCCCGCTATCGCAGCGGGCTTTGTTCAGACGAGCGAAAGCATCAAGGGCCGGGATGCTGTCGCGAGTTCCGGTTATCGGTGGCGCATGCGCGCACTTTACGAGGCCGGAAGAATGTAGGTACTCAGTTTACACGAAACGCTGTTTGCATACACAGTATTTCGGTGGATCAATCAGGCCGGCTGCATCCGGAGCTTGGCACCGGCGCGGGCCGCATGGCTGTCGGCGATGCTGTGCAGCTCGCTCACCATGTTCAACGTGTGCTCCCGCACGAACCCAGCCGCCATCACCAGCGCGGCCTTGCCCGAGCCGGCGCAGCATTTGCACGCCCGCGCTTCGGCAACGCCAGTGCCGCCGCATGGCTCACACAGGCCGTGCAGCCAGTGTGCCAGCGAGTGCTCGGCGACGGTCCGGTACAGCCTGATGGCCGCATCCGCGTCCCATGCCGTGTTCTCCGGAACCCACCGGCGCGCACGGCCGCGTTTCGTCACCTCGGCAGTCCACATGATCAGCAGGCGCGCCACGAGCGACACGCCGCTCTCAAGCACCGTCACATCACCCTGCAGCGCCTGGCGGCAGTCGGCTTCGCGGCTCGCGTCCTTTTTGCGGATCGCATCGACCAGCGCCTTCTCGACCAGGTCGCGCATGGCCACCGCGTGCGCCATGTTCTGGGTAGCCGTGCCGGCGTACTTCGCACGATGCAGTAACGCGCCCAGGTCACCGGTCGCGGTTGATGCCAGCGCCGACGCAAGAAGCGGTTCGGCCTGACTGTGGCGCGCATCGTCCTGGAGGCTCGATGCGCTCAATGCGGTGATATAGCGATCAACGAACCCCATGATTTAACACTCTCTAAAAGACGACCAAGGCAGCGTACCATATCGCACCTAATTATTTCCAGTGGTAACTTGTTTATTTTTTACATTGTTGTGGGTAAACGTCACAGGCGCCCAAAATTGATCTAATGGCAGCCTCGATCAAATGTTAGGATAGTTGCCGTAATGCACCTATTATTAACTACGGATTAATCATGAAGACTCTCTACTACACCGCAGTTTTCGGCATGGCGGCTATCGTAATCAGCATCGCCTGGGAAAATTTCGCGGCCCAACAAGAATGCGGTGATGCGGCCGTCGCTGTTCTTCAATCTTCAGCGGGGCTCGATGGCGCGGCCGCCAGCAACGCAATTGACCTGGGCTGCGCTCGCGTTGTCCGCAACGGGCATGTCGCTGAAAAGGCACTGAACGCTCTCCCGTAACCGAGCGCGCCGGCGGCGGGCGGCCGGTACACCGTCAATTTCTGCTGATCATTAATCAAACGTAGAGCCTGAGTTTGCGGGCGCGATTCGATGAGATGTGTCACTTTTGTGGCACGGTCACAGCCGAAAAGGGTAAAGTAGAGGTTTACTAGACTGCAAGGTTGACGCCAACTTGCAAGCTGATATGCTCACGAGCACCACTACTCTCTACAGCGGTCTCTCAACGCTGACCTTGTTACGACCGTCATGGCAGGACTGAATCCTAAAATTTTGCTCTGGGCCAGAGAGACGGCTGGACTAAGCCTAGATGAGGCTGCTGACTCGTTGCACCTTGGCACACGCAAACAGTCTGGCCATGAAGTTCTTGCGGCTTATGAAAGTGGAGACCGGGCTCCAAGTAGACCTCTCCTGCTGAAGTTCGCTAAGTTGTATAAGCGCCCACTGCTCACATTTTATCTTGCCGCGCCTCCCGCAAAGGCTAATCGCGGAGAGGATTTCCGTACGCTTCCAGAGGAACGTAAGCAAGAAAATGCAGGCGTTGTCGATGCGCTCGTGCGCGATGTTCACGTACGCCAGCAACTGGTCCGTTCAGTCCTTGAGGACGCTGATGAAGCCCAACCGCTACCGTTTATCGGCACCCTGAATATTGATACCGATGTAGTAGAGGCGTCGCGAAAGCTCCAAGCAATTATCGGTTTCCAAATTCAGACTTTCCGGAAAAAGAAATCACCTAACGACGCCTTTTCGTATGCAAGGCAGCTGGTGGAAAAGACAGGGGTTTTTGTCCTCCTGATCGGGAACTTAGGTAGCCACCACACCAATATCAATCCGCAGGTATTTCGTGGATTCGCCCTTTCGGATCGAATCGCTCCGTTCATTGTAGTGAACGATCAAGATGCCGTGACCGCATGGGCATTCACACTTATGCATGAGTACGTTCATATTCTGCTTGGGCTTACAGGAATTAGCGGTGGTGGATATGAGAAGAAGATTGAGCGTTTTTGCAATGATGTGGCCAGCCAATTACTTCTCCCCTCATCGGAATTACTAGAATGGAAGCCGGACTTGCGGAGTCGAGAATCTCTTGTTAAAGAGGTGAGCGATTTTGCGAATGCTCGACGTATAAGCCGGAGCTTAGTGATTTATCGTTTGTATCTCTCAGGGAGAGTAGACGAGGCGACTTGGAAATCTGCCAGTCAAACGTTCGCTGACCAGTGGCTCGCTGAGAAGGCGCAGCAGAAAGAAAAGTCGCGCGCGTCAACAAGCAGTGGACCAGATTACTACGTTGTCAGGCGCCATAGAGTCGGGGCTGCGCTTGTCAGCCTAGTACGCAGGACGCTGGCGGAGGGTGTCATCACGCCCACAAAAGCCGGTAGGGTTCTAGGAGTGAAACCAATGAATGTCGAGCCCTTGCTCGCCCCCGCATGAGCTTGAGGAACTGATGCTCTATCTACTCGACGCAAACATCTTAATCACAGCGCAGAACCAGTATTATTCTGCCGACATGGTTCCTGAATATTGGGAATGGCTATTGCATATGGCAAAGCAGGGCAAGGTTAAAATGCCGCTAGAAACTTTTGAAGAAGTTTGCGAGGGGGCAAAGAAAAGAAAAGATGCCTTGAGTATTTGGATAAGTCAACCAGATGTTGAGCACGCATTGGTATTCCAAGAAGAAGTCGATCCCGAACTTGTTCAAGCAGTGTTGATCAATTCCTATGCAAAGGACCTAACCGACACAGAAGTTGAACAGATAGGTCAGGACCCTTTTCTTATTGCCTATGCATGTGTCGATCCTGCCAATCGCTGCGTTGTGACCAATGAGTCGACCAAACCTAAGTCCACTCGAGCAAATCGCCGAGTTCCCAATGCCTGCGATGACATCGGCGTTAAGTGCTGCGACCCATTCACAATGTTAAGGCAGCTCGGATTCAAAACTGGATGGGCGAAAGCTGCATAATGTTGTTTCAGTGATTATTGCCGGAATAAATTCGCTAAAACACCTATTTGGTCTTGGGCTCTTGCCGCCACATCGAGGTTCTTTTCCAGATAGCCCATTGTGGTCGTAAAGCTCTTGTGCCGCATCACACGTTGCACTGTCTGGATTGGCACACCCGCCTCGGACATCAGCGTAGCGAACGTCCCACGTAATCGGTGTGGAGTGATGCCCTTGATCGCGCAGGTGTCGTTGGCCCGCCGGATCGCCTGGCGAGCGAAGCCTGATGCGAAGGCTTGGCCGTCTGGCCTGGCCACGATCAGCCCGCCCGGCTGGCGCCGCGCCTCCAGGTGCTCGCGTAGCCAACCGGCCATAGGCACCGGCTCGGCCTCCCTGCCCTTCGTGATGCCGGGCGTGTACGTCTTGCGCGCCCAGTCGATCCATTCCCAGCGCGCGCTGATCGCCTCTCCCTCGCGCAGGCCCAGCCCGAACATCAGGCGCACGGCGGTGCCGATCCCTGGCGCGTGCGCGGTAGCCTCGTCGACGGCGGCGAACCACGCGCGCGCGGCGGCCAGCGGCAGGATCGAGCGAGGCCGCTTTTGCACCTTAAGCATGGGCACGTGCCACGGCATCACCGCCAGCATGCCGCGCTTGACCGCCCACATCGTCAGCAGCTTCACAATGCGCAGCCAGTGGTTCGCGCTGGCCGGCTTATGCGTCAGCAGGTACAGGTTGCGCGCCAGCTCGACGTCGAGCGTGGTGATCTCGTTGATCGCCTTGGCGCCCAGGTCGAACATGTGCAGGCGCTGGAACAGCTCGACGCTGCGGATGTGCGCGGCGCTCGACACGGGCCGGTGCACTTCGATCCAAGCCTGCGCCAGCTCGGCCAGCGTCGGCACCGGCTCGC
>Ga0265797_10010640_pt1 | contig 11685 bp, 4 predicted proteins | sample P2T30metagenome_FD_192433 | JGI IMG/M metagenome (GOLD analysis project Ga0265797, IMG submission 192433) | Plant litter microbial communities from East Loma Ridge, Irvine, California - P2 T30 | ecosystem: Environmental > Terrestrial > Plant litter > Unclassified | place: USA: California... | reverse complement strand
GGTCATAGGGTAGCCGTAGAATGGCGCCTTCTCGATCTTCGAAGCCCAGTTGGTCTTATTGACTTTCAGGCCTGTGGTTGCTTTGCCGTCCAGCTTCATGAGATCGAATTCCTTGTCGTTCACGGCCGCATTGTAGTCGTCGACAGTTTTCTTCAAAGCCTTAGGGTCCAAGTGCATTTTCTCGGCCAACTCCTCAATGGTATCTGCTTTCTCTGGAGATTGGTCAGTGGTATCATACACCCAAGATCCCTTGAACTTCTGCATGATCATGTCGTCGGTCACGAAGAAGCATGCCATGTCCTGGTCCCGCCAGCACTCTAGCGCGATCATCTCAAAGGTGGCGAAGAGATGACGCTTGCCCTCATCGTAGAAGCGATCACAGCTCTTGTTGACTACAATGCCGTAGTTATGGCCCCAGATCACGGCGTCGGGCTTCTTGGCCCTGGTGTCGACAAGCTCACAATGCATGCCGTCAAAAGAGCCGGCCGTGCCAGCGCCGACTTCGAGACACATTCTTAGGCCGGCGCCTTTGTTGTACTTCAGGCCGGGTGCAATGAGAGGAAGCTTGTGCGAGTCGCGGCCAATGTATCTTGCCAACATCTCTTGATTGCCTGGACAAATTTCAGCAGAGCACCATCAGAAGCGGTGGGCAGACTTACCCTCGAAGCCACCACAGGCAAGGACGACGTTGGGTGCGATCAAGTCGTGCAGTAAGCCATCGGTTTTACGGACCTTCAATCCCCTGATCGCTCCCGACTCTTCCGTCAGCAGCTTGATGGCTTCGGTCTGATAGAGGATGTCACAATTCTTGTAACCTCGCATGTGCTCGAATAGCTTCGAAATGATAGCCTTGCCGCCACCTTCCGGGAACACGAAATGCTGAGCAGTCTTGAACTCTAGCAGCACATTCGGTTCGTCGTGGTGTACAAACTTGACGCCGCGTTCTTCGAGGTACCTTGCAGAGATGGGCGCTTCTTTCTCCAGCTTGTGGCAGTACTCTTCATCTGCCAGACCGTTACTGACCAGTCTCATTTCCTTGACCCAGTCTGCGTCAAAGTTGAGGTCCTTGTCCAAGCGGAGATAGGCCATGGTCCATTTGGAAGCACCGCTTCGTTCGCCTTCGCGGCCGACTTCCACTAGAGCAACTTTGCCTTCCTTGCCGTTCTTGGAACATTCTTCCAAGAACGCCAGAGTTGCCATACAGCCCGCGAAGCCGCTGCCGACGACGACAAGATCGTAGTTTGTACTAGAAGCCATGATGGTATGAGTGAAGACAATGTGTGCACAATGGTTTGGACTAATCTCAGCTTATTTCAGATCAGAGCAGAGAGCACTTGTCTCGGAGTTCAGACAAAGTCCACAGTCAGGTATATATATACCTTGTTCCGCTGGTATAGCTCAAGTAGGTAACCATGGAGCTCCTCGCGGTTTCAATCTTCGTACTGGTCTCTCAGCGGCACGACGCTTAGCACGTACTTTGAAGCCAGACCGCGAGAGCTCCAGGCGTCCGAAGTGCTCTCGTTGCGGGGTTTGGGCTGATCATTGTCTGTTCCTGAATACTAAATGCCTTGCCACTGTTGGAGACGTCTGTATACTTTCGGCAAGGCTGACGATGGCTACAATCTGGGCCGGGCTACTTTGCTACTCACGATTGCACGCGGGGTAATGTGAGGGCAAAGACGACGAGCTATGTTCTTGATGGAGGCTTTGTGCGAAATTATCCTTCATTGTAATATGATATTGCTCAAGGTGAGAGGTGGGCATATGTGATTAAGACTCAGCGCCAATGGTAGCTTACCCACGAGTGACACGTCATTCCATTGAACTTGCAGAGGCCCGAAGACAGAGCATGAGGTCGATGTTGCCAACAGGGCTGGACGAAAGTGCTGTTGAGATTCACCATCAGGGTATAGGCCGGTAATGAATGTCAAAGGTACATCCTATTTGCGGAGCAAGCTTGCACAGCAGCATGTCGGTTGGACTTGGCGTGCCTACGACCGCTGCCGAGCCTTGAAAGCACGATTGCTCTGATTTGCGATTTGTTGTAATGTGCAGGTGGACAACGTAAGCGGACATTGGATGGAAAAGGCGTTGGTCGCAGCATAATACATATGTATGGGTTTGTGAAGATGAATTGATAAGCGTAAACCCTTAGAAAGCAAAGCCGTAGATCTAGAGAGGGCCCGTGCCTCGCAGCACGAGTGCGCCATCCATCATCGCATAAAGTTAACTTGACTTCAAACGGGATCGCCGTCGCAAACCACTATACACGCGCGCAATTCAATACCACCACTCTACCTCCAAACGAATCAGCTAAAGTTCATCCTGTACACGACTTACAACCCACCTCAACATCGCCGCGCGACTCATATATCCTTAGCGTCGCCACAGCAAGACAAACGAGACCATTCGAGACAAGACCCTTGGAGTGAGGCCGCGCGAAACGCAATAGTGCGCCGGAGCAAAAGTCGGACAATACCACTGCAGCGCCGTTAGGCGCGTTTGCGAAAATGAGCGATTTGGACAAGTACGCGCATGCGATCACCCGTTCATGAGCAAGTTCCTGACAGGCCGCAGGCACATCGAACAGCTTCGAGCATGTCGCCCTATACCGGAAGCGCAAGTGCGCGAAGTGTGTTACAAGGCAAGGGAGCTGCTGATAGAGGAGGGTAACGTCGTGGGTGTGGACGCGCCGGTGACGGTAAGCTTCTTTGAGCTGCGCAAGAAGACGACATCGCTGACAAGGGACGATTACAGATTTGCGGTGATATCCATGGCCAGTTCCACGACCTCATGGAGTTGTTCCGTGTCGGCGGCGACGTGCCAGATACCAACTATCTGTTCATGGGTACGTGTTTGCTCGGGTATATCTACGCAAACGCGAGCCGCGCTGATTGATGACAGGCGACTTCGTCGATCGAGGCTTCTATTCTCTCGAATCATTCCTACTCCTTCTCTGCCTCAAGGTCCGATACCCGGACCGGATCACACTGATCAGAGGCAACCACGAATCACGACAAATCACGACCGTCTATGGCTTCTACGACGAATGTTTGCGCAAATACGGCAGCGCGAACGTCTGGAGATACTGTTGTGAGGTCTTTGATTATCTCGCGCTTGGTGCTTTGGTACAAGGAGCTGCGACAGACTTGGAACCTTCGGACTCGTCATTTGCAGATCCCTCTGCGACACAAGCCTCTATATCTTCAGAAGAGCAGGCGGAATGGGAGATCGAGATTCTCAATTCAACTGGTCAGATCGTCAACCGCTTCCCGCGTCAACGGCAACAGTCCGAGTATTCACAACTGTCAAACGCGCCGTCATCGCCTGGCCAATCGCCTTCTGCTTCAGGGCCACCCGGCACAGGAGCATCCGGTTCGAGCAAAGGCTCAAGTGGTAATCAAGGTGGTGCTGTGTTGTGTGTACACGGCGGGTTATCACCCCTGATTGACAGTATCGATAAGATCCGCCTGCTTGACCGCAAGCAAGAAGTGCCTCACGAAGGTGCCATGTGTGATCTATTATGGTCTGACCCAGATGAGATCGACGGCTGGGGACTCTCACCACGAGGCGCAGGATTCCTTTTCGGCGCCGATATTGTCAAATGCTTCAACCACAAGAACGATCTCAGCCTCATCTGCAGAGCCCATCAGCTTGTCATGGAAGGCTTCAAGGAGATGTTCGACAGCTCGATCGTCACAGTCTGGAGCGCGCCAAATTACTGCTACCGCTGCGGCAACGTCGCAGCAATCCTGGAACTTGGCGAAGACGGCTCGAATGCAGGTTACAACGCACGTGGGAACGGCGATGCGAACCGCTCAACAGGTGTTCTCCAGCCGAGAGAACAGGAACGGAAGATGGGACCAGGCAGGCGGTACAGAGTCTTCGAGGCTGCACCACAAGACTCAAGAGGCATGCCTGCGAAGAAGCCAGTCGCGGACTACTTCCTCTAGCCCCGTGTAGCCATTTGATCAAGGGCACACGGATGTCTGTACCTCTCGCGACGATTTGCTGATACCCACACATAACATACACAAATTATATCTTGGCATCGAAGCCAGACACTGAGAGTTATTACATATCCCAAACGCCTTTCTATGCATTCTTGGTCCTCCCAAAACACCATGCTAAGAGAAAGACAAACTATTAAAAAATCGATGCACCAGTCAGAAATCAGACTTCGTTCTTCCCCGTCACACTCCAGCCACGTACTCAGGATCGACCTTGCTCTGCTTGAACAAGCTCTTCCCTCTCAACCACTGCTTGTAGGCCTTGTACCTCTTCTTGTTGCCATCCTCGTCCGTGACTGTGAGCGGCTCTTCCCTACTTGCCACAAATTCTCTGAAATCACGCATGTCCTGCTCATCAATCAGGTCGTCATCGCCTTCAGTGCCACCCTCCTCCCACCTCAGCTCGTCGCCCAGAGCCTGTGGTAGTGCGGACCCGTTGCGCTGCACGTACTCCACATACTCAATGTTCGCATCTGACGGTAGATCGGACGTTGTCACAAGAGGCAGCGTGAGCGGATGTGTAATGTAGCGACTGTACTCGGCGGCTTCGTCTTCTGTTACGCTGGGGTTTAGGGACTGCGTGTGAAATTGGTTGAGAGTCCACAGGTGCATTTGTGCTTTGTCGGCGGCAGTGTGCATGCTGGAAGACATGCTGAGATCGAAGGATTTTTCCATGGCGGAACCAGGAAGGGATAATCTTGTGCTCGGGTCCCGCAGGATGCTAGGTTTCTCGTCGCCTGGTGCAGTCGGTGGGCGAAGGTTGTCGCGAGGAGATGTTGAGCCGGGGTGAGGCTCGGAAGGGTCGATAATCTTGACGCCTTTGCGGGGTACTCTTTTGTCTGGAGAGTCTTGTCCCTGGTGTCGGTGTTGTTCGAGACGAGGCTTGAAAGGGCTGAAGTCGAAAGCTTTTGCATCACGGCCGTTGGGCCGGTCGGGAAGGTAGCGATTCGTATTGTTCATTCGGAAAGGATACATTTTGAGGAATGACGACAGCGTATACGGGCGGTAGTACTCCATCCAGTAATCATCATAGTCGTAGACCTTGTCTGTAAACTGGTTGTTCTCAGGGTATTCCACTGGTGGGAGCTCACGCGGCTCGAGGAATGCAGGTGTATACCACAAGAAGTAATCGCGACGTGGGCGCTCGAGCCATGCCCGTGGGTCTGAGTGGTGCAGGTAATAGTCCGTTACAAGGTCCCAGAGCATCGGTTGGCCCTTAGCCCAGATGTAGTTTCCAAGGAAGAGATTGTACGCTTCTTGTCGTTGGTTATCGAGGAAAGAGTTGTGGTAGTAGCGCTTAAAGCTCTCGACCATGTCACGCGAGTGGCTCTGCCAGTGATTCAGCTTGCGGTATGTCGCCATCGTGTTGACAAGATGTGATCCTCCGTATTGAACCGCAATTGTGTCTCCGTGATCATGAAACATGTGTGTGAAGAGATTGATGGCATCGGTGTCATATTCGACTTCGTCCGCTCCCAAGACACCCAAGGCTTGCAGTTGCTTGCCGAACGCACACTTTCCGATGACGAATTGCGCTGCATTGGTACGATCCAGACAGTCGACACAATTGGTTCGTGCAATGCCGTTCTGAACCTGTGGCTCGTCGTAGTCTGCATCACCATTGTGGAAGAACCCTGTGACATTTAAGATCTCCTCAGCTATCACTTCAAGATTGCCAATGACATCTCCACCACGAGTCTTGGATGCTCTGCTCATATCAAATGCCTTGTAGAATATCTTCTTGTCATCTGGTAATGACTGGTTCAGAAATTCTACACAATGCTGGAACTCGTAGAGCAATTTCGACTCTCGTGGTGTGCGTTCCCGAGACTTGATCAGATTCAAGACATAGATAGGACACCCGTAGCGTTCGAACAGATTATCGAAGTGGAGCGCTGCAGGCTGATAGAATGGATCTTGAAGGTTGAGATCGATATTCGGCTTTGGCGTCACACCAGTATTGTCTTGTGTCCAATAAAGAGGTATGCTGCCTCTGTGATGTACATATGATGTCCATGTAGGATTTGTGAACAGGCGAGGACCTGGAGCGTGGAACGACGTCGTCAACATTTCTGATACGATCTGTTCGGTCTCAACGTCGTTAGCCACATAACCCATGTCGTTGATACCGCGTTTCAAGAAACGAGCGCCCGCGAAGAAGCGCGACCGTCGCCCAATGATGGTAATATACACCGAGCGTCCAAATATATCGAGAGCTGCTTGATCGATAAATCCGTGTATTATTGGCAAGCACCAATCGTGAGGTCGTTTCAGAGCATGTCTCGCAGGTTTCAGTAGGTGGGAATTCCACACGAACATGCCATTGAAGTCGTGACCACAGGAGTATTTGCCTTCGTTCAACGACGTTCTCTGGCGGATAATGTTGTGCTGCAACGAACGTGTGATGTTGTAAGAGTAGCTGAAGTAGAACGAGCGCGTCAGATCGAGATTGCTGAGGATTCCGAGGAAACGCGTCTCTTCAGGATTGCGATTGCTGGAGAATCGAGAACTTGAGCCGGTCGACAGTGGTATAAGTTCTGTGCCATCAACTTGGTAAACGTAGTGCCCGCCAATCATAGCGACTTGTTGACGCTTGGTAATGATCAACATGTAGTATGACTCTGTGAAACGGATGAAGCCTAACAGGCCCCAGAAGACACATTTGAGCCGAAGACCACCAGTCGCCTTATTGCCTACGTCGATGCTGGTCAAAACTTCGTTTAGTTGTTGCCGTTCATAGATGGTGTTGTCTTCGAAAATGCTTATTTGGCCTGGTGCAGAAGTACGGTCTACACGCAGCAGCTTGAAAAGATTGTCCGTGATGTCGGCACCAGCGATCCAGTACCTGGTGCTTGTCTCATAGAGCGTGAATTTGTGTATGCGATGAGGCACAGCGGCATCTGCATGTTCTTGGAGGTCTGTTTCCTCAATTTCGGTAGTCGTAGGGCCGCCTTCCTCGGGGGAGAAATCACCACTCCTGAGCTCTTCCGCGGTGGCTCCTACACGGGGATACAGTGGCGGATCGTCCGGGATGGAAAGCAACTCGCTACTTGACTCCCCTGAACGGCCAAGAGCAGCCCCATCCACTGCTATGCCTCGAGTGTTACTCGCATCGTCTGCATTTGCTTGACGAGTGGACGCATTCCTGGCGAGAGTTGGGCGTTCGTAGGCCGGTGACTCTGGTCGGCTAGCCGGAACCTCGTACTCACTGTGCGTGCTAGGTCCGGCATCTACAGGTCCTTGGTCCATGGTTGCACCGGCTCGTGGCCTAGCTTGGTATCTTTTTAGGCTCTTGCACCCATGATCATTACTCCCAGAAGCACGACTTTAGGTTTATGAGAAGTGGCGCCTAGGGTCTATCTTGCAAGCAGGCCGTTTGCGACGCCGCGGGAGTGCTGGATGCTTATCCTGGCGCTGTTCTTCAAGACACTTGTGGCGTAGTAGGCCTGTATGGCGCTGTATATCGTGAATAATTTGATGGCTGGTAGTGATGCTCTGGTATGGGCTTCACTGCAAGTTGACGTCGGCAGGTGGGGTGGATGCATGTGCTCGCTTCCACGTTGTCCGGGGATTCCAAGCATGTGACACGGACGGCGCTGGAGATACGCCATCATTCAGTTTGCTTGTCCCATTGCAACTCCCACTGCTCGACTACTGCGCTGCACCGCGTCGCTAGCAGTCGCAACTACACTCCACTCGAAGCGCTCGCGAGAAAATGCCTCCTTGAAGAGCGGTCGCGATCCGAGCACGAAGCAGCTCTTGAGGCACCAACCAACAGCTCTATTAGACAACACTTGAATCACTTACGCTGGGCTTCTTAAAAAACGCCGGCCTGTTCGATAACTCAGTCATGGACGCTTCGTCCGCGTCCAACGCTTCTACTATTCCCTCCGCAATGGACTTCCTCATGGTCTTCCCGCGCCTAGCGCAACGAGCCGGACTCTACCTCCCGGATACAGTGGAAGACATAATGGGCAAGGTGTGGAATGGAGGCAGCGCAATCGCACAAGCCACAGCTGAGGAAGTTGCGGCCAATGTCACGTCCTCCAATGTCACGTCCTCCAATGTCACCAGCACGGCCGTGCAGGAAGCTATCGCGCAAGCCACGGCAGATGGTATGCAAGCGGCATTTCAAAGAGTTTGGGTACAAGGAACAACCACGGAAGGATCGTCCATCTTCGGAATGATGCTACAAACGTTTGGAAGGATTAAGAACTTCGGAGGCATCTTCTCTTATCTCACCTCCCGATGGGCACTGGCGACATTCACGGCTGCTATCATCCTGAATCGCGCACAATTTTATGCTTCGTCACGCGAACATCTGCGCCTCAACTGGTATGTTCGTATGGGTGTGTATGCGGTGCCAATAGGAGCGATTCTTCGGCAATTGATCATAGTTCTGGAGGCACTGCGTTGCCAGACTTCTCCGGACTTTGCTCTACTACGCTATGGCGACCCCTTGAAGTCGATATCACTGGATTTCGGTGGCGACGATGACTTCCTCTACAAGCTCAGTTCCACTCTACTTTTCTGGAAAGACGATGCCGCTTGCTGCACTGCACGTAACATGTCAATCCCTGCGCTGGACGGCGACACTACACAACTTCGCGGTTCCATGTCATTGCTCTTCGTGTTCTTTTTGACACTATGTGCTAGCCAGCTCTTCGAGACTCTAGCATGCGCTCTCCAAGGACGACAGCCTGTGCCAGAGACTGGGATGACTATCTTTGAGCACTCTCTTGCGTTCGCTGAATGTGAAGCTATGATCAGCAGTGCTCTTGGCTTTGGTTTCTTTGGCATTCCAAGATCCAACAACGCGCCAACCCCCAGCTCTCCGGACACGACCGGACCTTTGTTCACCAGAGGTGAGATACTCCAACGTTTGAATGTTCCACCAGAAGTTCTGCTTGTGTGCCTCATCTCTTGCTTCAGTCATCTCAGCAGTGCCCTCTTAGCTGTTGGTGGCCTACGAGAAAAAGTTCGACTGGTCAACACTGGAATCTGGGCATGTTGCTACATGTCTGCTTTCGTCTGGAGCTTCGCAAGGATATTCATGTACCCAATTGAAAGCGTGAACGACCTTGGTGTGCTCCGATTTCCGACTGTCTGCGTGGTTGGCTTCATCCCTCATCTGGTAATCTTGGTTGGCATCTTGTTCTGCAGTATAATGTACGGCATGGCGCTGGTGTTGACTGCTTGCAATGTCCCGGACGAGGTAGCATCCGGAATGAGTTTCAGGCAGCGCTTTGGGTGGGCGTACCAAAACTTGCAAGCTAACGTACAGTTCTCTCAAGCTTCTGCTATTCGCATCAAGATGTCGGAAGACTTTTACACAACATTGTTGAAAGTCGGGTTCAGCGTGCTGACTGCAGCAAGTGAAGCGGTGTATTTGAACGAAGGGAGCAGGATCCATGTGGCACAGATGACATGGCTTGAGCGGAAAAGAATAGACGAGTTCGTGGTACGCTCCGACAAACGGAAAAGGTCTCAAGTTCCGGCTGAACTTCTGGGCGAAGAGATCGCCAAGGGAGTGGACTTCATTGATCACGAACATGCTGCATTCGGCAAGTCTCCCTACGCCCGCGAGCGCAAGTCTAGGCCGAAAGGAAGCGAAGTTGAGCGAGCCAATGCCGCAGAAATCGACAGTGGGCTGGGCATCAAACAGAAGCGAAGCAGAATGCACCTGACTGGCGACTTCGTGATCGGCATATTTTGGCTCTCAGTCAGCTTACAAGCACATTTGGTGCTCGATACTCTACGGAGGTTGGGTGTGACCAGACGGCCGAGGTGGCTGTTGAAGGTGGCGGGTCTAACAGACGATCCAGAGAAGATGAATCTAACACGCCCAGACAGAGCCGCGGACAATTTGCAATTCTGGATGGTCGGGCCTGATGGTGATCTCGGCCTCCCGAGAGACCGCAACGTCGATGTCGAGGCAGAGATGCGAAGGAAGCATCAACGCACTGGCACATACTCGACAGAAGAAGCTCTCGGTGAGAACGTCTACTCGTGGTGGCGCAGTGGCGGATGGTTCGGTGATATCGACAACAGTGGCGATTATCAAACACGAGCTGCAGGCGATGACGACGATACCACGAGCATGATTTCCATGTCATCCAACGCAAGCGTAGCGGACGACTGGTCGGATGAAGAAAAAGAAGAGAGTGGTCGCAGGACTCCAACTCAGCGGGACCCGTACGCGGATCGTAGCAGGGAGGTTACGCCATCGACTGATGGCGGCTTGGACGTCGGCCTGCTCTCGAAGTTGCTAAACCCACAATCTGCTGCTGAACGCGATGAGGCTCGCTTATTGTCTTACAGTCTGCAGGCCGACCGTCCAATGACACGTGCACAGTTTCGACGCACCACAGAGCGCCAGCAGGCTCAGCTTCTTCGTAGCTCTGCGGCTGTGCAGGGCTCATCTGAGGACGAAGAGCGTGACCTGGAGCAGTTCATCTTGACGCAAAGGTCGAAAGGCAAAGCCAAGGCATCACAAGCAGCTGGGAGTTGGGAGAATGGTGGAGAAGGTATGGGCGAAGGTGGGCCGCAGTGCGTTGTGTGTCAGACTACTCCTCGCACTGTCCTGGTTTGGCCGTGTGGCTGCCTGAGCATGTGCGATGATTGCAGAGTCGGGCTCGCCGCGCGCAATTATACAAAATGCATCTGTTGCAGGACGGATGTCGCTGCGTATTCGCGACTGTATGTGCCTTGAGTGCAGTGTCGTTTTTTTGCTTGTGGATGGCGTTAAATAGCGATACGATGAAATGGTTCGACCACTGCCTTTTCTCTATCGGCATCTCATCCCGCCACTCGTCTCATTGCTCCAATGAGGTAATTTATTGCGGAGACTTATAGTAGATAAGATTAAACCAGATCCCGATCTTAGCGCGGGCAATCTCGTGTTCGATCTCTCGAGGCTTAAGCCGTGAAGCAGAACACCCTCCCCCAAACACGTCACACCCGCAGGTCTTTGCCTCCCACTACCATCAGACGACATCCGCCGACGCTCTACGAACACACGCCTACGTTTTCCCGCGCGCTCAGAATACTGGCGCCGTCTCACGTTCGCCCACCTTCCTCGCCACCTCATTTTATGCAACCCGAGCTTCCCACGGCTTCAACACCAGCGCTTCCAGTCGCCTCACCAGAAATTGCAGTATCACCCACCCAGCATGGCCTTCCAGACTACGACACAGCAGGCGTCTCGCTGCCCTCTCTCAGCACGCCAAGCGCTGAAGACGGAGCTGGGACGTCAGCCGAGCAGCTCGCTGCCGACGCTGCCTTCGCTGCTTCGCTGCAAGAAGGAGAGCGCCCTGTCCGACGCGAGGAACGCCGACTGAGTCCTCCTTCACCGAACGAGTCAGTCTCACCCAAACCATCTACCCCTTTGCGTACCGCGAAGAACAGAATAGAAGAGTATGAGCAAGCAGCAACGCCACCGCCTACAAAGAAGAGAGAGGGACCCGCCTTCGAGGTCATAAAGAAGCAGAGAGATCCAGCGGACAACCGCAGCCCAATTGCTGAGCTGCCAAATGAAATCTTGACCCATGCTCTGGCACATCTGGCACCTAACGATTTGGCCGCTGTTGCAGCGGTGTCTAGACGTTTCCATGAGCTGGTTACAACACCGCACGCCTGGCGAAGTGCCTTTGCCAGGCTTTTCCTCGGATCTGAC
>Ga0265797_10010639_pt1 | contig 11686 bp, 11 predicted proteins | sample P2T30metagenome_FD_192433 | JGI IMG/M metagenome (GOLD analysis project Ga0265797, IMG submission 192433) | Plant litter microbial communities from East Loma Ridge, Irvine, California - P2 T30 | ecosystem: Environmental > Terrestrial > Plant litter > Unclassified | place: USA: California... | reverse complement strand
TGAAAAACCAGTTTATTCTACTGTTTCTGATACTGTTTTCTTTTTTTGAAGCCAACGCCACGCACATCGTCGGCGGGCAGCTTTTTATCACCCAAAATAAAGGAACCGCAAACAACTACCGCATCGGCCTGACCATGTACTTTGACGCCATTAACGGAAATCCGGGTGCAGAAGATCAGTTTGTAAACATTTACGTTTTTCGAAAACGGGACAATGTAGCGGTTGGTTATCTTCAGGCCCCAAAAATAGAACGAAAATCGGTCAGTTACACCAATCCGATGTGTGGAATCTCATCTCTTGAAACCTACATGATCACTTATGCCTCGGATGTGATCCTGGAAACCAGTGCATTCAGCGATTCCCAGGGATATTATATGGTTTGGGACCGCTGCTGCCGGAACGGTACAATCACTAACATAAAAGCCCCGGGAGATGCCGGCAGTTTATTTTATCTGGAATTTTCTCCAATCATAAAAAATAATACAGCATTCAGCAACAGCTCGCCGGTATTTCCGGCTATTCAGGGTGATTATGCCTGTGTGAATACCCCTTTTAATTTTGACTTTGGAGGAAGTGACCCTGACGGAGACAGCCTGGTTTATAGTCTGGTTACGCCTGTTCAGGGATTTTCTACAAAGGACCAGCCAAGTGCTACGGGTCGCGGCTCGTCCAGCTATCCAAAGCTGACATGGATTGACGGCATATCCGTTTCCAACATGATACCCGGATCAAAACCGCTCAGCATCAATACACGGACAGGCATGCTTTCTGTAACGGCCGGAAACACCGGGTTATATGTTTTTGCCGTTCAGGTAGATGAATACCGGAAAGGAGTTAAGATTGGTTCGTTAACCAGAGATTTTCAGTTAAAAGTAGTGGATTGTCCGAAAATGGATGCACCAAAACTAATGTTTAAACCTGCCGGTAAAAGTACCTACTATTCCAACAATGAAATTATAACATTAAAGAAAGACGATCCAAACTGCTTCGAAGTAATGGTTGTAGATCCGTCAGTAACAGATCTGATCCGGGTAAATGGTACGGCTATTAACAATTCAAAAAACTATTTTACCATTCTGCCTGCTGAATTCCGCAAAACAGTTCAAACCGATACCATGCGTTTCCAGATTTGCCTGGACGAATGCTTTGTTACTTACGACAATCGCCCTATCCGGATCCAGCTCATTGCTGAGGACGGTAGTTGCCCTGCTCCGCTTCTGGACACTTTAACCATATTTATCAGACGGGAAAACAGTACGAATACTGCTCCGGTAATTACTACTTCATTATCCAATGATTACGTTCATGCAACGGTTGGTGTACCCGTTAACTTCATTGTATTTGGGAAAGACATCGATAAGGATAACCTGGAACTTTCTGCTCAGGGACAAGACTTTTCACTTACATCGCAGGGAATGACTTTCAGGCCTGCAACAGGCAAGGAAACGGTACAGCAGAACTTCACATGGACACCGCCCTGCAATGCCCGCAAAGGTGACACGCTGGCAGTTGATTTTTTATTAGATGACATGCGGTGCACCGGAAATCCACTTGGTGTTTCCAAGCCTGTATATTTTATCATTGACCATTCACCTAACAATCCGCCGGCTGTTTCGACAAGCCTTGCTGCTGCATCGCTGACATATACTATCGGACACAATGACCCAATCCAGTTTAACGTATCCGCAACAGATCCGGATACCAACAATATCGTACTGATGGCCGCTGGACGTGGTTTTGATATGAAGGCAGCAGGCATGCGATTTACAGACAAAACGGGAACAAGAAGTCTTACCAGTCCATACTTTTGGACTCCCGACTGCACGACGATGAACGGCGAATCAGAAAAGCTCTTTACCATTGATTTCGTTACGATTGATAAAAATTGCGGTGCGGCCAGCGATACCGTCACCGTAGAAGTTCTGGTCAGGGATGAAGCGAATGTTGAAATGCCTGAAATACCCAATGTGATTACACCAAATGGTGATGGTAAAAATGACTGTCTTGTCCTGGAAAACCTTCCGCCCGGTACATGTGGGAACCAATTCAAAAGTGTGATCATATACAATCGCTGGGGAAAACAGATTTATTTTACCCGTGAACTGGACAAAAACTGGTGCCCTGACGATATTTCAGCAGGCTATTATTATTACCTTATTGAATATACTGCCAAGTCCTTTAAGGGCGGATTAACAATTATTAAATAGGGAAAACCTGTTGTATACAATCCTCCATCGTCAGTAACGAAACTGCCGGTGGAGGATTTTTATTTTACGTCAATGAAACAAAGAAGCTGGTTTCAGAAACCTGCCCCGATTTGTGTTTGTTACAAATAATATCAATTAATAATCACATGGTGAATTCTTTTCAGTGGTCTTTTTTGCTGGCCCGGCTTGCAGTGGGCATGAGTATGTTTGGTCATGGAATGGTCCGCATTCCGAAGCTTGCCGGTTTTAGCAACTGGATGACCGGGCAGTTTCAGAAATCCATGCTTCCGGAAATGATCGTGAAACCATTTAGCTATGCGCTGCCGGTTGCCGAGCTCTTGGTGGGTGTGCTTTTGCTTCTGGGATTATTTACCAGGCAGGCATTGATCGCAGGAGCATTTATAATGATTGCGCTGATCTTCGGTTCATCCATGATTGAAGAATGGAATTCAATTCCCTCACAGCTTATTCACGCAGCATTTTTTTCTGTACTTCTCAGCTTTGTAAAAGATTATAACATCTTAGCACTGGATAATTACATTCATAAATAAAGTATTAAAAGGCATGTACATATAATATAATATTAAAAAATTTATGCATAACATACTTTTAATAAATATAAAATGCTTTTTCTATAAAAACTTATAATTAGGCATATATTTTTAATACATATTATAAATTTATTAAGTAGAATTAGTTAAAATATAATACGATGATTAAAAGACAATTAGGAAAAACAGATTTAAAAGTCTCGCCATTAACATTGGGTGGAAATGTTTTTGGATGGACTATTAATGAGAAAAAATCATTTGAAATTCTGGATGGATTCGCAGGCGCCGGATTTAATTTCATAGACACAGCTGATGTATATTCCCGGTGGGTACCCGGAAACATAGGGGGTGAATCTGAAACCATCATTGGAAACTGGATAAAAGAACGGGGTAACCGGGATAAAATTATTATTGCAACCAAGGTAGGTGCAGACATGGGTCAGGGGAAAAATGACCTGAGCAAGGACTATATTTTAAAAGCTGTCGACAATTCGTTGCGCAGGCTGCAGACGGATTATATTGACTTATATCAAACGCATTGGGATGATGCAACTACACCGGTAGAAGAAACACTGGAGGCATACAGCGAACTGGTCAAAGCGGGTAAAGTGAAATGGATCGGTGCATCAAATCTCTCACCCGCCCGTTTAACAGAATCACTCGAAGCGAGCAGAAAGTTTGGCTATCCATCGTACCAGACGTTCCAGCCCGAATATAATCTTTATGCACGCGAAGGCTTCGAAAATGAAATGGAAAAGCTTTGTCTTGCAAACAATCTAAGTGTCATCAATTATTATTCTCTGGCGAGTGGGTTTCTTACCGGCAAATACCGAAGCGAAGCAGATCTTGGGAAAAGCCCACGCGGCGGCGGCTTAAAAGATTATCTGAGTGAGAGAGGATTTGCAATTTTAAAAGCACTTGATGAAGTTTCGGCCAGGTATAATACCATGCCTGCAAGTGTATCCATCGCCTGGCTGATTGCGCGTGAATCGGTCACAGCACCTATTGCCAGTGCAACAAGTCTGGAGCAGCTGGCTGCGCTGACCAAGGCCGCAGAACTAACGCTGGATAACGAGGCAATCTCGCTGTTGAATACCGCCAGCGCATATTAACAAATATTGATCCCACCGAAGAAGGGCTGTGCTGTTATAGTGCAGCCCTTTCTTTTATCTTAAGATGATTTTTGAACTTAATTTAAAATTCTGTTGTATTCATACTGTAATAAAAAAAGTTACAGTATGAATAGCGGAAAATTTGCGATTTCAGTGCATATCCTGACACTTCTTGCTGCTGTCAAGGAAGAATGGATATCGTCTGAATATCTTGCCGGAAGCATTAACATCAATCCCGTACTGGTACGCAAGGAACTGATCAATCTCCGTGAACATGGACTGATTGAAAGTAAAGAAGGTAAATCTGGTGGAAATAGATTAAAAAAATCACCGGACCAGATTACGCTCTCAGCAGTTTATGAAGCCGTAAGGCAGCAGGATTTGTTGGGAAGGAAAATCAATCAGCCGAATCCGGACTGTCCGGTTGGTAAAGAAATTAATGACCATCTGGATGATCTTTATAAGGAATCTGAAAGGGTTTTGCTCGTAAGTCTGGCAGATACAACGATTGCAGACTTTTGCAAAAAATTTCAGATTTAAAAATTTTCACAATACGTAAAATTTTCAGTTGCAGTATTTTTCAACATAAATTTATATAAAATGAAAATCGCATTAATCGGAGCAACAGGATTTGTAGGCAGTCAGGTATTAAAAGAGTTAACAGGCCGCGGACATCAGGTCATTGCAATTGCCCGAAATACAGACAAGATTGAGGAATATCCATTGGTTATCCCCAGGAAGGGAGACGTTTCCAGCGAGGAGCAGGTTGCTGAATTAGTGAGAGGATCCGATGCTGTTGTCAGTGCATACAATGCCGGGTGGACTCATCCTGACCTTTACAATGAATTTCTGAAAGTATCTCAGCATATACAAGCGGGAGTCAAAGCTGCAGGTGTAAAAAGGCTCCTGGTTGTCGGCGGTGCAGGCAGTCTGGAAGTTGCACCGGGTGTGCAGCTCATCGATACCCCTCAGTTTCCGGAAGAATATAAAGCAGGCGCAGGTGCAGCCCGTGATTACCTGAATATACTTAGAAATGAAAAGGATCTGGATTGGACTTTTTTAAGTCCTGCTATTGAAATGCATCCCGGAACTTCGGGTGTCCGAAAAGGTACTTACCGCACTGCACTTGAAAATCCAGTATTTGATGAAAATAAAAAAAGTATCATTTCGGTTGAGGATCTGGCAGTCGCAATTGTGGATGAAATCGAAAATCCGCAATTTATTAAGAAGCGTTTCACAGTGGCTTATTGATTATTTTCTATTTGGTCAAAATGAAATCCTAAAATACTTTCTATACTATTTATACCTATTTAATATATATAATTTATAGAAAGTATTTATAGTACAATTAAATACAATTCTTTTTTCCATTTAAAACATATTAAAAGTATAATATGAAATATATTTTTAATATGTTTCATATTAGTATACATCTCCTAAATAAAAATATCATGTATCTCAATGATTTAAAACATTTTACAGACAATCTACCTGCATCTGATTTGATGCCGGTGTTGTTTTTAGGTCATGGTTCTCCAATGAATGGAATTGAAAATAACACGTTTACAAATGAATGGAAGAAACTTGGAGAGACCATACCTACCCCAAAAGCGGTACTTGTTGTATCTGCACACTGGCTCACGAAGGGCACCAAAATAACAGCGATGCCCTCCCCGCCTACCATTCATGATTTTGGCGGATTTCCAAAAGAGTTATTTTCGGTTCGTTATCCTGCTCCGGGTGATCCGGCTCTGGCGTTGGAAACATCCAAACTAGTGACTAATACAAATGTTGGATTGGACCACGACTGGGGACTGGACCATGGTACCTGGACCGTTGTAAGACATATGTATCCAAATGCGAATATTCCGGTATTGCAATTAAGTATCGATTATGACAAACCTGCTGGTTATCACTACGAATTTGTCAGACAGATCAGCAGCTTGCGACGTAAAGGAGTATTAATAATTGGAAGCGGAAACATTGTACATAATCTGAGAATGGTAGCCTGGGACAAAATAAATGAGCCGGAATTTGCATTCGACTGGGCTATGGAAATGAAGGTCAGGATCAAAGATCTTATTGAAAGCGGCGACCACGATCTGTTGATAAATTATGAAAAACTTGGCAGGCCGGCATCCTATGCAATACCAACACCCGATCATTATTATCCGCTCCTGTATGCGCTTGGATTGCAGAATAAAAATGAACAGGCAATTGTTTTTAACGATGTAGCGGTAATGGGTTCACTTACTATGACATCTGTTAAAATTGGATAAGTTATCAGAAAAAGTACAGGTTAATCTATGCCTGCGTTTGTACTAAAAGGTTAGGGTTATGGCATGATTTTTCAGTGATTAAAACAATCACCAGACCCAATACAGACATGAACCGTAAACTTATTGCAACTACGTCACTTTCGATGCATGCGACTCCCGCAGAAGTATGGCAGGCACTCATTAATCCGGAAATTATTAAAGAATATCTTCACGGCACAGAAACTGTTACCGACTGGAAACTTGGTAGCCCTATTTTGTTTTCAGGTGAATGGCAGGGTAAACCCTATATTGATAAAGGGGTCATTCTGGATATAAATCCCGAAAGAGTATTGAGTTACAGTTACTGGAGCTCAATGTCAGGAACCGATGATTTTGAGGACAATTATGCCCATATCACATTTCATATTTCCCCTTATGACGAAGAAACAACACTGACCATCACACAGGATAATCTGGATGATGATGAAGCAGTTGTTAAGGCCGAGGACAATTGGATGACGGTCTCGCACACCATTAAACGTATTGTAGAGCGTTCGTCTGAACTTAATCACAAAACGGCATAAATATAAATGGTTTACAGGAGGTTCAATTCCTGTAAACCATTTAAGATTGGGTTTTCAGCCAAATCTTTCCTTCAATATTTTTTTTCTATAATCGAATATCCCTGTTACTTCCTTTTTTATAAAAAGCCAGTCCACCATGTTTCCCAAAAAACCAAGCGGCACTTTGTAATTCAGAACATCCTCCATGAGTACGCCTCCTGAAACAGCTGTAAAATGGTGCTGGTGATGCCAGAAAGCATAAGGACCAAACCGCTGTTCATCGACAAAATATTTTTTATCCTCAACATGCGTGATTTCAGTGCACCATTTCAAGGGTATACCAAGTACCGGCGTTACAATGTAACGGATGATCTGTCCGGGATACATGATTTCTCCGTGATGCTTCGAAGTAACAACAAATCCCATGTGTGCGGGCGTTATTTCTTTTAAGTTTCCAGGATTTGAAAAAAAGTCCCATGCCTCATCAAGCGTAATTGGTAATTCCTGTGTAAAATATAATTCCTGCATGACAAATGTTATGTTCAACAGATCATAGGCAAAAACCTTTCCTGCGGTTAATTATTATTTGCTCATGAAATCCCTTTCATACTCAACGCAATTCTTTTTCTTGCCAGATCAACCTCTGTAACACGAACAGTAACCACCTGCTGAAGTTTTACGACTTCATTAGGATCCCGAATAAATTTATCCGCCATCTGAGATAAATGTACCAGACCATCCTGTTTTACACCCACGTCGACAAAAGCGCCAAATGCCGTTATATTTGTAACAATACCAGGTAGCAGCATACCCACTTTTAAATCTTCCGGTTTTCTGACCGAACTGTCAAATTCGAATTTTTTAACCGGTGTGCGCGGGTCTCTCGATGGCTTTTCAAGCTCCTGTAAAATATCCTTCAGTGTTGGAAGGCCAATAGTCCCGGATATATATTTGGCAGGATCAAGCTGTTTTCGAAGTTCTGCTTTCTGAACCAGATCTTTAACCGTTGCGCCTACATCCTTCGCCATACGCTCAACAATGGGATAGCTTTCCGGATGTACAGCACTGTTATCCAATGGATTGCTTCCATTTTCAATACGCAGGAAACCGGCTGCCTGTTCAAATGCTTTTGCGCCAAGCCTGGGTACTTTTAGCAATTGCTGTCTTGATTTGAAATTCCCGTTTTTTGAACGAAAATCCACGATATTTTGCGCTAAAGCGGGTCCCAGGCCGGATACGTACCGTAACAAGTGCTTACTTGCCGTGTTGAGATTTACGCCTACAGAATTTACACAACTTTCCACAACTACATCCAAAGCATTCTTCAATGAATTCTGGTCTACATCATGCTGATACTGGCCCACTCCGATAGATTTTGGGTCGATCTTAACCAGCTCGGCAAGCGGATCCATCAACCTACGCCCAATGGAAACGGATCCCCTGACAGTAACATCCTTGTCAGGAAACTCTTCTCTGGCAACATCCGATGCCGAATAAATGGAAGCACCCTGCTCACTTACACTAAAAAGTCCGATTTCATCTGATTTATCAAGAGCGGTAATCAGCTTCTTGGCAAAATCTTCTGTTTCTCTTCCGGCAGTGCCATTTCCTACTGCAATGGCCTCAATTTTAAATTTTTGTATCAAGTCCGTTAAAACGGAATTCGCTTCTCCTGCTCTGTCAAACGGGTAAATGACCTTATCTGCCACCAGATTTCCCTGTACATCCAGAACAACCACCTTACAACCGGTGCGGTAGCCGGGATCGATTGCAATTACATTTTTTTGTCCCAATGGCGAAGCAAGCAAAAGCTGACGCAGGTTTTCGGTAAAAATCTGAATAGCAGAAACATCCGCTCTATCCTTTGATAAATTAGAAAACTCAGTTTCAATGGATGGTTTTAACAAACGCTTATATCCATCTTCAACAGCCAGTTCAATCTGATCTTTACAGGCGTCCGGGCCCTTTACGAAAATGCGGTCAAGTGTTTCCAGGGCATCGTCTTCATCCGGAGAAATATCTATGCTCAGAAAGCCCTCCTCTTCTCCCCTCCGAATTGCCAGTAATCTGTGAGAAGGAATGCGTGACAGTGGTTCTGAAAAATCAAAGTAATCACGATACTTGGATCCTTCTTCTTCTTTCTTCTTTTTGACTTTCGATGTAATGACTGCCGTACGCTGAAAAAGATTTCGTATTCGGGTACGCGCATCCTGGTTCTCACTGATCCATTCGGACATAATATCTCTGGCTCCCTGCAAAGCTTCATCGGTTGACTTCACCTGTTCGTTTAGATAGGCGCCGGCTTTTTGTTCAGGATTAGGCTCTTTCCCGGAAAAAATTAGCTGTGCCAGTGGTTCAAGTCCTTTTTCAATGGCCATGGAGGCCTTGGTTTTTCTTTTTTGCCTATAAGGCAGGTAAATATCTTCCAGTTCTACCAGTGAAAAAACGCCGGAAATCTGCTTTTTAAGATCAGGTGTAAGTTTACCCTGTTCCTCTATATTTTTAAGTATGGCTTCCCTGCGCTTTTCTACTTCCTGCTGTTTCTGCCATGCATCTCTGATCGCTCCAATCTGCACTTCATCCAGTCCGCCGGTAGCTTCTTTCCGGTATCGCGATATAAAAGGCAAAGTAGCTCCTTCTTCAAACAATTGTATGGTATTTCGGGTCTGCTTTTCGGAAACGCCCGCCTGTCCTGAAATCAGGGAATAATTCATAGTCACTTTAACTGTTTCTTGTACACTTTTGTAAAAGTAAGGAGTGTTTTAAAACATTGGTATTTTGAATCAAAACCTTTCCCCATTTTCATAGATGCTTGCTGTTAAATACTATATTCGTAGAATTAATTTACTGTTTTTTTTACATTTAATCTATATTTTATTTTATATGCAAATATTTTTCCGGGTGAGCATCATTAGCGTTTTGATAATAGCTACAACCGCATTCTTTGGATTAATGGCCCAAAATCAACCTTTTAAAGTAATTGCGTTTTATACAGGTAAAAATGATAAGGCACATGTCAGCTTTGTACATGAAGCCAATCGCTGGTTTCCAAAAATGGCAGATGAATATCATTTTACATATGATTCAACCAATGACTGGAACAATCTGAATGCCCGGTTTCTTAGTAATTACCAAGTTGTCATATTTCTGGATACCCGTCCCGAGGCACCTGAACAAAGATTGGCTTTTGAGAATTATATAAAATCAGGAGGTGGATGGCTGGGATTTCATTTCTCAGCATTTGCACTTACTCCATCCACTTATCCGCAAAACTGGAACTGGTACCATAATACTTTTTTAGGATCGGGTCAATATAAAAGTAACACCTGGCGGCCTACTTCGGCGATTCTGAGAATGGAGACTAAAGCACATGTAATTACTAAAAATCTGCCTGATAAATTTAAAGCATCACCAAACGAATGGTACAGATGGGAAAATGACCTGAGAAATAATCCGGATATTAATATTCTCGCTACCATTGACTCCACAAGCTTTCCCTTGGGAACAGGCCCTAAATCGCACGAAATTTGGCATAGCGGCTACTATCCTGTTGTTTGGAGCAATAGAAAGTTCAGAATGGTTTATTTCAATATGGGGCACAATGATATTGATTATGAAAACAAAACGGATAAAGAGCTTTCCAATACATTTGAAAACAATATCCAGAATCAGCTTATTATCAACAGCCTGCTTTGGGCTGCAAAGATTAAAAAGTGATATGATTTGAAAGAAGTACCGTAGTATGTGGGATATCTGTAAAATTATCTTTCTGCGGATTATGTCATTAATCCGCAGAAAGATAGCTATTCAGCTTCTGATTCATCTTCTTCCGATGGTGTGGGTTCGAAACTGGTCCCGGTGTATACTTCCGGGGCGTCTGTTCCCGGAACTTCCGGCGTAGGGTTCATTGGCTCCATCTGGTCCGGCTTTTGCGGATCAGGATGGCTGGTAGCCGGCGGCTGATCATCTGGCAGCTCACTCACAAAAGAGTTATAAGTATTTAACTGAAAATCCATAGAACATAAGTTTAATATTGTGCTATTATTAGTCAGGAAAAAACTATGCCCTTCGTGTAAACAAAGCAGTTACTTTTTTTGAAGTAAAGCCATATAAAAACCATCATAACCATCCTCTGCCACAGAAGTACGATGCTGGGAAACCAGTTTCCATTCTTTTCCGTATTTTTTCATAAACCTTTGTATCTGCGCCTCAGATTCGGAAGGCAATACACTGCATGTTGCATATACCATTTTTCCACCTTTTTTTACCATTGTACAGTATTTACTTAGAATTTCCCACTGTACATTACGTATCGTTTCCAGAAACTGGTGTTTCAATTTCCACTTACTATCCGGATTACGCCTTAATACGCCTAAACCCGAACACGGCACATCCAGTAAAAGCCTGTCTGCCGTACCGGCAAGTCCCTGAATAATTTCTTCTGAGGTAATCAGCATCGTTTCGAGATTTTCAACGCCATTCCTTTTTGCCCTTTTTGTTAGTTCAACCAGTTTATTTTCTTCTATGTCCATCGAAAGTATGGATCCCGTATTTTTCAGTAAGGCGGCAATGTGTAACGACTTCCCGCCTGCCCCTGCGCATGCATCAATAACGCTAAGCCCTGGTTTGATATCCAGATAAGGAGCGATGAGCTGCGAGCCTGCATCCTGAACTTCGAACAACCCCTCTTTAAAGCTTTCAGAACTAAATACATTGCGCCGTTTTTTCAGTACAAGTGCGTCCGGCACAGCAGTAATGGTTTCTACATTCTCTGCTCCCAACAATTCCCTGACATGATCGACATCACTCTTAAGGGTATTAACCCGCAGCACAACCGGAGCCGGCTGATTCAATGCATGCAGCTCAGAATCCCACTTTTCCTTCAACTCATCTACTCCCGTTTCGTCAATCCAGTCAGGAATGGATTCTGTAATTTTGCGAATAGGCAGCGCCTGCGTGTACAGTTCTAAAACATGCTGTATGCTCAGATTTTTG
>Ga0265797_10010638_pt1 | contig 11688 bp, 12 predicted proteins | sample P2T30metagenome_FD_192433 | JGI IMG/M metagenome (GOLD analysis project Ga0265797, IMG submission 192433) | Plant litter microbial communities from East Loma Ridge, Irvine, California - P2 T30 | ecosystem: Environmental > Terrestrial > Plant litter > Unclassified | place: USA: California... | reverse complement strand
TGGTCGCAGAGATGGTCCACACGCTAGAACTGCCCGACAAAGAGCTGGTGGTGACTGTACTACGTCCCGATTCTGTGTGGCGAGATGGTTCTCACGAATACAACGTCAACGATCTCAGGGAACTCGAAGAATTCGCCTTGTACATCTTCGACGCTTTACGCAATAGGCCAGACTGGTCAACAAACTATGAGTCGTTAGAGATTGGCGTTAGGGTAGACATTGGCGTATCTCTCGCCGACCGCCAGCGTCGTTACTTCGTCAATGAGATTACACGGATTTACGAGGCCGACGTCTTTGCGGAGTGGCTGGCTCAACCCGGAACACACATTTGCAAAGCGGTATCTAGGGCGATTGAAGAGATCTTAATGGTACCTTTGCGCTGACGTGAATGCGCCCTGAGTTAAATCAACAATTATGTATGGAACGTTCGGAGATATCTGGTCACATCCTTTAGCTTTCAATACTATTGATGTGTTTCCGAATCAAATCTAGGAAATAGTAAGAAAGATGCTGCTGGTCGTCGACGTGTAAGCTGAGTATAATCACGATCCCGCGATGCTCGGCTATCGCACGCTCGTCCCTTTGCTATTGTATCGTCCATCTCTGCAACCTTCGCAGAATGCAGCTAGATTCGGTCCGCTCTATTGAACAGGGAAACAAGGTGGTTCGACACCAATTCCAGACCACTTGTTGAGCCGGTACGCGACTCTCTTAGCGTAAGAGCCGTCTAGTCTTGGCCGGCTTATTCTCCCGCATGATGGATACTACTGACTGTACATCCTGATATTGTATTGTGAATCAGGATATGACCGTGTCGTTACTGGGACCACATTGCTCGACCATCCCTTTGAGCCGCAAGGAGTATTCCAGCAAGGATACCGGCCCTTGGTGTTGATGTCGTACTCTTTCGTATCGTTGAAGGGGTCTTCGAGTCGTCAAGGTCGAAGAAAAGGCTGCTGTCTTGCAATATATACAGTACATCTCCGTGGGGCGATAGGTGGAGCGACCAAGGCCTCAGTGGCTTGTTCTTCTTTGTGGGCATCTCAAGTAGCGAAAAAGAAGCCCATGACGGTATGCCCTAACATCGCAATGTTTGATAAAATAGTGGTTACAAACAGTAACTCCATGTCTTTGCCAAGTGCTGAAGCAAAGTACGATACTCCAGGAAAGGTGGTCTGCGCGAGGTATAAATGTGGTTCCGAAGGTGCAGAAAAAAGCCTCGTGCGCGTCTGAGTGTTGGAGCTCGATTCCGCTAGGATAACTTATGGGTCACATAGTCCAAAGATGTCATCTACTGTCTAGTGTGTCTGTGCGCGCGCCATCTTCGCCACCTATCTGTCGGCCTCATGCGATTGAAGATCAATGCGCTTATGCTAGGTTTGTAATTGTTTCTCGATCTGAAGAGATGTTGTGGTGTACTGGCAACTAGGGATGCGATGCTTGCGATTGATTTTGGAGAGGTGATGGAATTCATCCATCTTTGACGAAGGGCTTATTAGCCCTACTACTATCCTATGTGCGGACATGCCGTCTTGTAACGTCATCTCGTTGAAATGTCTGCAATCTGGTAGTTGCAGGACGTATTACTACTACGTGGTGTATTGACGCTTGCATGATTGTATACATACATGCATTGCTTGGCTGAGCAATGCACCTCTAGATAGGAGTTGCGAGTCTTGTTATGGGGCGTACCCTAGTGTCCGACGGTCGACTGGACTACAAGGCGTAGAGATCACCATTTTACTGTCACACTATCATAGCATGTATGCACTCAATATTCGAACTTTTGGCTAATTTCGGGTTCTCTTTGGCAAAGGAATAGACTCGGGCGCTCTAACCCCAACCCTAAACCCTCGACTAACGTACTTCACAAGCGAGCCGGTCACACAAGCGGGCCGGTCAAGATTTTGGACACTTGACCTTCAACCATTAATGACACAAGCAATATTGGAGATATGGAAACAAAACAAATCACATTCTCATCTACATACCCTAACAGTATGTTTGCTTGAACCACACTTGCTACACCTGAGTGATGGTCTTGTAGGAGTTCCTCTTAGTGGCCAAGCCCGCAAAACTGGGTCAATGTTTTCATCATTATCCTTTAGTTGCTCCTCAACCACAGGTCTTTGAGTACTGTCCTGACCATCCTGAACAGTCATTGATGTAGTTGTTCGAATGTGCTGTTTTTTTTGTGTTCTCTTTCGCTTTTGGTGCTGATTCTCAGCTCGAAGAGCAGCCACCTCAACCATCAAAAGTGCCTTCTCATATACCACATTCTCAAAGCCTTTCAAAAGTTGGTGAAAGGGCTTATCACCTGATGAAGCTGATGATCTCCTTCTTTTACGATTCTCTGACAATACCAGCTGACTTTGTCTTTTAATCTGAGGTAGAGTCTTTGGTGTTTGAGGGTTCCAAGAGGTCTGACTGCTTCTTGGTGATGGAGTAGCTTCAATGATAGGTCCAAGGTTTTCTAGAACCCTCTCTGGGTTGAATGGAACTAGGCCAGTTGCTCTGAAGCCAGATGAAATAGTTTCAACAGTCATAGTGTGTTGATGGGCTGTAAAGAATGCAGGAAGGAATTCCTCCTTTGTGATATGGTTGATGCCAAGCCTCGTCTTGTTCTCAATCTGAGAGCCGTATGCCTTCTTTAAAGGGTCAAAACAGCTCACATCTAAAGGCTGAAGAATGTGAGATGTATGTGCAGGCATACATAAAGTCAGAATGCAGTTCTGAAGGCAGAAGTCTCTGAATTCGGATGTTGAATGGCTGCCATGACCATCGAATATTAACAACCTCCACTTGCCCTTACAATGCTTCGTATTTTCGTGAAAGTGCTGAATCCATTCAAGGCCCAGTTTGCCGTTAGTCCATCCATTGTCGCTAATAGCGATTCTCCAGGTTGTTGGGATGCCAGTATTATACCAGGTCGATAGGTGAAGCTTGCCGTCAAAGATGATGAATGGAGGGATTGCCCATCCTTTCGCATTGACTGCCTCGATTGCAGTAACCCACTTCCGGTTCCCCGGCTGTTTTGTCCTTGGCCTACCCTTCCTATCCGATGTTGTAATCACTTTAGAAGTCGAGATAACACCCATCTGAAAGCCAGTCTCATCGAAGTTGAAGATGTCCTCTTCCGCAACGCCGTACTTTGCGATTGTGTCTCCCACCAGTTTGAACCATAAGCTAATCAGCTTTGGATCCTCAACTTCTGCTCTTTGGATATCGAACTTTCGATTGTATACACTTGAGAGCTCTGGATGGCGTTTTACAAAGTTGGCAACCCAGTTTATACCGACTGTTTGAGGGCGGGCTGGATTTTTGGTCTGAAGCATTGTATCGGCCATCTCTTCAACAATTGCGCGCTGGGGAGGGAATCCGTCGGCAGATAGCTGAAGGATCTTTCGAAGAAGAACTTCCTCTTAGTTATTAGAGAATTTCCGTGAGTTTGGTGTGGTTTCTTTACGTGGGAGGACTCCAAGGTGTCGTTCGCGGAGGGTTGCAAAAGGAACGTCGTATGCGTTAGCTGTAGCTCGAAGGGATGGTATTTGGTTGCTAATATAGGCTTGAAGGGCTAAAGAAATACGTCCTTCTGTTTCAGAGGGCATTATAACCAGACTTTGTTGTGTAATAAGAGGAAGAAGACAGAAGACGCGTCACGCGCGCGTTTTGACCGGCCCGCTTGTGTGACCGGCTCGCTTGTGAAGTACGTTAGTCTCTAGGGAATCGAGTCGGTTCCTCCGTGTATTAAGAGTGCAGAATTGCAGACAATTACTACAACGTTACTTTCACTACGAGACCAACCCTCAATTTGAGATGTGCAAGCTGTGGTCATACTTGCCGATAATTTATGGATCAGTGTTTGTAGTATTCGGGTCTGTTTTTGCGAAGCCTGGACTCTGGTCTCCTCTTGGTAAGTGAAACGCTCTTCTGTTTTGAAGGACATTATAACCAGACTTTGTTGTATAATGAGAGGAAGAAAGTAGAAGACGCATTGCGCGTGCGTTTTGATCCGCTCGCTTGCCTGATCTGCTCGCTTGCTAAGTACGTTGAGCATTCACAACGTGTTCCGGAAAGGTCACTCTTAGGGACGGCTCATGCGGTCACCATGAATAGCCTGATTGAATCAACCAAGCATATAAACAATGTAATTGGAAAGATCAAAAATGAATTGCTTGTCTATCTGAACGATAGTGTGTACGACCCTTTCTTATATATTCGAGTCAATCCAGCGGCTGCGTCCAGTGGAATACCCTTCAGATAGTGCAGCCATCGAGTCCTCTCAAGCCAAGGTGACACCTGCGTGCTGGTGAGTTCCGTGTCGAGGATGAACTGTTCCCCAGATTGTTTCGTCTCAAGCCGAGCGAGGGCACCAAAGATCTGCCCCATCACAAAGTCACCTTCATCGGATTTCGACACGGAGCCTTGTTGCTGCAGTGTCGAGCGTTTAGTCTCCTTCTCGGGTGCTTTCACCCGAAAACATATGCTGCCCTTCACTCCCACTGTGAAGAATCGCTGGTAGAATGCCGGCTGGCATGGTGGTTGATCGCCGTAATGCTCGCTGTTGAGCCGTCTTTGCATTATGCCTCTGGAATTGGGCACGGCTCCGCCACGTCCACGCCGAACTCCAACATGGCAGATATTGAAGTGCCTTCTTGTCTCCTCTTCGCCTTTCGACACGACAGGGCAATGCGTAAAACCGTACCCAACGTGCAACTTCAGAACCGGAAAAGCCTTCGTGTCTGGGGGAGGCACAGATATGCTCTCTGCGAAATGGTCAAGCAGCTCACACGGTAAAAACTTTAGCAAGCGATCCTTCGCCCATTCGGTCGTAGATCGCTTCGTTTCGAACTCGGGATAGAGCCTTCGATGGTGGGCTCGAATGTGGGTCACAAGATGTTGCGGCACAACTCCTGCCTTGCATGCTCGGCATGCCAAGATCCGCTGGTCTGGTAGCAAGTGGGAGAGATCCAGTGCAGTATCATTTTTGGTCGCCATGTCAGCAATACGGCGTCACTGACGGCGCGGGGGCTAGTCCACAGGGACGAACGGCACAACTAAGACACGAAGAGCGACGCGCTGGCCGAGAAAGGGATAGCGGCTTCCCCAGCTTCTAGCCTGACATGCTCGCTTGTGATTGGTCGATCTAGAAAGACAGGGGGTCGATCCCTCCGGCACATAAGTATCCAGGTAGGTAGGTAGGGCAGAGGCCAAGCGATGATCTGGTCTGAAGTTGAAACCTCATGTCTGCCCATGTTTTTGGTCCCTGCCTGGAAGGGAAAGGCTAAGTCTTGTGATACCTCGAGCGACACTCGTAAGAGGCTGATCCCTCTAGTGGTACACAGGTACGCGATCTCGCTGCCGTCCTTCCATCTCAGGCTGTTCATCTCGTGCTACCATTCTCGCAGCCTAGCGCCAGATTTGCGAGAAACTCGATCTATTTCAAGCACGGCCCCGATGATGTTTGGGACCCATAACACTTGCGGACTGTCCACTCGGCAGGCAACCATGCTCACGGGCCTAATCTTCCTATTCTCCTTTGAGCTTCTTCTCGAAATTCTCTGAATCTGTTGTGCGGGTCGCAATACGGAGCGGGCAGGATGCACGCACGCACGATGAATCTCCACCTATGACCACGCAGGTCAATTCTAACAGCAGCGTTGTGACAATGACTAAAATCAGACCGCCGCGTGGCATATCTGACACGGCAAACACAGCACATGGCACATTATTACCACTGCCGCAATGCAAAGTCGCACGATGTGAGGGGTCACCACATGATCTCGATGAGGCCCGATACGGCGCAAAGGTGTATCAGCTTGCTCGGTTAAGCTGTTGTGCGACGCAGGATCGCAGAACGGCACGTGGCCGGGGAGATGGCTGTGAGATGGCTTGATAGGCTGGGGAAGGCACTGGGAACGAACCACCAAGATAACTAATTGGAATCACCGCGGATTTGTACCGCGACTGCACCGCGACCGCATGTGTGTTCAAGCCCGTGCAAGTTGACCATTCTTTTCTTTTCCTTCTGGAATTTGGCAGCGAGTATGCTCGGAAACACGCGAAACAACAATATCTTGCAGCCGTTGTTTCCAACATCAACACCTGCCAACACTACTCGACACACCCAAGCTCGTAGCATCTCATGTGCAGACAAAGTTCTTCTTCGCAACGATCGAAGTTGTGACACGGATCTCGATGGCATGCATGCAGGCCGTCGATTCAGTCCGCGATAGGCAGGCAATAGATCTCACGGACGATCTGGGCTCAGCGAGTAAAATATGGGCCCGAGCGGACGTCTCTCCCCCGATCTAAGCAGCGCCAATCGTTTGCCTGCTCGCCCTGCGCGCCCTCCGCCAATCAAGGACAGGCATGCGCACACGGCAGGCAGATTCGCATCTCCCTCTCTCCCCCGCCCGGGAGGAGTTCGCTGCTGATGCCGTCAAACCGTAAGGCCTACGCAAATCCCCTCTTCTCCATTTGCCTGTGTGAATCGGAGAAAGGCGCAGCCGCTGCTGTGTTAGCTCCATGCCCGGTAGCTTAGCAGGCCAGCCTGCGTTTATCACTTGCCTTTTCCCGTGTTCCATTCCTCTTTCTCTTCTCCCGTTGCGCATTTCCAGCTCAAACACTCCAGCCCCTCTGATTGTTTGTTATTAGACAAATCAAAGACGACTAAGAGGTAAACACGACACGTCTCACACCAGCACGCACACGTGCTATCACCCACTTTCGCCTTTTGCCACTCCACTTCCACCAAGAACCATTACACCTAGCTCAAGCTCAGCCCCGCTCGGAGCTGGTCTTCTGTTTCCGCGCCTTGCCGCCTCTCGCCTCCGTCTCTTTCCAGACCCGTACGACGACTCGTCTACAATATGCGAAGGGCCACTTGCCGGGACTCTCTTTCGACTAACGCTGGAAACTTCATTGTCGAATACTCCTACAATCACAATCGCACTTCTATCCCGATATCGTCCAACATGCCTCCGATTATAAGCATGCCCGCCGCTAAGCCGGTCAAGACCGAACGCTCCCATGAGGAGAACCAGGAGAGGTTCATCATTGCTTGCCTCCGCCTTCTTACGATTGTATACTAACCAATTACAGAGCATACATTGCTGCCTCTCGTCGTAGTGACCGCATCCTCGAAGCCCGTATTGAGTCTGCACGACGTGCTTCGGAGATTCACAAGCGCCGTACGGGACGTTCCCTGCGTGTCACCGAAGAAGACGTAATCAACGAGGAGATGTACGAGGAAGAAGACGATGATCTGCCTATGCAGTACCGTCGTCTGACCGCACATCTGCAGACTCAGAACGCCGACTTCGACCGTCGCCTTGCTGCCTATCTCACCAACCACGTAGCGATGCGCAGTGCCCTTGGGCAAGCCGTTTCCGACGCATGGCAGAACAACCAGTTCAACAACATCAGCCAGTTCATGAACCCTGGCATGATGCAGCAACCTATCCAGCAGCAGCAGCCTGGCATGCAAAATACAATGCTTCCACCACAGATGCCTGTACTGTCACTATCGAGCTACAGACAGACTCCTTATTTCGTTGCCAATGCACAGGGAATGCGTTCTTGGCATGGACGATCTGTGTCTATCGCAACCCCCCAGGACTCATCGCTCAAGAGCCCTACCGATGTCAAGCTGGAAGAGAGACGTATGTCTGTGCCTGTCAACGCTTTGCCACACACCCCTTTGTCTGGTGCTACACTCTCAAGCAATCACAGCTCGCCAGCACGAGCCGTTTCAAGCAGTGGCTCCTCCTCAAGCCTCTCGAAACAGCAACAATACAGCCAGCCACAACACCACCAGCCCTCTCAGGCTGATGGACTCCAAGGCTTCCAGCTGAGGCTCCCGACCAACCACCGAAATCTCGACCCTCTCTCCATTACTCTCCCCATGGAGAGCCAGCAGCTCCTTGCTACCAACCCTTACGACTTCACCTTCAACGAGTCCATGCCCAACATGGCTCAGGGTGCTTCTAAGCAAGGCTACTCTTATAACCCCAACGTTCGACCAAAGAGCAAGTCTGGCTTACCGACCGAGTACCCGGCTATGCCACAAATGATTATGGGCTGCATGGACTCGACATTGGCACCGTCCGCTTTCGACATCAATACCACCACATGCGGACCATCACCCCACGACAGCGCTTTCTCGCCCACCGGCTACGCTTTCGGTGGCATGGGCTACGGTAATGACATGTTTTCCAACGAGCTGCTTAAGGAGCCCCTCAGCGGTGACTTGAGCGGTACTGTGACCCCGGGTGAGGGCGACTGGGCCGGATTCCTGACCAACGATGCATGGGAGGAGCAGCCCGTTGCCTGATTGGATCGTCGAATTTGTCTGGCTCTAATCCAGACACAAGTAATTCAACACATGCGCTCGATAAGCCGCGTCTTGCACGGCAGGCTCGGAGTACGCAGATATGATGGGAGCAAGTGAGGTTTGCAAGCTGCCACCTCCACACTACTCATCATCACCGCCACCACCACCACCCCCGCCACCAGTACGACCTCCACAGCCGTGCTCTGTATAACTATATACCGCCGCCGCCTCGAACCGGTCACTACTGCCGTCACCCACACACTAAATCGACATGCACACACGCCAAAACCTCGCTTTCCCCAAAGTTCACGAAATCATCTCCTTGGGCGTTCTTCGGTTTCGGCGGGTATGTGTTTCATCTTGCACTTTTGGCAGCATACCCGCTCACGAGAAACATTCTGGGCAAAAATCGTTCCTCTCTTCCTTCTGTTCCCGCTATGACTTGAGAGAACTGTCACATTCGCAGGACAATGCAGACAGACACTTTCGAGGAGGGTGAAAGCCCGAGAGTGGTGTGCGGTGGGGAGGGAATTGAATGAAAGGGCAGGACCTTTTGGAGAAATGATGGTTAACTTCGCTTGCACTCCATACTTGGAAGAGCTACAGGCTCGTTGAGAGAGGGTTGCGAGAGAGAGTTGCGGAACGAATAGACGCGAGCCGTCTGGGAGATTAAATTTAAATACATAGTATTTTTTGACACGATCTAGTACCTAGTACTGGAAGATTGGCCTATCCTACTTCTCTCTTGTAGAGGAGAGAGGTAGGTTTTTTCCATTCATCGTCTCTTTCTTATCTTTGTCTGTGTATTACTTTTCCACGTGAGATGGTCTTCTGAAATTTCGCTTGAGCTTTGTTGGTCTTTTGCTTTGTTGGTCTTGCCTCGCCCCACTGTGTTCGATAAACGTCAAGTGTCGAACATGCAATTCGTCGTTTTGGTGCGTAAGGGGTAGTAGGCGAGGCCGAGCGGTGGGCGTGGGTGTGACGAATATTCAATTTATGTATCCTCGTATTCGCGTATTCTCTATCTGTATCTACTAGGTATTTTCTGTAAGACAACTCATCTCATCTCACCTCTCCCTCCTCCCTCTTCCCTCTTCCCCCGTTTCGCACTCCCTCCACCCCTCCCACTCCCAGTCCGAGGATCCAAATACTGCACCTCCTCATCCCACCCCTCCAACCTTTCAAACGGACTCCTCAACCAAGCCCCCAACTTACTGCTATATTGATTATACTGTGCGTACACAAAAGATCTAGTAAGCTTGCATCGAAAGAGGCTTCAAAATACGATTAGCAAAATTCGGGGTCTGTTAGACAGGAAATGAAAGAGGTCGTTGCTATCGACAGTCAAAAAATCGATTGAGAACATGCGTTTTCGATTCAACTTCCTGTCCAACACCCGAACAAGCTCACACAATCGTATAACAACAAAAATGATATAATAATTTTCTCCGCGTCGTCTTCTATCGGATAATAGATCCTTATGCTTTCACGATCATTGAGTGGCATACAATAAGGGATACAATGCTCGAAGGACGATCGTAGAAATCCGCAGGGTAGACGAGATTTGGGGTCAACGCGAGCATAACACGACCCCCGCGTCTTCGCGTGTGATATGTTCAGATCTACGGCAGCGCCCACATAGAAGACTCGGAGTATATCTACAACATACAGAGCACCGTGGAGTACTGATATAGTGGTCTGACAACTTAGACTCTAATTTTCTCGAGAAGATGGGTGATGTAAGCTCACTCGGAAGCTAGGGCTCACAAACGGCGACGCTCGCTCGACAACAGTCGCAGAGTCTGGCACAGAGCAGCCCGTGCATAGGAAACAGTACAATCGCGTCTGACAGCGTGTTTGGCTACGAAGACGGCTTGGAGATCGCTGTGGTGAACGCTGAAGAATGGCTCTACTACGATTCTCAGTACAGAGTACTTGTCTGCTGGTACCATGGGTATGCCGTCCGGGATTTGGCAACACATCTAAGGCTGCAACATAAAGTCCAAAGCTCTGAGAGGTCAGCAATAAAAGAGAAGTTCAGAGGTTACGAACTGCTGTAACCGGCACAGGTTGCAACACCGCCGTCGCTTCCAGCACCGTTTGACTGGCTTGGGGCGCCGATGCGAGGATATCAGTGCGACGAACCCGGATGTAGCAAGATCTCAACGAGTCGTGACGAGATCAGGGAACACTGTTACAAAGAGCATTTATGGAGATCGAATGTCGACGACCCGGAGCACTGGCACGCAGCGTATGTACAAACGATGTTTCAGTCGAAAGCACATCGTCGATATTTCGTCGTCGATTATCATGACGAGAGTGTACAGGGCTTACAAGAGTCGACAAAAGACATCAGCCCACAGAAGAAGCAGGTTTTAGAGCAGTGGGATCGGCGTTCAGAGGAGCAAGAAGAGGCAACGCAGCTCGCAGAGGCCGTGGTAGCAAAAACCGATCACACACTATGGTTCAAACGCGATAATTGGCCGCAACATTTGGCAGAAAGCAATTTGCGGCACCTGAGCCGAGCGTGTCGCATGCCGAGACAGGACGAAGGAACGCTCAAAGACGTACCGAAGAAGGTGGAAGCTATGATTGAGGAATGTGTGAAGGCACTACCGACGCTTGGGCACGTTGCCAGACGGTGGCTACAGAGCGCAAAGGCATTCGGACCGGACGTACTGCCGATAGTAAGACTGCAGAACGAAGATAGCAGACAGACCGGCTAAGCCTCCCAACAAGAATTGGGCTAAAGCTTTGGAGAACCGTCATCCGGAACTGAGAGCGAGGAAAGTTAGGGCACTGGACTAGAACCGACATGAGAAGAACACATACCATAAGATTGAACACTGGTTTGAGGTGATTAGGGAAGTGCTGGAAGATCCAGCCGTCCTTAGAGAAAATGTGTACAACATGGACGAGACCGGGGTAATGCTCTCCATGCTCGGGTCTATCAAGGTTCTCGTTAGCCGAAAGGACCTCCGAGATTGCCGAGGAGCGCGTGTCAAGCGCATAGTAGTGACCGTAATCGAGTGCATCAGTGCTGACGGTGGGTATCTCGACCCCATGGTGATCTGGCCAGCGACTACTCACAAAAGCAACTGGACAACATTTCCCACGCCGGGATGGCACTACGCATGCTCCGAATCCGGGCACACCGATTCTCAACTAAGCTCACGCGCGTGTTCGATCCGCAGACTAGGGAGCGGGCGAACGGGAAGCCGCGCTTGCTGATCTGCGATGGCTTCGGCACACATGAAACGCTCGAGATTCTGGAGCACTGCTTTACTAACAACATCCGTCTCTGCCGCCTCCCCTCTCACACTTCCCACAAGCTCCAACCCTGTGATGTCGCA
>Ga0265797_10010637_pt1 | contig 11688 bp, 14 predicted proteins | sample P2T30metagenome_FD_192433 | JGI IMG/M metagenome (GOLD analysis project Ga0265797, IMG submission 192433) | Plant litter microbial communities from East Loma Ridge, Irvine, California - P2 T30 | ecosystem: Environmental > Terrestrial > Plant litter > Unclassified | place: USA: California... | reverse complement strand
GTATTGGTGGCAAGAAAGGCGTGTAAAGAGAAGTAGTGAGTGTGCCGGACCAAGACCAAAACAGAGGGACGGGCAGGGAAGAAGGATGGAAGGCGAGACAGCAGAAAGAGAGAGAGAGCGGGCTGATCCCACCACGTCACCTCAGCGCCGTCAGTCAGTCCTCCACGACGGGGATTGTCAGGCAGGTCGAGATGATCGATCATGCATGCAACGCAAGGTAAGGCGCGCGAGGGCTCGGACGGATGTTCCAGCGGTGGAAGCTGGTGCGCAGCGCAGGTGTTAGATGGGCGGCGCTCGGTGCCTTGGTGCTCCCTTGCGAAGCGCGCGCGCAATAGTCAGGGGGGCGCGGGAATGTCTCACGGGCTGGCGGGCGACGAGGCGAGAAGCTCCAAGGCTCTCACTCTAGCAGCAGTCAGGCAGGCCAGGCCAGCGAGATGCGAGAGACGAGACAAACCTTGCAGGCAGGGCACGACAGAGACTGCTGTTCCGACCCGAGAATGTGCGGTCTTGGGGTGATGATGGCTGACGATGATGCATGGGATGGGACCTGATAGCGCGAGTGTAGCGGCCGCCATGCAGCGCTGCGAACCATGGAAAAGGGCAGCCCAGCAGCGACCACAGGACACACCACCGACACCACCGACACACACTACCACCACGACCACCAAACCCCAAAACTCGGCGCGCCTTACCAATGAAACAACTCCCCTTCCCGACCCGACCGACACATCTCCGGCGGCGATGCTGCACCGCGGCGGTAGGTACCGATTTTGCGTGCATGAAGAAAGCGAGCAGGGAGCAGGCTTGTAGCAGCGCATCCTTCTGCCTTGGCCTACCACTGTCCTGCGTATGCACTGTGTCTGTGTCGTCTGTCTGTGTCTGTCCGTTCTCCTATCTCGGCAGCATCTCAGACATCCAGCATCGTCATCGCGAAGCAGCATGCACCTCCCACCCATGCCGACTTGACCGACCGACACGCGCTGGACAGTGCAGAATAATATCACAATATCATGTACCCACCGCGTCGCCCTGCTGCCATGCATACCGCATGTGTATCAGTAATAGTATCACTGCTCGCTACTGCGCGTCCGCTGATCTGCCAACCCACCCCAAGCCGTGTTTCATCGCGCGGCGCAGTAGTCTGCATCTTAGTAGTATATATGTCCATGTGGCCTTCGCGAAAAATGCCATCACTCCTGCAATAACCAGTGCCCATCTCCCACGCGTGCCGCACGATCAAACGATTCAAACCTACGCGGCTGAACCAACATGAATCCACCATAAGGCCTTCTACCTTGATTCTGCCCCAGGGCTGTACATGCCAATCACCCCGTTCAATTTCGGCTGCTCAACGCTCCTGCATGTATTACTTATGTATTGTCATGTCCATCTTGCGCTAGTCTATCTACACTGCTGTACTCTCCAGGGAATCCTCGATGCCTCGATGCCATGCGTCCCATGTCTCTCCTTGTCTTGTTCCGTTGTGCTGCCAGTGCTGGTCGTGCTGGCTGAGCTGGCTGAGGAACATCCATCGACACGGGGATGCCTGCTTGCTTACTACACTACTACAACACCACGGCAACCTCACCTCACTACATGTATCTGTGTTACTACATGTACCCTCGCGACGACGATGACGCATCACCCTCACATATGCTGGTGAGAGACGCATATATAACATAAGATCAGCTCGTCTGCGTCCTGCCCTCTCACTACCACCCGCGTCTCGGCCTCAATATCGGGTCGCTGCGCAATACAACACAGCAGCAGGGCGTTTGCATGTTGCATGCTACACCCGCCGCCCGTGACTCGGGTCGTACATATAACATATATTACAACAAAAGTCGGTGTCCGCTCCGCAAAGCAATTTACGACCGAGCGAGAGAGAGAGCACAGATGACCGCGCGCGTCTGCAAATCGAACCCGCCGTCTATCGACAGGCATGACCTGGCCAACCCGCCGATCGCCCTCCGCCACCCTCACCCGGGTGCAGTTCACCCATGCAGTATCATGACTAAATCTCCGTGAGCACTATAGCTAAATCCCACCTCCCCTGCGATAGATAGCCATGTTTGGGCGGCACCCCCGTCGCCCCGTCGTCGTACATACGCAATTTGTCGCAACGCAAATACCACCATTGCTAAGAGTCGTCGCATGGCCACCAACCCTGGACCGCTCGAAGCACGTGGCACGATGATCGAGATCGACGCCAGGATGCTGTCCAGCCTCACCTCACCTCCTTCTTTCTCCTTAGAAGCCCAAACCCTTGCCGCCCGCCCGCCCGACCGACCGACCGACCTCCGACTTCTCTGCAAGCCTGCAAGAGGGCAAGAGAATTAATTGTCCTCGGATGCATGCATGCGTCGTCAATGGATGTAATTATCCGACAGCACTGCTCTTCCGAAAGCATTCGAGGTACAGGCACACCTGTCTGTGCCCGGCTAACGCGGTTCGCCCGGCCAGGCCAGCGAGGATGGTCACGTCGCCGCCGCCCCAACAACATGCGCGCACGCAAGAAAGCAAACCCTGCCTGCCAGCCAGCGCAAGCACGTACGGCGAGCCGGTCACTTGCCTTGTGCTATGGACAGCGCAATAGGCTTTTTTTGCTTGCGTTGCACGGACGGGTCCGCTTAACCTACGCCTGGGTTCTTCCACGCACGTGGAAGTCGTACGGGATGCGGTGAAAGCGAAAGCGGCTATTGCACTTCTCTTTCCAACCGTGGAGAGTGCGAAGCTCACATGTATGTTCGACATGGCTTCCATGGGTGCTGTCGATGGTGTCAGCGTGGAGTGTACGAAGGTTCGTCTGCTTGCTACTTGTATTCGACTTCCGGTGTGGTACTGTAGTGTGGTCAGTGTACAGCCGGGTGGCACGGTAAGTCTTCGACAACACACATGTGGTCGCGCTCACGTCGACGTCAAGTGTAGACTGTGTCACATCACTGGCTTAATTGATGGAAATCCTGAGTGTACCAGCCACTGGAAGCTCGAGACAAGATCATTGCAACAATCAGCGTAATAATTTCCTGTGTCTAAAGCGAACACCCTGGATGTTGGTGGACTCATGTTATCTTTCTATAGCAACCTTTGCCTTCATGCGAGCTTTCAGGCTCTTCTACCTTTACAAAACTCTTCTGCCCGCGGTTCCTCTCTAATCCCCGAAACAACCTACACCCCGACCCTCAAGCTCCATACCCCCTCTCCTGCATCGCAGGCGGCGGATACGCATAACTCTTCGGCCTGCTCTGGACGTACGTCGGCGCCGCAGCATTCGCACCATACCTAGCACTCGCCTTCGCCCGTCGATGCACCTTGATCGAGCATCCCGCCATCCAGATACTCAGGAACCTTTAGCACAAAACGTCAGCAAAAATTTCCCACAACTCTCCATTCGGCCGCCTCAAGAAACCATTCGACTTACTCCAACGCAATCGCAAGAATCAGCGTAAGCGCACTCAGCGCCGCAGCAGCCCCGCTCGCCCTCCCAACTCCCATCCCAGTGACAACCAGCACAGCGAGCCAGAACACGACTTCCACGCTGTTGAGAATGGCGTTCGCTTTGGTGCTGGCCCATTTGCGGAAGCGGGCGCGGTGCTCGGTTAGGAGTTGGTAGGCGATGACGATGAGGGATTTGATGCCCTGTTTTGTGTGTTGTTAGATCTGCGGTTCAGGTGAAATGTGCCGAGATTCGGGTGTTTCTGGGACAGAGAGAGGGAAGGTAACGTACCATGGTGATAGCGACGGTGTTGGCTCTTGTTGCAGGCGGGTTCCGGATTGTAACGCGGCCGATGGACAGTATGATTGCGAGGACGATGAGGATGATTTGCGTGATGTGGACGCGGTATTTCCAGGTTTCGTCGAAAGAGAGGATGGACGATAGCAGCTGCATCTTCGTCGTCGTCGAGTGGGCGGCTGTGTTTTTGTACGGTAGGTGGAAAGATGCGTTTTGGCAAGTGCAAAGATGTAGTGGTCAAGGGAGATTGTTGGTAAGATGGTGATTTTTGAAAGACTTCCAAGTTGATTGTTTCTCTAGATGTGTGCATTGCCATCGACTACATATAAGCAAGGTAGAGACATAGTAGCGCGTACATTCGAGGCTGAGCGCTATCCACGTACTTTGTACGGTGTTGCTCGTTGTCCCGAGAAGCTCGGGTTCTCTTCGCGTTCTGGGTCGGGTTTGCTTCGCATTCTGAGGGCAACAGCGCGAAGACATTCAACACAATCAATCCTCACTTCAGAGCGATAACAACGACGTGAATATTCGAAGGACTCATGCATGACGGCTCATCTTACAAATGAGATTCAGTGGGTTTCATCTACGGCTATAGTACATGTCCGATCTATATTACATCGCTGACCCGACTCTAAGCCCAAAGGCGGTGGTTCAGGATTCACGCGCACGCGCCGAACAAATGAAAGACGACAAAGGAAAGTCCACCAAAAAGCACACGTTCCCAATGTCTCAGCATTCCGAAGAGCCCATCAAAAATACTTGCTCCTACTATCTGGGCACGCATGCAAAAGAAGTCGTCTCATTGGCATTTCCACCCAGATAAACCTGTCGCGACGGATACGGGCAGAGCGGCCTCTAAAGTCCCGTCCTGGCCGAAGAAGCCTCCAGCGTAACAGGAGCGGTCTTATTCTCAACCCACGCCATGAGCTGTTCGAGCGCGACATTCGGCAACGGACCCTGACCACCGCTGCAATGACCAACGCCAGGCACTTCGAAGTAGCGGAAGAAGTCCGATACATTGTCATTGTGCTTCAGGACGTCATTGTAATACTTCTCGGTGTTTTTGGGCGGGATGGTCGTGTCGGCCATGCCATGCCAAGTGATCAATTTACCACCAGCTTCCTGGAAACGGTGCAGACGGGGATTCGCGGAGCCTAGCTTCGAGCGCCACATTGCCACAGACTTGACGAGAAGGTGCGAGAACTCCTCAGTCGACAGCGTCGAAGGGTCAAAGTCTGGATCTGCTACGACGAAGCTCGCCAGCATGCTGGTCCAGAGGCTGGTGGAAGAACAGGCGACATCGCCCTCGGCGCATTCGGTGACGATGAGAGACTCGGTGAGATCAGCGCCGATTTCGACGCCAGGCCAGGAGATTTCAGAACTGTTGAAGCCAGACCAGGCCGCTTCGACGACTTTCGCTCCAGCTTTTGTGAATGCGCGCTGCTCGCCGTCGCAAGTGAAGTTACTGCCGACCAAAGCATGGGCATCGAACTCGCAATAAGCTGGGTGAGAGATGATGCCGTCTTTCAAACCATCCAGTCTGTCGCACTGCTTAACAGCGGCTGCTGTGAAAGCGTTGACCTCACATTGAGACAAGGTGACATTCAGCTGCTTCATCAACAAAGTAGGCCAGTACCCAGCCACCAGCAGAGTCTCGAAGTAAGCAGCCGGCGCCGCAGCTAAAATGCCATCGAAAGCTTACGGGAACGTCTGCGCCAGCTCAAGGCCCTATCGTCCGCCGCCGGAGCATCCAGTGAAGTACGATTACGAAGGTCCGTTGCCGAAGTACTCTTTTGTTGCATGCTTCGCAATCGTGCTGAGTTCGCCCAGAGTCCGCGAGGCGAAATCTTCGATGAGCGGGAGATTGAGGTTTCCAGGGCTCGTGGTAGCCCACGGGCTTGGGTCTGTAGCGGCTGCTTGCCCGGATACATGGCCAGAGTCCGTCGCAACGGCGACAAAGCCCTTGTCGACTGCTGCAGTCTGGTAGACATAACCGAAAGATGCGGCGAAGCCTCCTCCGCCGACGCCCAAGAGTCTTCCATTCCAGCCTTTGAGCGGCAGCCATAGAGAAACGTTGATGGTGTCGTTCCAGCCCGGGTGAGTGTAGGTGACGGTGGCGTTGCAGAAGTCGATGGCCGCTCTCGCTGGGATATCGGTGCCGGGGAGGATCGAAGAGGTTGAGTAGTTGTGCACTTCGTTTGCAGTGACATCGATGAGCTTCGCGCCTAGGATCTCCGGGAAGGAGAACGTGGAAGAGACGCAAGCAGAGTTGTCCACAATGGCAGCGTTGCTGTAGCTGATCAGCGAAGTCGCTATGACCCAAGCGGGTAGAGTCCTGGTAGAAGGTTGCATTGTTTTTTCGAAGTCAATGGTTGCTGATGAATGGTTTGTTGAAGTGAGTCGATGGTCGGCGTGGTCAAACGGTCTTATGTACCTGTTGATCGCTGCTCAAGAACAACCAACCTACCACTGTCGCGGCTCTTGGCTAATGAGGCTTGTACGTGGCCCATGGCTGTAAGATTAGAGGGATAGACGCTAAGTGGGAAGCATGTTCATTCTGTAAGGCCTCGTAAGTGCTTCCATTGTCCTACCTAAATGCGCGTATTTGCACAGATACGCGTATCGACGCCACCGTGTTCGGCGTATTCCAGCTTGGTTCAGCGTATTCCGCAGCGCATCCCGATGTCTCCACCTTGCAATGCTTATCTTTCGGCACTCACTACTTCTAGCCAGTACATTGTAGATGTAAAAGGTCGCTCGCGTGCTAGAGAAATTAAATTTTATGGCGCTCCTATTGGTGGTAGCCTCTATTGTTTACGTGGAATCGTAAGACCTCAAAGTCAAGTCATGGTCGCTTTGCCCGTCGTCCTTGATTGTCATGGTATATCCTAGCAGACATAATGCGACTAATACATGATGCTAGTCTTGACTTCAATTTAACGTCTATACAGCTTTTGTGGAGACTTCGTTCTGGCTGCTTATCCAAGGGTGTCCGCTGTGGATAGGCTTTGAAGACATGGGCAGAGACTGTCTGTTCATACTGTTCGGGCTGTACTTTGAGAAAATGCTGCAGGTGTGCTGACGTCTCCTTGAATTACTGACCTTGGCCAGCTGATGAAATCTGCCCATTCCGCACCTAGCGATTGAACAACCTGCTCAATTAAAGCTTCTGGCAATCTACCGACCCACCAGAGCCCAGCGCCAATCTTCAGGAGCACAGCGTAGTACGCAATGACAACCAGTGATACCGGACGGCGGCCAGACAAAAGCTCGTGGAATGTAACGCTAGTTTCCATCGGCCAGGAGGAGACTAGACGCCTGCTCATGCTCGTGTCTTCACGTTGTTGTATCAGCGAAATCGCCCCAAGGGTGAAATCGAGTGCTTTAAGGCATGCTTGCCGGTCTGTCTCGCGCTCAAGACCAAAGGCTAAGCATCGTAGATGCATGTAGCCTGGTATCGATTGCGGCTGTGGCGTCAAATCGCTCCCAGCTTCGATTTGGCATGCAATGGCTGGCCATGCCCATGTTTGACGCAGAACTTCCCAGTAAGGCATGATCAGTGTTGTAATGCCCCGGGAGAGCTGGAAAGAATGGAGGCATTTTCCGATTGGATCGAATGATTCATCGTGTGTGTCACAGAAGGCAGGCTCAGCAAGGCCACACAATGCAGCGTGACTGGTGAAAAAGAGCAACGCCAAACAATCATCTTCAGACACCGATTCCAGCTGGAACTGTACCAGGCGAAGTGCTTCAGATTGATGATATAGTGCTCTTGTCATAAGTTCCCGTCTGCCTCTATCCTTCGAGAATCGACGAAGGCCGGACACTGCCAACATTTCATGCATAAGATATGTTTTCGTGGTAGCCAACTGGGCCATCTGAAACATGAAGTCCCGTGTGTCCACATGAGTAGGAAGTAGGTCGTCCGTATCGTTCAAGAAAGCATCAGCCATGAGCTCTAGATCTAAGGATGTGTTGGATGTGTTGGTTTCGGCCACAGGTTGCGAGTCTGCAGGGTGCGAGTCGGGTGTGCCTTGACTTGTCGGTACGCCGAGGCTTGCAGGTGTAGCAATTTCTATAGCAGCAACAGATGGCGCTGCTGGGGTCGCCTCACGGGTGCGAGATCGCCTTTTCTCTGCGGTGAGATACAAACACTCGGTATCGAGACGTGCGCATGCACCGCATTTCGGACGAGCTTCATCGCACTGCGAGCCGTTAGTAAGATCGAAAAGGCACCTAAATCTTAATTAATGATGCACCTTTCTATGCAGTCTTTTGCAAGCAACACAACCACCCCGTGATTTAACGTGAGACCGTCGCTGCCGCTTCTGTTTTCCTTCCGGCATGTTGATCACCGCTTGGGGCGGCGTTCGGGTTGGTCAGACTTGAGCTTCGATACGACGTGTGCGGGAAGACAGCAAGAGGGCGGCGTATCAGTCTCATAACGGCGTGAATAGGGAAGGATGCACTGCCATCAACGGCAGGATAAGCCCTATACGTCAAGGCTCATCATGAATGAATACGCGTATTTGGCGTATTGAGACATTGTGGGGTGAAAGAAATCCTCCTGGTCTGCCCTAGGAGGTACCTCCTGGGTAGTCAGAACCACTGTACGTATCTCATGTTGACAGGACTGAATGCTAGCACTCGCAGCCTCAGAATTGTCTTTCTGCCTGCTCCGAATACGTGGATGGAACGAGACCACTGGTTAGCTGTTTCTGTGTCGTGGGCGCGTCGTTGAGTTCTCACAGTTGCCTGTCGATCTCGCATTCCTTCCCGAGGGCGGGCTCGGACTCGCTTGCAAAAGCCCGAGCCAATCGTATAGAAACCCGAAACTGGGCCTCGCATTTCACCCAAGCACCGCAAGGTTGAACTTGTCCACGCTTCAACTTCGCACAACAACCGCAGCAGCCTTCAAGGTATCATTGTGGTTGGCTGCACTGCCTCTCGATCAGGGTGCTAGTGTCGCAAGACCGCTATGTCATCCACTGCGGTAGGATGCTCGAGATAATAACTCTGGGTCCCTGAGGCGCAATGATTAGACTTCGATAGGGCTGGGCCAGACTGTGGTATCCATTAAATAGGTACATTGACTTTCTCTTGCTTACATGTAGCATCTCCTCATTCTTTTCATCAAATCACAACAATGGATAACAAGAAAATTGAGGATCAAGAACAACAAGCACCACCCCAGTACGAAGAGGTGCATGCCGCTAGAGCTGTCATTGACCAAGTCTGTGAAGATGCGACATTAAAAGGTCCGGAGCTGTCTTCATCTTTGGTACAATCGTCTGAGGCGCTATATACTGATAAGTCTATAGATGACGGCCGTATCGACATCGACCTGGACTCCCGCTTGAGCAGAACATTATCGAAACTCGTCAAGGTACCTGCGCTGGACGACGATGATCACGCCACCCTTCCGCCTCCAGAGTACAAACGCTACGCCACAGCAGACCAATTCCCACTCCGACTGAACATCGTGATCCAAGTGGTAGGCAGCCGAGGAGACGTCCAGCCTTTCATCGCTCTAGGCAATGGCCTACAAAAACATGGTCACCGTGTACGGCTTGCGACGCACGCCAAATTTGAGAGCTTTGTCCACGATGCTGGACTCGAGTTCTACCCCATCGGTGGCGACCCAGAAGATCTCATGTCCTACATGGTGAAGAACCCTGGACTCGTTCCTAGCATGAAGTCTCTGCGAGCAGGCGACATTTCCCGCAAGCGAGAGATGATCGTAGAAATGCTCGAAGGCTGCTGGAGCAGTTGCATCTCAGCAGATCCCCTCACGAACGAGCCCTTTGTCGCAGACGCTATCATCGCAAACCCTCCCAGCTTTGCGCACATCCACTGCGCAGAAGCATTGGGCATACCTCTCCACCTGATGTTCACAATGCCCTGGTCGGCCACGACATCTTTCCCTCACCCTCTGGCTAATATCACGAACGGATCCAAAAATCCGAAGCTCGCCAACTATCTCTCCTACGTGATGGTCGAGGTCATGACATGGCAAGGACTCGGCGACGTGATCAACAACTGGCGAGGACGCATAGGCCTCGAGCCTGTGCCAAATACTGAAGGTCCGATGCTGGCGTCGACCTTGTCGATTCCATCCACATACTGCTGGTCGCCTGCTTTGATTCCAAAGCCACGAGATTGGCCCGCTCACATTGACGTCTCGGGATTCTTTTTCCGTGGCGCGCCCGAGTACACTCCACCTAAAGACCTGCAAGACTTCTTAGATGCCGGGCCACCTCCAGTGTACATCGGCTTTGGGTCAATCGTGCTAGACAGCGCAGCAGAGATGTCTGCTCTACTCTTAGAAGCCGTCAGCGCTTGCGGGCTGCGAGCCATCATCTCCCGCGGATGGAGCCGACTCGACGGCCCCGCAAGATCAGACATCTTCTGGCTCGAAGATTGTCCTCATGAATGGCTCTTCCAACACGTTTCCGCAGTAGTACACCACGGCGGTGCCGGCACCACAGCATGCGGTCTTCGCAACGCGCGTCCAACAGCCATCGTTCCATTCTTCGGCGATCAGCCTTTCTGGGGAGACATGGTGGCTGCTGCTGGCTCAGGGCCTAGACCGATTCCACACAAATTGCTGAATGCCGAAAATCTAGCTGAAGCGCTTCGCTTCTGTCACACTGAAGCGGCTCAAGCTGCTGCGATTGAGATCGCGAAACAGATGCAGGAGGAAGATGGCGTGCAAGCTGCAGTGCTGTCTTTCCTCAATCACCTTCCAACGGATAAGATGCAGTGCGAATTCTTACCCGACCAGCCAGCTTCGTGGAGCTTGAAAGTGAACAAGAAAATGACGAAGGTTTCCCGCCTGGCTGCTGAGATCCTGGTACGTGACGAGGGCCTGGATCCGAAGAACTTGAAAGTGTAAGTCTCATGATTGCGTGCAGCGTACGTGACTTCAGCTAATCAATTCCCCTTGCAGGTATCGCTCCAAGCCCATCCTCATCGAGAATCATCGTTGGGATCCAGTGACTGGTGTTACATCATCACTACTAGGAACCACGTCGGATATAGTCCAGAGTAGTACAGGTATCTTCCTAAAACCCGCAGAAGAATACCGCAAAGGTCGCAGCCGCAGTGCTGCACCAGGAAGCAGAAACACCGTCAGTAACAGCAACAGCAGACCCCAAAGTCGACACCCCTCACCATCCAGATCAAGCTCAGACACCTTAACCACCATCCACGGCGCGCAACCAACCACCACAATTCCCACATCCGCTCCAAACCAAGACCACCAACAACCCTCCCTCACTCCCCAAGAGCCCTCCTCAACCCCTCGCCCCAACGTCGCAGGCTCCATGGCCCTCGCCTCCAGCAAATCCCTCGGCAAATTCTTCTCCTCCTACACCAAAGGCGTCCTCGTCGACATGCCGCTCGCCACAGCCGAAGGCTTCCGCTCCCTGCCTCGCCTCTGGGGCTCCGACGTGCCCTCCTACGGCAGCGTGACGGACTGGAAATCCGGCGCGGTGGTCGCCGGCAAAACGTTCGCGTTCGGCATCAGCGACGGGTTCCGCGATCTCACGCGCGAACCGGCGGAGGGCATGGCGAAGGAGGGCGCGTGGGGAGCGCTGAAAGGCGTGGCGAAGGGGAGTGGGAGTTTGGTTAGTAAGACTGTGAGTGGGAGTTTGGGGCTGGTGGCGTATCCGGGGCAGGGGATTACGAAGAGTTTGTGGGCGTTGACGCATGGGGAGACGGGGAAGATGGTTGTTGAGGCGAGAAGGGTGGAGGGCAAGTGGAGGGCTGGGTCTGCGGATGAGAGGACGAGACATGCTGTTTTGAGGGAGTATTATAATGCGAATGTGGGTGGGAAGTGAAGAGGATGATAGTAGTAACAAATGAAACGATTCCTATTTGGGTATATGGAGCGTTGACGCTCAATCTCAATCTATGTTGTTGTGTGTGCAGCAAGCACTGTTGAGAAAAACCGA
>Ga0265797_10010636_pt1 | contig 11688 bp, 16 predicted proteins | sample P2T30metagenome_FD_192433 | JGI IMG/M metagenome (GOLD analysis project Ga0265797, IMG submission 192433) | Plant litter microbial communities from East Loma Ridge, Irvine, California - P2 T30 | ecosystem: Environmental > Terrestrial > Plant litter > Unclassified | place: USA: California... | reverse complement strand
GTGATGCGAACTCTTCTGCAGCGCATCCGCCAGCGTGGAGTAGTGCAAGCTGGAGGGGCAGAAGCTGGAGACGAGACCTTGTGAGTTGCATCAAACATGATCGATGTGATGTGTAAGGTCGTGCCGATCACGACATGCATGTAGGCAGTGTTCATGCATCGTCCAATGACGACTCGCACTTTCTCGAATATTCAAAGGTCAAACTCAGGTTCGAGGGCTTGTATACGGATGAGGAATCCATGCACGCTTCTTACGACTGGAGGCAGCATCATCAGGCAGTATTCTATTCTATGATATCGGAGTCCTGCTAAGCCTTGGATACATACATACATACAGTACGGGGGATAGCCAGTTTGAATCGGCGTCTTTGTGTCTTGCGGCTTCTATATGCCTGTATTGGAATCCGAAGCCGCCTCCGATCCAAAATATCTGTCCCACGCTGTCGATCCTTCCGGCCGGACAGCGAAAAGTTTGGCTACCGTCAGCATGTTCCGCGATGTCCATTCTGTTTGAGCTTGAACGAGTTGTGCGCTGATCTCGGCCTTGCTCTGCCACGGTACATGTCCGAGGCGAACTTGCCGGACGTATTCGATCTCCGTCATGCTGTCTTCACGGACGGCAGCGAGTGCCGAGTGGAAGTATCTGACGTCAGTAAATCTGTCTTCTCAAGATCATATGACATGTCATCGAGGCCGGCCGTGCGCAAGACGGGTCCCCACGGCTTCATCACTCACCCGTAAGCCTTGTTATCTGACTCGGTGACGGCTACGGGCGTGCGAGCCGTAGCAGCCACTCCGAAAGTCGAAGAAGCCCGGTCGACGCCGTAGGCCTCGGTGCCGAATGCAGGTAGAACGATGTCGGCCGAATGTATCCGCTGGTAAAAGGGAATATACCATAGATACTTCTCCATACTGACAACGTGCTTCAGCTCTGGCGGCCAGCTTGTTCCCGTCATACCAAGCACTTTGATTGTGAAAGATGTGGAAGAGTCCTGGTCGACCGGCAGGTATTCGCCCGACTCAGCATCGAGCTTGTAGCCCCACAATCCAGGATCGGCTGATTGTCAGCCCAAGATCCCTTCGATCTACTCGAGAGATCACCCACCGACAATGTCGTCTCGCAGCTCATCGAATAGTGGAGCCATAGCGCGGTGACCAGTGTCGAAATTGGAGCTCTGGATCAACGCTTTATTGAGCCCCTCGGCGACCGAGCCGCCTGGCAAGGGATCACCGAGATCGTCGACATCTTCGTAATCAGGCGGGAAAATCGGGATGTACGTTTCGACTCTGACACGCGTGATTGCCTTCTGCGCTTCAGGCTGACCCTCGAAGTACTCTCTAGCGCCCCACACTAGGCTCTCACGCACCGCGAGAGAGACGTGATCGCCTAGCGCAAGAAAAGAGATCGCATCCCGCTCCGCCCACCAAGCGATCTCCTTGCTCATATCCCTCGAGCCCCAGTGCCTGAGCCCGACGATCGTGAATCGATCCTGGGGCTGGCGCGCTTCCCACGCTTTCTGTAGCCGCGGCGATATATCCTCGAAGTTGGACTTCATGTAGTCGATCGTCGGTATGAAGATCCATCTGATAGAGCTGTCCCGCTCGAGATCATCCCAGAATTGAGCTTTCGGCAAAGGCTGCGAGGGCCACCAGCTTTTGATAACCCCGTCGAAGCCGAAACGCCATGGCGGACGATATATCTCGACGCGAATATCGGTAAATTGGGTAAAAGTCCAGAGCACGCTTCCATGCACCTCCTCGTGGAACTGCTCATGCTCAAATATCGCGATAGTGTGGTTGCCCTTCAACAGCGCATTCGCCTGATGTCGGTCGGCCTCAAACTCAGAGAGACTCGGACCGAAGAGATTGTGCCCATACAAGAGGTTTTTGCGCACAGCGAGCAAGAATGCCGGATGTTGCGACAGCAAAAAGAGTAGTGCGATCCCGACAGCCAAAATCAGGCGATATGACCGCCGGCGAAGAGAAATCATAGCATCGAGGTGTCCGGTCCAGAATTATGCGGAGGCGTAATCGGTTCAGATCCGCGGCGCGTGTACGCGGAAGTTGCGGAGACTTGGAGTTAGGAGGGAACGTGTAAAATATGCTCAATCAGTCTTCGCGTATGGCTTGAAATGTGAAACTTGTGTCAGAACGCGACGACAAATAGGGCCCGAAAGTCTGGTACGTAAGTCAGCGGATCTTCAAGCTGAACCGAGCTACTCGGGAGCGGATCTGGCAACGCCAGTCGACTTTGTGCCTGATTTGGCTATCAGGTACAGTGTACAAGTAACGCGATGGCAAGACAAGACACGAGCGGTCCGAGGCCCGTACAAAAGTTCGGTGTCGGTATATGATTGAGAGCTCAAAGTCGTGCTCATATGCATAATGCTGTAACAAATCTATAAATTGTGCGATGAAAGGGGGATAACATGGGCGATATCAGCCCTTTCGCACGGAGATCAACCAGTGTAGTCCATGCTAGCCCTGTCCTCGGACGTGATCCTCGCCCATTCTAGACATAGCCTATAGGTATATGTCTGCAGTCAGCGCCGAACAACCATCGCCAACTGATGGGCCTCACCGCTTGATGCGATAGCTCTAGATGAGTATCTGCCCAGATCTGCGACCGCTGCGCGATCGCTTTAAGCTGTTCATCGTGCGCAGGCTGTCCGGCGTCGGCATCACCAAAGAAGTACAGCAGGGTAGAAAACATGTCGGTGTAGTCGTAATTGACGGGAATATAGTGGTACCACGGTATGAGCCAGTCACTGATTGCCTCGTGAAAGACCGTTGTTTTCATCACCGCGCTGCCGTCAGCGCTCGTATGGCTAGCAAGGGATAAAATGCCGTTATTTTGCACTCACCTAGACGTTCGCAGCAGTTCCCTATAACGCGCAGACCATCCCCACCCATCGACATCCAGCAAAATCTTGTACTTGCTGCGCGCTTGGTTGTCCATATAAGCCGCCTCCTTGATAACGTCTATGACCATCCGTTCCGAATCTGTTTTGCCATTCAAGTTCTTGTGCTGGATACCGAGATCGAGCCATTTTTTCACCTGATGACGGAACACCTTGACCAGTCTGAACTGCTTTTCTTCGCCCTCAACAGTCAGAAGGTCCTCGGTTCCCCACGAATTCTGGATCCTGATCATGAGACTATGTCGGTGGCTTCGGATTACTTTTCGTGTATTGGCGAACATGCCCGTTAAGCTGCCTCGCCACGCCATTGCCGGCTTCATATCCGCCCAGTCGGCTCGATCGGGTGGACCAAATTGCCAACGATAGTTCGAGGGCAGTGTGATATCGCTCGATGCGAGGTAACGGGACCAGGAGAAGACTGGATATAGCCTGTTGCGCTGATGCTGGAAATACAGGTACGGTTGTAGAAAATTACCGTGCTGATGTTCTAACATAGGATTGCGGCAAAGGTCTCCAGCTGCCTGCACATCGAACACGAAGGATCCCTGATCGCGGGGCAGACGCCAGTCCAGACCTTGCACGACTCGCTCCGGGTAGAGGGTGTTGTTGTAGACGTCTTTAGTGTACTGCCGTGCAGGCGAATCTGGCGCACATGCCGAGCGCAGATCTGGAAAAGCTAGACCCGCGCTTGACTCGATCACCTCGGGTGTAGGTGGAATCTCCTCTTCGTCCGGGGCGTCTAAAGTCAGCTCCCCTTTTCAACATGGCTCCCAGACTTACAGATACCTGCACGTCCAGCAGCGATGAGTCGTTGTCGTTCCTCATATGAGACGTAGCCGACTGGCAAATCGTAGAGATTGATGAGGATGTTCATATCGGGGAGAGCGTCCGAAAAGGCGGCAAAGAGTTTGAAAAAGTTCTTGTTCTGCGGCCTGACATGAGCGTTCCAGACAATTAGTGTAGTCGGGAACACTCACCATTTTTCACTGCTTGCTGGTCCCGGATAATCCCCGACCACCCCATCCTTTATATAAACAGGGAGGAAGTGGCTACTCTGCGACTGTTCAAGAAGGCTCAGTCGACGCTCTTCAATCTGAGCTGCCGACAGTCCCCAGAATGGCTGCAGGTCACGATGGATAGCTACCGTAAGCGCACTGCACTGTACCTTATATCTGCCGACTCACTGTCATATTCTTCCGTCAGCTATTGCACAAATGGACGCCAGCTCGGAACTCACCGTCCACCAATGTGATGCCCCTGATCTGCGCCCAATCCCACCACCTATCGAAACCCTTAGGCGGATTTCGCCCATAACGCCGCTTGTATTCCTTCACACCTTCCTGCAGGGTAGTACTCTGCGAAGAGTTGAGTCGCATGAAGGTCTCTTCGCCACGCTTGAGTAGAATATCAATGGGATGATGAGCCTCCTCCTCCGCTATGATTGGGGCCGGTCTCGACTTGATACCGCCGTATGCTGCGTGGAGAACGGAAGGATCGCCAAAGACGTACAGCCATGTAACCCATCTGAAATTAGCAAGGTTCGCTCCATGTTGATGTCGCTGACTGGGATCCATCGCTCACTCACACAATCGCGCCGCAAAGTAGCAGGCGTATCAGGCGCCGCCGCCTCGCCCTGCGGCCAGCTCCGTGCATCATCAACGTATGTCGCAGGGTGACCAAGCTGGCGGCGACTTCCCCTTTAGACTTCTCCAGCCCTCGCGAAGCTTCTCCATCGCCACTGCTCGAGATTAGAGAGGCGGACGTGGTTGTCGGGCCGAAAACATGGTAAGCCCGCTGTGGCATCCAGCTGGAGGAGAAAACGAAGTGCAGGTGGAGGTGTAGGTCTTGTTAAATCCTGCTATGCTACAACAGCCAAATCTACGAAAAATGTCACTGGGCAACCTGTTGAGATGAGTAAATGGCACATGAGCGGGAGCAAGCGTCGCACGTTCGGGCAGGCTATTTCTTCTCAAAGATGCGCCGCGGTCAACATGTGCGACGTTTGGACAGTTGAGTCTAAGTGAGGCGAGGCACTATCCGGATTAGGGGCAATTCTCTTAGTCAAAGTACTTGTCACGGTCTGAGGGCAAAGATTTCGCCACCCGCTGTTTTGGGTGATCTAAGGCACCGGTCAGCAGGTCAGAGCCACACAAGACGGTCCCGAACAACGGTAAGCATTTTCGATCTACAATCTGTAGGCCAGATCGGCTTGGAGCCGAGAGGCACGGTTACAAATTTCAGGAACAGGGTGATGCAAGTGCTAATCATTGAGGCACGGCAATTAGCCCAAGACTCCACGTTCGAGCCAGATTCTTGGTAGTACAGACGCAATCTGCGCAAACCAGTTTCTGCGAGATATCACATCTATTTTATTCGAGTCTGGACTGAGGCTTTCAGCCACTAGTGACACGTGACTCGCCCCTTGACATTCGCAATTCTCGCGTCCGCAGTCTTGCTATATGGCGATCAACGTTGCATACCGATCAGCGCGCTCACATACACAGCCCTGTCCAAGTGTTCTAGTGTGGCAGCCTCGGCAGGTCTGTATAGGCTCCAGGCCTCTTCTTGTCAATTTCCAACTTGCTCACATCTTTCCATCCTGACTGGGCGTTTCATTGCAGTCCTGCGTCCGGGATACGCCACAGTGATCGCTCCTGGCACCTATTTAGTGTTTGACGGAATTTCCTGATCTGGGAAATCGATATACCGCAGATCGCGTGGAAATTGCCCCTGCGCGTAAATTCGGCTTGTAAGTATCAATCTTCACATGACTTGGTGCGGGCACTGTCTTCGGCGGAAAGGTCATCGCAAATGTTAGGCTCCGTCAGCACCTCCCATTCCCACTCCTTGCTCGATCAACTGAGGAGGATAAGAAGGAAACTCCTCTTTCGCCTTACGTTCATTATCGTCGCAACCTGCCTGATTCTTGGCCTTGTACATCCGACAGCACCTCCATGGCGATCATCATGTGAACCACCGCTCGATTTGCGCGCCATGCTCGAGAGCTTACCTCGTTCGGAAGGCTTCGCATACAGCAGAGACGGCATTTCTGACTTGGAGCCATTGGGGACGAAAGCCGACATGATCAAGTTTGATAGTCGGGGGGTCGTAGACGCGCAAACGGGGCTTCCATTGACCGGAGTGGAGTCCGATGTGGTGTTCAATCTAGCGGTGCTGAGGTTACCAGAAGGGTCTAAATGGGATTTTGTAGGCATAGCAAGGGGTCCGACTCGGTCTCGGAGTTTCATTACTGTCAATGGTCATCCTGGACGGGAGCAGGTGCTGGTTTTGTGAGTTTTACCCTTGCTAGATCTGACCTTAGGCTTGGGCTCAATGTGACAGCCGAGGGGGCTTTACTGCCGGTGACTACTGGACGGACGCTTCACATACCAATGATACCCACAGCCGCATGCTTGCCAGTCGGGCACTGGGCTGCGACTTACGGTGCGGAAGATCCAAGACTGATGTATACCGTATGTTTTTAAGCTCGTTACGATATATCTGACAGCAGGACTCGGGGGCTCCAGCTCTGGTCTTTGGTCGGCTCTCAGATCGACACGATAAGTGCCGGAGCTTGTCCTTCATGTCAGACTTGCGCTACCACTCGGATGAGCTGGCGGATGCGATGAGTACTGCTTTCGAGGGTGGCCTAGGCGCCGGCGAGGCAGTGGAGCGGGAGATGGTTTGGGGAGGGAAGCAGACCCTGGTAGAGAAGAACGTACGTCCGTCAAGTCGGTCTTTGATCGTGCTCATGCCAGTGGTCGCCGTTCTATCCCGGAGCTTTGCCGAACAGGACAGCAGTCTACCCACACGTGCACTACTCCTTGTTCCCTGACACTTCGCTGCAGCCGAGCTTCGTGGGGAGGCGAAACATCGACTACACCGAGATACCTAGAAACGAGCGATACGCGGATTGCGTCCACACAGCGCATCCAGAGCTACCAGGGCGGCGACTGCACCAAGCAACACCTCTCTACCGCCTCACTCTATGCAATAGACTGGATCCGCGCTGTCAGCCAAGCATACACAACACCGTATACCTTACTCTTGTCCATATTGAACTAAGACCACAGTATACGAAGTGAGTGCGACACAAGATATAGCTGATCAGATAGACTTTTTATCACGTACAATACCACAGCGCCGTACGAGCCGATAACGGTGGGACCCGGATTCCTAATGAGTAAGTGATCAATCGATTTTGTTAACGGATCATAGATGGATTGAACGATGTCACCGAGATTAGCTACGTTCTCGCGCTATCGCCACTTGTAGCCGGTCGCCCCACCGGTGTCACTACGAGATCCGTGGGTCCGCCCATAAATCCTGACCATTTCTTCCTCGATGACGATATACTGGTCACTATGGGCGTCAAAGACGTGACGATGGCGAGCAGTGTCATATCGGTCATGAGAGCTTTGGAGAGACATAAGCTGTGCGCAGACATCATGGATTGATGCCATAGTACTGTATCCATGCATCACACAATGTAGCTTGTACAGCAGCATATCGGCCGTATACACGGCGCTGGGTGGGCGGCATCTGATTAGGGGGCTGGAACCAAGAAACCTGCGGAAAGCCGAATTTCCAGTTTTCATCCATCTATATGTAGTACATAATCCTAGCAAACATTAAGACCATCGATCCAGCAGCCTGGATACCATTTCATGCCTAATTCCGTTCCGATTACTTTCCGTGTCTGTTCTTCGGTCCATTGGGGCTGCAATGCCCAAGGCTTCCCAGTACACAGAATCGCATCCATGGGAGCAAGCTTGTCGAGATTCTTGCCCGAGATTAGAAAATCCCGCGGCAATTTCTTGTGTCCATACGAGGGAACCTTCCCGTCATGATCAGCGATACGGTTGAAACCTGCCATGGTCTTGAACGATCGGAATACGGTCGGAGGAAGCTCGTTGTTCGTCCAATCCCAAAGAGTTTTCTGCCAATACCTCTGCGAGTCGTCACCGTATCGCCAAGGACCCAAGAGCTCGTGAAAACAAGCTACGAACGAGGCATACATACCCCAGCCGGAACCATTCGGTAATATACAGCCAGTCGTGTGATCTTTCTCCTCGGAGGCTGTTATTCTTCCGGAATAGTCGGCGTTGTTGGGGGCGCCGGGATACAGCCCGGCGCCAATCATCTCGTTGAGATCACCATTGTCGTAATTGATATTATGTCTTTTGTCTGCCCAGGCGAACCAACGTCGAATGAATGACCAACCTCCCGGGGAATTGTGCACAAAAAAAACGCAAGCACATACTTCATGGTTGAAGCGGTCATTGAAGATGACATCGACGCTGTCGTCTAGCCATTGACGCAGATCGACCTCGGAATCGCCCAGCAAGGTATCTGCATCGGTCGCAAAGACCCACTGGTGATATCGAAGGTATTTGGCTATGCTTCTATGGCGAGCCGTGAAGAAATGTCGGTCGTCGACGTAAAGTTGATGTTCGAGGAAGAAGGGAATGTTCCTTTGCGCACAATAACACGCCATCATAGTGAGCATGTCGCCATATTTTGCGATAGCATCAGGAGTCGCTACGACCACCCACGCGACGAGTGGAAGCGCAGTGACGTCGACCGAGTCATCGAACGGTGGTATAATATCGAGTCCTGGACCGCTTTGCGTGTATCTGCTGAACTTGCCCTCGCCGTTGAGAGTGACATTCGTGAGGATAGGGTAGGATATCATCTGAGCAGCATGAGTGCTCGAAGCTAGATTCAGCCAGGCTGGACTCTACTACTCACGAATTTGGCTGAATCCTAGCACAGCAAGAGCGGCCACCGCTGCAACGACAAAGCGGATGATCGAACGCCTTTCCACTGTCTGTACGAGTATCCTTCCTTGCACAGCCGAGCCACCGGTGAGTCTGTAAACCATGATTGAGCCGAGTGCTAGAGCGTAGCCTTCAAATTAGCTAGCTCTACATGACCACTAACCAAGCCCTTGTGACAACGAGATGACCGATCCAAACAACATCGTAGCCGCGCACAGCAACAGCACGTCTTTCACGACTCCGGAAAGTGTGAGGACGACACTGCCTGCGGCTTCGATGAGGTAAACGCCTGCAATGTTGAGTCCGAAAGCGACTGCGCCATTAAGAAGTAAATGTAGTGGGCCAATTTTGTTGAAGTCCCTATACGGTGCCATCCCCTCCATGACCGGTATACACGCAGCGATCAATCCGGCACAAAGCTGGTATTCAGTCAAGGCTTCAAGGCCCCAAGTTGAAATTTACCGGTGCGTATAGCGTGACGCTCTGCAGTGGTTTCACGTCTTTCAAGACCAATTCAATGGTCACAAGACGGCACGATTCCATCTGACGTCAGCCACAACACGCCCTGTTCACTCACCACAATCGCCACTATCTGACATATGAAGCCGAACGCCGATACGTTTATCTCTCCACTTGCCGCGACAGAACACCCAACAGACGTGAGGAATATCAAGACAAGGAGAAATCGACTGTACTGCTCGAGCCCAGCGATGAGCCGGATGATGAGTGTGAGGATGGGAATAAACGCCTGACATCAGTGTTTTCCGGCTATGGCGGCTCACCTTGAGCATTTGTACGAATGATACCGATAGATGTAGATAGGCGATATTGCTCAGCATCAAACTCGCGGCGAATAAGACCGCAAGCGGGATGATTCGCCGTGTGTAGGTGGTCCACTATAGGTCAGATGTGCCTGACAGCGGGACCCACTGTTACGTGAAATTTGTCCTTCTTGAAGAACTTGATACATTGAGTCGCAATTGTCTGTCTGAGCGAGATCTGCGTTTTAAACCTACTGCTACAAGCATGTGATATGCCGTGAGAGTGATGGGCTGAATCTTCAGCACTTGCACGTCCGCCTCAACTCACGTATGAGAACTTGAGCGTCGTGAAAATGAACTTGTTATACAATATTACACCTGCACTCAAGGTTATCTACCATTAGTCCCAAGTCAAATATGCCAGCAGCTCAAAAATGCTACCCAAATCGCTATCATCAGCCTGCATCATCTGGCAGACTCACGAATAATGACCACAGGAGGCAGCGTCCTCAAGGGCCTCTTGGACTTCTCGGTCCCCACAGCCGCCCTCTCAAGCAATGGTTCCACGACTAACCTGCGGTCGGACATATGTGAATGGAGCACGCAGATTATTCATATTCAAGTCAACCCACAAAATCGGGTACGGGAGACGACGATATTTCCAGATAATCGGGAGCGCTTTAGGTCCACGGGAAGCGCGAAAAAGGGGTTTGATGCCCTGATCTTTGTGCCTGAGCATCCAGTGGCGTGTCCTGCAGATTGTGGCTGAGATATCCATAATTGAGCGTCGCAACAACGAAGACCTGTCATTAAGCATCGTACCGAATGAGCATTCGTCTGAAGGCCTGGGCCACATTGTGCTTTTGCGCCGCAGTATTGCTGGGCTTACTGCAATGGAGCTTTCAGTAAGATCAAGCTAGATTCAAGCTAGATTTCACTGACAATGATAGTGACCATTTGCGTGTTTCGCGGTGGACTACGTCGGGCCCTTCGACCATTTACGGCCTCACCAATCCGGATATTGTGCTGCGAACGCCAGGGAGAAGTTTGGTGGATCAGACCGAAGATGCATTTGGTATGTACAGTGTGAGATCCTGCTCATTCAGTGCCAATCCAGATGGTCGTTCCCAGAAGCACCGAAGGGTACTTTACGATAGTAATACAGTGCGACGACAACATTGTCGGTAACACGATCCTTTGTCCACCGACCTACTTAGTTCACTTTCGCGGCTCCATAGCGCACTCTATCCCACCCGTATCTCAAATATACCATCATGATGACAAGCTTGGCCGAACGGAGATCGAATGTTACCTATCTGCAGCGGGCACCTACGAAGTGTGGGTGTGGCCGGATCGGGACGAAAGGGGTGCTTGTCCAGCAAATCCCACAAGTGGACCGCTTGGCACCGTCAAAGGCAGTGGGGAAACACTACTGGTAGTCACACAAGGCGAAGAAGTAGACCACCTCCGGAGCTGCACGGTGGATGACTATCAAGGCGAAATGCCTGGAAGATGGGTGAGTGTAGGTCACATCCGACAGGAATACCGCAAGTTACTTCCCTATCCCTCTACAAAGGCAGGTATGCCCAGCTTCGTCTATCTTCCCTACCAGTGCAAGCGCAATCCCTTGAGCTATGCGGCGGTCCAGGCGAGTCCGATCAAGCACGTCGCTTATCTCGGCGACTCGATCTTCCGCACTTCATTCTGCAACCACCTTTATCCGATTCTGCACGACGGAACCATAGGGCAAGATTGCGCATACTCCGGGGACATCAAGGGTTACCACCTGTCAGATAAGGAGTTCAAGATCGATGACACGACGTATTCTCTTCGCTTCATCAGCAATCATCCGGCTGACATGGGTCCGGCGTTCGCGACTCTCAGCGACGAAGTTTCGCACGTTCTCATCAACATCGGCATGTGGTTTGGTGATAGTAAAGAAGGAGATTATATCAACGCGGTCACAACAATCCTGGATCTTCTGTGGCACAGATTCGGTGATAAGCCACATTACACTTGGGTCGACACTTACTCTCTGTCTCCAGCTGTGATGTGCTACGAAACCATGCGCAGAGTCCTGATGCGTCGTCATGGACAGTGGGCAAAGATAGCACTCGACGACTGGCATGATCGCCATCCTTCCGTCAAGCTCAACCAGATCAAATCGTTCCCGATAGTCGACTCGCGGCCTGAAAGCACGTCGGATGGAAGGTGAGTGTGAACCCAA
>Ga0265797_10010634_pt1 | contig 11689 bp, 5 predicted proteins | sample P2T30metagenome_FD_192433 | JGI IMG/M metagenome (GOLD analysis project Ga0265797, IMG submission 192433) | Plant litter microbial communities from East Loma Ridge, Irvine, California - P2 T30 | ecosystem: Environmental > Terrestrial > Plant litter > Unclassified | place: USA: California... | reverse complement strand
AACCGTCTGTTACAAACCCCCGGAATCGAACCGGGAACCGTCTGTGCTGCCAATAGAGCTAATGTTGCAACTAATTGTTAGACAGAAATCATAACCGCTAGACCAGGCTTGCAGTAACGTGATAACTTATCGTTATTGATGGAGGATTGTTTGACTTGATGATTCATATTGCTTTGAAATGATTGGGGGGCGTAATTTGATGAAGCCCGAGACGAATGGCCAGATTTTCTCATCTGGTGCTACTACTTGCTTGGTATCGTTAGACTAGGCTTATGGCAGCATGATAGCTCATCATCATTGATTCTCAGAGTACATGATTCAATCGCATGTAGCTTTGGTTGCACGTTATAGCAGTCCCCGATGCTATCTGAGACGTGATAGGTCGAATAGATCAGACGACTTTGGTATCAGAGCTCGTATGTTCCAATCGAGTGCTAGATTAAAGGAGTATTCCTTCAGAACGATGGGATCTATAATTGGCTCAAGGTAGGCCTACATTAATAGCGTCTAGTGGTTACCGTCAAGTTTCACGGTCTTGTCAAGGCAGGGATTGTCGTTCGAAGTGTAATGAATATAGATAGGTAGGCAATCCACGATGTCTAGCAAATTTTGATAGCTAATGCTTTGTTGTCAATGACGATACAGTTTGCTACGAGTATGTATGATCGTAGTGGTTCGATCTTATTTCCACCGTTTGTTTCCCACTGATCTTTAGAAGTGAAAGCCGAGCAAACTTGTACATTTGAAGCCCGCAACTCTGTGAAGCGAGAACTTTTCACCAATAATTTCGTCAAAAACGATGCTCTATCTCTCCAAACAACTGATTCGCTACGAAAAGACCATGCTTATTAGCAGAGACTCAACATAAACCCACTGAATTCACAATAAAAGCCATATCGATCACATCATGGGACATATCTTGATTTTTGTCGATTAAAGAGTAAACCCAACCCGAACCCTATTAAATTGTCCATCAACACCTTCGTCGAGGAATCCATTTTCTACTGACGCCAGGAACGGCAACATGACAAGGCTACTGTCTAAATGTAGAGCACTCGAGTCCAAAGACTATCACCGATACTCCAACACAGATGGACTCCATCGATTCAAGTAGTAAAACGATAAGACACATTCATAGCCGAATCCAACCAACCAATTCGAGGACTAAATATGCATGTAGTGTCAAGCAAACACAAAGCTCATTGAAAAACCAAATATCATTTCGTAGTGATGTGGTGTACCCTCAATAATAAAACCACGCCCTCATGTGAAAAACATCAGGCACGACTAGATCGGCAAGGTTCCGCTGTTGCATCAACTATAGACATCACCTCCATTGAAAGGGGAGTAGACGTATATGCTCGTGATGCGTGAGATCCAATCCAACATTGGACCGGCAAAGAGAATTGAGACTGGAAGATAGGAAAGGCAAGGAAAAGAGATCAGACTTACTACCGCGCGCGCAATACGTCGACCTTCTCTCTATTTTTGAGGTGAGGTGACAAGACAACTAAGAAGCGAAACCATGTTCATACTCTCGTGTCATTGCTCATATGGCCCATCCGGCAGCCTTCTTCTTTGACTTGACCTTCCGTGCAATAACGTCAGGGTCGTGTGAAAGTTCAAGCGGCATCGTCCCGAGAGTTGCAGGTGTGATCTCGGGCTCTTGCTCTTGCTCTCTAGGCACATGACTGTCTTCCACGGAAAGCGAGCCAAGCTCCTCGGCAAGTTTGGGATCGTCCACTTGAGGATCTTGCGGGATCGAGCCATCTTCTGTAGCCAGAAGCTCTGCTCCTCCTTCAGCCACTGCATCTGCTGCCGACTCGTCGTGATCTTCTGGCAAGTCTTCCTGCTCGAAGTCTTGCTCGAAGCCACCCTCTTCTGCTAGTTGAGTTTCGTCAGCGTCGCCACCGGTGGCCTCGACGTATTTCTCAAGCTGCTTCGCCATCTTTTTGCTAAAGCCAGTAGCTTCAACCTCGACGTCGAGTCGCTTCTTTGGGTCGATCGTCTTGATCGCATCGGCGAAGAAAGGACCCGGTTCATCTGACGTGTATTTGAATTTTCGGCCAAAGTAGCGCTTGATGCACTCCACGTCGCGATCGAAGTAGTACTCGGCATTCGCGTGGTTGGTTGAAAGTGTTTGAGGGAAATCGATCAGAATGGGAGTCATGATGATGTTCTCTGGTGGTGTGTCGTCATCCACAGGGTTGCCATCAGTGCTCGACTCTTTGAGCAAGATGTTGAATTCGTTGTAATCACCGTGGATGAGACCGCGAGAGGCCAGCTGCACGATCATAGCCATGAGTTCTGCGTAGAGCTTTCCAGGGTCTGGAACGCTGTCGACCATGCGCATGGGGAAGGCGTCGATGAACTCCATAACGATGGTGTGTCTGCTCCATGCTACAGGCTCGGGAACTGGGAAGCCTTCCCTGTGCAGAATCTTCATGAAAGCATGCTCCTTCTGTGCCGCCAGAGTACTTAGGTACATCCAGCTTCCCGCGTTACGACCACGAAGGTAGTCACGGTTCGCCTTGACGGTACGGAATGATATGCGACCCAAACGGTGAAGCTTGAGGACCAGCTGACGGTCTGATTGTGAGGCACAGACGTAGATGTCGGACTCTTTTCCAACACCAATCTGGTTGCCGAGACTGTAGAGGGCATCGCTCTTCCTGTGGGTGTTCATGGCCAGGTAGTCAAGGCCACCATAAGTGAGACGGTAGCCGTCATACTTGGCGTTCTTGACCTTTGCAATCAGGCCGTCTTTGGCGAGAGTCGAGATGTTCCTGTGCACGGCGCCTCCACCACGCTGGCTAGAAAGCTGCTGGATGAGAGGTGTGGGGACGACTTCATGGTTCTTGCTGCCTTGCTCGACCTGTTCATCGCTTTAGCTTGTGTCAGTCGAAAATTCGTGAGAGCCACCAAGGTGCTGGAAACGTACTGCAGCGAGGACGCGCCAATCGTCGGCGGTGAGGTAGCGCAGAGCGCGTGTGTCCAACTTCATATTGGCGAGGTACCAGATGTGTTGTGATGGTGCACCCTCTTTTATATGGTATTCAGACGAGAAGGTATGGTGAGTGGATGCATGTGACAAGAAATTATTGCGGCTCAAATCTTTAGTCTTCTCTGCTGCGCACAGACGCCGCTGCTCTGGCTTTGGCTGACTGAGGGCAGGAGCTCGCTCGGTGACGGACGTGCTGGAAACGCGACATCATCCACCGCCGCCTGTCCGCTTTGCCTCTCACCACCAACAACACTCGCAACACCCCATCCCATCACACAACTCTCCCATACAGAGTCTATCCCCGGCTCGCAACACTGCTTAATCAAGTCTAATCCCGACTTCCGCTACAAACCACTCCGACACCAGCTCGGCAACCCACCACACACCCTCTCACAAGCATCATGGCGAAGGAGGAGGAGAAGAAGGCGCCCATCCAGGACAAGGGCAAGGGCAAGGCCGAAGACGCAAAGCCTGCGAACGGCGAGAAGGGCGAAAAGGCCGATGGCAAAGATGGCAAGAAGGACAATGACCTCGACCTTGCGCCCGAGGAGCTCAGCGAAGAGGACCAGAAGCTCAAGGACGAGCTGGACATGCTGGTCGAGAGGTTAACAGAAGACGACAAGTCACTGTACAAGGCTGCGCTCGAGGCCATCAAGGAGAGCATCAAAACCAGCACAAGCTCAATGACTGCTGTTCCCAAGCCTCTGAAGTTCCTCAGACCACACTACGAGAAGCTCTGCGAGGCATACGAGAAGTGGCCCGCTGGAGATGAGAAGCTCTCCCTTGCAGACACACTCTCAGTCCTGGGCATGACATATTCCGATGAGGAGCGTTTGGACACACTGAAGTACCGTCTGCTTGCGCCTAATAAGGACATCGGCTCGTGGGGTCACGAGTACATGCGTCATTTGGCTCTGGAGATTGGCTCCGAGTACCAGAACCGCATGGAGAAGGATGCAGACACCGACGACATTAACGACCTGACTCGCGTGCTTGTACCTTTCTTCCTCTCCCACAACGCCGAGGCCGATGCCGTCGACATTCTCTCAGAGCTCGAGATGATCGAGGACATTAAGGACTTCCTTGACGAGAACACATACTCACGAGTCTGTCTGTACATGGTCTCGATGGTCCCTCTTCTCGCATACCCCGACAACGACCGCTTCGTGCGCACAGCTCACGACATCTACCGACAGTACAAGCAATTTACACAGGCCATGTGCCTCGCTATCCGCCTCAACGACATGGAGCTGATCAAGTCCGACTTCGCCGCTGCCGACGACAAGGCACTCAAGCGCCAGCTTGCCTTCATCCTGGCCCGTCAAAGAATTTGCTTGGAGCTCGAGGGCGAGGATGCCGAGGACACTGAGCTGCAAGAGTGCTTGAACAACACCAAGCTGCCTGAACACTACAAATCATTGGCTAAAGAGCTTAACGTTCTGGACCCCAAGGTTCCCGAAGACATCTACAAATCACACCTCGAGTCTTCTCGCACAGCTGGTCTCACAAACACCGACTCAGCGCGCCACAACCTTGCTTCTGCCTTTGTGAACGCTTTTGTGAACGCTGGATTCGGCTCTGACAAGCTTATGTTGGTAGAGGGCGGTGTCCAACAGAGCTGGATCTGGAAGGTCAAGGAGGACGGCATGACTTCTACCGCAGCATCTGCCGGTATGCTCATGCAGTGGGATGTTGAGATGGGCCTGGACAAGATCGACGCATTCACCTACGTGAGCGAGGATCAAGTAAAGGCTGGTGCAGCTCTCGCGACCGGTATCATCAACAGCGGTGTCCGGCTGGACGGTGACCCTGCGATGGCGCTGCTCGGTGATCTTGAAGGCAAGACTGTGGCCGTGAAGGTCGCAAGCATCATGGGTCTCGGTCTCGCTTACGCTGGCTCAAACAAGGAGGATCTTCTGGAGTTGCTCTTGCCATATGTTACCGACACTTCTCTTGATATGCAGATTTCTGCCATGGCTGCCCTCTCGCTAGGATTCATCTTCGTTGGCTCCGCGCAATCGGACGTGTCTGAGGCTATTATTCAGACCTTCCTGGACGAGGACCGCGCCAACCAGCTCAAGGACAAGTGGACCAGATTCATGACCCTTGGCCTTGCGCTGCTTTACTTTGGACAACAAGAGGAGGTTGACGTCGTTCTTGAGACGCTCAAGGTCATTGAACACCCAATGTCAAAGCCCGCATCTGTGCTCGCTGAGATTTGCGCTTGGGCTGGCACCGGTGCCGTGCTCAAGTTGCAGGAGCTTTTGCACATCTGCAACGAGCACATTGAGGACGAGAAGGATGATGACGACAAGGACAAGAAGGACGACGAGGAGAGGAGAGACCGCTCTGGCGACCAGCTCGTGCAAGCCTACGCTGTTCTCGGTCTGTCCCTCGTCGGCATGGGCGAGGAAGTCGGCCAGGAGATGGTCCTGCGCCAATTCGGCCACCTCATGCACTACGGCGAGGCCAACATCCGCAAGGCCGTCCCTCTTGCGATGGGTCTCATCAGCCCTTCCAACCCTCAAATGAAGGTTTACGACACACTTTCACGATACTCCCACGACAACGACATCGACGTCGCTGTCAACGCAATCTTCGCCATGGGCATGCTCGGTGCCGGCACAAACAATGCTCGTCTCGCACAGCTTCTCAGGCAACTGGCAAGCTACTACCACCGCGACCCCAACGCCTTGTTCATGGTTCGCATCGCGCAAGGTCTCGTTCACATGGGCAAGGGCACTCTCAGCTTGAGCCCCTTCCACACCGACCGCAGCGTCCTCTCGCGCGTTGGCGCGGCAGGTCTCCTCACCGTTACCCTCTCCCTCGTCGATGACCCTAGGCAGTTCATCCTGGGCGATCACCACTACCTCCTCTACGTGCTCGTAACCACCATGCACCCTCGCTTCCTCATCACACTCGACGAGGATCTCAAGCCTTTGCAGGTTAACGTCCGTGTCGGACAGGCAGTCGACGTCGTCGGCCAGGCCGGCCGTCCCAAGACCATCACCGGCTGGCAAACGCAGAGCACGCCCGTGCTCCTCGGCTACGGCGAGCGCGCTGAGCTCGAAGACGAGGAATGGATTTGTCTGACTAATGTCATGGAGGGCATCTGCATACTCAAGAAGGTGAGTTTACCCAATACCAAACCCCTAATAATTAGTCAGACTGATTAATATTTTCTAGAACCCCGAGTGGCAAGCCTCATAGAGCGCTCTCCGGCACATTGATGAATTATGGAGCGCAGCGCATGGGCGGGCGCCGTATGGTAGCGGAAAATAGCGCAGCGAAAATATAGACTTAAGCCTACTGCTGCCATTAGTGGGGACAGGCTCTTCTGTATAATATAACGTATTTGTTACAGCAGTCCCGCTCTCACATCAACCACACGTCCTCATCTTCAACCTTTTGTTTCTACAGAGAATTTGTAGTCCTGTGCCGCACATTCGTACTTTTGATGCAAGACAACGTCGATTTCTGTTCTTTTCTCGTATCGACAGGTGATTAGTCGTGAGATGACCTCGAAATGCTCTCAGCATTTATGTTGTTTTAGGTTTCCACTTCACGGTTTGTTTGAAAAACCAGCTTGCAAATTGCTCACGTTTAATAAGACGTCAGAGCACATTAAAGCCATTGTGTACCTTAGCTAAGCTGTGTACGTTAATATTGTCATCGTCTCACCCTATAAGCTGCCAATACATCAAGTGGCCCAGCCACATCATCTTCGCCAGAGAGCCATATCTCTTTCATGCATCATCAGCTCTGTCATAAGCACCTCCACACACGCAAAGCTATCCCATACATGAACGTCTCAACATGTCCCCAAACACATCCAGACTCCAGAATCCTATCAGCAAACATCGAGCGCAGACCTCAGGCAGTGCTAGATTGAAGCAGTGCGCTGTCCTCAGAGTGTGTCAGCGCTGCCGCTTGTCCAATCGCACCGCCTTGGCCTTCCGTATCTGTGGACCTGAGCAAGGTTGCAGACGATTCAGGTTGTTGCTTAACAGGCTGGTCGCTACCTCCAGGCCGCTCAGTCTTCGCAGTGTCGGTTGGCAGACGGTGGTCAACACCATCGGAAACATTGTGACTGTGCTGGCCATCAGAACTTGGCTGCTCTTGGGAACCGAAAGTATCCGAACGCTCTCTTTCGGAAACAGGCAACTCAGAGAATCGGTAGTTGAAGAGTCCCTGCGGATCATCATCACGATCGGGTTGCGAATGGGTCTGAGCTCCAGCCATGGCTTCCTCAAAGAAGGAAGAGCCGGGTTGATCAGGCAGAGTGTCACGACTGACCTGCCTGGAGACGTTGGCGGTACCTGAATCGCTACTGTTTGAGGTGTCATGGCGCTGCGAGAGAATTCCAGAAGAAAGTTGGCTGGCGACTTCCTTTGCGCGGGCGGTCCGAGCTGCGTGTTCGGAAGCTTCACGCATAGCTTGTCGGGAAGCATCACTGAACTCCTCATGCTGCTGCTCTTCCAGAGGCATGTCTAAGTTCCTCGTGGGCTCTTCGCCGGCATCAGAACTACTGGAGTATTGCACCAATGCAGTCGATACCTTGAAAGAGGACTGGCCAAGGGGTCTGGCATGGTCGAGCTGTTGAAGCTCTTCGTCGCCGCTGGAAACTCTGGCTTGGTCGGGCTTCAAAATATCTTCGTCGATGTTCGAAGGGTTTGGCTGCGTGGAAGATTTGGGTTGTACTGCCACGTATGCTCAGTTGGTTGCCATTTGAGTCCCAACCTGTGTACACACTTTGTTTGGCATTACCATTGAAGCAGGAGTCACCAAGGCTGTTAGCATTTTAGCAAGAGGCTGTGCGATGATTGGCACATCAGGAGTAGCGTGATCGCTGCTGGTCGTGTGCGAAGTGGTAACATTGGGCGTCGTAACACTGTTCATTAATGCGCTCATTGCATTTCCAATCTCTGCTGTGCTCTTGTTGTCGAAATTTGTCTCTGGACCATCAGAGGCTGGCTCGGAAGCATCAGACCGCTCGGTAGCTGCCTGCGAATTGTGCCGCTCGCTGGAGATGTAGCTACCTTGGATGATAGCATCAGCTCGGTTGAAGGAAGATTCGCCACGTGGTAATGCTGGCGGACTGTTGCCCTTTGGAGACTGCGCGTCGATATCGTCGCCGTCAACACGGTATCCATCGGGACTACGTGACCGACTTTTGGAAGGCGAGGCTGCGTCCGTCCGAGGCTGGTTGCCCGATGGCTTGTCATCATCATCATCATCCTCGCTGTCACTGTCGCTTGTCTTGTCGCTTGACAGGGCAATTGGGCTAGCAGGGGTATCCTGCTTCTTGTTCTTCTTCCGAGGCTTATCTGTAGACACACTGCGCCTCTTGCGCTTCGCCGACCGCCGGAATCCCTCGATTGCCCAGTCCTGGAGATGGTGCGCTTTGCTATAGTTGACTTGCTTTTGAGCTTCGGCGCGAGATGAGTGGCGCACTGCTCTTGGATCGGGCGCCCTTGTCGCAGGTGTATTCAAACCCTCACCTGGTTCATCAGCGTCGCTGCTCTCGCCGGAGGAGAGTTCTGGTTCTTCCTCATCGCTAGTATCGGCAAAAGAAGTAGGAGGCCGTGAGCCTGTGATGCGCGCCGCGCGCCTTGGGCGGGTGACTTCGTCCATGGGATGGTACTTTTGGCTGTAGTTTACGTCCGCTCGGCCATTTCTCGTTGAGCGTGTCGCATGGCGTGGTTGCGTATCGACGGATGCCTCACGGCCAGTACCTTCCACAGAGGTCTCGACGGCCGGTTCCTCGAGCACATTGTCCAGGTCCAGGTCGCGCAGAGGCCCACGAAGGCGTGGCTTTTTGGGCGGCGCCGGTGACAATGAGTGCTGTCATGGATGTCAGCTTGATCTTCTCAAGCTGTGAGATTCTCATTTACCGTGTCTCTCAAGTGGCGCTCCACGAGGCCAGTGGTAGACGGCATGATGTTGCTCGCGATGGCAGTGATGGCACACCTGGGACGACTGATCGGGGATGTCTTTTTGTGACGGTGTGTGAGTGTGATCATGGCGAGAGCACAGAAAAAGAAGCCTTTACGTGAGAACCATCTTGAAGACGCGTCTTGAGGAAGGTGCCTGGACCGGTGTGAGATTGAGGGAAGGAGCGATGAAGCACGACGTCCGGGAGCACATCGCAACCTACCTACAGAATCAAGACCGCGTCTTCTCGACCCAGCTAATGAAAAATGGAACTGCCATAAGGATAATGTTGAACGCTCCATGATGGTACTGTGTTCTCTCGTCTGTTGAGCCTGCTACTCTGGTGAGTCGTCTGCGCTGGTCAGTGGAGTGGTCACGCTCAGGTGAAGCGGCGGCAGGAAACGAAGCAATCAAGTGACATGCGACTGAAGGAGAAGTAAAGAATTGCAAGCAATTGTAAATAAGAAAAAGTGGCATGTTGAGATCCAATAGTTATCTCCCAATGAAAATATGTTGCCGTTAACATTGCCTCTGGTGGTATCGTAAATCGCTGAGGCGCGCAAGCGACTTTGTCTCCCAAAACTCCATAAAAAGCAAAAACACAAAAATCAGGAAGGTGGAAATAAAATCCAGCAAAAAACATCCGCTCAAAACGCATCTACAAATCAATGAGTTTCCAACAGCTGATCCTGCCTGCCTGGCATTAGCAGGCGGTCAGCCGTGTACTTCGCATGGTATATTTCGCCAAATTCGGCGGCAGCTTCAAGGCTGCCATGTCGAGCTCCGCGTCACTGTCATCGTCATCGTCGTCGACTTCGATCTCATCGACATCGAGAGTATCGTTGGACGGCTCGCGGCTGAGAAGCTCGATCTTCTCGCTGTCCGCTGGTGGTGGTGGCGGCTGTCTAGACCTTTCCACGCGCTGTTTCTCTTCAGCGCGGACACGCCGCTCTTCGTCTACAGCGGCAATCTTCTCCAAGCTGGGCATTTCACGTTCTGCACACGCTCTTGCCTGCCGTAAAAGCTCTTTGGTCTGAGTAACCTCTTGTGCACAGTCACCGTCGCGTAGCACTTGATGTGCAGCGTGCTCACACAGGTTCTGTGATTGCTCCAACAATCCATCAACCTTGCTGAGTGCCTGGCCTGCATCTGGTCTGCTGACTGCGCTCAGATCCTGGAGGCGCAGCCGCGTCGTCTTGTATGTGAAGGTGCCAATGCTTTTTGTAGTCTCCTCGCCAAAGCTGCCGGCAGTGTCGCTACCACTGCTCGAAGACCTGCTCCGGGCGAGGATGTCGACTTTGGCGCTGAGATTCGACCTCCGAATGTCGTTGCGAGACGAGGCCAGGGCGTGCACAAGCTCAGTGAAACGCTTCTGCACGTCACCGTCGTAGTATACGACCACCAGGGCTCGTGAACGGTACTTTGAAGGTCCAGATTGATCCCCAGAGCAGTTCGAGGAGGTCTTGCGTTTCCGCTGTGAGAGCCTCAAGGCATCTGACTCAGTCATGTGTGGCAGCTGAGGACGAAGTACTGTCGGCACAGGCGTAGCCATTTGGTTGATTGTCTCCGGCAGTAGCGTTTGTTCCGGTGCTTCAGCATGCTTGCTTCTTTTCGACCTTAGCGACGACGATTTGGAAGATTTTCGCACAAGCGTTCGGTCGGAGTCGGCGGGCTGGTTGGCGGATAGAAGCTCATTCTGGCGCTGTGTCGCATTCTCCAGTATGGCGTCCAGACCGGTGATCCAGCCGGGTATCTTGTCGAGGAGAGCGCGGAAGCTGTTTAGTGCATCCTGAGGCATGTTGGTGGGATTCGGCGGCACGGCAGCCGACCAGCTAAGGTGGGAGCATACAGCAGTAGGTCGAGCTCGGGTCGCAAGCGGCTCGTTTCTGCTGTAGTGGATTGAGCACTCAAGATATCGTCGCGTATGGCCAGGAAGAGCGAGTCCGTTTGGTTGATGTGTGCGTGCAAGAAAGTCAGAGTGAATATTGAGAGAGAGAGAGGAAGAAGCCACAAACGGGCGATGAGGTGCAGGTATGTGGAGAGCAAGTGACTAAGGTAGTGGTGGAGAGTTGCGAGGTTAAGGCTCCCGGCTTCTCCTCCGCGCAGGAGCGAGCGAGGGGTGGGCGCGCGACTAGGCTGGCTCTGGCGGAGCGACTAAGAGACCAAACTACTGTACTCGAGGGATCGAGGATATGCTGCTCGCCGCCGCTGGCACCAGGGAGTGCAGGCCAGCAGGCAGGGTTCCGCATGCAGCATTACGAATCGATTGAGCCCTCGGGCCCTCTGCCCTTGTTCCATCTACTGCATCAAGCATTACGATGCTGTTTGCGTGGCTCTCAAGGGCTGCCCATTACATGTACTGGTATTATCACCATTACGGCGGCATTGTAAGAATCTAGAACTCGCCGGCCTTGACGCCGACTGCAGTCACCACTGCTATAGGGCGAGACACTGCTGACCGTTGCGATCGAGGCCGTGCATATGTCTCTCTGTAAAGACTAATAGAGACCCTTTCACTATGAAATGATTTGAGATTACCCCGTCTGTCAAGATTGAGTTTGCTCTGCTCGGCCCACGCCTGTCTCCGCTCACGATTGACATGCATGCATATGCCTGCGTCTGGCCTGGTCTCACTCTGCTTCATGTCATAGCCGTTCCCATAGCCGACCAACATGGCTCCATGGCACAGTGATACGCGTTTCTCTGGCACTCTGCGTAGGGTACAGTAGATAGGACGATCATCCATGGGAG
>Ga0265797_10010633_pt1 | contig 11689 bp, 10 predicted proteins | sample P2T30metagenome_FD_192433 | JGI IMG/M metagenome (GOLD analysis project Ga0265797, IMG submission 192433) | Plant litter microbial communities from East Loma Ridge, Irvine, California - P2 T30 | ecosystem: Environmental > Terrestrial > Plant litter > Unclassified | place: USA: California... | reverse complement strand
CACCCAGCACAGCACCCGAGCCGGCCCCGCCGGCCCCGTTCAAGGAGGAACGCATGAAGACCATCCCGAAGCCCGCCCTGGCCGCCGCAGCCGGCCTGCTCTCCGTCGGCCTGCTCGCCGGCTGCTCCGGCGGAGGCGCCGGCGGCGCCGGCGGCAGCGACGCCGCGAGCGGTACGTACACCTGGTGGGACCCGTACCCCCAGCACGAGGACGGCTCCGACTGGGCGAACCGCGTGGAGGCGTGCGGCACCGACGCCGGCGTCACCATCGAGCGCACCGCGTACGACACGACGGCGCTCACCAACCAGGCGCTGCTGGCCGCGCAGGAGGGCTCCTCGCCCGACGTGATCCTGCTCGACAACCCGGCCGTGTCGACGCTCGCCGAGACCGGCATCGTGAGCACGGTCGACGAGCTCGGCCTCGACGTGTCCGACGTCGACGAGAACCTGCTCGCGGCGGGCCAGATCGACGGCGAGACGTACGGCATCCCGATCGGCGCGAACACCCTGGCGCTGTACTACAACACGGCGGTGCTCGAGGCGGCCGGCGTCGACCCCGCGTCGGTCACCGACTGGGACAGCCTCACCGCGGCGATGCAGGCCGTGAACGACTCGGGCAAGACGGGCATGACCTTCGCCGGCATCGGCACGGAGGAGGGCTCGTTCCAGTTCCTGCCCTGGTTCTGGGGCGCGGGAGCCGAGCTCACCGACCTCGACTCGCCCGAGGCCGTCGCCGCGCTCACTCTCTGGAAGGACTGGGTCGACCAGGGCCTCGTCCCCAACACGGTGATCAGCAACTCGCAGAACACCACGTGGGAGGAGTTCCTCACCGGTGACTTCGGCTTCGTCGAGAACGGCACCTGGCAGGTGAACAGCGCCGCGGACGCCGGCTTCGAGACCGGCTACGTCGAGATCCCGGCCGAGGACGGCGGCGTCGCCCCCGCCCCCACCGGCGGCGAGTTCATCATCGCCCCCGTCCAGGAGGACGAGGCCCGCTACGACGTGACCCGCCAGATCGTCGAGTGCATGACGACGCCCGAGGGCTTCGTCGAGACCGCGAACACGTTCGCGTACTACGTCCCGCCGACCGAGGCGGGGCAGGAGGCGCTGCTCGAGGAGCACCCGGACCTCGAGACCTGGGTCAGCGCGGTGCGTGAGGCCAAGGGCCGCACCTCCGACGACCTCGGCACCGACTACCCGGTGATCTCGGAGGCGCTCTGGACGGCCGTGCAGAACGCCCTCTCGGGATCCGCGACCCCCGAGGCGGCCCTGCAGGCCGCCCAGGAGCAGGTCGAGTCCGAGCTCGGCTGACGCCGGGCACCGCACCCCACGAGCACCACCACGGAAGGACGACGATGACGACGACCCTCACCCCCACCAGGGCGCGTCACGACGACGGCACCGGGGCGGGCGACACCACGCCCGCCCCGGCGGCCCCGCCGAGACGCCGGCGCAGCCCCGACGCCAGCCGCTGGGCGGCCGTCGGCTTCGCCGCCCCCCTGCTGGTCTACCTGGCGGTGTTCTACGCCTACCCGCTGCTGCGGAACCTCGACCTCGCGACGCACGACTACACGATCCGCGCGTTCGTCACCGGCGACGCCGACTTCGTGGGCCTCGCGAACTTCGTCGACGTGCTCACGTCGCCGCTGTTCGCCACGGCCCTCGGCAACACGGCGGTCTTCACGCTCGTGTCCATCGCCGTGCAGTTCAGCGTGGGCCTCGCGCTGGCGGTGTTCTTCCGCTCGTCGTTCCGGCTGAGCGGGCTGCTGCGGGCGCTGTTCCTCGTGCCGTGGCTGCTGCCGCTCATCGTGTCGGCCTCGACCTGGTCGTGGATGCTCAACAGCGAGAACGGCATCGTCAACTCGGTGATCGAGGCGTTCGGCGGCACCCAGGTCAACTGGTTGACCTCGCCCGACACGGCCCTGCTCGCCGTGACGGTCGCCAACATCTGGCTCGGCATCCCCTTCAACCTCGTGATCCTCTACTCGGGGCTGCAGAACATCCCCGACGAGGTGTACGAGGCGGCGTCGCTCGACGGCGCCGGCGCGTGGCGCACCTTCTGGAGCATCACGTTCCCGCTCCTCCGGCCCGTGTCCGCGATCACCCTGCTGCTCGGCCTCATCTACACGCTGAAGGTGGTCGACGTGATCTGGATCATGACGACCGGAGGCCCGGGGGACGCCACGACGACGCTCGCGGTCTGGTCGTACCGGGAGGCCTTCGGCACCGGTCAGCCCGACTTCTCGCCCGCCGCGGCGGTCGGCAACGTGCTGATCCTCATCGCCCTGGTCTTCGGACTGCTCCACCTCCAGCTCCAGCGACGTCAGGAGGCATCGTGACGAACCGCCGCACGTGGTGGAAGACCGGCCTCGGCCTGTTCTTCACCGTGGTCATGCTCTTCCCCGTCTACTGGATGGCCAACGTCTCGCTCACGCAGACGAGGGACCTCCGCAGCGACCCCCCGCACTGGTTCCCCTGGGCCCCCACGCTCGAGGGCTACCAGTCGGTGTTCGCGAACCAGCTGCCCGCCCTGGGCACGAGCCTGCTCGTCGGCCTCGGCACGGTGGTGCTCACGGTGCTCATCGCGGCGCCCGCCGGGTACGCGCTGGCGCTGCTGAACCTGCGGGGCGGGCGTGCGCTGAACTTCCTGCTCATCGTCGCCCAGATGATCCCCGCCGTCGTCATGGCGATGGGCTTCTACGCCATCTACGTCCGCCTCGACCTGCTCAACACGATCCCGGGCCTCATCATCGCCGACAGCACCATCGCGGTGCCGTTCGGGGTGCTGCTCTACACCGCCTTCATGGCGGGCATCCCCCGGGAGCTGCTGCAGGCGGCGCGCGTCGACGGGGCCGGCGCGTGGCGCACGTTCCGCTCGGTCGTGCTGCCGGTGAGCCGCAACAGCACGATCACGGTCTCGCTGTTCGCGTTCCTGTGGGCGTGGTCGGACTTCATCTTCGCGTCGACGCTGAACCGCAACGGCGACCTCGTGCCGATCACCCTCGGCATCTACCAGTACATCGGCAACAACACCACCCAGTGGAACGCGATCATGGCGACCGCCGTGGTGGCGTCCGTGCCCGCCGCCGTCCTCCTCGTCCTCGCGCAGCGCTACGTCGCCGCGGGCGTGACGGCCGGCTCGGTCAAGTGACCCGGGTCCCGCGTCGGACCCCGTGACGGAGAGAACCGTGACCATCGACACCACCCGCCCCGTGACCGCCGACGACCGCCAGGAGGACCGCACGACCGTGCCCGACCCGGACGTGGCACGCCCCGTGCAGCCGGGCCGGGGGACCCTCCGCGGGGCCGGCCTCGGCGAGGTGACCCTCGACTCCGGCTTCTGGGGCGACCGGCAGCGCACGAACGCGGCCGCGACGCTGCAGCACTGCGCCGACTGGATGGAGCGCCTCGGCTGGGTCGGCAACTTCGACCGGGTCGCCACGGGCACCACCGGGCCCGAGCGGCCGGGCTGGCAGTTCTCGGACTCCGAGGTCTACAAGCTGCTCGAGGCGCTCGCCTGGGAGCACGGCCGCAGCGGCGACCCCGCCGTCGAGGCGCTCTTCGACCGGCTCGTCGACCGGGTGCTGCCCGCCGAGGACGTCGACGGCTACCTCAACACCTGCTTCGGCCACCCCGGCCGCCCCGACCGGTACTCCGACCTCGCGAGCGGGCACGAGCTGTACTGCGCCGGGCACCTGCTGCAGGCCGCCGTGGCGCGGCTCCGCACGCACGGCGAGGACCGCTTCACGCGGCTCGGCCGCCGCGTCGCGGACCACGTCCTGCGCGAGTTCGGGCCGGAGGCGCGGGCCGGCATCTGCGGCCACCCCGAGATCGAGGTGGCCCTGGCCGAGTTCGCCCGCGCGACCGGGGAGGACCGCTACCGCGCCCAGGCGGAGCTCTTCGTGGAGCGGCGCGGGCACGGCACCCTGCCGACGATCGACCTGCTGGGGCCGGCGTACTTCCAGGACGAGGTCCCGGTGCGCGAAACCGAGGCCTGGCACGGGCACGCCGTCCGCGCGCTCTACCTCGCGGCGGGCGCCGTGGACGTCGCGGTCGACGGGGGTGACGACGACCTGCTCGACGCGCTGGGCCGGCAGTGGGACCGCACCGTGGAGCGGCGCACCTACGTTACGGGCGGCATGGGCTCCCGGCACCAGGACGAGGGCTTCGGCGACGACTGGGAGCTGCCGCCGGACCGCGCCTACTGCGAGACCTGCGCCGGCATCGCCTCGAACATGGTGTCCTGGCGGCTCTACCTCGCCACGGGCCGCGTCGAGCACGTCGACCTCATGGAGCGCACCTCGTACAACGTGCTCGCGACGTCGCCCGACGCCGACGGCACCGCGTTCTTCTACGCGAACCCGCTGCAGCAGCGCGTCGCCGGCACCGAGGTGCTGCCGGACGCGGTCAACGCGCGGGCCGAGGGCGGCCTGCGGGCTCCGTGGTTCGACGTGTCGTGCTGCCCGACGAACGTCGCCCGGACCCTGGCGTCCTGGCACGCGTACGCGGCCGCGGTCGACGGCGGCGACACGGGCGTGCTGCTGCAGTACGCCGCGGGGGACGTGCGGCTCGCGCTCGACGCGGGCACGCTCCTGCTGCGCGTCGACACGCGCTACCCCGACGACGGGGTCGTGCGCGTGACGGTCGTCGAGGCGCCGACCGGCGCGCGGCTCAGGCTGCGGGTGCCGTCCTGGGCGACAGGTGCCGAGCTGGCCCGCTCGGGCGACGGCACCCGCGACGTCGCCCCCGGGTGGGCCGAGGTCGACGGCGTCCGCGCCGGTGACGTGGTCGTCCTGCGCCTGCCGACGACGCCCCGGTTCAGCTGGCCCGACCCCCGGGTCGACGCCGTCCGGGGCACCATCGCCGTCGAGCGCGGACCCCTCGTGCTCTGCCTCGAGTCCACCGACCTGCCGCCCGGGTCGTCCCTCGACGACGTCCGCGTCGACGTCGAGGCGGCGCCCCGCCCGCACGCCGACGGCGCCACGGTGCGCGCCCGCCTCGTGACCACCGCCGAGCCCGCCGGCACCCGGCCGCCGTTCGGCGCCCGCCCGCCCGTGACGAGGGCCGGAGGCGCGTTCGACCTCCCCCTCGTCCCCTACCACCGGTGGGCCCAGCGCGGGCCCGCCACGATGCGGGTGCACCTGCCCGTCGCCTAGACCCTCCCGAGCCCCTCCCGGGACGGGTGCGCCGCGAGGCCGCCCGTCCCGGTCCCCGGCGACCGTGCCCTCGGTCCGTCGGTCCCCCGGCGACCGTGCCCTCGGTCCGTCGGTCCCCCGGCGACCGTGCCCTCGGTCCGTCGGTCCCCCCGGTGCCCGCGTCCGCGGGTGCCGCACCCGGTGCCCGCCCCGGCGGCGCACCACCCGATGCAGAGGAGCATCACGTGCAACGACGCACCACCCTCCCCGGGCTGCTGACAGCGGGACTGCTGTCGGTCGCCCTGCTCGTGCCGGCGACCCCGGCCGCCGCGGCGGGCGACACGCTCGTCGTCGACGCCTCGCAGTCGATCCGTCCCGTCACCCACGTCGGAGCAGGCGGCCTCTACGCCGTCGCGACGGCCAGCGACCCCGCCCCGGGGCTGCTCACCCCGCTGCGGCTCAAGCAGCACACCCAGCCAACGCCCGGCGTCCAGCAGCTCGGCAACGGGGCGACGACGCCCACCGGCGACGTGCTCAAGACCGCGGCGCAGTACGTGCCCGACGGCGCGCAGTCGTACGCCCGCATGCCCGACGTGTACCCGGACTTCCCGTACCGCTGGGTGAGCTGGGCCGACTGGCTGCAGAAGGTCGACACCATGGTCAAGGCCCGCGCCGACGCCCAGCAGGTGACGAACGTCAACGGCTGGGAGCTCTGGAACGAGCCCGACTGGACCTGGGACACCGCCAAGGCGGGCCCCTTCAACGACGCCTGGACGCGCACCTTCCGCCAGGTGAAGACGCAGGACACGATCACGCCGATCGTCGGACCCAGCTACAGCGTCTACGCGCCCGACCTCATGCGCGCGTTCCTCACGCAGGCGAAGCGTGACGGCACCCTGCCCGACGTGGTCTCGTGGCACGAGCTCGAGGACGGTCGCTACAACGACGTCGACGAGCACGTCGCCCACTACCGGGCGCTCGAGCGCGAGCTCGGCATCTCGCCGCGGCCGATCTCGATCAACGAGTACGCCTCGCCGAGCCAGGTCGACGTCCCCAGCGTCGCCGTGCACTACATCTCGCAGTTCGAGCGGCTCGGCATCAACGATGCCGAACGCGCCTACTGGTACGAGTCGGGCACCGTCGGCGGGCTCGTGTGGAACAACCAGCCGACCGGGTCCTACTGGCTGTACAAGTGGTACGGCGAGATGGCCGGGAACATGCTCGCCGTCACGCCGTCGGGCGACCTCGACGGCTTCGCGTCGTACGACTCCACCCGCAAGGTCGTCAACGTCGCCTTCGGCGGGGTCTTCGGCGACAACGCGGTCACCGTGAAGGGCCTCGCGCCCCTCGGGTCCCAGGTCACCGCGACCCTGAAGTACACGCCGTCGGCCGGTCGCAAGACCGCGGTCGCCGCCCCGACCACGATCTCGACGACCACGGTCCCCGTCGTGGACGGCCAGATCACCGTGCCGGTGCGCGACCAGGACCACCTCGGGGCGTACCAGCTCGTGGTGACCCCCGCCTCCGGACCCACCAGCAGCTGGCAGCAGACCTACGAGGCCGAGAACGCCACGGTCGTCAACGCCCGTCGCCTGTCGTCGGGCAGCGCCTCGAACGGCGGCTACGTGGGCCGGATCGACGGCCAGGGCGACGCCCGCGCGCACAGCTTCGTCGACTTCGTCGTCGAGGTGCCCGCGGCCGGCACGTACCAGATGGCCATCAGGTACGCCAACGGTGGCAGCGGCACCGCCACCCAGGGCCTCGCCGCCAACGGCAGCGCCTTCAGCACCGTCTCGTACCCGACCACCGGAGGCTGGGGGAACCCGAGCGGGACCGTCACCACCCCGGTCCAGCTCAAGGCGGGCTTCAACACCATCCGCCTCGCGAAGGGGTCGCCGAACTTCGCCGGCGGCACCGGGTTCGCCGAGCTGGACTCGATCCGGCTGACGCGCTGACGCGCTGATGCGCTGATGCGCTGACGCGCTGACGCGCTGACGCGCTGACGCGCTGACGCGATGACGCGCTGGGTACGGGCCCGTCCGGACCGTGCCGTGGACACCGTGATGTGCCCGTCGAGCCAGGATCTCCTGCGGCTCGACGGGCACATCGTGGTGCCCGGGGTCGGTCGGGGTGGGCCGGGGCCGTGGCGCGCGCCCCGTGCGCCCGGTGGCGGACCGGGGACGCGACTCCGGCGCCTACCCGGTGTACGCGGGCATCGTGAGGGCGCAGCGCACCGGCTCGCCCGGGGCCGACGACGTCGCCGAGGCGAGCTCGCGCACCCCGTCGAGGAGCACCCGGCAGGTCGCCGTCGCGTCCTGCGGCGGGGTCGCGCTCATCGACGCCGGACGCTCCGGGTAGACGATCGAGTCGTGGTGCCAGCTCGAGCCGGCGCCGCCGTCGGCCTCGCCGTCCGTGGTCTGGGCGCCCAGCTCGTGGACGACGAGGTCGTCGCCGCGCACCTCGGCGCCCTCGACGTCGACGTCACGGAGCTCGGCCCCCACGGGCTGGTCGACCGTGACCTCGTAGGTCACGGCCCAGGCGTCGCCGAACTCCTGCTGGAGCTCCTCGGCGCTGCACCCCGTCGCGACGAGCGCGACCGTGCCCGCGAGGACGGCGGTGGTGAGGAGGCGACGGGTGATGGTCATCGTGTTCATGTGTCGAGTGTCACATGTCGGGCAGGAGCGGTCGTCCGACCAGGGGCGGGCGCACGTCCCCCTGCGGTAGGAACCCGTGTCACCACTCGCGCCCCCGCGGGTCGGCGCGCGCCCGTCTCCGCCGCCACGTGCCCGCCGGCACGTGCCCGGCGCCCGGTGCTCGCTGCTCGCTGCCCGCGTTCCTGGCCGACAAGGCGACAGGTCGGGCTCCCGGGCACGCGTGTCGCGCCGCGGGTGCGGCGTGTCGCCGTCCAGGTGTCGCGTCCTACGCAGACGGGTGCCCGGGCTGCCCGGCCTGCCCGGCGGCGGCCGCCGCCCGCGCGCGGCCCTTGATCGCGGCGACGACCTCGTCCTTCGCGTCGGCGTAGGCGTTCGAGTCGTCCCAGCGGCGGGTCATGAGATCGCGCTTGACGGCCTCGTACCGGGCGCGGTCGTCGGCGTCGCGCCGCAGGTGGTCGCGGAACAGCAGGTACTCGTCGACCGCGGGGTCGCCGTCCTCCCACACGTGCACGTGGACGTCCCGGGCGGGCGTCCGGACGAGGCGGTGCCCGGGCTCCCGGACGCGCAGCACGTAGCCAGCGGCGACGAGCCGGTCGACGTGGTCCTCGTCGGCGGTGACGTCGTCGACGACGACGAGCACGTCGACGATCGGCTTCGCGGCGAGCCCCGGCACCGAGGTCGAGCCGATGTGCTCCACACGGGCGGGGGTGCCGTCGAGGGCTCCGACGATGCGGGAGCGGTGCTCGGCGAACGTCCCGGCCCAGCGCGGGTCGTGCTCGTGCAGCGTGACCCGCAACGGCTCGGGCCCGCCGACGAGGTCGAGGTCCGTCACGTCGGGGCGGCGCCGGGGGCGGCCCCGACGGGTGAGGTCGGGGCGCACGTCGGCGCGGGCGTCGGGGGCGTCGTCGTCGGGCACCGGCCCAGCGTAGGTCAGCGCTCCGCGGGTCGTGTCCGGACGGCCCCGGCGTCCTCGACGTGGTGACCGCGGCCGGCCCCGCCGCTGCCGGGCCCACCGCTGCCGGACGCGCCGCTGCCGGACCCGCCGGTGTCGGCCCCGCCGCTGCCGGACCCGCTGCCGGGCCCGCCGCTGCCGGACCTGCCCGGGTGGGATGCGCCTCCTGCCCCCTGGTCCGCCGCACGACGCCGGTCGAGCGCGAGGACCGCGGCGGCCGCGACCGCCCCGACGACGGCGCCGACCGTGTTGAGCCACCAGTCGTCCGTGTCGCAGGAGCGCCCCAGGCCGGGTGCCAGCGCCTGCGTGAGCTCGATCGCGGCGGACAGGGCCGAGGTGCTCGCGAGGGTCAGCCAGGGGCGGCGCGTCGCGAGGCCGGCGAAGAGCGCGAGCGGCAGCAGCAGCACCGAGTTGGCGAGGGTGTCGAGGCCGGTGAAGGGCGCCGAGAACTGCACGGTGCAGAAGGGGACGTCGCGCGGGCCGCCGTCGGGCGAGAGGGTCAGCGCGAGGCCGGCGAGCAGCGCGACGCCGGCCACGGCGGTGAGGGAGCGACGGGCCCGACGGTGCTGCAGCAGCCAGCCCAGTGCCAGGACGGACCCGACCGCGACCCAGAGGGCGAGGCGGGCCAGGGAGGGGTTCTCGGCGAGGACGGTGCTGATCACGGAGGGCGCTCTTCTCGGGGCGGTGGGGCACCGGAGGTGGTGCGGACCGAGCCTAGGAACGGTGCGTGGGGCGCGGCGTCCGTCGCCGGGCTGACGGAGGTCGCCGTGAGGGGGAGATGTCGTCGGACCCTCGCGCGGTGGCCGTTCCTCGGGATCCTGCGCCGTCGGTGGATGCATCGACGCCGTCGGCCGTCCGCGTCGGCCGTCCGTCGCTCAGGGCAGCAGGAACCCGCGCAGGGCCGCCACCCACTGGTCGTGCGCGTCGAGGTGCGCGTCGTGCGAGGCGCCGACGAGCTCCACGCGCGTCACGTCGCTGCCGCGACGCACGAACTCGTCCTGCGCCTCCGGCGCGAACATGCCCCCGTCGGCGTGGACGACGAGCGTCGGTGCCGTGACCGCCTCCCACTCCGCCCAGCGGGGCGTCGCGACGGCCTCGATCGTCGACTGCAGGACGTCGGGGTCGAAGCGGGGCCACAGGCCGTCGGGACGGTCCTCGAGGTCGGCGACCCACGCCTCCTGCAGCGGGCCCTCGCCGAGGAACGCGCGCGCCGCAGCGCGGTCGGCGAAGGGCACGGGCCACGAGCGGAAGAAGTCGCCGAGCGCCCGGTGCTCGTCGGGGGTGCCGCCGCCCTGGTCGCCCTCGAGCAGCACGAGGCGTCGCACGAGGTCGGGGCGGGCCGCGGCGACGAGCATCGCGGTGTGGGCGCCCAGGGACTGCCCGACGAGGTCGACCGGTTCGCCGTCGAGGGCTTCGACGACCGCGACGACGTCGGACGTGGACGCCTCGCGGGACGTGTCCGCCGGACGGGTCGTGCTGCCGCCGTGGCCGCGCAGGTCGACGAGCACCACGCGACGACCGTCGTCGGCGAGGGCCTCCGCGGTCGGCACGAACTCGCGAGCGCTGCCGGCGAGGCCGTGCAGCACGACGACCGTCGGGGCGCTGCCGGCGCCGGCGCCGCTGCCCGTGTCGACGGCACTGCCGGCGTCCGTGCCGCCGTCGGTGTCCGTGGCGCTGCCGGCGCCGGTCCCTCCGACGATGGTGCACGAGAGGGTGGTGCCGTCGGGCGAGGTCACCTGCTGCGTCGCGTGGTCCACCCGGCCGAGCCTAGGGGAGTGCGCGGGCCCGGCCGGGTCGGCCGACCGCGGGACCGACCGGCGGCGACGAGGCGGGCGTGGCCGCGCCTCCTGCCGCGCAGCGGGCGCCGCGCTCAGCAGCGCGCGTACTCGTGCCCGGGCTCGCCCTCGGGGGCGAGGTCGCGGTCGCGCAGGATCGTGCTCGCGGGGGTGTCAGCTCGGCCGCACACGTCGTCGAACGTGCCGCGCAGGTCGTCCGTGTACTCGATGTCGAGCACGTGGTCGCCGTGCACGTCCGTGAACGACGCGCACTCGTCGAACAGGTCGCACTCCTCGACGACGGCGAAGTCGTAGCCGACCTCGTCCCGGCCCCGGTCGCCGAGCTCGCCCGTGTTCTTCTGCCCCGCCGCGAGGCCGGAGGCGTGGGCCCGGTCGACGAGGAGCGTCGCGAACGCGACCGCGTCGTCCAGGTCGAGCGCCCCCTGCGACCGGCTGTACGAGTCCAGGTTGTCGAACTCCACCGCGTCGTACCCGGACGCCGCGCACCCGTCGATCGTCGGCGCGAGCAGGTCGGCCAACGCCCGGCGCTTCTCGGCCGTCGACGTGTCGAAGAGGTGCTCGTCGGGCCAGCCCGGGTCGACGAGCAGCTCGCCGGAGTCGCGGTGCAGCAGCAGGTCGTCCGGCCAGTCCGCCCCGGGCTGGCTCTGGAAGCCGTTCACGTAACAGATGTCGTACCCGGCGCCGGCGGGCTCGTCCGTGCTGTCGCGGGCGACGACCGTCACGCCGTCGGGCACGGGCGAGGCACCGCCGAGCTGGTAGTCGAACGCGGCGCCCGCGGGCCAGAGCGCGGGGGAGCCGGAGCCCGCCGGCCGGTCGACCGGAGCGGTCACCGACGACGTGCCCGTCACGCAGCCCGCGAGCAGGGCGGCGGCCGTCACGGCGACGGCGGTGGCCGCGGCAGCTCGGGGGACCGCCGACGGACGCGCACGTCGACGGCGGCGGACTCGTCGGACCGTGCTGCTCATGCGGGTGAGCCTACGGCCGCACTCGCGGGCGGCGGTGGCTTCGTCGCACGGCGGTGCGAAAGGGCCCACCGCCGTGCGAGAGAGGCACCGCCGTGCGCGGGTCCGTGCGCTGCCGCGGTGCCGCGGTGGCCTGCGGCGGTGGCCTCGTCGCACGGCGGTGCGAAAGAGGCCCCCGCCGTGCGAGAAGG
>Ga0265797_10010632_pt1 | contig 11689 bp, 9 predicted proteins | sample P2T30metagenome_FD_192433 | JGI IMG/M metagenome (GOLD analysis project Ga0265797, IMG submission 192433) | Plant litter microbial communities from East Loma Ridge, Irvine, California - P2 T30 | ecosystem: Environmental > Terrestrial > Plant litter > Unclassified | place: USA: California... | reverse complement strand
TGTGAGGGAAAGGGAAGGAGGATGTGTATGAGTGAAAGGGAAGGAGAATGTGATCGGGACTATGGGGCATGTTGGTGCATATGATGGGATCTGACGATGATGTTGGTTCTCTTTCCCAACACTATGCGCGCATCTATTTGTTGATAAGATTTCATGCGAAATCAAGAAATGTATCGATTATGCAACTCACCTGCTCCACAACGCCAAACATGCTATACACCAAACCCCCATATTCACAAATCTCGCCCGCTCGAACACGCAGAGACATCGAAAGTATCCATCCGGACCGAGACGCAAACGCCACTCTAATGCACATGTCAATGCTCCGCTCAAGAACGCTGATACGAAAACGACTCCTCCAACCCACTCCTCACCTCGCGATCCAATCTACCATCATCATCTTCCACATATCCCCCGTCCCTCTCGCGCTCCAATTCCTCCAACTTCTTCGCCAGCGCATTTCCCTCCGCGCGCCCGCGATCTACATCAACGAGCATCATAATGGGAAACGGCATGCCGATAAGGACAGCGAGGAACCAGAAAGCCTGATGTCATGTCAGTCAGAAAACACATGTCATGAGAACAGAGAGGTGTAAAAGTGAACTTACCGGCCTGATTTCCCCCCACCGATCCGTGATCAGCCCCACAACCAACGGCCCAAAAACACTACTCCCCTTATCCGTAATCGCATACAGCGCGTAAAACTGCGCCTCATACCCCCTCGGAATAAGTTCGCCAAACAGACTCCTGCAATAACTCGACAATCCGCCGAGCACAAAGCCATACACGGCGCCGAGCGGGTACATTTCCCACTTTTGCTGCAGCCCTAGGTATCCGAGTTTTTGTATGGCGGGCACGTAGCCGAGCAGGCCGTATAGGGGTATGAGTTCGAAGATGAAGATGCACGTTAGGACTGTTTGCACGGGGGAGAGGCGGAAGAAGGAGGATATGCGTGACCAGGTGAATGCGCCTGCGACGCCGGAGAGTGTTGCGATGACATTGATGAGCGCGAGCATGGCTTTACTCATACCCAGCGTCGTCTTCGCGAATAGGACAGCCGTGCCTGACACAGTCGCTATGCTATCGCTTAGCAAGAACCACGCTGCGAGGAATAGCAAGACGTCTCTGAGCAGGCCCGCGTGTGTGGCTGTCCGCGCGAGCGATTTCCAGGAGTATGTGAAGTATGCGAGGCTGGTGCGGAGGTTGCTTGTTTGGGGCGGGAGGTGCAGGGGTGGGCCCGGGCGAGGGCGTAGCCATGATGCGACGGGGAGGGTGAAGAGAAACCACCATAAGCCTACGATGAAGAGTACGAGGCGGTAGCCGAAGCTGGACGAGGGGAAGATTATCACGACGAACATGCCGATTGTCTGCACGAGGAGCGCCGCGACATAGCCTATGCCGATGCCGTATGCTGAGATCTTTGTGGATAGGGCGAGTTCTTGGGAGGGGGCCACTGTGGTCTTTGCGCGTGGACTTGTCAGGTCGGGTGCGGAGGAGGTGCGTGGGAGCAAGGCGGTGGACGCGTCGACCACTTCATCGAGTACAGAATGGCGCTGGGAGAGAGAATTCGCCCAGTGCGCGTCACTGACGATGCGCTCCTGCGTGGGTGTCTCCTCTTCGTCTTCTTCGGAGATGGCGGTGTCGCTCAGGGCGTCTTCGGAGCTGGAGTCTGGATATCGTACGGTTGGGTGGTAGCGGACGAGTAGGGGGAGGAAACTATTCAGTAGGACGAAGCTGGCACCGAAGCAGGTGTTGGCTATGATGGCTAGCACTGCGCCTAGTATGTAGACTTTTGGTACGATGGGTAGGAACAGCATGGTCGCAATGCTACCAACAAAGGCGAACGTGAGAAGGAATGTCTTTCTGAATCTACCGTGATCTGCTGCGCCGCTCATGCTGATGATGAGGAGTGCTTGTATGGCAACGGATATGCTGAAGGTGTACATTGCGAAGCTGGCCGTATTAATCTCCACGCCGAGAATGTTCACGACACATTGTGCACTCTCTGGGTTCGGCCTGAGCAATGTATCGAGGGAGTCTGGCGTGAATGGTGTGACGGGCCGGGGGGCTTTGCATGGTGTCTTGTGGTCGGCGAGCAGTACGCCGTTCTCGCGTGCAAGTTGCTCGAGGGTAACGGGGATGAATGAGCCGATGCCACATACCACAAAGACCTGTCCATGTTAGTCGTTATTTGGGAGGCTATGATAGTATGGTGGAGATGGTGGAGCTTCAGGTCAGGTAGCTTGGACCCTGAAGCTTGCCAGACCGAGGCGCATACAGAACAAGAGGGCAAATGCACTTCACAAGATGTAAGATGTAGGTCACAGTGCATATAAAGGAAATATAGAAACATGCTGACCTCTGCTGCCCAGCCATACATGTAGAAGCCTGCCAGCTCCCTGTCGCTCGTCAAGCGCGTGTCCTCGCCCTCGTACTGTGGGGAATCTGGGGTGGACTCCATGTCGTAGTCGGGGTCGTCTGGATCGGTGCTCTGCTCATCGTCTGCCTCGTTCGAGTGCGAAGAAAACGGCACGGACAGCTTCGAGTGGGTTGAGTCGTCTCGCAGCAGCTGTGGGCGGTAAGGCGGAACATCACCAGGTCCTGGCGCGCGTGGGACCATGGTCGAATGAACGCGCTTAGCGGGACGGGACGGTACGTCACCGCGAGTGAGACATGGCAGGCACAAAAAACTGCAACACACTTGGAGCCGTGAGGGGAGTGTCTTTCAAGGAGGACGCGCCCGGCTTTGGAGGGCAGAGGGTGGGAGCGCCGAGATCAGAGTGGAGTGCATTGGGGGGTATTCGGCCCATAGGTGTGATGATAATGAATGGGGATCATCTGATAGAGGTCTAGTCGACATTGAGCCATTCCGATACTGCACGAGACAGGCGTGGACCAAAGAGGCCATGGGCTGGCTGCAAGTCATTGCATGCGCCATCGACATGTCTTTGGAGTAGTCATGGTGCTTGTACGTGCATGATAGCGTGCGCATTTGAGTACACATACAGATGGTACTAATAGATGGCCAGTGAGTGAGTTTTACTTGTGAATGGAAATGAACGCGATCAAATGTGAGTTTCTCTTGTCTTGAAGAGAAACATACTGCGCGGCAGACGGCAAGCGGACTCGATGTCGATGCGGGAGGGCGTTTGGTGGGAGACACAAGACGCAGGGCTGTTTTGCTCGTGAATCGCCAAGACGAGCAACCCTGACGCAGCCCATTCGCTGCATCCTCAGCAGCGCTCGCGACTCCATTCTTCGAAGCAGCCCAACAACACCGCCGCCAGCCCATCCGCCCGTGCGCCCCAAGTACCGCCCCGAATCTCTCACGACCGCCGACCGCGCGTGACCGCTGCCGGGACAAAGCTGCGCACACCCAACTGACATGCAATAGCTGGCCGTGCGACTTTCTTTCACCCGTCCGCCTGGCGTCACTCAAAGAGGCTCTTTCACCTGCCACTGCGCCTGCTTCCAGTTGCATCCCTCGCTCCTTGACAACACACCGGCTAGCACATCAATCCCGCGCGATTTATCTCTTCTGCTCACTGCACCACAACGTGAAGTCGATTGCGATCCTCGAGGCCGCCCTTGACACGCGCATCAACAGCTCGACACCGTCCACCGCATCCGCATCCGCACTCACCAAAACCAATCCTCCCGTATCCGAATAGACTGGCGACCGCGACTAGCCATCCGAGAGCCCCCCACCGACGGGCTGCGGCGAGTGCGCCGGCGGGCTGCAGGAAGGGGGTCGTACTATGCCCGGCCTTCTCATCATGGACAACGATTCTGGCGCAGCAGCAGGATCACGCGACGGAGAGAGTAGGAAGCGTAGCCATGAGGGCAACATGATCAACGGCGACCACCAGGTTGCGCCGGGCACACCTGCCGTCAATGGCGCGCCGCTCAAGGGCCCCAGCAATGCACCGCCTGTGTCAGCGCTGAACCGGGACGCTTCGCCAGAGCATTTCAACGATCTGCCGCCCGAGATTGCCCACATTGCCCAGGAGCTGTACCATCCGCTTTCGACTCTGTTGATGCGCATATCACAGGAGACGTACAACGACTTATCCGAGACGCTCACCGCTATGGCCGAGATACCGCTTGCGCCGCAGATGAATGGTGCTTTGACAAATGGCTTGGGATCGCACGGTGGTAGTCAACAGAATGTCGAGGCCAATCGGCGGAAGAAGCTGTTGCTCATGAAGTTCGCGCAGGACAACCGTGCCAAGTTCATCAAGCTGCTGGTACTCACAGAATGGGGGAAGAAGGCATCGAAAGATGTCGCGCAGCTCATCGATTTGTTCGGTTGGGCCCGAGAGCAAAATCTACACATGGAATTCGTCGATGCCCAGATCGAGCGCATTAAAACGTACTCCTCTGCAGCGGCAGAACGCAACCCGGACATAAGGACCGCGCTCGAGATTCTGTCCACGGGGCAAGCGCCATGGATGCCCACTTTGGGATACATCCCACCAGAACCTGTTTCGTCAGAGCAAGCCCTCAAGCTGCTGCGGTCCATTAACACATCGCTGTCAATCCGTCTGAATGTCCATGAAAGCCTGCCACGACGCTTACAGAACTGGCGAATACATTCTGGAAGGGCTACCTTCGTCATCGAGAACGAGCTGGAGTTTGATGTAGTTTCTTTCGTTGAGGATACCTCAGAGCAGTGGTGGTTCCTCGATGTCCGGTTACTGTTCTCTCCCGCGCCCACAATCACCATGGGAAGCCGCTTCTTCAACAATCTCGAGCTGCAGGCCAACGGCGTTCTGAGAGATAAAGGCCTCCCAGGCATTTTTGACTTTCTTTGCAACTTCATACTCACCCACAAGATTACTGTACTTCGGTCACAGGCCTTGGTTTTGGAGCGTTCTGGCTGGGAAGGCTCTCTAAAGGTCGAAAAGGTCCACCGCGAGCTGGTCGTGTCTTACTGGACGAACAGGCCAGGCAAGAAGAACTGGATCGAAATCGGTGTATCCAACAACAAAGTGAGGAATGGCAAGCAATCGTGGCGAGGTCCACCTCTGCCTTCTCTGACCGTACGCTGGTTCCGTCAAGGAGTCGAAATGAAAGGCGTCGACTTCGGCTTCGATTGGCACAAGCTGTCGTTGGAGACAGTAATCCAGCGCGTCGTCGCAAATCACATTAATAGCGTCTTGCGGGCGACACAGCAGCATCTGAACGCCCAGCTCTCTACACACGCTGAATACTCTGAGGTTGACCCCACGAAGAGCAAGCTAGAAGTGACATTGGGTACTAACAGCAACATGGCATCTTTATGCTTGGAACCAGTGACTGGCAACTACATTGTACAACCCGCAAGTTACTTATCGGCAAAAGCAGAACGTGCGTTCAACGATGGCAGAGACCCGCAGGTGATGGCATTCATCATGACGCAAGTACTGGCTCAGACTGTGAAGGACGATGTGCAGAAATCAGCGCACCAGCTCGGATGGAACACCATCACCCGCCAAGGTTTGCAGCCGGAAACCGTCAAAGCCGCAGTCCAACAGGAGGTTCTCCAATGCTCCCTCTACTCACCTCGTGGGTGGTCATCAGATTGGGCATTGGCTATTGTTGTGAATGTCGCCGGCATTTCTTGGTGGATATTCGAGATTGGAAGCCACGGCTCGAGCATCGACCACGCCGAACGCATCAGGATGGAGAGACCCGATGGGACTACATTAGCCCTCAATCGCAGCACCTTGGCTAGCTTAGAACGAGTTGCCGTGCAGGTCCTTTCCATTTTCGTAACTGTGCGTCAGCTCAAGGAAGAGAAGAAGGGTTACAGACTCGAAACGGAGTTTGCACAGGCCACAGTCACATCCGATGGGCCGCAACTTAGGCGAGCATGGGCACTCTATGTTCACACGGCCGACTTGCTATCTGTGGCGCCTGGCGAGCGACCGTGGATTGAATCAGACCTTGCTATCGTCTGCCAAGGACTACGGCCGGAAGGTGGTAGTGCATGGCACATTGCGAGTGGTCGAATGGTGGAGACTGCGGCTGAAGACATGCGAAGACTCATGGCAGCTTCGCCTCACAACGGCTTCCAATTCTCAGAGGATGGGAGATTCAGGATTCTTCTGTCAACTCCATTCGGTCAAGACATCTTGGCTGACCTCCGGGCGCGGTTACGAGACGTAAATCGCCTCCGCTCGTTCGCGGGTACGCTTCAGAAGCGGCAGATGCGTCTCGTCTCGTCGTCGCTACAGCGCGTCGAATTCCAGTATGGCCCTTCGTCACACCGTGCGGCTGTCAAGTTCGGTGCTGGAAAGGAGATTGACGTCGAAATCTCGCACAACAATCCACACCATCGTGTGCACCAATTTCTCACCGGAATCGCCAACGAACGCGTTCCTGCCCTGCCGTCGATCTTCCCAGGCGACGCCAGCGGCCTCGACCGCCTTTGTACCACGCTCGTCCTCACGCGTCCACTCGTCACCGCCTTGAACGCACTAGAAGCACCTGCCACGAATCTGAACCGACGCAACCCCGCCATCCACGCACACTCGCCCTTCAAATGCCGCATCACGTACGAAAACCCCGTATGCACATTCGACGTGCGGGTCCAGCCCAAGGACGACAAAGTCTACTGGCTCATCGAAGACGATCTGAAGAAGCACACCCCCGACATGCGCCCCACCCCCGAGCGCAGTCAAACGCACAGGCGTCTTGATACTCTCGAAGCGAAGCTCAAAGAGCTCTTCGCCAGCACGGGTGAGCGCTGGTTCGGCTCGCGCTTCGGCCTTGTCGCCGAGATTGACGGCGTGGGCATGGCGCTGGCGAAACTCAACGAGTGTGTGTTGAGTTGTGAGATGGAGGGAGGGTACAAGGCGCCTCCGCCGCTGCCGGCTGCGCAGGTCCCGCAGCAGCAGCAGGGTAATGTTCAACAGCAGGCTAGTCAGCGCTTGCAGCAACAGCAACATGTTGCGCGGCAGCAACAGCAGGGTCAGCGGAGGCAGTCGGCGCAGAATCAACAGCAGCAGAATCAAGGTCAGAATCAGAGGGTGCAGATGCCGAACGCGAATGCTCGCCCGAATCAGCAGGGTGGTAGGCCTCAGCAGCAGCAGTCGCAGGCAAGGCAGCAGGATGTCATTGAGATTGACTAGTGGTTGGTTTGAAAGCGCTTGCGTTATTGCGTGTGTAGTTTTACAGAGTCTTGAGTTATTCTCTTCTTCTTATTCTTTCGTCTTGAGGTTTTTTCTGATGTGTTATTACTGTATAAGTTCGGGGGATGCGTGGTGTATGAGTGATGGTGATGAGGTGGGGAGTGAATGCATTTTTTTAGCGGGGTCGGTGTCTTCGGGTACTTTATGGGATGGTTTAGGTGTAGGATTTTAGTCCGGTATGAGTGGAATGAGATGGCGACCTAATGCTTTTGGATGAATGGCTTGTGTGATGTGTGATTGCGTGTATGGGGTGAGGAAAGGTAAGGGACGGAATGAGCCTGGAGCATTTGAGTTGATGAAGTAGGTAGCTTGTTGGGAGCGTGTGAACGGTTCCTATCTTCGAAGTGATGAGTGTTGCGTAACCTCGTTGGAAAAGTTCAAATCCTTGCCGATCTGATCGTGGAAAGCAATCCTTTTGGTCCTTCAACCTTGCGGCTGGTAGTACATCTTTTGCTTCTAGCTTCGGCAAGGCTGCGATGGTGAAAGTCATGAACGAGACGTAGCAGAAGCAAAATATCGATCGGCGGCTGTGTAAAACGTCGTACCATCTGCCTTGTCGATGTGATTTTGATTCGAAAGCTCAGGTGAAAGCATTGGTGTGGATGATGGCCGACAGTGGCGTCGAGACGGCATGCGAGGCTGAATGTCATGAAGCTCATTCGCTTCCCCCGGCATGTACTTCTTGCTCAGCCTTTCCACACTCGCGAACTGGTCATATGACTGGTCATTGGCGTTCCCCCGCTTTTCTCTGCTGGTGCTAAATCTTGTTGCATGGAGTCGTGCGGACGAATTTAGCTGGGGCGAGGCAGACGAGCGGGTAGCAGGATGACACAGCTTAACTTCAGCCTTGGATCTATCTTCATTGAGCCTGCTGTACCCATCTCTCAGCAATTTCTTACCTAGATGCTAGCCTGAGTATGCGACACTTTTTTCTATCATAGCATAGAGCAGTCCCCGATCTACCCTCATCAGTGAATAGATTTGCCTTCTTGTTCTTGTCCTTGTCTCAACTCAGCCAGTCCTTCTTACAAACCCGCCCTATCCCCACCAGCCGCAAAGCGATGTCGTCAACAGTCGAAGCGATGAAGTTGAGACGAAGGGCTAGCAAGCTTTTCGGATCAGGATCGTCGCTTATCAGTAACCACTCGGGGACAGATTCGTCGGCAAGCAGTATCTTTTCCAACTCGACAGGTAGCATATTCTCTGCTTCCACGTCTTGGTCCAATTCTTCCAGACGAAGCCGTGGCCAGCCACCTCTGCCTGCGATGCCATCAATAAGCGAGGTCAAAACACCCGCGTTTCCATGGAGACGTTCTAAGAATATTAAAGGACCCGATGTAGTCTCACATGTCACCAACGAGATGATTCGAGAGCTTCGGGATCTAATCCGCTATCGTCATGATCTTGATCTCAGGATTTGGAATGTTGGAAGTAGAATCAGATGGTATCAACGCGACACCGTGAGGAAAGACATTGAGCTTGCAGAAACGACATTGATAACGATCAGACAAACCCTGAATAGTTGGAACCACCCTCAATACTTCGAAAGCATAGAGATATACAACAAGTTCTGTGAGATTTGGAATCGAATCATGAACACAGATATCACGGATTGGAAGAGATACCCTCCATGGGATACCGATTTCTGGAAAGTGTTTCTCGAGGCGCGTGCTACACCACCAATTGAAGTCAGCCCGGTGAAGAAGCAGCAATCCAGAGTTCTCGATCTGGCCAAGTTCCCCACGTCGGTAGGATATCTGGAGCAGCGTCCCGAGTTTTGGACGGAAGAGCTGCTGAGCTACAAGGCATTCCATGCTGACAGAGAAGCGCGGCCAGTTGTCACAGAAGCCGATCTGAGCGGGGCGCAGAAAGGCACGCCGACCGTGCCTCAGGTGCTGGAAGAGCCTGTTCTTCCAGCCGATCATGATATCATGCCGGAGCTCGCACAGTCCGGAAAAATCACGGAGAAGCCGCTCCCAGAGCAGCCAACTGCGCCAGTGGAGAGGGCTTCGGAGTATGGGCAAAGTGACCCATTGAGTCTTACTAAGACCGCGACCAGCCTGGAAGGCCTCAAAACTCCACCTTCACCGTCGGACCGTGGTGACAATTTGGTGTCTGTGAGCTCCAGACTGCAGTTCTCAAATCAGAGCTCACGAGATGAAAGTGGTGTCGAGGTGAACTCGCTCGTGCCACCCATTTCTACCGACGCCGACATCCAATCATCGTCATCCCCCCCAGACACAGCAAATCTCTCTAGTAAGGCCGGCACGATATCTGACGAGGTCTTTGATGGGAACACGGTGATCCGTCAGTCGAAAGAATTCCGTGTCGCGGCAGGAGATCGTGTTAGTCAGACTACGCAGATGAGCGATTACCCAGTTCCCATGCTGCCACCAGATGCCACAGAAGTCACACACCTGTCAAATGAAGGTGTTGATCATGTGTTTCATACGGAAGCAAATACAGAGCTCCCGAGCATGACTGCACGGGGAGACGCGGATCATCATGACCTTGCCATGGTCGAAGTCATTGCGGCTCGCTTCGCGTGCTGCGACGTACTACGACAACTTCTCACCAGGCTTTGTCAGCTAAACTCACGGAAGGTGGCCATAAGCAGGGTTGAGAAGCTGCTGAAGAGGTATCGAGCCGACACTGAGAGACAGGACGATTTTGCGCACGTCCAAAAAGAACTGGCAGTCCTGCAAAGAAGAAGACGTCGGATCGCAATCGCGAAGAAATTGGTGGATACCTGCCAAGATTTGAGTGGCAAGTTTAGAGCAGAAGGCTTAGTCAACAGTCAAGACGTTCATGGAGAAGCCGCGCGCGAAGGTCGCACTGAGCAAGAATTTGAAGGCACGGAAGAAGAAGAACACGCAGGTGGCGCTGGAGGAGGTAGCATCGAGAAAGATGTCCTCTCTTACGATCTGCTTGTTGCGGGTCGGCCTTTTCAGAAACTCGTGGACGGCCTCAAATTGCTCCTTCTTCCATCCGACTTGCTGGAAGACATATTACCCGTTCCACGAGATAGAATCGTTTTCGAAACCCAAACTAGACTCTACCCGCCACACCGCGCTCAGTGGCTCGCGAAGGTCATAGACATAGCTAGATGTATGAAATGGTCGCCCGCAGACAATCTACCGCCACTGACAGACGGGCGGGTCAGACTCCGTTGGCGATGTGTAGGTTTATCTCATTCGTTCTCGTTTCTACGCTTTTGCTGAGCAACACAGTTTTGCGGAATAAACCGATGGCATGACTTGAAAGTAGATGAGCAGGAATTATTGAAAGACATCCTTGCGCAACGCTCTGCTGCTAAGTCACCGCCATCATTTTGCGGGAGGCTATTCGCGCCAAGGAAGCGCCCCAAATCTTTGGCCTCAAATGCCCAAGGCTCCGTACAGATGTCGAACCTGTCGTCCGGCAGGTCGTCTAGCGCTCAGATGAAGTACACGCCTAATGGTGTCGCGACCTCTTCAGGCAAGACCAGTGGTTCGAACATAGGATCTACTGGTGGTATTAGCGCAAACCAGGCTGGCCACAGAGTCACTTCCAGGGGCGGAGAGCTTTCGCAAAGTAACCCTTCTCCAGTCGAACAGGCATGGGTTGTCTTCGGTGTCGGACCTGGAGATATGCCACGGGTTGACCAGATCGGAAATGGAGACCTTGCAACTGATGTCAAGTTTTTGAAGCAGCTTCGCGTAAGGCACAACGAACTGCGGGGAGGATGGCTGCTGCAGTACTTTTCTTTCGACCAACTGCGATGTTGGGACCTTATGAAGGTTGGCTTTCGGAGGTACTTATATCTGCACTTCGTTAACCCTTTGCAGTTTGGCAAGGTCCGCTTGACCATCTCTCAGGCAATTCTCGCGGGCGTCGAGATGCCTACATCTAGAGAATATGTATATCGTCCTCGACCCCCGAAAGCCACAGCCAAAGATGATCAAGTGACACACAGACTCAGGGTCATGACACTCGTGTGTCTCGAACCATGTCTACGCGGAAGATTTTCATGGTTTACAAGGCATAAGTGCAATCCGCTCCTGGACGGCACGAAAGATTTTCTTGATATGATCCCGAAACGGAAGAAGGCATCCTTGCTCCATGTTTACGATCGAAGTGAGCCGTATGTGTGGGGTATACAGGCGAGGTATGGAAGGTGCCGAAAGCGAGTCTGGATCTGCCGTATCCTCATGCTGTGTCCGACATTCGCGTTTGGGGGCTACTGGCTGGTTGAGCACGAAAACGATCTTCAGGGTGCAGTTGCGTTGACTATGGTTGCTATTGCAACCATGATGCTCTTTGACAGCGTCACTACCAGTTTACCAGCTCGATATTAGTACGACCGCCTCAGACTTGTAATTGAGCTGATATAAACCACCCACATTGAGTCATGGCCCTTAAGTGATGCTTGAAAGCATCAACCTGCTCGGTGTAATTGAGCGTTTGCTGTCCGTCTGAGCACGCTGTAATTTGGTAATTAAATTTAGAGACGAGTGTACCAACTTGGAAGTGAG
>Ga0265797_10010629_pt1 | contig 11693 bp, 11 predicted proteins | sample P2T30metagenome_FD_192433 | JGI IMG/M metagenome (GOLD analysis project Ga0265797, IMG submission 192433) | Plant litter microbial communities from East Loma Ridge, Irvine, California - P2 T30 | ecosystem: Environmental > Terrestrial > Plant litter > Unclassified | place: USA: California... | reverse complement strand
ACAGGACTTCTACCAACTATTCTCCTCGTTCTTTTAATGGCACTAGTACCTATCATCTGTCGCTGTACGTCCTACGCACATCGTTTTCTCAGTCCTAGCTAATGAAGACAGTCCTGGCGAAGTTTGCCGGCGCAGTCACGTTGTCAGAAGTTGAACAACAGACACAGTCATGGTATTTTGCATTCCGAGTAATCCAAGTATTCCTCGTTACGACTTTCACCTCTGGTGCAACTGCAGTAGTCAGCCAGATCGTCAGCGAACCCACACAAGCCGTTACACTCCTGTCTAAGAACCTACCCAAGGCTTCCAACTTCTACATTTCCTACTTTATTCTCTACGGCCTGGCGAATGCTTCGCGGTATCTATTCAATGTGACAGGCCTGCTCGGGGTTTTTGTTCTGAGCAAGTTTGCAAGGACGCCCAGGAAGAAGTACAGGCGCTATGTCTCCTTCACAGAACCATCTTGGGGCTCCGAATACCCTAAATGGACTAACTTGGGTGTCATCGCGTTGTCTTACGCCGTCATTGCGCCACTTGTTCTAGGCTTCGCGACTATTGGTTTAGGCCTTATCTACCTGGCGTATAGGTACAACATGCTGTACGTGCACGACACACATATTGACTCCAAAGGCGGTTTCTACGCCCGGGCCCTCGAACAACTAATGGTTGGTGTGTATCTCGGCGAACTTTGTCTTCTCGGCCTCTTTGGTATTGGAATTGGTAACACCTTGGTTTCCATTGGACCCACCGTGCTTCAAATGGCTCTAATTGTCGCAACAATCGTCTTCCACATGTTCATGAAGAAGAAGCTCAAACATATGAATCTCCTTGGCGACGACCGGCACCTTTATGAGCACAACAGCGATGTCGAAGCCACGAGACAGGAGAAAGATCATCCAGGCTACCCCAACAGCAACAACGATACACACACTCGTGACACTCATCGAACTAAACGACACTCCTCTCGGTCCCACCCTGCTCTCGTATCAAAATTCAACACGACAACCATCCGCAACCCCGGCGCCGCAGTTCTCGGCCTCTCATCTCTTTCAAACTCACCTCCACCCCACCGCTCCTTGCTCAAACAATGCTTCTCCCCCCAGACACCCTCCGCAAGCCAAATATCCGCATCTCTGATTCCGAGTTTCCGTCAACAAGTCCAGCAGTACAGCGAACAAGATGCCACGGAAGCTTACCTACATCCTGTATTGGCGCAGAGGGAAGAGGTGATTTGGTTAGTAAGGGATAAAGCGGGGGTTAGTAGAACTCAGGTTACGGAGCTGGAGGAGTGGTTTGGAGGTTTGGGCGTGAGAGTCACAGATAGCGATGCGGTATTGAGTGAGAAGGGGAAGGTGGTTTGGGATGAAGGGTGTGTGAGGGAGGCGCCGCTTTGGGAGGGGAGGGTGAGGTACTAGCTTTGGAGGGTTTTTGTGTTCTGGGGTTGTTTAGTATTGCAGTGTTTTCGTTATGATGGGTACTTTTATGTGCTAATATAGAGTACCTTGTTTCCCTCTTATCTTATTGATTCTCGCGTCATGGACTGTATCAGTAGTCACTGTCGTCACCTCAAAAATCCATGTAAACAATTACATCACCCCCTATCCACCTGTCTTACCTATACTACGCAGTGATATTATACCTCAATCTTGATTATTATCGACGTTTGCTCGCCCGCATGACCAAGTTGTCGACGCGTTGGTGGGTGCGAAAATCCGCCACCGGATGCCATCCGTCGCGCTCTACTGGCCCTACACTTTAGTGTTGAACCAACTTTTGGCATCCGCGCCATCGAAACAAGTGACATGCGAAGGGCGCCGCTATGACGTATGCTTTGATTCTGAGCATCATCATGCCAACTTGAATCCTGTTTGGCGAAGACGGTGGGAAGTGTGGTAGGGGTGAGTGGAATGATTGTATTTAGAAAGGATATTGGTCATATTCAAGTTGCCTTTTACCATGAAGTAAAATTTATAAACTTATCTTTGCCTTGATTTCTTCCCAAACAAAACAGACAAATCTATTGTACATATTATACCATATTTTCGAAGGGTTTAAAGAACGATTTATAAACTTAAACTTAAACATAAACGATACGTACAGATGCCTCATGCAGACCAAGAAATGAAGAAGCAGGAGCACGAGATTTTACATGGGACGGAAGCGACAGGTAATGTATGTTTTATTACCTTTTGTTCTACCTTATTTTCCTTTTCCTTTGTTGTTGCATCTATGTTACTAACATCTCCAGGCCCCGCAGCACACCAAAACTGTAGCCCCCCTTCCCGCCACCGAACACGGTGATGCACTCCTTGGCATGTCAGCTGGCGGTGTCGCAGCAACAACATCGGCGTCACCCCCCGTCCTATCCTCTTCCTCTAACGACAACAACAACGACGGCGATAATGGAGAAGAAGAATCTCACCTTACCCAAAAACAACACAAACTAGACTATGACGAAGTCGACATATCCACGGCTACCAGCACTCATGACGGAAAAGAAGCCAGAGCCAAGCGCCGCGCCGATGCACTGGAGCAGAGTAAAGGAAGAGGATACGACGAGATAGAAAAAGAAGGTGGACACGCTGATGTTGAGGAACTACACGGAGCTACCGATACGAACATTACAAAGAACGGAGCTAGTGCTAGTACTGGTACCAGAAAGCAAGATGGTGAAAAGAAAAACGATACAATGCATCAAAACCACCATGATAATCTGGGCGATGAGATTGAGAAGAAAACAGCAGAGAATCTTGGCGTCGAGCTAGAACAGGGAAGTGTGAGTGCGGTTGAGGATGGGGCTGCTGTTGGCGGAGCAGCGGGCACGGTGGTCGGGGCAGTTGCCGGCATTCCTGCTGGGCCGGGTGGTGCTGCGGTTGGGGCTGCTGCCGGGGCTGCTGCCGGGGCGGCGGTTGGAGCGGTGGCTGGGGTTGTTGCTAATAGGAACGGTGACGCGAATGGTGCTGGTGGAAAGAGTCAAGACGGTGACAAAGATGCAAGCGAGGAGAGTCACGATGGTGTGAAGGCTGTAGATGAGATGATCCAAACTGTCGTGGGTGATGCAAGCCAAAAAACTCACAATGTTACTGGGTGGAAGGGCCACGATTTCAGGAGTGGTACGAATGATAGCGGTGCAGAAAAAGAGCAGGGCAAAGGGGACGATCTAATGACGATGAATCATGGGAACTTGGGAGAAGAGGGCGTTACAAGTCATGCCAACAGCAAGAGGAATGGTATTAGTAATATAGGAGGGAAGAACGATAATGGCGTGGATGGCATACATGGTATGGATAGCAAGGGGAAACCCGGAGAGAGCAAAAGTGGCAAGAAAGAGGACAGTAAGGCCAACGATGAGCAGGCGAATGCTACCAGGAACATGGAGACTAAAGTCAATAGTGGTAATGTGATTGACAGTCACGTAAAGGGTAACAAGCAAGGGAAAGGAAAGGAACATGATGGTGAACAAAGTAAGGGAACAGATCCCGTGACGAATAATCATGGCAATCTAGGGGACATGATTCAGAGGAAAAACGCAGAGAAGTTTGGTGTTAACTTGGAGGGGAATATTTAATCGCTCTTCTTACAGGGTTCTGGCACATCATTATTATCCTTAGTCCCTGATTAACATTTCCGCTGTCTCCATACAATTCCTACATTCCCCAAAGACAAACCTGTTGTCAGATTGAGTGGGGTGCCCTGATAACAGAAAACACAATAATGAACATAAGAGCATCCTTGACATCATACAGCCGATTGCGCCCACCTACGTCGGCGATCAACGTTGAAACTGGAATTGAAAACAAAGGGAAACGAAAAAAGCACCTTCCACACGCAAATCCACGTGGCGTTTTTCCTTTTTTTCTTCTGCAAACAAACGCAAAAGCCTTGCATGTCTTCACCGATCAGGCTAAATAGAAGCTGGACGCTCCGGCGTTTGGGAAGACGCATGGCATGGCGTTCGGCCAAGCAGATACAGGCGTAGGCGGCTTACGTACAACTGCACCACATCTGCGAGCGATTACTCAACAACAGTCTTGCTGCAGGTAGCTTTTTCTTAAATTTCTTACTTCAAACAGTTGCATATATTGTGGCAAAAGCGCTGGTACCACGAATTTTCTTTCGAACCTAGAGTTGAGCAGCCGCAGCCGCATCTCCACATCCCGAACGAGGAGGTAGTAGGGTTTCCCGCAGGTACATTGCCACTGTGATACTGGGCTCTCTTGTCCGGGAAATATTAGTGTGTCATGATGGTTTTGTTGTTCCCCGATAAGGGATTGAAGTGTTTCGGCATCTAGGTATGAATATGCAGATGTCACTGGTGGAGGCTTAAAGGTCCACGCGGTCGCTGCTCTTGTGAGTGTTTGTTCACGTTTCCTGCCGGCGGTTTGATACCGAATAATAGCCATGTCGAAGTTAGGCGGAGAACAGGCGAAGATCCGAGGCGCGCTTTCGGGGCGGGTAAGCGGGGATCAAGTGGCCTATATAGTCGGTACGGATGTAGGCAAAGCTCATGTATCGGCTGGCTAGGACGCTACTGTAGAAAGGATTTGTTTTTACGCCGACATATTGCACGGCGGCGTAGGCGGCGGTACCTGCCTAGGGTGTCACTTTTGCTACGGTGTCGCTGAAGGTTTACCGGATGAGTTATGTATTAGCCATATCCATGCAAGGGTACGGAAGGTGCAGAAAAAGCTATCGCATGAGTAAAGCTAAGGTCGGCGAAGACAACGGAGGCTTTGGTATCCTTGTTGAGAAGAAGTCCGTAAGGATCGAGCGAGTCGTCCTATGAGCAGTCTCCAGTATTGCGGTATGGTCCAAAAGCTTAGGCGTCTTTTCAGTCCTATTAGTTGGGACGCCATGCTCAGCATGTACCCACCATTGGCTGAGATAGCCTTCACGAAAGGGCAGTGGGAATGGGGGAAGTTTAGGAAGTTGAAATATCATGGTAATCTGGACCGGCATATTGATTGACGGGCCGATAATATGCGCATGAGAAAAGGCCTCGACAGCTTCACAGACTGCGGCGTCAATTCAAAGGTTCTCTTGACTAGTCTAGCAGCTGCAACCTGACAGCTCGGGGATTCTGAGTCGACCGTAGCATTGTGAGCCATTTCGTCGATGGCTTCCATGCCGTATCCATGTGGATTGGAAGTTTGGTGAAGATGGTTAGTGCATACATTGCACGCGATTACCAACGAATTCTGAGACGAATAACAGTGTGTCGAGATGCAGAACGCAACCCCCTTCATTTGAGTCGCATCCTTGATGCGCTGGTTCAGTTCCTCCCAGCGAGGCATTGTAGCGGGGCCGTAAAGCCCGCCACGGGAGTGGTAGCGAGTCTCATGCAGATACTGTTGGAAAAATAATGGGGAACTCTTGGAATTGGGCTTAACCAGACTCACATGCTACTGCTGCCCGTTTCAAGCTCCGAGAGGCGGTTTGCTGGCCCCACCCCAGCTATATGCCCTGGTGAGGAACCTCTTCTTCCGTGCGGGAACAAGTGCCTTACCCATTACCCACATCATCTTTGGAAGATAAAGATTCCCAGCATAACTCCACAGAGTATTACAAAAACTGAAATCAGTATCAGTAAAACAGAACCTTTGTGTACAATATCTTCTCGTGCTTACAAGTCAACCTTAAGGGGGTGCATATTTGACATTCCATTCTGACTCGACTCACTACTCGTAGAGAGTTTCGAACATGGATTACAGAGCATGAGCCCTTTCTTTCAGGAATAGTGTAAATGAGGAATGATCATCCTCCGTAATTCAACCAATATTGAACAGTTTTCCATTCGGATCTTCAGGTGCTTCGAAATACTAAAAGGACCAGGTGTACGCGTCAGATGCAATTTGACTTGTTGAGGAAGGTCGAGGCTTCTGGTATTGATCGGGTAATCTCGACCTAGCCCCAAGTCTGTAGTACCGGAGGGTAGGTAGACATGGCCAGGGTAGGACTTGACAGCGGGGGTTGTTTCAAAAAGCGAGAACTGATTGTAATAGTAAGAAAGCATGATCATAATCCCATCAGGTTCTATATCTCATATACCTGCTTATATGTCATGTAGCACCCTCACTAAATCAGGGTGTTTGGACTCATACTAGGCATTACTGATGTTAGCAACGCTACAGTTACTGACTTTGCAGGAAATGCCATAAGACTGGTGTTTCATAATTCAACAAGCATCGTGAGCCCGTCAGGATATGTCTACTTGCTACATTCTCACGGCACTGACACGGTCATCATCTCGGCAGGCCCTGTACGAACTCCGCCCAGCTGACTCGCTATGAGCTTTCTCAGACCTTCTGCTCCACTTTTCCCTTATTCAGACGCCGACAATACGAAAATGGCACCATCAGCTGCGGGGATTATTCGTTGTTTTGGCCATAACTAGACAGGATTATCCTGCACATTTCGGGAACGGCTCAGAGTGCGTTAGAAGTGGGTACGATAAAGTTTGGCAGGCTTTATCGAGAAGGCCGGAGAACGCTTTGCGAATTACCCAGTCATGCTCGAGCGAAGTGTTGTTGCGATGCCTGAGAACGCGAACGAAGCCCCTTTACCGGTCAAAAAGTAAGACCCTCTCACGGTCATGTTTCATGGAATTTCATTCGATACGTGATGACATAAAGTGAAAGACCTGCGGAAAAGAACTGATTTCATTGCGCAAGATGGAAATGAAACAAAAAAGGAATCGAGTGGTGAGGGGTGCGGACAGCACACCGACCCTCGGGCCGATGCGTGACTAGAAGGTTGAACGATTGAAAGAGTGCATCGGATAAGTACCCTTAATAGATGGTTTGTCGAAATGCTCTACAGTTGACCATGTCTCGCATGTGCGATTCCAACACTGTCGGTGTTTTCATCTGATAAACCTTCTTGAATCTTAACAAGCCATACTCCTTGAAACACCCACGATGCAAGTAGACACTGTTGCTGTGTTTGGACATGGCTCCGCTTATAGTGATCTCAGCTTTTTTTACTGTATCTTAAAGCTCCTAGATGCTGAGCAAAGTTTCGGCAGCAGCACGGCGCACTGGGTAGAGGTCTTTTGCCAGTAGAAAGCTAATGTATGATCCCAAGACCATAGCACCACACTTGGTCTCGCGCGATCCTTTAACCTCGCACCCGGGTCCCTTCATGATTCTATCAAGAACGTTTTATACTACTTCGAGCATAGAGGCGAGGATCGTTTTTCGAACGTCCGCCATGAGCTCTACAGTGCGTTCGCTTTCGGGGAGGATCAATATGTCGAAGACGCAGACACCGCTTACCGACAAGCCCTGGGAAACCCTGGTTCATCATTTGTGGTCAGGTTCCCATTTTCGTCTAGACCAGTTCTCTTCATGACGAACTCGGCAAGCTCTGTGAAGCTTTCTCTGTATCTAAAAGTCTAGGTTACAAATAACCAGGCCGGGTTGCATCTTTCTCCGGAAATCGTATCAGGAACGTAACACTAAGCCCAACCATATAAGTCTAGGAATGGGCGTACCAATGGAACAATGTCGTACTGATCACACACTACTGCAAGTGCAAGAAGGGCATCTCTAGTGAGGCCATTCTTCTTTGGCAGCTCATGGAAGCGTAAGTGAGGAACACAAAGTACTATGAGCATCACGCCTACGTCATCATCTGGAAACAGTATCTTGGTGGCCTTGTTCACTTTCTAATGCCGTTTGAACATTGCTTTCCAGACCGGGCTAGCAAGAGTCATGGCTATCTTTGACACCCGGACTACCTGGATGCCCGCACCCGTTCCGAGCATCAAAAGGGCATCTCCGCTGTTGTTGGGGGTGATGGCCCGCTGCGGGTCTCCAGCGTCGGCCTGATGGCTTTCCGGAGCTGTGGCTACTTGTGCTTTTCCTGCATCCTTCACCGTATCTTCGCCTGCCACGCTGTACTTTACAGAAGTTGCAGGTGGGTTGGGGGTTGACGTCCGTGGCTGCATCGATATCCTTGGAATCACAGGGTCACTCCCAAAAAGCAAGCTGAAGCCACGAGGCTCGCCCGTCCTGGCGTCAATCTAGCAAAATGAAAGCAGCGGGGAGCGTGCTAGGGCGCCCAGCGTGAAATGTCCGCTTGTGTGGCTTGAACGCAGTGCGAGTGCGGCACGCTGTGTTAGCCAGGGGTTGGTGGTCCGTGCTAGAACACGTGCACGCGCTAAGGCCCTAGCAGGAAAGGTCGGCATCTTGTTTTTTGAGCGCAGAGAATAATCAGAGCGTTGTCTGCGTATTCGGTCCACCGCCACCAAAACACTGCAGTGCCCATCTCTGCGCAGTGCCAATTCCTGAGGCAACCATGACAGTGTACCGGTAGAGGGCCTACCCACTCTGTAACATGAGGCTCGCCGAGTCCTGGCCGCACTCCGGGACTCTCACAGCAAGGCTAATCTCCACGCCCAAGCCGGACAGCAGCACACAGTATTGATGCCGAGTGTACGACATTTGTATTGTGTGCGACTCTCGGGAGCTCGCACATGGTACAACAGGTCTGGTACCAAGTTTTGAAGTGCGAAACGTCAGCGCCACAGCATCCTTAACCCCTGTACTGGAACAGCTCCTGGCGTTGTGAACAGGTCCCAAGTAGGATTAGCTAGCGACATGTACCCCAACTCAACCTCCATGTGCGATCGACGTCGCCCTCGACAGATAACCCCGCGGGCGGCCTTCTCCGTAGCCACGGGATATCGCTTTTACAAGCCCTGGAGCGGATACCGTCTATGATGGCTCATCTGCAACACGTGTGCATGCATGCGACCCGCTTCCCACAGGTACATGCAACACATAGACAGCCTTGGTCATGTGCGAAGCGCTTATCCACGGCACCCCTTGTACCAAAGACTCGCTCAGGTGATGCGTCCTTTGCTATAGTTTTGATTATGGACAGGCCCTCCCCAGTATGGCGTTGCCGAAGTAAAGCGAATGCTGATTTTGGGAAAGGTCACCGAGCCCAATCGAAACTGAGCATGTGATGGACACGATCAGTGCGAATTGCACAAACCAAATGTTGGGGGTCAATTCACTCGCACTCAAGTGTTCGGTGGTGCTGCGTAGAGTGGCGTTAAAATGAATCATTTCAACATGTCCTGGCCGGCATGCGACCATGCAACCCTACGTTGACGCGACTCTGTTCCAAGACAGCTTCACAATCTCATCGGCAGAACCTGGTATAAGCAAGACTGAACGTTATCATACTTTGACCCCATGCCCCAGCTGCCGGAGCATTGTGAACATGGCATTTGAGACCTTGTATCAAAGAGAATCACATCCGGGGGGCGCATATATGCACACACGTAGTTCGGAGTTACCTGCAGAGATAGGAAGTTTTTTTTTTGGGAGGGGGGAGGGTGAGATGATCGCGACATGGCGCCACAAAGACCCTCTCTGTGTGCTCGAGTCATGCCAGCCGGCCGAATGGACGGCATGGATGCGGTCACACAACGTTGGTAAGAGTCAAAGAAAGACAGCTCGTGGGCATTGTTTAGGCGGATGAACCGGAACGAGTCAGGGTATTGGGCCTCATTAGCATGGACCTCTAGGCCGTGCACGATGATCTCCAACAACGTTTGGGATGCTGCAAGCGAAACTTTATCACCGCACCATCGAATCGTGACGAGTTTCAGACCTCGAATGTCCAGTAGTCGGAGTGGTGAGTTTTCACAAACGCCACTACGTCTACTCAAGCGCTGACGAATAAGACCGCTGTCATTTCGTTTCCGACGAGTGATTTGCGAGATCCGATCCAGTGACATAAATCTAGGAGACAACCGGCATTTTAGCTTCCGCTTTGGCCTCACCACTCTGTCGGGCCTAACGCCTCCGAGTGATCATAGCGGAATCCACAGGAACATCTGATACATGAGCATCTCGTCACGAATGGTACCCAATAGGCGCGGCTTCATGGCGCGGCTTCATGGGTGATGATGTTCGCCAAGCGAGCTGATCCTGTCTTCACCGCTTAGCCAGTAGTCATGAACCAACATGTCGGAGACATTCTACGCCACAAAAAGCTTCCATGGAAGTGACCATAGCTTTCCCTTGTCGTAAAGCCTTCGCTCCATTGCATTGGCTGCTGCTGTCCCGGACACGGCGAACCCGTTTTCGTCCCCCATACTTTTTTCGTTGCATGCAAATGTAACCCCAAACCACACACAAGTATTCCTGCCACAAGTCTTCTCATCATGTCTCACAGCCCGCAAGAAACCAGAATTCGACGTCATACCATCCCGTACCGGAAATAGCACGTCACATAAGCCGAAGCCGAGATGCAAGGACGTTGAACTAAACGCAAAGCAGCATCGTGGGAGTCCACACTATTGTACTACCGGCCACTGTTCCATGTCTTCATCCTCCGAGTCGCCGTTTAAGCCCCCACCGATCGTCGAATGCGTTTCTGGAACTCACTGTCTCGGCATCGGCAAGAAGATCCACGTCCCATATCGGGTCTGCTCCGACTGTCTTCAACGACACGACCCACAGCAACTTCGTATCTGGGCAGATTCCAACATTGCTGCTCTACTGCTTATTAACGAAGAAACTACACGCAAGCAAGTTCTGAAGAGGAATATCGAAGCCCGCGGCCGCTATCTCTGCGCTTTCGAAGATCCAGATTTCCAGCTTTCTCGGTGGCGATTACTTGATCTGAGCCTTCGTGGTACCCGACTGGACTGCCCTTCCGTCCGCAAAAAGGGTGCTGCTTGCTCCAAGTGTTGGAGGAGACGTCTGAGGAAGATTGGAATCGTACAGCACTTTACGCCGGCCGGGCTCTGCCATGAAGAAGCAGACAGGGTAGTGACTAGGTTGGAAGGTTCGGAGGAGGGCAGTGAAGGGTCGGATGATGACGTGGAGGGTTACAACGTGTTACTAGGTTGAAGCCGAATTCGAACAAACCTAGGAAGGTTGACCCAGTAAGTGGCTGCTTTCGGGTCAGCGTTCCTGCTGACACCAATAGCTTAACTCATGCACGACTTAGTTGCCATGCTAGCACCCCCTCCAAAACCTCACTGCGCCTTTGGTCCTGCTTGTGATTCACGTCCCGAGGGACAAGAACAAGGACCAGAGATATGTTCATGGTGTAAGAACATGAGCTTTGAGGCGCTGTACAAGCAGGCCGAGACGCTTTCGGACAATCGGTCGCTGGAGCGTCTCATCAACGAGTACATGCGGCAACTCGAGCGAGAGCACACTGAGCGTGTCAGGAAAGGTTGGTCGTTTTTGTGCGCCTGCAAAGACCCGGAGTACCGCTCTCAAGCCTGGCGCACCGATTTCAACCCCAAGGACTCCCGTATCTGTGGCACTGTGCGCCACCGTGGCCAACTCTGCGCGCGATGTTTTCGCAAAGCACAAGATCAGGAATGCTCATGGCTTGAGCAGTTCGATGGTGATCGCTTTGGTTTCCCCTGCGCATTCGAAGACCCGCGATTGAGAAGACCGGTCGACACAAACTGGAAGATGGGCCCATTGGATTCAGGACGGCGGCCTGATCCCAGCTGGGAGAAGGATCCTAGAAGAGATGGGCGGTGTGAAAGAGCAAGGTTTAAGCAACAGCTTTGTCAGAAGTGTTTCAACCGCATGTGCGAGATACGTGGCTTTGGGAGGTACTTCGATACAGAGTGGGGCATATTGCGTGCAGGTTACGGCGTTTAACCGGCAACAGTCCTGTCGACAACCCGATGTGGCCCCGACTTGGTTGGA
>Ga0265797_10010627_pt1 | contig 11694 bp, 9 predicted proteins | sample P2T30metagenome_FD_192433 | JGI IMG/M metagenome (GOLD analysis project Ga0265797, IMG submission 192433) | Plant litter microbial communities from East Loma Ridge, Irvine, California - P2 T30 | ecosystem: Environmental > Terrestrial > Plant litter > Unclassified | place: USA: California... | reverse complement strand
ACGCCCCCTCCTCATCGCTACCCTCCAACAACCGATCAACAATATCATCCTGATTCTTCCACACCCGCTTCACAAGATCGAAAACCCAATCCGGCCTAACCTCCACCTTCTCGGCGGCCTTCTTAAACCGCTCCTGAACACACACCAACCCATTCTCCACATCGGCATACGACGGCACTTTAGTCCTAACCATCCTGAGAACATCATCCTCAATCACAATATCCAATGTCTCGAGCTGAGCCTTTGCGATGTCGCGAAAAAAGTTGTTCCAGTTGCCGCAAAAAGCGTTGACAATAGTCAGGTGTTTGAGACTCCGATGGAAGTGGCTCAAACAGTCTTCGTGCCATAGAATAGCATTTGCTGAGGCTTCAAATCGGGGGTCGTATCGAATGGTTAGGGATTCAATTTCTGCTGCCTTCCAGCCTTGGGTGGCTGGGCCCGGATCGTTCTCAGATCTGACATGGTTAAAATTTAAATTCAGGTCGTGTAGGCTAGGGAAGCTGTCATTTGTTAAGAGTATTTCGGTGTGAACCGGTGGGGGAGTCTCTCGAGACCAGACATTTGTCAAGGCGGGTCTGTCGTCGATACTAGTCCCAATACGTAGGAATTTCAACGACAGGTGGTTGAGACACAGCTTGTTTGTGTGTGTAAGAACCTCGCGCAAAACGTACTTCGAGACGGAGGTCTGGAAGGACTGGAATCCAATAGCAGGTACTGGCATTGCGAAGCTGGTTGGGTGGACTTCAATTCGCTGTAGAGCTCGAAGTACAACGTCAAGGCCGATCATCATCCCGTTGTATGCGATGGCCTCTGAGCTTGCGTCTCGCTTTGAGCCCCTGGCGTATGGGCTCCGGCATCCCTGCGAGCGGCCGTGCTCTTCACCAACTTCCTTGAACAGCGTTTCGTAACGGCTCCAGGCATCGATTTCGGGTTCAACGAAGGTGAAAGCATGTAAATGCTTAAATCGGGATAAGGTTGTCGCGATCGTGGTTACTAACCCCTCTTTTGCTAAGACGTATTCGGCGACGGCATCGTAATGCGCCCCATATAATCTGGGGGATACCAGGGAAGAGGTCCATACGTTGCCGAAGATGGACTTGTTTTCCTCTTTCAATTTTTCCCAGCGCGACTCCAGATCAGGTAGAACTATTGTTCTCAACCACCCCACTTTCTCCTCTGAAGAGGGCTCAAACCTGAGGCGCTCTGCGTAGTTCCTGCTCCCAGCTACTATGTCGGTTTCCGTCTCTTCTGAAAGCATTGAAGCGTGCGCGAACCTTTCCAACAGGGCGGTTCTGCGTTGCATCCGGAATCTGTCCTGAGCCGATGCCGCCCGTTCATTGTCTTCTTTGGTTGCTTTATGATGTCGATAACTTGCTTCGGTTCGAGAGCGACAGGATTATCGTGACAATCCTCATAACAACAAGTCATGCGCAGGGATTTGATCGCCTGGGCTAAGGCATCCACCTTGCTGATCTCGCTCAACGAGCGAAGATCATGGGGACTACGAACGTCCCAAGTCTATAGTAAAATATCAATGTCAGCTGTACCGATCGTACCAGACGATATTCCGCTCTCGGCGCAATTTCTCCTTGCGTCGAAGCTGGTGATATACATACCTTTGCTTGAAGAGACTCGACGAGGTGTGATTGGGCACATGCTTTAAACCGCTTGTTCACCAGTCGCATCACCGCCATTGGCGTGCCACTAGCGACCACCAAGTCTGTAATGAGGTTTAGTAGCTCGTTCGGTAGACTGCCGAGTTGCGCTGTCATCGCCGATATCTGCCATAACCGCGTCTGTAGATGCGGCCATTGTCGGTCCCGGAATGCCCGTTATGTATCCCAAGGATTAAGTATGAGGGCGAAAAGTGGAAGTTGAGGACGTCATGCAGCAGCACTGAGACCCTACCTAGGTAGTACCAAATCTTCAAAGGCCTTCACGTGCCATGGTTCAGTACATCAGCGACGCGACGTAACATGCTTGAGGACTTCATCGGTCAATTCAACAAGTATTGTGTATCATAGTAAAACTAGGTATATATTGATCTCATTTCATTGTCCCATATCATGGCTACATACCACCGAGGGGGAACCCTCCGTACTTTCGTAAATGCTCAATACGCCTGCAATGCCCAAATAGATACACGTCCAGCCCAGAAATCTTCAAAAATATCATACGCTCAAGGCAGCAGGAGCCGCCATCTCCTGCGGTGGGATTGCAACAGTTGCTTCGGGCTCCACTTCAGGCACCTTGACGCGCTTGGCCTCAGGCTCGTCATCATCCCGTTCCTTGCGCTTCTCCTTCCGCTCGACAGCATCGCTTTCCGGATTTGCTGCTTCCTTGACCCGAGCGCGCTTAGAAGCGCGCGATTCGTTTTGCGGTATGCCCAGATGCTCGTCAACAACGTTGGCCTGCTGCAGCAAGTCGTCAACGTTTTCCAGGCCCAGCGCCTTGATGCAATCCGTGTAGCACTTTGACTTGTTCATCGCCTGATACGCTTTCTCCTTCCCTGGTATCATCTGACTGAGCAGATACTTTGTGTTTCCCCACCGATTCTCCACTTGTATCGCGAAACGCATGTATTCGGTGACAACGGTCTTCCACTGCGATTTCCACTCGTGTGGCCCGCCTTCCGCGTCGGGTCGGAACACGCTGGGGTTCTTCTCGGCTGCGGTTGCGATCATTGCGCCGTCGACGTTGAACTCTTCCGCGAGTTTGAGGGCTTCGGTGCGCGATGTGACGTCGCCGTTCATTAGGCATGCGACGCCTGCTTCGTGGCATATCTCTCCAATCATCTTGAGTTGGTCTCGAATCGCGCGCTCTCTGGGTCGCATGGGTGTGGTTCGACAGTGTACCGTAAGACCCGTGATGCCGGTGCGCACTAGTCTCTTCACCAATGCTGCTGTCTCTTCTGGCGTGTCCAGAATTCTGATCTTGACGCTAATGCCAATCTCGAATGGCTTTCCCACTTCTTCCACGAGGCTTGTCAGAATGTTGCAAAGCAGGTCTGGTGTCTTGAGCAACGCTGCGCCCATGCCGCCTGAAGTCGAGAATGGCTTGGGGCAGCCGGAGTTGACATCAATGCCTGCAACATCCGCTGCGACCATCTTGGCTGCCTGGACTGCCAACTCCGGATTCGCCGTACCAATCTGATATATGAGCTTTCCCTTCTCCAGCTCCGGATGTATCCGATATAGGACGCTTTCGCGATTCTCGGGATCGAGGGTGGGGTTTTTGATCTTCGAAGTCGGCAAGCGCGAGAACTCCAGGGTATTCGTATGCGGGTTCAGTCGCTTCGTGGTGCCAATCATGGCGCGATCGATGGTTTCGGGTCCCCAGACCAAGTCGGCGCCGTACTTCAGCGCGAGGAGGCGTGAGGGCAGTTCACCGGAGCGCACCATGGGCGCAAGCACCACTTTGCCACGGTAGTCGACGCCATTCTTGGGGATAGGGACGCGGGCGGGCTCGTTGGAGGCCATGACTCGTGTTATCGATCGTGATAGGGTTCGAAGCATAACATGCCTTCACAGGAAGAGGGCGGAGGATTGGGACGTGAGTGGGGAGGGAAATCGTAGCGCGATTCTGAAAGTTCAGTGCACGTGCCTTCGTGGGTGGGGTTAGCGCGGGGGCGTCACTGCAGGTACAGCCTGGCAGCCCCGTGCCCCCTCACCATCTGCTTCACATGGCGAAGCTTGCTAGACATCTTGGAGAAGACACTAAATATTGGGCATTCATTTAGAGGGATACTTTCACCTATAAGCTTCGAATCCTCCAAGTTCTTTCGCAAAACCGCTCTCATTCAAACAAATACGAAACTTTCTCCCAGATAAGCCAGTTCCTTCTTCCGGGCTTCCTTCTCCAGGACTTCGCGCTCGAACTTCAAGCCTTCTCGCCAGTCTTGGTTGAATACATAGGTATAGGTGGGTCGGTAAGTCGATTGCGAAGCCGTTTCCTTCTGGCTTGCGCTAGGGAACTTGCGTTCCAGAGTATATTCCTCGACGTTCTCACATTCTGAAGAATAGACATAAGCATCGCCTACGAATTCCCAAAGCTCCGGATCATCGTTCACAGCACCCTTGACCTGTCTGATCACGTATAGGATTGGCGCCCCATTCAGTGCTATCAGAACATCATCAGGCATCACACCTGGCCTCGTCGAGCTGAGATGCCCTTTCTTGGTCTTGAAGAGTCGCCTGTGGCGGGCCTCCTGCATGGCGTCGAGGAATTTGTATGCGTTCGGATATTGGGCCTCCGCTTTTAGAAGCTCTTCGGAATCTTCCACGCGAGTATAGAACCTTGGGTATTGAGGCTCTTTCTCTGCTCTGCGTAGTGTAAGCTCATCAGCCGGTATCGATGCAAGCAAGAGTGACCTACTTCAGACATGTTGGGTTGAAATTGGTGTCTCTCAGTCGTCGTCCCATCGCTTGAAAGTCAAGATACCAATCGTATGTTATTGTCTCGTCTTGGTAACGCTGTAGGTTATCCACTAGCGTACGCCAGTATTCTTCGAGAGATCCATCATCACCACCTTCCGCTCTTGGCCGTGTCGATGTGTGACCAATCGCAACATCGGCGATCGTCGATTCCCAATGCGCGATAGCTAGCAAATGACCCCTCTGTTCCGGTCTGGGGGCATCTCGGGTCGAATAAGAAAAGGGCATCTGCGCGAACACCTCGACGACTTCATCGAGTACCTTGCCGGCTAGCTTCAATTGGTCTTGTTTTATAAAGGACGGGTACCAGCGTTGCAACTTTCCGATAGTTGTATACCGAGACGGACTTCTGGGGTCGTAATCCCTTGGCGTATTATTCGAGCCTGGGCTAGATAGATTCGGTGCCCAAGATGGCAAGCCTTGGCGTCTATCAAGTGCGCATGCCCAGCTGATCCACGTCCAAAAGGTTCCAATTTCCCGGTCGGAAGCTATCTCCAGTATGAACTTAGTGACTCGAGTGAACAGTTCTTCTACTGATACGTATGGTACATCTGGGTCGAGGCAGCTAAACACGAGATACTTCGGGTTCATCAAGCCTAGCAGACCGAGAACATGATCTTCGGGTCTGAGACATACTTGTGGACGTGACATGATGATCGCGAATGCTAGCATCATGATCTGAGTGCCCTTGCTATTAGTATCAGGTCCTGAAGGCCGAATATATCTTATACCCCAACCGTGCCGTGCGAAACTTCGAACGTGGAATACCGTAGTGTTCGACACCGCTCTTCTTGTCCCAGTACGTACCGAATTGTCGCACAGATGGGCGAGATTCTTGGTCTTATAGCACTCTTTTTCGAAGAGCCTGTAGAGCACTTCATCCCTCATTGCATCCTCCATAAGTTGCCAGCTGCATTCATTGTCTCCACAAAGGAAGGTTGGCTCTTTCGCTAATGCCGCTTCTTGTAGGACCCATAACCTTTCAAACCAGTCGTTAAACACAAGATGAGACAGTGCGGGCTTTTCATCCAATGTAGCAAAGCTCAATTTCTCGTACAGGTCGTCGATGTCCCTGTGTGGTTGGCTGGACTTTACATCGCGCAAATTCTCAAGAAAGCAGATCGCGGCAGGGATGCGCTCTTGGTGCTGCGAAGTCCCGAGCCATATCCAGACTTTACTCGCATTCTGGTAAACGTGATTCATCAACCGAATCTGACTCATCTTCTCTCCAGGGTTCGACTGGTTGATACAAATCGCATCGATCCAAATCGGTCGCATTGTTTTGCCTCCTCCGCGGCGAGCAAGATAAGGTAGAGCATTATACAGATTGCGGTGCACTTTCGCAATACGTCCGTTCAGACTGATGTCGAGAAGTTCCGAATCAGTGCCCCAGACATAAGATAGCGCATCATACTCGAAGCTTCTGAAGAACGCTTCGAAGTGAAAGAGGTGTATCTTCCAATGGTAGCCGTCGTTGATCTTTCTGGGTGAGGGAGTGAGCAGACGGATGCAGCCCGGGGGCAAGTAATGGTAGTGGAAAGGGTTGCGAGCTCTGGGAGGTGGAGGGGGTGGAGGTGATGGAGAAGGAGGGGGATGTCGGTATTCGTAAAATCGTCTTCCAAGGAGACGACAATTACCCTTGCATTCCAAGCTGTCGTCGGCTGCAGTCGTCGTATCCGAGTCTGTCGATCCAAAGTGTAATAGTCTTGCCACTTTCGCTTTCATCTCGTACAGAATCAGATCATTATTAGATCTTCTTGATGATTGTGAAGTACGGGTAAGTGAATGCAGACTATGGTGCAGAGAACTGAGCGTCTGGAGTGCGGGGTGTGACTTCCGCATCCTGGGAAGGTGGCACAGTCAAGAAGCATGTTGACGTGGTTGACTAAGCTCAATCGAGATCAAGCTATTCGCTATGCAACTGAGCACGCGCTCCTTATACAAGAAAAAGGCTGAACAGATCTAGAGCCTACCCTAATGCTAGGTGACCTGCTTGTATGCTATTGTGTCGATTTAGACGGCAGGCCTGTTTAATTTTTCTATTGGTTGACGTGCGCGCGATCGCTTATAATACCGGGTTTGTCTGATGATGCATAAACGCTCGCGTTACCTTAGAGATGTTTTGTTATGAGACCATCTACTTGTCGGGGGTAGTGCTACCTCTAACTGACATGCTTCATCACCTCGCTGATCGCTGCTAAATATCCATGAGTCAAGCATGAATTCCTTGCGCCCTCATTATTCATCCCACTTCCGAACGACCCCTATCCCATGCTTTCCGTCGCCTTTTGGCGTGAGCTTGACCTCCAGCCTCTCCAACGGACCCTCATTCAGCGACTCGTCCACACGATCAGGAATGACATTGTATACCTGGCGCGCCGCGATCTCCACATTCTTGGCCTGTCTTCTCAGTCCGCGTGCCCCAACCCTGGGAGTGTAACCTTTCTTTGCTAGATGAATACAGAGCTCAGCATCGTGCTAGAAGCTCATATGGCAGTGGTCCATGTGTCGCATGACTTCGTGGCGGTAGTCGATGTCTTTACGGACTTTTGGTGCGCTGCTCAGAAGGAACTTGTGCGCTACGACAGCTTGCTCGCCGAGTGAAAACGGGAAGAAGGGAACTACCTTGTCGACACGAGATTCGAATGCGTCCTGCTGAACTTAGCAATGTAGGCGTCGTCTTACACAGACGAAGTTTCTTACTCCCCAGCGTCCTTTGAACAGGTCCATGAGCTCGTCTACGAGAGGCTCGAGATCCGCCTCTTGCTTCTGGTCATCCGCCAAATGCGCGATCTCTCGGTTGTACCACGTCTTGATGGCTTCGTCACCCAAGTTGCTAGCCAGTATCCAGATCGTCTTTGAGCAGTCGACTTCACGATTTGTTCTACGGTCTGTATATTTACCTGTTGCTCATGTTAGTACTTTGACGAATCAAGTAATCGCTGCATCGTTCGCTAACCTTCCATCATCGTGAGTAGCGAATCGCAAACTTCTTGCGCAGTCTTGTCAAACTCATCGAGAAATACGACTAAGCAGAGGTTCTTAGAGATGCGATACTTCTCTTTTTTATAGAGTATCTCCTTGCGTATAAGTTATATAGAATATAAGAGGTGTAGTTAACTTATTATCTCTAAGTTGCCTTTAGGTTATTGTAGTACTATAGAATAGCAATAATAAACTATAGGCTTTTGAATTCTGCGCACACAGCGATACGACTAAGCACTCACCACAACAATGCGAAAGATGGTTGTTGAGTTGTCAATCTTCACTTGAGCGTTGATAGCCTTGATGTGAGCGGAGGAGTTGGGTATCGGACATAATCTGTGCGCACGAGATGCTTATATGTTTGACGCATAGCAGACCTCGAAGTTGTCCAGCGAGCTTTGTTTTACCATGTCCTGGAGGGCCGGCAAAGACGATGACAAGAGGGTCTGGAGATTCCTGATTCGAGTCCAATTGGTTGGCTATGCGCTGCTGCATGTCGTGTAGTACGGGGAGTTGGCCAATGATATGGTAGGCGAGCTTCATGAGACCTCTTGCCTGATGCAGCTAGGCTTTCTGATTCTTTCTGACTGTGGAGTGCTTGCACAGATTGGATCGGTGCAGGTAATACCGCTGACTGAGGTTGAGCCCGCGGACTAATGTAGCGCGAACGGACGCATCGCACCATGTAAAGGACGAATCCTCGTGTTCTTCCTGAGATGACCAGGTCTCCGAAGGTCTCTGTAGATAGTTTCGCCATATGTCTAGAGGTATCGTCTTGGGATCAGCGCCACCCGCAAGTAAGAGCTGTACGATCGCGGTCGTGTCCAGTAAGTGGATATGGCCATGGATGACTGCAAAAGCAAGCGCCGGAATGAAATGCGTCGCGTCAGTGCAACACTCTGGATTGAACCCATAATCTAGAAGGAGGGTGACTAGCTCAGGCGAGTTCCTTCCGATAGCGTAGTAGAGGACGGGCGTAGCCTGATCGACTATCTCCTGGAATTCCGTCTAGTAGTTGCGATAGTGCTCCAAATACTTCCTCACGGACTCAGCGCTGCAGCCGTTTGAGATTGCCGTACACAATTGGATCGTATTGAACAGTGCAGATCCTCTGGCTTCCAGGAGCTCGTCGTCCACTGTCATACCAGGGGACTTTCTTGGAGCATCTGGTAGATGGCATTTGTATTTGAGAGCCATGTAATACACAAACATCTTGCCGTGGTTGAAGGTCGCCATTCGTGCTGATGATCGCTGATGTGAGTGAGGACAAAGTTATCTTGCATAGGTTACAGCATTAGGATTTATTTAGCAGATAAGTTCAACCAGTCAAAGCAGACTAAAAGTCACCAAACATTCAGAAGGTTCGGGAAACGAGATGATGATCGTAGTAATGACGCGCACCGCGAAGCTCTGCCTGGACACTAGTGGTGCGATATGCAAGTCAACCGACGGGTTGAGGTGAGTGTGCGTTGTGATTGGGTATCTCGGGAAGCGGCATATGTGCGTTGGCTGGCACTCATCATTCTTCGGCGCCCTCCATGTCGACATCACCTTCCTCACCCTCTTCTTCCTCTCCGCCTTCGGCCCACCAAAGAGTCGGACCAAGACCAGGTTGAGCCATAGAGCCCTAGAGCTTACGTTAGACGTTATATCAAACCCAAATAGCACACAACTTACTATTATCTTCCAGGCTGTCGGTCTCTCTTCAATGATCTCGCCTTTCTCGTCTTTTTCTATAATGGTTGGCCTCTGATCGTACCACTCTTCATGCTCCACCCTGAATAGAACTGGCTCGCCCTTATCGAAGAAAAGCTCTGTGCCTTCAGAGTTCCAGATCCACACCATCTCAGCTTTAGAGAAGGACGAGTTCTCTGGTAGATTTTGATAGGGAACGAAGACTTCCGATGTGAATTCCAGATCAAGAATAATGCCTTCTTCATTAGAAGATTTGATCCGTCCGTATATGATTTCGCCACGGAATGGGCGAAAGACGGTCATGCGAAATTCGACTGCGACTAGTGTGAGTGAACATCTTGAAAGCGGCGCGACATTACTGACTGTTGACATTGACAAGTCCAGTCCCGTGACCGATCAGACCTTCGGTAGCTGAAATGAGATCCCACATGCAGAGGCAAAGGCCAATGCCAGGAACGATCCTGTTGCTGTACTTGTCGTTGACTACATCTTTGATAGCTTGTGCGCTAGGCTTCTCGAAGTCCTGCGGCTTGATTTGTATCAAGTCTTGAATCGTGGTCTATGCAGAAATCAGTACAAGATCCAGGACATGTGCACGACGCGATTGCTAGCGAATGAGCTTTACGCGTAGTCATAGCCAAATCTCGTCTTTTCTTCCGCTCAAATTTTCCGTCGCGCAGCGCGGAAGCGCGTAGGTGATATAGGACACGCTGGAATTGGGAGTGGCTTACAAGTATGAACATGATCGCAGCTTTAGAGGCTTCATGGGTATAAGAGCAGGAAATCGGTGGCTACCTGGACATGGTGGATATGGACAATGGAGTTGATGGTGAGAGCCCTTTGGGTGACCACTGGCGCCGCGCTAATGGTATCGATAAGGAACTTTTGGGATTTGCGGACTCCCGAGGCGCGTCGCATGTCCTGCAACAACCATCCCAGCGTTTTCGCGACTTCCACTCTACCATCATTCGCTTCTTGTAACTACTATACCTAATGTCTTAGCACTTTTGTTCGCGCACAACACAAACTCTCAACCACAAAAATGTCGTCCTTCAGATTTCCTCCTCCGCCTCCGCCGCCGCCGAAGGCTACATCCAGCGAGCAACCATACGCAAGTCAACGGGGCGGCCCTGCCCGAGGAGGCGGTGATAGGGGTCGCGGGAGAGGCGGCAATCAAAACCGTGGAGGGGGCTTCAATAGCTCTGGAGGCAATCCAAGAGGAGGTCATGGGCAGAGTCGCGGTCGCGGAGATGCGCGCGGCAGAGGAGGCCAGCGAGGAGGCTATCAGAACAACAGAGGCGGCGCAAATAACATGGGAGGTTACAATGCTGGCAACGGACAACATCAGGCGAATGCGCCGCCCAGCAGCGCCTCCCCGAATGCCTACAACAATTCGTCCTTTACCGGCGGCGCGCAAACGTATGGCGCGACACAGCAGCAATACGACCCCAACGCTCTCGCCCAGGTCATGTCCTATATGTCAACACCGGCCGGCGTACAATCGATGGCAGCGTACGCCAACCATATGACAAGCACAGGCAACGTCCCCTTTCCCCAGTCACCACAGTCCCATCAGTACCAACCGAGCCCTCAATATTCGCCGCCTCAACACGCTGGTCAAAAGAGAAAACTGAACGACCGAAACAGCAACGCACAACAGCAGCGAAACCAATCGCAGCCAAGTTCGAAGCCACCGAGGGCGAAGGCCGCCGTACCACCACAAGTCCCCAGCTTTGGCTTCTCCCTGCCTCCACCTCCCGTAGTGCGCCCGGACAACAAGAAGCGTAAGGTCAATTTAGGACTTTCGAAACAGCCAGTTCCCGATGAGAGTAGCGATGAAGAGGACATCGACGAAGAAGCCGCATATACGGAGAAGCTCAAGGGCGGAGGCTTCGCGTTCGAGCACGGAGGAGAGATGATTAGCATTCAAACGGGAGCTGAGGTCGCTGCATGGATCAAGGACAGGAGAAGAAATTTCCCTACACAAAAGAGGATCATGGAGAAGGCAGAGGAAGCTGCGAGGAAACGAGCAGCCGAGATCGACTTTCTGCGCAGAGTGAGCGGCAAGCCACCGAGAGAGCACCACGACGACAACCAGATTCAGCAACCGAAGCCTCGCGAAAGGAGGCAGGGAAACACGGCCAAAAAGGAAGACGGCGCAAAACGGGATGCCGAGAACCGCAGACAAGAGGAGCTCGCGGCTTTACGGAAGAAACTTCACGAGAGCATGATAAAGAAGCAATCTGCGCCGAGCGTGGTGGATCTGGGTTTAGGATACGAGAGCGAGACAGAGTCTGAGACTGAAAGTTCAGTGTTGTCCGAGTCATCTGTGGTATCAAGTTCCGAAGAAGAGGAAGAGGAGTCCGAGTCCGACTCAGACGACAGCGACGAAGCGCCAGAACCCACATCTTCAAAGATTGCTCCACCAGTCATTCGAGTTCCTCCTCCCCCGCGGGCACCAGTCGCCGCAAAGAAGGAAGCGAGTGTGTGTAGCAATTGGAAGCGCAACGGGAAATGCCCGTATCTCCGCAAATGCAAATTCCAGCATCCTCCAAAGGAAACAAAACTACAGGGATTGTAC
>Ga0265797_10010626_pt1 | contig 11695 bp, 7 predicted proteins | sample P2T30metagenome_FD_192433 | JGI IMG/M metagenome (GOLD analysis project Ga0265797, IMG submission 192433) | Plant litter microbial communities from East Loma Ridge, Irvine, California - P2 T30 | ecosystem: Environmental > Terrestrial > Plant litter > Unclassified | place: USA: California... | reverse complement strand
GGAGGGTGGTCATGTTGTCTGTTATCTCGTTTGGACTACTGAGATGGCGGTTTTCAATGGCAGAATAGAATCGTGTCGCTTCCGTGTTATGTGCTCTGTTGTCGCGTACCTACATGTATTTATTTATCTAGTAGACTTACATTAAGGCTGTCGACGTAGGTCGGTGGCCGTTGTAGGTCACCGCGAGCGTGGAGTTGGACGATCCTTGGATCCTCGTAGGCAGCAACAACAGGTGGCCTGGGCTTAGGCTTTCGAGGACCATTGTTGCAATCTACACAGAGCGTCTTTAGCGATATTGGCTGTTATGTAATCCGGACACGCCACGCCACACGGCTAGGTATGTTCTGACTTTCGGGGATAAGTTGGAAGGTAAGTACCTACGACCGTAGTGAAGCGACCTTGAAAACGTTTTAGAAGATGTCTTTTACGTTTCCAAACAACGTGATGAGCACGCGAGATCGAGAGCAGACGCTTACCCACCGCGGAGTTCGATCTCCATCTCCGATCACATGGGCAAAACACGCGGGCACGCCAAAAGTGCGCGACTTCCAAGATGGCGCTGACTGGCCCAGAGTTTAATCAACTTCAAGCCTTTTTGGCCGCTGATCGACGTCATGTTTCGTGTTATTCCTGCGCCTACGCGAGCTGGCACGGCATCCTGTGCCGGGGGGCTGGAATAACATACATTTGACTTGGAAAGTCTTATTTACAGTTCCATCCTTTCTTTCCCAATCTCACCAAGCCTTCCCAAGCATCTGCTAGTCTTTCGTTCTTCTACAGGCAGGCACCACTGTATCATTCGGTACGCGTGCTAAAGCCTTACCTTACTTTGATTCAGGGCATTGGCTTTCCGTACCCAAACATCCACACAACACCAGCATCTTCACCAAAATGCATTCTCAATCCTCCCGTATGCTGCTTATCCCAGCATCGCTAGCCGCTCTGGTATCGGCAGCCCCGACAGTTTTGGAGGCAAACGCTGTCGCGCCTCGCGATCCCATGATCACCCCTTCGCTCGTCGAGTACAACCCTTCCAGGACCGTCAACTACCCTAGAAACATCATCAGTGATGCGAAGGGCTCCTTCGATTCCGTTCTCAGCGGACTCGGCTCAGACATCCCATCATACGTCGCGTCTGGCGTCCCCAACTTCTTCCAGGACTTCCCTACTGGCGACGACGTCGCGAGCTCGCTCGGAATCGACGACGATCAAATTGCCGCGCTGCCCACCCAGGTTCTGAACATAGACCCGTACGCGAACTGGACCTCTCAAGGCTGGAACGTCAGATTCCACGGAAACGTGTACAAGCAGCCCAACACCTCCGAGGAGAAGCTGAACGACCTGTCCAACATCTTCCTCATTGGCACCGACATCGAGGACCTGCCCCAGGAACAGCAAGAGAATGCAAGGAATCTGACTGCATCGATCTTCGTGCTTCAGCAGGACAACGTCAATGTCTCGACTATCCATCTTGAGCCTGCGCAGAGCCAAGGTGCAAGTGGTCAGCCAGGTGGTGGAGGCGCTGAGACCGCCAGTGGCGGTACTCAGGATGTCAATCTGCCATACAACACCACTGTTCTTGGTGACTTTGATGCCTTCGTGCCCATCGAACTGAACGGTCTGACTCCCGGTAACGAGACCTCCAAGATTCAGCGCCTCAGCACACACGTCGAGGGCGCAACTCTCGGCAACAGCACCGCCTACCTTGTCCCGCCCAAGGGCATCACTGTCGTCAGCGACATCGATGACATTCTTCGTATCACCAAGATCTACGACCCCAAGGAGGGCCTCCTCAACTCTTTCGCACGCGACTTCGTGCCTTGGGAGAACATGCCCGACATCTTCGGAAACTGGTCCCGCAACCTTCCCGACGTCCACTTCCACTACCTGACTACCACTCCCGAGCAAGTGACCCGTGCCTACATGCAATTCATCTACGCCAACTACCCTGGCGGCAGCTTCGACACCCGCCCCCTCAACTTCTCCGACGTCAGCGCCACTCTTGCCATCCGCAAGTACCTTCTCGACCGTGTCTTCGAGACCTTCCCTGAGCGCAAGTTCGTCCTCATCGCCGACACCAGCAACCCAGATGTCATGAAGGACTACCCCCAAATGGTCAAGGACTTCCCCGACCAAGTGCAGTGCATTCTTCTGCGCAACACCACCTCCACCGACGACAGCGACAAGTTCCCGTACAACACCGCTGGCTTCGAGGGCCTCGACCAGAACCAGTACATGTTCTTCAAGCACGCCGACGACCTCATGGGTCTTGACATCTCCGGCGGTCACTGCTACAACCAGAGTATTGCGCAGAACGTGACGTTCGATTACCAGGGACTGCCGTTCGATGGTGACGACAACGGTCCTGTCAACGGCAGCGCAGACGGATCGGGCGGTGACAAGAAGGGTGCTGCCACTTCACTTGGCATGCAGTACAGTGCTGTATTTGCCGGTCTGATGGGCATGGTCATGTTCCAGCTTCTGTAGATATCCTCGATGACCTAATGTCTAATAGCGTTGTACACTTGTGTATATGCGGTAATTTTCACGTATGAACGAACGACTTTTTCAACTTGTTGCCAATATCCTTCCAACATGAAAACAGTCGTTTACCTCTTACAGCCTCGATGTTGATTGTATCCAAGTCACTCCACAACACGTCGGTGGTCGCTCCGGTAGCAATATTTGCAGATCTGTCTTGAACCCACTTGTATTGACCTCATACTACATCCATGTTGCAACAAGCTTTTGTCCGGAGCTCGCTCCCACACGTTAACAACATCAGTTCCATCATTATCATCAACAGCATCACAGCTCGCCCCAATCCCAAAACTTCAGCAACAGAAAAAGGCACCAATCCAGCCCAAAGCTAACATCCAACTCTCCGACCAAACAAGAGAATGAAAAGAAAATGCCACAGGAACAATGCCCCCCCTCGACCCCGCCACCGCAACCCGCGCCGAGTTCAACAACAACTACATCAACGAACTCCCGACCATAGTCCCATCCGACGCCCACCCGCAGTGGAAGCGGCTCTTCAACGCCAACACCGCCCTCTTCAAAGCCCTGGCCGAAGATCCCGCCATGGCCGAGAACAACACCCAGACCTTCAACACGCCCGCCGCCAAGAAGAACGGGCAGTACTTTGCCTGAGACTTTGTCATGAGGACTGCTGTGAGTTTTCACCGGAATGTTCCTACCTGCCGTAGTTTTGTCGTCAGAGAATGAATTTGGACCCCAAACCCTAACCCTGACGACGACAACTCTTCCCGAACGATCTCGGTACGCGAATGCTGATTTGTTTCGAAAAGTCGTACATCTTAAGAGCAGACCCCTCGCTCGCCGCCTTGGACGAGGCCTACGTCGACGCCTACAGCCGCAGCTTCCTCATCGCGTCCCTGCTGCTGGACGAGCGCCCGGGCGCTCTCGCGCAGATGGTCGAGGCGAGCTACCCGGGCCATAACCCGGGGGGCCAGCCGCCGTTGAGCGCTGCGGTCGTTGCTGCGGCCGAGGATTTGAAGAGGGCTACGGAGGAGGTGGCAAGGGGTGTTGAGTGGGTTGGGAGGGCGGGTTGATTGATGAGACGGGGGGTGGGAGAGGGGTGTTACTTGGCTGTATTGTCTCTTGGGGATTGATTGTATTCGGAGGTTGGGGAGCAGATGGTTTTCGAAATTCGATCGATCTACTTGCACATATTGATGGCAAGGAAAACCTCTTTACGGTGGTTTGGTGAGCGAAGGACTTGTGAGACTCGAAAACAGGTCTCGTGACAGTCGATCAGCTTGTTGTGAGTTAATTGATGGATTGACATATGAATACATCAATCAAGCCAAGGTAATATGAACAGACAGCCATGGATTGATTAGCGATTGATGAACCTCGACCTCTATGTCTTTTGAGCTATAAGAGCGTTGATTTTGGAAGTCAACATGAGGATTAGAAAAGTACACCGTACAACCCCAACTCCGAAAGTAGGTCACATTAATCCGCTATCAAGCCATGGCTGTACTGTATTGACATTAGATCTATGAAAAGCCAGATTTGGCTTGATCGAGGTCGATTTACAACACCCAATTCCGTTGAGAAGCCTACAACAGTGAAGATCTTGGCTATCTCAAGGCCTGCTTGAAGAAATTCGCAGATACATATGTTTAAGTGAGCCGGATCGGAGGGCGAAGGCGTCACCTTTTGAAGCCTTTTTGCTTTTCCGGAATTGGTCGATCTTCCTACAAATAGGCTCTGGACTTTTCTTCCTTGGTCGTCTCCGTACTCTGGGCTAGGGTAATCTCATTATTTTTTCTCAAGCGACAAGTTGAAGCTTCGTCGATGTTGTCAATACAAGCTCAATCGAACGTTTCGAATAATAGTTCCAGAAGCCTGATAGGGACCAAGTACCTACCTACAGCATCTTTCGAGCATTGTGAGGATCAGGTACCAGCCGCGTTGCTCGAAGACATGGGCCACGGTTCAGAAGATGACTCCTGCAGGCCTAATTTCCCGAGAGTAGGTACTTTAGCGAGGATCACTGCCGATGCTCCGAGTCTGAGTCTCTGAGCTCGATAGGTTGGTCACCAGGCGAACAACTATATACTTTCTCATCAGTGGTCACACATCTTTTCGAAGTGGCTAGATCCAATACCTTGAGTGACTTTTCGGAGCGCGTTGCGTCCAAGTCGCACGTTCTGCCCACCCATATGAATACCGGATAAGATGAGGAGATCCCGAAGAAGTGCTCTATAAGGAGGAAACCGACGTAAGGTACCAATGTACGTACAGTCCAATCCAACAGACCGGAGTTTCGACCGGATCTAGTTCAATCAGCCTTTTGGAGCTTCCGATCAACATGCCTTTGTCTGACTTCTCGATAGATCCATATAGTCAAGGTCTGATTCGACAAGCAAACCCCGCCGCCAACGGAACACCCCATGCTTTTTCCAACATTCACCTCGCCAAAAGCGATCATCTGCACGAGAGATCACGGATTGGACATCCACGGAGGACCTGCAGTCGCCCTTGAGCCAGCCGTTAGCGCCTTTACTTCCTACAACCAATTCACAAACACCTCCCCTCCCTTCCTCGCTAACGATGTGCACGGTCATGCATCAACTTTGACGCTGTGCAACGTGCCTACGCGCAGTCAGCCGTTAGCGTATACCTCTTCCGCGCCCATTCACGAACCATTATCCCCGTGCCTTCTCTCGCCAAGAAAAAACACTGTATGCAATAACGCATGGTCATGCATCAACTTTGACGCTGTGATACGTGCCTATCCGCAGCCAGCCGTTAGCGCACACCTCTTCCGCGCCCATCCACGAACACTGCGTGACTTCCTTCTGCATGGATGAAAGCGGCACAGGCGAAGACCAGTTCGCCGGGAAAGCCAGGCGCTAGCTCGTACTGTACAGTCTCGGGACGAATCGTTGAAGACTTGCTTTATCAAGGTGGAAGCAAGCTGAGTTGGTGAGATTTCCCTTGCGCTGGCTGGAATCATGCGTGCAAAGCCCGTTAAACAGCGCTTGAGATTCGTGGACGAATTGTTGTTGATCGGACCATACTGCCTGTACCTGTAGTCGGCGAACGAAGGAAAGGTTCTGAGGACATGCGTGAATATTTTTGTGTTCGTGGTTCCACTATATATATGTCATTAGATACACTCGTTTTCGAATTCCGGCCTCTTCATCCAATCCCGATCTCTGCGAGGCAAAACAAGGAAAACAAGAACACGTTTTGGTATCATTTTGGAAGAAAGAAAGAAAGAGCAAAAGCGTAAACCCCAGGTCCATACAATGTTTCATGTCATTCGCCAAATCATCTCGAAATCGTAGGCTTGCTCCTCATATTCACACTCGGTGGAGGCGCACCATCGTCAGCCCCGGCAACGGCGCCATACGCACCATAGCCATCCTGGTCGACACCTTGGCCGACGGGATATGGCAGGTTGCGCCTTAGATCGCCCATGTTCATGAAAGTCGCGGGACCTCCGCTTCCTAAGCGTGGGCTGGGTTGAGTGCCGGCAGAGACGGGCGAGATGTCGTCGTCCGGGTATGGTAGAGGCGTTTTGGGTGGCAAGGGTGGAGGCCCTGTTGGATAGCCTGATGTTACAGGAGGGGGTGGAGGAGCAGATAGAGGCACCATTGGGGGAGGCGAGTAGGAGTCTGCGCTGTGGCGGGGCGGTGGGTAGGTTGGCGAGTTGAGATGGTGGTTGTAGGTTGATGTGGCAGCGCTCACGGAGCGGCCGTGGAAGCCGTTGTTCTGGGCGTAGCTGTTGCTGTGGTGGCTGTTGTGTGATTGCGAGTAGGAGAGCTGGGTCGGTGTTGTGGCTGTATTACCATCGTCGGGTCTGGGACTGCCGTTGACGACCTGGGGGAATTCGTCCGAAGTAACAACTGTGTACTTCATGTCTGCCATGCTAGGGCGGTGGTCGTAGGATCGCCGCGGTACGGATTGCGGAGAGAAGTAAGGTTCACTGCCGGGAAGTTCCACGGCCATGGGATTGCTTGGGAGTGACATCTGTTGAGGGTTGGACGTCGCAATGTGTTCCTGGCCGTTTTGCCAGCTGAGACGGCCGCCCTGTGATTGACTACGGGCTGTGCGCTCAAGACGTTTCTTTGCAAAGTGCACTCTTGCGAGTTTTGCTGACGCGCCAAGGTTCATGCTTTGAACATCGCTTTTGCCCAAGTACATGCGCGTTCCGGTGCTGATATCGCTTAGGCGGTCCCATTCGTTCATGCCAAATTCGCCGACACCGACTTCGACGTTCAGTCGGTAGTAGTTTTCGGGATTGACCTGGCGGGCACCGAGGTGCTCGTGCATCATATACTCGTGGGTGGTCTCACAGCCTTCAATCTTGGAGATCAGGCGTCGTCGCGCATCCGCAAAGTTGCCGATGGTGCCTCCCATAAAACCCTCCCACCACTCGGACTGCTTCTCTGAAGTGCCGGCCGGACGTTTGCCTGTGCCGATACTGACAAAGACGCCGACTTCTCGTCCTGGCCATTCGTTGATGACTGCCTCGTCCAAAACTTGTGGCGCTGGGTTGAACTTGCCAGATCCTTCATCGTGGTATATTGACTGGCCGATCTGGATGGGCTTAAAAGCCAGACCGGTAGCTGAAGTCGCTCTACCGGCTTGCCAAATCGAACAGTTCACGTCTGATGCTGGCTCTTTGCGAGAATCATACGATCGCAACATCACCGCGCTCCCAGAAGATCGCTTTCCCGCAAACATGGCCGTGACTGCTGTCTTGGTTCTGTTTTCTCTTGCGTCATACAGCAAGGCGTTGGCGTTTCCCCATTTGAGCGATCCATAACCTCGAGGCGGGTGTACGGGACTCAGGCCAACCTGGCTGTAGCGGCTGGTCTGGCTCATCGTCCGTGAGGGTGTGGAATCTTGGCCCATTTGACTTATAGGCGAGTCAGGTGTCATCGGAGTCGCAATGACATCGTTGCCCTCGTACTCCGAGAGAGTGTGCTCCCTAACCACTTCGCGGATGGCCTCCTCCAGCTTGCTCGCCTTGAACAGCGTACTCTTGTAGGGAATGCCAGCAAACGTCTTGTCCGTCTCGAAGACCCTCCTAGTCAAGCGCACATACAGATCTTTGCAGGTGTCGATATCGAGGCGCAGGCGACCGAGCATGAGAGCAATCAAGCCGCCAGTACCGGTGCCGGCGATAAGGTCGAAGTGGTCGGCCGGTTTTGGGATTTCATGGCGCTTGGGCGCGCGTCCCTCGATCTCGACAAAGGTGCGGTGCATGAGCTCTTGCAAGATGATGAGCATAGAGTACCCGCGCACTCCGCCACCGTCGAGAGAGAGAATGCGCAAAGGCGGGCCCTTGGTGGTGTCTTTGCGACGTAGTCTGGTAGGGTCGTCCATGGTGGTTATTTGTCGTCGGCGCAAGGGCCGGGAGATTGAAGTTTCTCGCCAGTCGGTTGGGTTGGTATATCACTAAAGTGAATTGATATTACCAGTCGCTCGATCCGCAGGGCGCAGTCGAGGTTGATCGTGTGGTGGTGTTGTGTTGTGCTCGTGTAGGGCTGACTTTGGCGCGGGGATGTGACGATGTTGGCGTAAGTGGGTGGGTGTCGTGCGTGTGTGTTGTGGGGTGGAGTATTCAGGTGAGGAAGGCGCAAAATGTAAGTGAATGAAATATTATTGCAAGACTAGACAAGGCGAAGAGCAGGGATACGGCAGATGATGTTGCGGCGGTAATTCGTAGTGACTGCTTGGGCTGTGCTGCTGCTGGAGTCAGATGGTGGATTGCTTGGGCTGAGTGCTGCATGCACTTTGCTACGTCAGGTGAGATTCTGAGGCACTCAAGGTAACGTGATTTCTTTTGGGGTCTTGGTGTTCTGGTGTTTTGATGGCTTGCGGTTGTGGACTCGGCGAGGAAAGAGTCAGAATCATCTCTCTCGCTCCACCCTCCCTCAGAGAGCCCTTTTGTCTCTCTCAACTCCCATCCGAGACATCATCCATCATCGCCCACAGCCTGCCCACCTGGCTGTCAACGCCTGCCAAGCTACCAGCCTTCCACCACTACTGTCGCCTCGCAGTCGACTGCCGTCTCCACGACTCATTCATCCGTGTGGCAATGTGGCTGAGCACTTGAAGAACACTATGAAAACAACTTCGCTAAACAGGCACGACAGGGATATCTCCTTGCCGGCTGCCAACCTACAGAACTGCTCCCCTGCTTGCATGACGAAGAACCCGATTCGAGTGTGGCTCAATGCCCTGCGAGATGCCTCTAGCCTGTTTCATACTATCTGATCGTCGCCCGGAAGGATCCTGGCCCGTCCGTGCGGAGAGACAGCCATCCGCTCTTCGTGGACTTGTGCCTGAAAGCACACCCTATTACACCTGTCACATCCATGGAACAACACTTATCATGACGACTGAACGGGAAATGCACCAGGCATGGATTGGCCAAATCAATCTACCGAACACTCTGCAATATATTCGACACACCTGCTACACACTCATGTGCACAAGAACGGAACCTGGATATTAATCACTTCCAACTTTACCAACACAGTAGCACGGAGCCACAGCACAGTACTCCGACGGATCGCTCGTACGAGCATTTAGCTGTCACTATACCAATTCGAATGGTCAGAAGATGCCGACTTCGAGCAAGGACGACGCATTTTCCACGCATCACTATGGCCTGGCCTCTTGATATCCAACACAGACTGGACACACATCAACTCCAAGCTACTTATTTTGCTTGTGCGAAAACCTTGTACATACGACCATAGGTCAGTGAGAACTGGGCATCCCGTCCGCTCTGCCATACATAAGCACTGAACCGGGCGACTAGTACTAGAGTGGGTGACCATCTGGGAATCCCGCCTGTTGTATGTTTTTGTCCCATTTTTTTTTGCCTGGGATACCTTCGTAGAGCTCTCCAAATGTTGGTCAGTTTTTACATCAATAATGCCGATTTTTACTCACGTGGGGCACAGATTCACCATTTCACTGGGGTCGTCCGTGATGCAGTCTTGATGAAGGTATCACGACTGATTCAGCTCAATAGCACATGTCAAAGGCGTGTGTCTACGATGATGGAATCAGTTGAACGAAGACCGCTAATGCTCGCTTTGTGACTCTATCTCTAAAACAGGACGCCATGTCCAAAACGCCTGTTAGCTAAACTATTCGCCAACCCGGTACTGGTCCCTATATGCGCCTACCCCCATCCACCACGCCCTCAATTGCGTGTACAGATCTACAAAAGAAATTCTGAAGGCCTCCATCCAACAAAAGAAACTCACGCAGTCTCATGATCCATCAACCGCATCGCATCAGCAGTCCCCTTGTCCATCCGGCGCGCATTCCGCATAAGCTGGCCCGGGTACAGCACTGTGTAAAGGATGACAACCAAACTCATCGGCACCGCATCGAAAATGTACAAGAAAGCCTCATGGCTCGCAACAGCTCCATCAACTCCCTGCACAAACTCCACAATCCTCACAAGGTTGCGAAGAAGCACCAGCGCGCTGACAGCGTAGAGCATCCAAAAGTACCTCCTCCAGCGGATCCGCGACGAGACGTTTGTCGGGTCCTGGTTGAGGCGGTAATGGATCCGCATCGCGAGCAGCACGAAAATGACGAAAGCGACGAGTTGGAATGCCAGGCCGCCGGCGACGAGGTTGATGGCTTTTTGCTGCTCGTCGGCGCCGCCGTAGGCCATTGTCACTGTTCCCATGACTTGCAGCACGACGCAGGCGATGTCGATGAGGATGTAGACTTTCGAAATCCAGCCGATGCGAACGATGGAGTATTTGGTCGCTTCTAGGGCGCGGGTCATCCGCGAGAGGGTCATGTAGACCGAAGCCGAGAGGAATGGAACGGCGGCGATCAGCAGGAAGAGTTGGATCAGGTATGGTGTGCCGAGGCGGCGGTTGTCGTGTGCCCACGCTCTGCCGTAGTAGCCTCCTGTCTCGGCTGTGGGATGGTTAGTATTTGGTGTTGATATCAAGATTGTGGGTTGTCGGCATACCAATACATCCGAGAAGAAACGGGATGCAGTACCACGTCCGGTACGGTATTATATATCCTAGGTGGACAACACTGCCGACGGCGAATAGTGCAACGAAGATGTAACCGGCGACGTTGCTTGGATTGTATGGGTAGAAGTCAAAATCCGCCTCGCCGTTCTTGCGTGGGAATATTGATTGATGGTCGTCCATGATTGTGATGTGATTGATCGACTGGTCCTGAACGATGATGGAATGTTTTTCGTAAGAAGGTGACTGAGTAAAGTAAAATAAAACAACAGACTGATGCGAACCAGAATCACAAGCAAGGAAACACTTGCATCTATTATAACCAAACCATTTATCCCTGTGCTTTAACGAATGCTGTCGCCTGCATGGCAGTGTTGAACGTACAGTATACGCTGAGCGCTAAAGCCGCCGTATAGAATACGGTCCCAAATTCAGCCCTAGGATTCGGGGATTTGCTTCCTTTTCCCATCACTCTACTCGACAGCATAGGCTTCACAACAACCGCCTACGCAATTGGTCTATTCTCGTTGGAGACTATGCTTATCTGCCGAAGAGGTATGCTTAATAGCCAAGTGCCGATCAAGGCCCTGGAAGCGTGGATGTGGATTGAAAAGTCAAGCGGCTAAAACGAGCTGCGTGGTGGACTCCATCACATTGGCACCGCCTATTGTCCCATCACTGAAACTGATTGAGGGCATCTACGAACGACCTAGGTACTCCGGCCCATTGCGAAAGGACTGTGTGTACTCTCGTCATCGACAAATACATGGCCCAATACACCACTCGCTGTACCGCCACGAGCAAATTTACGACCTGATTTCGAAGAGAAATCACCCTCCGATTAATTGTGCACCTTCGCCAAAAGACCTGAAATGATCTCCATCTCTTTCTCCGCATACTCGTAGGTCTGGCCTTCGATCTTGGGAGCCTTTGTGCGACGCTGTTGCTGCGACTGGCGGGCTTTCACCCATTGCTCCATCGTCAAGTGCTGGCCCAGTCGGGTCAAGTCGTTATCTTGCAAGCCGAGGCGGTTGAGTAGAGGACTGTTGGAGATGGGGTCTAGGACGACGTGGTTGTTGGGTCTGTGATGTTGTTAGTGGTCGGAGGGTATGGAAGTCTGGACTTGCTGAAGCCTAATCATACCTTGCGAAGAACAACACACCAAGACGGTCGACATGGGCTTGATCGTC
>Ga0265797_10010625_pt1 | contig 11697 bp, 15 predicted proteins | sample P2T30metagenome_FD_192433 | JGI IMG/M metagenome (GOLD analysis project Ga0265797, IMG submission 192433) | Plant litter microbial communities from East Loma Ridge, Irvine, California - P2 T30 | ecosystem: Environmental > Terrestrial > Plant litter > Unclassified | place: USA: California... | reverse complement strand
TTAGATGAGAGTGTAGGTGGTGGCAATTATATTTGCAATGCTCAAACCTAATTTCAACCTGGAAACATGTCACAACCTTCAGACTTTGGACCGCACGTGGGTTTGAAATGTTATATATTATGAGTTTATGACATGTCATGGGGGAAAATGGTTTGGTATATATAGTATCCTACACACCGCCATGCACTCCTGGCCGTTTGAGAAATGGGATGAAGATCAGGAACATGCTTAAGCGAAAGTAGGCCCCGGCCATGCCGTGTCTGATCTCCCCCCCCCTCTCTCTCTCTCTCTCTCTCTCTCCCGCCACAAATACCTATTGAAACAACAACTGAGCTTTATTGAAACCATCTCCACTTTGCGAACGCGTGGGAAGTAGGCTTTCAAGCTGCGCTCAACCCGTAACGAGTAACAAACCTTGGCAGGTTGGGTGGAAATTCAATAGAATGAGCAACGTCTCAACAAAACGAGGCTTGTCAGAGGGGGGTCCGGGAAGAGGCACTGGATACATGTTAGACAATTTTAGCTCCAGCGTGAATCTGAACATCAATTGATCGAGACCGTGGCAGCGATTCAGCCACTGCATCATTCACGCGATTTTTTTGATATTCAATGTCCGACGTGTTCAATAGTTAAAGGGACATGTGCGCCTGTGCGGATGCTACCGAGATTGGCTGGTATGTGCCCATTGAAAAAACTTGTGCTTCTCCTTTTGCACGCGCCAACAAAGGCTGACGGTGTGGTGTGTTCGTCGGAAAGTTGTGCTCAAAGCCAGGTACACATGAGGCACAGCTGACCCCATGCATCACCATGGCAACTGTCATGGGAGAATGGCCGAATGCGATGACTGAATCATGGCTTAGTGAAGGACGAGTTTGCATACGATGACACGGATGATGGCATCACACGTTTGAGAAATTTTCAGATACCCCGCAGGTGAATTCGAAACACCATAGCTGGCTTGCTGCGAATCCGACGATGCTTTAACACTGCTGACCGGATCTCGTCCCCGCATGGCGGAAAGTCTTAGGGTGTCACAGCGTCCCGCTGTGTCAGGTAGCGACCTTCCGCTTGCGAAGCCGTAAGCGAACCGGATGCGGACGTGAAACCAGTGTTCCCTTGAGGTATATTATTGTAGGCGTGTCTTAATATGGACAAAAGCGGCTTCGATGTGCAACACCGACACAGCGGCGGAATGAGGCGACATGTCTGACCCTTGCTGACCATGACTACGTATGTGTAGTCCATCGGGCGAGCTGACTCTCTGGCCGAAAACGAAAGAGGCAGTGGGCGCACCTCTCTTTTTATGATGAGTGACGGCATGGGTGAGGGGCCCGAACGAATCACGCCCACTGGGTTCGTAACGGCAATACAGAGATTTCTTCTTCGCCTGGTTTTCCTTGACCGTGTGTCCACCCATGATGTACTTTTTTGCAGCACCAGGCTCGGAGGCGTACGGCCAGGTGCCGGGACGGTGACAAAGACTTTGAGCCCAAGCTCTGGCCAGCTGCACCGATACTCAGGGTCTCGAAACGCGAGCGTCCGTAGACGGCATCGTGGGCGGGTCCCGAGGTCTGGGGTATATGACGGACCCTGTGGTGAGTTGTGGGCTTGGCCTGTTTTGGTCAGGTGATGGCGTGGCACACGGTTGTTTGTGTACGGGAGCTGGACGCGTCGCACCTGGAGACGAGGTCATGGTTTTTATCAGCGCTTGCCACAAGCGCTGCAACTTGGCGCGCTTCGGTCCACTAAAGGAGGGGTCAGGCCGTTGGTGGTGGGGTCCAGGCGATCGTGTGCCCGTTTATGAAGGTTTTATGCACCGTCGAGGGCAGCGCCGTCGGTGAGGTTAGGGGAGAGCCGCCGTTCTCGCGCAGCGACTCAGCTCGCCTCGTTCGCCGCAGTGACGCCCGCCCCCCGGCCGGCTGCTCCGAGTAATTGCGCAGCCGTCTCTTGTTGTGAGGGGGGCGTCGGGCGGGCGAGGGTAGCTGGTTGAGGGCAGACGAGCTGTTGCATGGCAGTTGTGCAGCAGAGATGGCTGCCAGCCGGGAGATATTCTTAGCAAACTGGGAAACTCATCTCAGCCTTATTGCCTATGACGTTTTGCGCATGTCGCCATCGAGATCGTGAGAGCAGCAGTTCGATCGCGGGCATGCCACTAGATGGGTAGTGTGCAAAGTCCGGTTTTATGCCGCCGTTTGGGGGCCTGCGAAAGCCAAAGCCAAAGCCCCAAGCGATCAGAGGGCGAACGGGCCGGGATGGGCTTCGTAGCAACCAACCGCCAAACAACGTAGGCCTGGCGGCTGCGACGTCGGTCTCGTTGCTACGAGGAGAGAGGAAATCTCCCGCTCGCCCAGAGCGTGGGTTGTCGCAGGATGCAGCCAATGGGGGGCGGCAGCGAGCACCTGGCCTGGAAGCCGGTTCCCTGGCAGCAGCGCGCCAAGCCGATGCTATGTTTGCGAATGACGACGTCAAGGCGACTCCGAGCTTCGATGGGAGATCATCGAGCGGGTTCTGGACGCGCGCTCAGAGCCTCTGTCGACGGCGAGTTTACGGGGTTTTGAATTGCGGTCGGGAGGGGTGGTGGTAGCTGGGTAGCGCGGGCTGTCTAGCCGGCGGCGTGTGAATGTTTTCGGTACGGGTGGGTGGACATGTCATAGTGCAGTGCAGTGCAGTGGTGCAGTGGTGCAGGTATCCGGGAGTCCGTGGTGTTTGGTACCCGGTATCCTCGGAGACGGTCGACCTGTTACGCAGACAGGTTAGACGGCCCACGGCGAGACGCACCATGGCTGCGTCGTCGATGGACCGCGAGCCAGTCAGAACGAGTGCAAAGGGAGAATTCTCGCCGTCTAGCGAAGCCACCGAAGCGGAGAACGAACTCATGGTTTCACGTACCATGCCGAGTGGCAGGGAGCATCCTGTTCGCATGGGTCGGCGCTGGGTGGAGCTAAGGCGTTGCTTCTCTGGCAACGCGCGCTGCATGCAGGACAAAGGCTGAGGCCCATGGCTGGTGGGTGGTGGCTGATGGCATGGCCTGATTTGCATGCTTGCGATGAAGCAGCAGCTGTCAGATGGAGATGCAGATGACGAGACACGGGTGCTGGTAAATCCGCAAGGTAGTTGTCGTCGTGGGTTCGTTTGTTGCATACAATGCCCTAACCCATCAGATGAGACCGGTTACGTAGCTGGGTAAGACGGACGCTGCTCTCCACATGCGAACTCTTGTTTACTGTACGTACCTACTGTACAGACGGCTAGCTGCAGCGCTGGCTCGCAAGGCTGGGTGTGCATCGCGATCAAATCAGCGGCCGGTGTACCTGCGGCGGCATTAGAGGCAGCATTAGAGGCAGCAGATCGTCAGCAACGCCAGGCAACGCCAGCGACGCCAGGACGGAGCTTGGGCGTCGTGCATAGCCGGGGAGCAAGCAAACTCCAGTACCCAGTATATTTCTTCGTCCCGTGCGAGAGTCTTCAGGCCTCCGCTGCCTGTGCCAGCGCTTAGCTTGGAGTCCTGGCCCTGGTCGTCCGCCCTAGGCTCGCTGCAGCGGGCTACCCCAGCAACCATGGCATCCTCAAATCCACCTGCGTGACCGACCCGGCTTCCTTCTTCCCTACCCTTCTCGCACCCAAGAAGGACCAGTTTCCCTCCTTTAAGTTGGCTGAGGATCTTGGACGACGGTCGCTTGTTTGGATATCTAGCCAGCCCACAGGCAGTCGCTACCTCCTTCACCGTCCCGCCCAACACGCCTGCAGCAGCACACCCCGATCCATGTCCGGACCCAGTCGCTAGCCCACCCAACCCACGCTCACGCATCCTCTCCGAGCCCAAGCTTGAGCAACGAGGCTTCGTGCTGCGAGCATCTTCAGATTGGAATTCGTTTTTCTGTCTTGTATGCTTATCGCCACTATCCCGCCATTCATCATCCCATCATCTCATCCCATTCCATTCCGTGAGCCCATCCGCCCCAGCAAACGCTCGTTTCGACCGTTGCCCGGTACGACGATAGCTAGCAGCAGCAGCAGCCCACAACCTAACCAATATCCACCAACAAACGACCGCCATGGAGATGTCCTCGCCCCTCGCCGCCATGCACCCGCCGCCCATTCCAGGCCCCTGGGGTTACCGCCGCGACCTGCCGTCCAAGCCACTGTTCGGAGGCGCCCACAGCATAGGACCCAAGAGCTTCAACTTCCGAGACCTCAGCATGAAGAAGAGTGGGGGAGACTACTTCACCCTGCAGCCCATGCGAGGATCTTCGCCCACAACCAGTCTCGCTGCAGACATGTCGAGCAACCTGCACATGGACCAGAGGTACGCAACCAACCCTCCAGGCCTCGCCCGGCCCATCCCTTGCCTTGCTCTGTTTGCGGTACTAATACGCTTTGTTGCAGCCCCCAGCTTGCCACGCCCCGCCGGTCGCTCTTCACCTCGAATCTGTTTCAGCAATTGGACACAAAGGGTAAGTGGCTATGCAGTCTAGTCTCGTGCATAATAGTGTACAAGAAAAAAACTAACGTGCCAAACCAGAAGTCACGACCCCATTAGCCCGATGGGAAGGCGTCACGACTCCGCCAATCCCCTCGTCCTCGCCCGGCTTCGCTCCAGACTCAATGGACATCTCGCCGCTGCCCCACAAAGCCCCCTTTAGCTTCATCAACGACCGCTGCCTGCCGCTGCCCTCTCCCTCTCCCGAGGTCACCCCCGGTAGCGACAGCGACATGCTTACGCCCTGTGACGACCTCCCCACCCCGCCTACATACCCGACACTGACGCCGCTCGAGGTCCCTCGGCCCGTGTCCGCTGCCGAGTTAGTAGTCCTGGTCAATCTGGCGGCATACAACTGCTAACATGATAAACATAGACGCCGAAAGTCCGCTCTCCTCAGGCCATCGCTTTCGCGCTCCAAGAACTACTCCACTAACTCTGTCTCTTTCAAGGATCAAGACACGGCCCCGCCTCCCGCCTTCCAGTTCGGATGTGGTGACTTCAACCAAACCCCGTCATTGGAGGAGTGCTTCGCTGCCTCGCCTCCCCAGGAACGCAGCAGGCCCACGTCGAATGGCTCATTGTTCTCGTCTAGGCCCAAGTCCTTCCGTCTCAACTCTACTGCTACCTCCAGCTCCAGCGGCTCGCCCCTCGCCTCGGTGAGGAAGCCTGCTGGCCCCTCGTCCCGTCGCCCAAGCAAATTCCGAAGATCATTAAGCATGTTCGAGCATCCCGGTGACGTGATGAATGCCAAGCAAGAGCAGGATAACCACCAGCCTAGCGGCCTCCAGTCCGTCATGGACGTCGACGATGCCAACCCGCTCAAGCTCCCCCATTTTACCACTAGCGAACCCGAGAGCCTCCCTCGCATTACTCACGAGACATTGGTGGAAGTGCTGGATGGTGCATACGATCACTTGTATGACAACAAGGTGGTCATTGACTGCCGCTTTGAGTACGAATACAATGGTGGACACATAGAAGGTGCCTTGAACTTCTGTGACAAGGAGAAGCTTGCCGAACGTCTGTTCCAAGCTCCCTCAAGTGCTAACACGCTACTTGTGCTTCACTGCGAGTACTCTGCCCACCGTGCACCTCTCATGTAAGTTGCAACACCATCTGGCATTGCCTTCCTTGGCTAACAGTACTAGGGCCAAGTTTGTTCGCTCGCAAGACCGCAAGGAGAACGCCCATCAATATCCTATTCTCTCATTCCCTGAAGTCTACATCCTTGATGGTGGCTACAGCTCCTTCTACCATGCCCATGCTACTCGTTGCTTTCCCCAGAACTACCTTCGCATGGACGCTAAAGAGCATGAACAATCGTGCGAACGCGGCCTTAACAAACTAAAGTTCAAGTCGCGTGCTAAGCTCAACCGTGCCACCACCTTCACATTTGGACAGCCTTGCCAGATGGAAGACAGCCCTACTGCCATGGGCCGCTCAAGAAGCGGAAACAACATCTTTTCCCTCGGCAATGACTCATTAGAGGTCGGCCGTGTTTCATCCCGACGCATGGCCTCCTACTAAACCTACTCACCGGCCTCTGGTCGCCTATAACGATAATAACCCAACTCACGGCGGATTGATTGACGGCGTTACTCGATGATTGCTGCATTGGCTTTGGATCTCCAAAGCATTGGCGTTTTTTTTTTGCGTGTCTCCTTCCATTACCACGGCGTTCAAGCGATTTCCTTTGTCTTGCATCAGCGGCCGGCTTTTGAACAGAAGAAACAGTCTGGTTCTGCACTTTGGGGTGGCCTGTCCCCATTTTCGTTTCTATACCCCATGTTGCGGTGCTGTGGGCCCGGACATAAGTTACTATTTCACGAGAGGGACTACTGGATACCCACCCATCTTGTTTACGGCGAGCGGTTGGCAGCACAAAGATGACTGCCTCGCTCGCTTCTTAATTTCCTTTGTCTTTACCACTACCCATCCTCCAACGGATCTTCCTATGGTCACTGCGAAGCTGGAAAATGCTCGCACACGTTCTCAGAACAACAATCTAAGAATCATCAAAGACAAATACAACCCAGGCCTACGTGCCAATACAACCTTCATTACCAACACGGCATCCTAATTTCCCTATCAAAAGTCTTTTTCCCCATTATCCTTTGTACCTGCAGCCAGATTGGACTCTTCACCACCACCTTTCGGTTTTCGCTCCTTCTGGGTCGGGTCTCTTGCCTGGCCCCTACTCGTGTTTTCCCGCGTACTTCATCACTTGTTACTTCTTGTGTTTTTTTGCTGGTCGATAGTGTGTGTTTACACAGAGACGCCACGTAAGAAAAGTGGAGGTTAATAGGCGGTGTACTCTGCCATAATACAGAGAGTGTGCGAGGCTAGGATGGCTCTGAGCAAATCTGGACTTGATTAGGCGAATAAGCAGAAAAAAGAATATCCATTCATCAAGACAGGCTGTGCGTATACGTTGTGTTGTTTGTTGTGTGTGTGTGTGTTTTTTTCGCCAGACTGTGATTGTTTACTTTGACTGTTTACTCCGACTGTTTACTCTCGTATGTTGAGCAATGCTGAGGGAAGGGGAATTGTTGCACTCATCGTGAAGGTGTTGAGACACTATGACCATGAATGTCTTGACAACACCACAGTCGCAAGGTGGCGTTGGTCGAGTAGTTTGTAACAATTGCTTCTTTCCAGCCGTCGGTACCGGTCAACACGGCACGTCGGTCGCGTCCAAGCCGAGCGACGCGTTCCCAACGCGCTAGCCGGATGCGAATGCGGGGAAAGCTGAGATGCAGCGGCAGCAGCTATCCTTGCCCCACCTAAAAACAATCTGCCATGCGCGGCGCTGCCATGCAGCCGCATGCACGACAACACACTGCACATGCACACTTGACCTTAGTGAACCGGTCAAACTGCCAAAAAAAAGGACACGCGTCGGGCCTGATTCCCATGCTTACTGATAGATAACAAACGTGTTTATCTCGAATTGGGCCTTATTGATTGTCGATTGCCGGTCTCTGTTTGTTTGGTATCCGGGGTTCTTGACGTATCGGTACGTCACGTCAATCGAGCGCTGTAAGCGTAGGGCTGGCACTGGCACTGGCACTGGCACTGGCACTGGAATCTAGATTGGGATTGTTTTGTTCGGGTCACGCACCCGATATACGGCTACGACGCACGATACACCCGCACGCATACGTCTACTATACGCTTTCCCGTCGCCTCCCCCACGCCAACCCCTACTCCGCTACTGCGTACGCCCGGTCCTCCAACAACAAATATGGACATTGACGATCTGCTGGCCGAGGTGTCGGTAGACTCTACATCCCAAGAGACACGCGATCTGCAGGAATTGACACGGTGCTGGGTCGCCGAGCGTGTGGCGCCAGAGGTGTTACCATGGCCTGCGGAGCTTATGGATCGCATATTAAGGCGGATTGCACGACAGGTTAGTCTAATAGTCCTTGGGTGGGAAGGAGGGAAAGGGTTAGTCGTTTTTTTGACTAATGACGCCAGCTTGGTAGATTGAGCTTGTGGAAGAGCAGACGGGGAATATGGACCCCAAGACAAACTTCCGCTTAATCATCATACAAACTGAGTTGGAGCGCTTCAAGTTTCTCGTTCGCAGTTTCCTGAGGGCGAGGATAAAAAAGGTAAACACTCTCATCTGCGTACTCATGTTATGCGAATCATCTCATCTTCGGTATCCTATTCAAGGGAAAGACGTTCTGGAGTAATAACATGGAATTCCCACAGATCGATACACATCCCCTCCACATCCAATCCCTGCACCATAAATCCCTCGATACTCCGGCCCCGCTCCTCTCCTCGGCAGAATACCAATACCTGCAATCACACCAGGCACTCCTCTCCGCACACTACAATGCCTCTTTCCTCAGCCAGTTCCCAGCGTCCCTCCAGCGTATCGACGACACGACGGGCGGCATCAGCATGGTCGATAAGCCAGACGAAGACAAAGCCGTGTTCGTGCGTGCACTAAGGGATGTAGGGGAGATTTTTGTAGAGGGCACGGATAAGAGATTCGAGATGAAGCGAGGGGATGTTTGGGTCGTAAGGTGGAGTGCAGTGAGGCAGTGGTGCGTGGGGTGTGGGACGGGGGATGTCGAGTTGATATGATGAGATATCTGAGTCTAAAAGAAGGGCTTCACGGGAATCGCATGTGTGCACATGTCAAAGCATAAGTGCATATCTTCTGAAAAGAAGACTGCTATGGAGCTTGACTCACACGCTCTTGACACATTCTAGTGCATTGAAAATGAGATACGATAACAGCTTAAGCCAAGCAATGGGTCGAATTCGTATACAGCAAAAGAATGCTTCTCGTCTGTATCTCTGCATCTGCTGACATGAATTTGGGTTTAGTCGGACCCTGCATGACTCGTGTCCCAATAAATTTCCTGACCCCACCTTCCACCCCTCTACGCGCTCTTCCACGATGCAAGACTCGCACCTGAAGCAATCAAGATGGACGATCCAGAATTCGACACACAGACCGACCTTTCAACTCAAAGCATCTTGCTAGCTGCCGCAAACCACGACATTGGCGCTCTCCGCAATCTTCTGCGCAACTCGTCTGCGAACGTACAGGATTCGGAAACAGGCTTCACGCCTCTACACGCTGCAATCGCTGCTTGCGAGCCCGACAAGGACGATGTCAAGCAGACCAACGGAAAAACCAACGGAGATGCGACCGATGCGACCGAGGAACAGAAGCAAGAAGTTGAGGCGGCTGTCAAGACTATAAAGTTTCTCTTTGAAAATGGTGCAATTTGGAACGACTTGGATACAAACGGGGAAACGCCAGGATGTATCGCGCGTAGATTGGGTTTGAAGGAACTATACGAGCTTTGTGTCGATGCTGGTGTGCGTGCCGAAATGTTGCTGAGTCGTATGGAGCAGTACCAACTCCTTGGAGATGATGACGAGGACGACGATGAGGAAGAGGAGGAAGAAGAAGAGAAAGAAGAGGGAGTTGGAGAGGTGACGGAAGGTGTGGAGGTGGTAGACATAAGTCAAGAAGATACACCCGGCGACGAATCAACAGAGAACCCGAACTATCTCGCATCGAAACTTACCTTCGATCGTGACCGGCTACTAGACGACTCTTCAAACGGTGTCATGATGGAGTGGGAGACAACTTTGATGCGGAGATCGGCCGAGCTGCTGGCGCCAACAGAAGGACTACGCGTACTGAATGTGGGTCACGGCATGGGAATCATTGATGGTATTCTCCAAGAAAAGAAGCCCAAGACTCATCATATCATTGAAGCACACCCAGATGTTATCAAGCGCATGAAAGAGCAGGGTTGGGACAAAAAGCCAGGAGTCGTCATACATGAGGGCCGCTGGCAAGATATTGTGCCTGGTTTGATAGAAAAGGGCGTGTTGTTCGACGGCATCTACTTCGACACATTCGCCGAAGAGTACAAGGCGTTACGCGAGTTCTTCACAGAGTACGTCATTGGACTATTAGATCCTGCTGGAGGCGCAGATGGCGAAGGAGGCAAATTTGGCTTCTTCAATGGCATGGGTGCAGATCGCCAGATTGTGTACGATGTCTACAACAAGATTGTCGAGTTTGATCTCTTTGAGGCGGGCTTTGACACGGAGTGGGAGACAATTGCTGTGCCGGATCTAGACGACAAGGGCGAGTGGGAAGGTGTGAGGAGGAAGTACTGGGTGCTTAACGAGTATAAACTCCCGACATGCAGCTTTATCGGATGATTGCTGTTGCAGATTGGCTTAAAAGGAGATAGGAAGGATGCATGGAGGTGCGGCACTCGTAAGACTGCATGATCGATCACAGCCAACGAGCCTAAGATTGAAGGTAGTGCACAATCGCACTCCACAAAGTTTAAAAGCACAGTATTGATTTATGTGTAGACGTATCTTGCCGACAAGAGGTTAGGTGGGTAAGTGTAGAAAAGTTGCGGTGTGCATACTCCATTCACAACAACAATAACAACAACATCAACTCTTCACAAAACTCACCTCATCCAGTCCTTTCCCATACAAACATCAACAACAACAACAAACAAACAAACACCGACCCCACATTCATCGTGCCCAAACAAGTAAAACTGATCGCGCCAGACTTTCCCGAAATCCACTTGGATATCTACTCGCCCCGCCATATTCCAAGCATCTCGAACATGACGTCATGCTGCATTATTGGAAAGCTCGGAGCTTTTCCTTGCCAGCAAAGTTTACACTTCCAAAACTTGGCTGCCCAGTCTGAACACGCCAGTTATAGGACCAGGATCTGCCTCAAGAGTAGTGGAGAAGGCGGGAAATAAATGCCGTTGGAACGCCCGGCTCCGTGCTGCTGCTGTTCGGATTGTTGTTTGTGGCTTGCAAGGCTACTTGCGGTCCCCCACCCTATCTAAATCCACATTGAACGTTTAAATCGACCAGCCAGCCAACGGGATATCGAACTAAGCCCCGGAGTTGAAGAGTACAGCCGTCTATTTTGGGAAAGAGCAAAACAAAAATAAAAGACATGTCAATAACGTCCTTTGACGATCGCCCGGGCCGCGGCGGCTTCCTAACTTTCAACTCTGGCCTCCCACGCATCTATCTCAGCTGCGCACTTCCCGCCCCGGAAAAAGCGCTCCTAGCCTGGCGCGAAGAAGGCTACGATACAAGGTTCCTGCCGTATGATGCGCGCACACAGCCGCAGGCAGAGTATATTGCGAGCCTAAAGTCGCTGTCTGAAACACTCAACCTAGGCGAGCACTATGCGTTGATAGCATACGGCGACGCCGCAAGCGTGGTGCTCAAGATTGCGCAGAAGCCGCTGGCCAAATGCTGTGCAATCATTGCTTTTTACCCTTCTGTGCTGCCTAGTCCAAAGACCATGTATCCAAACTCGCATCAACTGCAAGTCCACATTGCAGGCCGCAGCCAGACGAGTCCGAGACCGGACATGTGCGCGTGGAAGCTGTACCGGTACGAAAAATGCGCGACTGGGTTTGCGGATCCAGCCTCGACGGCATATGAACAAGTAGAAGCGAACCTCGCATGGACACGCACACTATCCTGTGTCCGCAAGGGCTTCGGCAAGAACCTTGATCTCGAGCCCCTAGCCCAAGCGCACTGGAACGCCAAATTCGAAGACGACGACCCCGACCGAGCGAGCATGGATATCATTAAGAATATGACGCAGGACAGCCCGCACGTGACCATGTTGCCCACACTCCAAGGCGGCGTCGTACGCCGCAAACTCGCAG
>Ga0265797_10010624_pt1 | contig 11698 bp, 13 predicted proteins | sample P2T30metagenome_FD_192433 | JGI IMG/M metagenome (GOLD analysis project Ga0265797, IMG submission 192433) | Plant litter microbial communities from East Loma Ridge, Irvine, California - P2 T30 | ecosystem: Environmental > Terrestrial > Plant litter > Unclassified | place: USA: California... | reverse complement strand
CATCGCGACCGGCGTCGGCGCCGGCGGCGGCGCGATGGCCGGCATGGCAATGGGCGCCGCGGGCGGCCCGATCGGCATGGCGGCAGGCGGCGCGATCGGCGCGCTGGCGGGCGGCATGGCCGGCAAGGGCGTCGGCGGCCTGGTCAACCCGGCGGACGAAAAAGTCTACTGGGAAAACAACTTCCGCAATGAGTCGTATTACAACCCGGCATACCAGTACGACGACTACGATCCAGCCTACTCGCTGGGTTACAACAGCCGCGCCAACTACCGTGGCAACTGGGACACCAACGAGTCGTCGCTGCGCAACGACTGGGAACGCACGAAAGGCAGCTCGCGCCTGACGTGGGAAGAAGCCAAGCACGCTTCGCGCTCGGCGTGGGACAAGGTTGAGCGCGCACTGCCGGGCGACTGGGATCGCGACGGCAAGTAATCTCCGCAGTTCCGTCTTTATCTGCCTTGAGCCCGCGTTGCGGGCTCTTTTTTTGCCGGTCCCGCTCGCTTTCGGGCAATATTGCGCGCACAGGCCGACGCGGCCTGGCCCTCATCGTTATTGACAGGAGACCGATATGGAATTCGTGAATCGATGCGCGCTCGTGACGGGCGCGGCAACAGGGATCGGCGAACAGGTCGCGCGGCGGCTGTATGCGGGTGGCGCGGCGGTGGCCCTGGTCGGGCATGACGGTCCGGCGCTGCAACGCTTGTGCCGCGAGCTCGACCCGGAAGGCCGGCGCGTGCTGGCGGTCGAGGCGGACGTGCGCGACGAAGCGGCCATGCACGCTGCCGTGCAGCGCACCGTCGAGACGTTCGGGGCACTGCACCTGGCCGTCAACAACGCCGGCCTGACGGGGCCGCACGACACGCCGCTGGAAGCGCTGTCGCTGGACGACTGGAATACCGTGATCGGCACGGACCTGACGGGCATGTTCCTCAGCCTGAAGGCGGAGCTGCCGGCAATCGTCGCGGCAGGCGGCGGGGCGATCGTCAACCTGTCGTCGGCCAATGGCATTGTTGGCGTGGCCGGCATCGCCGCGTACACGACCGCCAAGCACGGCGTGCTGGGGCTGACGCGCGCGGTGGCGCTGGAGTACGCGGACAAGCGCGTGCGCGTCAACGCCATCGGTCCCGGCTACGTCGCCACGCCGCGCATGCTGGAAACGCCGCAGGAAGCGCTCGATGCGATGGCGCAGGCGCACCCAATGAAACGGCTGGCCACGCGCGAGGAGATCGCGGAGCTGGCCGCCTTCCTGCTGTCGGAGCGGGCGTCGTTTTGCACCGGCGGCTTTTATGCGGCCGATGGCGGCTATACGGCGCAGTAGTTGCCCTCGTCGCCCGCCGCTTGTCCGCTTGTGCCCGTACTCGGCCTGTGAGCAAGCTCACCATCCTTTCCAGATACCGAAGGGCGGGAAGATCAGGCGGACGGCCGTGCAGGCAGGCTTGCCGAAGGCACGGAAAGGTCTGTTAGTGGCGGAGCAACGGCTTTCGGCGTGCGGCGCCATCCCAGTGGCAGCATCAGCAGCGCCGCACCGGTGCACAGCCAGCCGAACAGGTCACCGGTGCGCTGATATAACGTCTGCAGCGGTGCCTGAACCGGCAGATGTGCCAGCAGGACGGCGCCGGGCAGGGGCGCGGAACGGGTCTCTGCGACGATCCGGCCATAAGCATCGGTGACGGTCAGCAGCCCTTCGCGCGCCGCGCGCACCATCGCGAAGCCGCTCTCCACGCCACGCAGCGCCGACAGCCGCGCTGCGTACACGCTGTCCTCGCCAAAATCCCAGGCCGGCACGAGCATCGCCTGCGCCCGCTTCTGACCGTAGGCGCGCCCCATCGCGGCAAAATGCATGTCCTTGCAGATCGCCAGGCCGTAGCGGGTGCCGCCCACCGTGCGCAGGTCGAAGGCGACGCCGGGCGTGAAGTCGCGTTCGGGCGGCGCCATGTGGTGCTTCTGGTAGTTGGCGTCGAGGCTGCCGTCGGGGGCGAACAGCCAGGCCAGATTGCGCTTATGGCGGCCATCGTCGATGCCGATGCCAACCACCAGCCGGACTTTCGTGCGCCTGGCCAGCGCCGACATGCGCCGTTCGATGCCGGCCGCGGCGTCCGGCGCCATGACCGCGATCTTTTCGGGCAATACCACCACGCGGGCACCCTGCGCGGCCAGGGTTTCGACATGGCGTTCGTATTGCCGCCATACGTGCTCGGCCCGTGCCGCCGGCATGCGCGGGCCGATGAAGTCGTCGATGGCGGCCAGGCCCACCAGGTCGCCTTGCGCGGGCGCCGTGGACGGCACACGCAGGAAACCGAAGATGGCACTGGCCATGACCAGCGCCAGCGTGCAAAGCGCCGGGATGCGCATGGCGCGCCAGCCGCGTACGACCGCCAATGCCAGCACGGCAGGCACCAGCGACAGCAGGAACACCAGCGCAGCGGTGCCGGCGAGTGCTGTGATCTGCACCGTCGGCAGGAATCCGGCCTGGGAATACGCCAGGCTGCCCCAGTTGGTGTCCGGGTGCAGGTGCGCCAGCAGCGTATCGATCGCGCACCATACCAGCGGGTAAGCCAGCACCGCCCAGGGCGACGTATGACGCGCCACGATCCGCCGTGCAACGCCTATCGCCAGCATCCACGGCAGCGCCGACAGTACGGTGATCAGCAGCGCCAGCGGCATCGGCACCAGCAGCGAAAAATAATGCAGATTGCCACTCGATCCGATCAGGGCCGCGACCATCGTCAGCACGAACGCGGCGAACGGCGTGCTGCGCAGCGCGGTCAGCAGCACCGGCAGTGGCGCCAGCCAGGCCAGCCACCAGATCGGCTGCAGGCCGAACGCCCAGCGTAACGCCAGGCCGCCGGCCAGTGCCAGCGCGACATCGAGAATCCGCTTGTGCATGGCCAGGCCTTTCATGGGAGTGTCACCGGAATCCAGATCTCGACGCCGCCGGCGCCAGTGGTCACGTCGAAGCGTTCGTCGTAGCGTTCGAAGTCGGGGCCGCCTGTGGCGCGCCAGCCCGAAGCGGGCAGCCATTCGTCAAAGATGGTGCGATAGCTCATGCGAATCGCTGAAATATGGCCGGCATGGAAGAACACGGCATAGCGCTGCGGGGGGATCCGCAGCAGCGTCAGGCCCGCGGGTGCCGCGCCGGCGACTTCGACGCCGCAGGTGTAATCGTAAGCGCCGTTCTCTCTGTGAACGCAGACGCCATATTCATGGGGAGTGATCCGGTGAGCCGTTGCGTCACGTGCGGCGAAACGCTGCCACTGCGCAGGTATGCCAGCCGCGGTCTCGTGGGTGTAGCGTGCGCACAGGCCTGCCACCGCAAAGGCCTCGCGCTCGACGGGACGCGGCGCCACCGACAAACCCGGTGCCCGGTGATCAAGCCGGATCGGGTGCACCAGCGCCAGTGCGTCGCAGTGGCCCTGCTGGCGCACGGCCTCGGGCGTCCGTCCAAACTGGTCGCGGAAGGCGCGCGTAAAGGCCTCATGCGAGCCGTAGCCCGCGTCCAGGGCGACCGCGAGGATATCCGGCGCGCCGGCGGCAAGCGCCAATGCGGCCTCCGTCATGCGGCGCGCACGCAGGTAGCGCATCAACGACAGGCCGGTCGCCACGCCGAACGCCCGCGTCAGGTGAAAGCGCGAGACCTGACAGGCGGCCGCGACGTCGTCGAGAGACAGTCCGGGCTGGCCGTAACGGTTTTCCAGATACCACAGGGCTTTGGCGACGATGCTCATGCGGCGATCGATTCTTGAGAACGAATGGCAACTCTAGCATCGCCCGCGCGCCTGCATTTGATTGGAATTGCGGTGGCGATACGTGCGCCCGGCCGGCACGGCTGCCGATGCCGGTCGCGAAAATGCAATGCCGGCCTTCCGGGGATCGTGGGCAAAGGTCAGTCCACCGCTATCCGTGATGGACCAAAAGCCCGCCGTGCCGGCGCTCAGCCTGCCGCGATCACCGCCTTCGCGGCAGCCGTTACCCGCTCGCCATCAAGGCCCAGTGCCCGCAGCGCGCGTGCCGCCGTGCCCTGTCTCGCCCCGGCAATCACGGCCAGCACATGCGCGCCCGTGAGCGGCTCGGCGGCGCTGGCACGCGGCCACGCCGCCAGTTGCCGCATCACGCCCTGCATCGACCCTTTCGCCCGGTACGGGCCGGAAGAGGGTGGCAATGGTGCATCGTCTTCCAGCAACCCCGCATCGGCGCCGATGCTCGCCAGCGCCGCACCGTGCGACGCGCCGATCGCGGCCTGCACGCCAGCGGGATCGACGCCAAGGCGAGCGAACACCTGCCGCGCCAGCCCATCCGGCAGATCAAGCGCGGCCAGCATGAAATGCTCCGGGCCGGGCTCGCGCTCGCCGCCGGCCAGAGCGTGCCTTTCCGCCGCCTCGCACAGGGTTTTGATGGTCCGCATATCGGCCAGACGCTGTCGGATTCGTTGCAGCATTGGAGCTCCTTTAGGGTTGGATCAAGGGGGCAAGGCGTTTGTGCGCGGCCTGCTTCGAGACGCCGAGCGCTTCGGCAACCTGGGACCAGGACCAGCCTTGCGCAAGCGCTTGCGCAACGGCCTGGCGTTCGAGCTTGTCGGCGGCCAGACGCAGCGCCACCACGGCGGCCAGGGCTTCGGCAGGGTCGTTCGCGCGGGGAAGGGATTTGAGATCGAGCATGCGTCAATCTTAGTTGACGCATGCTGATGGTGTCAACAAAAGTTGACGAAGGGCTGGGGCGACGTTGACTAGCGCTTAGTTGGCAGCAGGCGTATCCGCCGCGACGGCCTCCACCTGAATCGCCAGCTTCACTTCGGGCGAAAAGTTGGGCAGGCCGAAGTTCAGGCCGAAATCGGAACGCTTGAACTCCGCGCTGGCATCCGCACCGCACACTTCGCGTTTCAGCCGCGCGTCCTGGGCGCATTTGAAACGGTTCACTTTCAGCTGCAGCGGTTTCGTCACGCCCAGCATCGTCAGTTCGCCGTCCACGGCCACCAGCTTGTCGCCTTCGAAGCGGAACGATGTGCCCTTGTAGACGGCAGTCGGGAATTTCTCGACGTTGAAGATGTCTTCGGCACGCGCGTGCGAGTTCATCTTGTCGTGGCCGAAGTCGACCGACGCCGTGTCGATGACGATCTCCATGCTGCCGGTCCTGGCGGCGCGGTCCATCGTCACGGTGCCGCTGGACTTGTTGAATTTGCCGCGCCACAGCGACATGCCTTTATGGTCGGCTTCGAAGCTGGGGTAGGTGTGGCTCGGGTCGATGTTGTACGTGGTCGCGTTGGCGACACCGGCGATGGCGAGCAGGGCGATCAGCAGCGTGGATTTCATCTTGTCTCCGGGTGGTGGTTATTGCGTGACGACGTGGAACTTGATGGTGACTTCGTCGGCGACCATGCCCGTGTCCTTCCATTCGCCTTCACCGATATTGAAGGCCAGGCGCTTGATCGGCACGGCGCCGTCGAAGACCTGCTTGCCGCCTTCCGTTTTCACGGTGACGGGGAATGCGACGTCGGTGACCTTGCCCTTGATCGTCAGCTTGCCGGCCACGGTCAGCTTGCCCGCGCCGGCGCTCTTGATCGACGACGAGACAAAGGTGGCCTTCGGATATTGCGCGGAGTTGAACCACTCCTTCTTCGCCACTTCCTTGTTGTACTCCGGGTCGCCCATGTCCAGGCTGGCCGTGTCCACCTCTACCGTTGCTTTCGAGCTGTCGATCGCGGCCGCGTTGTAGTCGATCACGACGCGGTGCTTCGTGAACTTCGATTCGACCGGTACGTTCATCTGTTTGAACACGGCCGAGACGCTGGTCTTGGCCGGGTCGGTTTTCAGCACGACGGCACTGGCGGCCAGGGACACGCCCAGCAGGGAAGCGAACAGGATGCGTTGGGTGATTTTCATGGGACTCCGTCAGGGTTAGGGAAGCATGCGTTTCAGGACATCGTCGCGGTCGACGAAGTGGTGTTTCAGTGCGGCGGCCACGTGCATCAGCACGATGGCGGCCAGCACCATGTTGAGCCAGTAGTGCACGGGCTTCAGCAGCGCCTTCAGTGCCGGGTCGGCACCGAAGGCGGCGGGGATGGGGAACAAGCCAAAATAGACGACCGGGACGCCGGCCGCCGTGGTGTATAGGTAGCCCGAAAGGGGCACGGCAAACATCAGCACGTACAGCGCGATGTGCGTGACGTCGGCGGCGCGGATCTGCCACGCGGGCATGCCGGCGGGATGCGCGGGCGGGCGGTTGGCGCGGCGCCACAGCAGGCGCAGCGCGGCCAGCGCCAGCACGGTCACGCCGGCCCATTTATGCCACGAGTAGTATCTGAGTTTGGTGGGCGTGAAGCCGGGGATGTCCGTCATCACGAGCCCCATCGTGAAGGCGCCGACGATCAGGATCGCGATCAGCCAGTGCAGCAGCATGGCTGTCTTCGTGTAACGGGTAATGGGCGTGGCGAGCGGCATCCTGGTCTTTCCTCGGTTCGTTTCGACCGATCAATATAGCAAAGAACCGTACTGGACGCCGGCAGGGGGCCGGAATGCATTACGGCAGCCCATACCTTAACGGATATGGCGCTGCCGTAACAGTGGACCGAAGTTAGAGCGGGCTTAAAAGGGCCGATCAGATGGCCTTGGCCAGCTGTGCCGCGATGCCGATGTAGTTCGCCGGCGTCATCGCCAGCAGCAGGTCTTTCGCTTCCTGCGGGATGGCCAGCTTGCCGATGAATTCCTGCAGCGCTTCCTTCGTGATGCCCTTACCGCGCGTCAGTTCCTTCAGTTGCTCGTACGGATTGGCGATGCCGTAGCGGCGCATGACGGTCTGCACCGGCTCGGCCAGCACTTCCCAGCTGGCGTCCAGGTCGGCGGCCAGGCGGGCGGGATTCACTTCCAGCTTGTTCAGGCCGCGCAGGCAGCTGTCGTAGGCCAGCAGCGTGTAGCCGAAGCCGACGCCGATATTGCGCAGAACGGTCGAGTCGGTCAGGTCGCGCTGCATGCGCGAGACGGGCAGCTTTTCCGACAGGTGCTTCAGCACGGCGTTCGCCAGCCCCAGATTGCCTTCCGAGTTCTCGAAGTCGATCGGGTTGACCTTGTGCGGCATCGTCGAGGAACCGATTTCGCCGGCTTTCAGCTTCTGCTTGAAGTAGCCCAGCGAGACGTAGGTCCAGATGTCGCGGTTCAGGTCCAGCAGGATCGTGTTGGCACGGGCAAACGCGTCGAACAGTTCGGCCATGTAGTCATGCGGTTCGATCTGGATCGTGTACGGGTTGAACACCAGCCCCAGGCGCTGTTCGATAACGTTTTTCGAGAAGGTTGGCCAGTCGAACGACGGGTAAGCGGACAGGTGCGCGTTGTAGTTGCCCACCGCGCCATTCATCTTGCCCAGGATTTCCACTTTGGCGATGCGCTCGACGGCGCGTTGCAGGCGCGCGACGACGTTGGCCATTTCCTTGCCCAGCGTGGTCGGGCTGGCCGTCTGGCCGTGCGTGCGCGACAGCATCGGCAGGTCCGCATTGGCGTGCGCGATCTCCGTCAGCTTCGCGATCAGGCCCTGCAGCGCCGGCACCATGACGCCGTCGCGCGCGGCTTTGAGCATCATGCCGTGCGACGTATTGTTGATGTCCTCGGAGGTGCAGGCAAAGTGGATGAATTCGGACGCCGCGACAAGTTCCGGCACGCCCTGCACTTTTTCCTTCAGCCAGTATTCGACCGCCTTGACGTCATGGTTCGTGACCGCTTCGATTTCCTTGATGCGGGCCGCGTCGGCTTCCGTAAAATCCGACGCCAGCTTGTCGAGCAGGGCGCTCGCTTCGGCCGGGAACGGCTTGATCTCGGCAAAGCCCGCCTGCGACAGCGCCTGCAGCCAGGCGATCTCGACCTTTACACGGTGGTGCATGAAGCCGGCTTCGGACAGGATCGGGCGCAGCTTGTCGGTCTTGGCGGCGTAACGGCCGTCCAGCGGGGACAGGGCGGACAACGTGGAGTAGGGAGTCGTCATAATGGAGAAGGAAGGCAGGAAAAAGACAGATTTTACCATCGCGCGCAAGCGTCAAACGTAGCAGGATGCAGGGCGTCGCCAAGCCTGCCACAACCCGCTCTGAGCGCCCACGGCCGGTGCTATACTGGATTCCAACCCCTCACTCCGGCTTTATATGAAACTTATCGGTTCGCTTGCCAGCCCCTATGTGCGCAAGGTACGTGTCGTGCTGGCGGAAAAGAAGCTTGATTACCAGATCGAGCTGGAGAACGTGTGGGTGCCGGAAACCACCATCCATCAACTCAATCCGCTCGGCAAGGTCCCATGCCTGGTGATGGAGGATGGCTACGTCATGTACGACTCGCGCGTGATCGTCGAATATCTCGATACGCTGACACCCGTCTGCAAGCTGTTGCCGCCGAACGGGCGCGAGCGGGCGGACATCAAGAACTGGGAAGCGCTGGCGGACGGCGTCATCGACGCTGCGGTCGTCGTGCGCATGGAGCGCACCCAGCGGCCGCCGGAATTGCAGAGCGATGCCGTCTGCGAACGCCAGCTGATGAAAGTGGCGCGCGGGTTGGAGACGATGTCGGCGCGGCTGGGCGATTCATCCTGGTGCGCGGGCAATCATTATTCGCTGGCGGACGTGGCCGTGGGCTGCGCGCTGGGCTGGCTGACGTTCCGCTTCCCCGAAATCAACTGGCGTGGCGATCACGCCAACCTGGGCCGCCTGCTGGACAAGCTGATGGAGCGGCCGTCGTTCCGGGATTCGATCCCGCAAGCATAAAAACGGTGACAGACACCATTTTCTGAAAACCGGTGACAGACACCATTTCTGTCACCGGCGCTGGCTACCGTACCAAAGGCATCAAGCGGTTCGGGTACACTGTTTCGGACAAACCATCGAACGGGGCGGCCATGGAGCAAGCGGTAACGGTATTCGGCGAAGCATTGGTGGACGACTTCAGCACGCGCAAGGTCGTCGGCGGGGCGCCGTTCAACCTTGCCCGCCACCTGGCCGGGTTCGGCCTGCCGGTCACGATGATTACCCGCATCGGCGACGATTCCAATGGCCAGCTGATCCGCGATGAATTCACCCGTTTCGGCGTGCGCGAGTCGGGCCTGCAAACGGGGCCGGGCGAGGCGACGGGCAGCGTCCACGTGGAGGTGGGCGCGGACGGCAGCCACCAGTTCACCATCGTGCCCGATCAAGCGTACGACCATATCGACAGCGCCGCCGCATTGGCAGCCAGCCAGGCTACCCAGCCTTCCATATTCTGTTTCGGCACGCTGGCCCAGCGCGATCCGCAATCGCGCGCGGCGCTGCACGCCCTGCTGGAGCAGACGCAGGCGGTTCGCTTTCTCGACCTGAACCTGCGCGCCGGCTTTGTCGACGAGACCATCGTGTTCGATTCGCTGCAGCAGGCCGACATCGTCAAGGTCAATGAAGAGGAATTGCAGCAGCTGTTCAAGTGGTACTGCCACACGTGTCCGGATACGGTGAACATGGAATGCATCTCCGTCGACACGGAATGCCGCGCGATGATGCATAACTTCTCGCTGTCGGCGCTGGTCGTGACGATGGGCGCACGCGGCGCGCTGTACCTGTCGTCCGATGGTGCCCATGTGGCCGGTCACGGCGCAACGGTAGATGGCGCGTTTGTCGATGCGGTGGGCGCGGGGGATGCGTTTAACGCCGTCTTCCTGTTGGGACGGCTGCGAGGCTGGACGATGGAGCAGACGCTGGCACGCGCCAATGCGTTTGCGGCGTCGTCATGCGTGCATGCGGGTGCGGTGCCGCAGGATCTGTCCTGCTACGAACGGTGGATGACGGAGTGGATGCGGTCGGGGACGACCGATGAATTGTTCAGCGCGCCCAAGGTCACGGGGTGACTGCGGCGGGCTGACTGCGCGGGCTGAACGTATCGGGTCCACCGCGGCGGACCCGATACAGACTTTATTCGCTGGCCGGTGCCATCTGGGATTGCAGATAGTTCTGGATGCCGACCTTGCCGATCAGGTCGATCTGCGTTTCCAGGAAGTCGATGTGTTCCTCGGTGTCTTCCAGGATTTCCAGCAGCAGGTCGCGCGACACGTAGTCACCCACTTTCTCGGACTGGGCGATGCCTTCCTTGACGGTCACGTGTGCGCCGCGCTCCAGTTTCAGGTCCGCTTCCAGCATCTCCTGGGTGTTCTCGCCGATCAGCAGCTTGTGCAGCGCCTGCAGGTTCGGCAGGCCGTCCAGCATCAGGATGCGGTCGATCAGCTTGTCTGCGTGCTTCATCTCGCCGATCGATTCCTCGTATTCCTTCTTCGCCAGCTTCTCGAAGCCCCAGTGGCGGTACATGCGCGCGTGCAGGAAGTACTGGTTGATCGCGGTCAGTTCGTTCGTCAGCTGTGCATTCAGCAGACGGATGACGTCATTGTCGCCCTTCATGGGTGTGCCTTTGTTCGTTGTGGTGGTCAATCCCGCCATTCTGCCACGTCATCCCCGCGAACAGAAGGGAGGCACTGTCGATTGATACTACGAATGAATACCATTATCATTTGTGTCCTTCTTCAAGCAGGTTAGCCACATGATGCTGCATATTCCCGGCGTGTTGACGCCAGACCAGGTTCGCCACATGCGCGCGCGGATGACGTCCGACGGCTGGGTCGACGGCCGCGCCAGCGTCGGCTCGCAAGGCGCGCAGGTCAAGCGCAACCGCCAGCTGGCCGAGGGCTCGCCACTGGCCCAGGAACTGGGCAGCATCGTGGTGCGGGCACTCACCGCCAACCCGCTGTTCTTTGCCGCGGCACTGCCGCTGCGCATCCTGCCGCCGTACTTCAACAGCTACGCGGGCGGCGAACATTACGGCCTGCACATCGACGGCGCCATCCGCACGCCTGCCAACGGCGGCCAGACGTTGCGCGCGGATGTGTCGACCACGGTGTTCCTCAGCGAGCCGGACGAATACGAAGGGGGAGAGCTGGTCGTCATGGACGCGTACGGCGCGCACGAAGTCAAACTGCCCGCGGGAGATGCGATCGTCTACCCGTCGTCCAGCGTGCACCGCGTCAATCCCGTCACGGACGGCGAGCGCGTCGCGTCGTTCCTGTGGACGCAAAGCATGGTGCGCGACGACTGGCAGCGCACGATGCTGTTCGAGCTGGACCAGAACATCCAGAAACTGCGCGGAGAATTCGGCGACAACGAAGCGACCGTCGGCCTGACGGGGCACTATCACAACCTGCTGCGGATGTGGGCGGAGACGTAAAAAACGGTGACAGGCTCCGGTTTTTTTCAGTGGGGTCAGGTCCGACATTCAGACACGGGCTGGGCTGTGCCATCGCATCCCTCCGACTTCAGGGCATATGCTCGGCGGTAGTGCTGAGCTGGTGTCCGAATGTCGGACCTGACCCCAACGCACCGACCCCAACGCACCCTGCTGCGGATGTGGGCCGACACATATAAAACCGGTGCCAGGCTCCGGTTTTTTTCAGTGGGGTCAGGTCCGACATTCAGACACGGGCTGTGCTGTACCATCGCGTCCCTCCGACTTCAGGGCATATGCTCGGCGGTAGTGCTGAGCTGGTGTCCGAATGTCGGACCTGCCCCCGACGGTCGGAATGTCGGACCTGACCCCGACGGTCGAATGTCGGACCTGACCCCGACGGTCGACCCCGACGGTCAGGGCCGCCTGAATAGCAAAACCCGGGACAGACCCCTGTTTTGAGGAAGTTTCCTTAAAACAGGGGTCTGTCCCGGGTTTT
>Ga0265797_10010623_pt1 | contig 11699 bp, 11 predicted proteins | sample P2T30metagenome_FD_192433 | JGI IMG/M metagenome (GOLD analysis project Ga0265797, IMG submission 192433) | Plant litter microbial communities from East Loma Ridge, Irvine, California - P2 T30 | ecosystem: Environmental > Terrestrial > Plant litter > Unclassified | place: USA: California... | reverse complement strand
AGAAAAAAGAGGATCAGCTGAAAAAAAGGGGGGGTTGGGTTGGGTTAATCAGCGGGTGGTTATCGTCACACCACATCCGTTTCGGCTGTTGGCAGTTTCGTGTTTTTTTTGCTTTTCTCTCTCTCTTTCATTCACAACAAATCCTTGGGAAAATTGGGCGTGGCTTTGCTTTGCTTTTCGCGCGCTCCCCCTCTTTTATGAGCAAGCATGTGGTGATATTATTGTATTATATACGTTACAGGTATAATTGTTCTCTGATGCGTACAAAGATAGTAACGATGCGACATGCTTAATAGATGTGATATTGTTCATCGCCGATCTTAACCCCAACATTCTTGCGAACCCATGTTTTCCCTGGTTGGGCATGAACAAAAGTATATCGAGACTGTGTTGCCATAAACCCCATGCGATATAATATGAAAGATTCTGTGCACCCCATCCCCAGATTATGATGATAATGAGAGCCAGATGATGCAATGCGACGTACAAGGTATGATAAAACAGCAAAGAGACTCGTAGGACAAATCGCAACCCGGTGTTTACAAGTTACATGTGCAGGCCTAGTGGCGGCGGGAAAATAGCGGTTGTGGGTATCAAACCGCCCGTAATAAGAAAAAAAAATGGTGGGCGCGTAATGCTGGAAAGAATGTTCGTAATGCAGTGTGATGCAAGGAAATATAATGGCAAATGTGAAAGCATAAACAAAGGAGATGCATGATTAATACGTTCCTCCCAGGCTGTTCCATGCAGCCAGAACGTCATCACTGACGCTATCTCTGTCTTCACTCGTCGTCCTGGGGTGGCTCGTAAAGCTGGCATCCGGGCTCAAATGCAGTGATCTCCTCTTGCCAGCGCTTGGCTGGTAGCTCGATGCTTGTGAGTAGACTGATGAACGTGAAGTCGAACGGATGCTACTCTGCCGACTTCGCGTTTCAATGCTTGCAATTGCTAGCTCACTGATGTGTCTCGGAGCCTTCTTCTTTGGGAGTTTCTGTACTGGCGGCTCGACGATGCTGGGTGCACGGGACGAAGCCGCGGATATAACACTCAGATCCCTGAAACCAATTGACGTAGGTGGTGTCGGGAAGTTGATTTCCGCATCGCTGGATGCTGTTCGACGGCGTCTGTGCGAGCTGAATTCGCGAGACGAATCGGATTTGGTGCTGTCAGACGGTGCACCCACAACACCGCTTTCCGTCATAGTCACGTCGTAAAGCTCATTGCTAGTCTCGCTGTTTGCCACTTGGACTGCAACATCTGGTTCGCCAGTGCGAGGGCCAGGCGTAATCGGTGATGGCAAAGGAGATGGGTTATCTTCGCTATTCGGTGACGTCACGCTGGTAGCAAACGTAGGTGACGATTGGGGGAAGGGGTCCAGTGGTGCAAATTCTGTGGGAGGCGGAAGGTAGTGAGGAAGTCGATCTCGACCGACTGGAGAGTAATGGCGGTCCGACCAAGTGTCACTAGCAGAGCTATCTCGGAGCTGGCTCATGGCCACGCTAATCTTCGCAGACCTGCCACGTGAATGCGATTGGGGTGGTGTCGCAATGCCCGTTGCTGCACGCTGCCTGGACTTGGCATCCACAACTCGCACGGGACTTGACTCCACTGATTCCATAGACAAGAACGCAGACGTGCGAAGTGGCTGTCCAGATCCTTCTGGTCGATTTGTTGGTCGATCATCATGTTCTTGTACAGATGCAGGAGGCGAACAGTACTTGTTCATTGCCGCACGCTTCTTCCTCATGAGCTCTAGGAGGGCCTCCTCTTCGGCTGTGACTTGCATAAGCTTGTGCGACCTATCCACATAGGACTGTGGCGCACTGGTCGATGTGTGCGCACTGGTGACACTTTGTAGCGATGGTGATAGAGGTGTCTCGAAAGCAGTCTGCGGGCGAGCATCGTCGTCTTCATGGATGACTGAAGGTTGCCTCATGTGGCTTGAACGCTTATTACTACTACCACCATATGTGCTGCTCCGCGAATAATGATGCGGAGAAAATCGCGGCTCCGGTGTGTACATGACTTCGATCGTCGCAGCATTTGTGGATGTCGAGAATGTGCTAACTCCGCCTGCAGATGGTCTACGGCGATGCGGACGGACTTCGTACGCTTGCGCCTGTCCGATGACAATATCCCCAATATAATCCGCCATGTCCAAGCTCTGGCGGGTGGCTCCGGCCTGAACTTTTGACCGACTCTCTTCACCTTCATCTTCGGATGATGAGAAAGACAACACACTGGAATCCTGAAGGTTTATTTTTGAAAGTACTGACTCTTTAGTCTTTGATGATGTCTGTGAGTGAAATGTGCCCAAGGAATGTTGGCTAGGTGAAGTCAAATGAGTCATATCGACAATGTCTTCCAAGGCGAAACTATCCCTTTTGTATGCTGATAGATCCTGCGACCGAGAAACATAGAGTGTGGTCTCTCTTGTTTGTGGCATCTGGCCAGCCGAGGATCCGTGGTATGACGCGTAGGGTCCAGAGGCCTTTGGTGTAGGTGCATGTTGCGTATTCTCTGGACTTTCGTCGCTATCCTCGTCAAGAGCATCGAACCAATGTTGAACACCCCTTGGGGGCCGACGTACATTCACCTTTGCACTGTCGTGCTCATCTTGTCTGAAACTTGGGACTGGACTTGGCTGAGGCCGTATTGAACCATCACGGTACCTTGTGTTAACCTTCTGTAATTTGGTAGGTCCTGCTGGTGAAGGTGATCCTCTCGACATCATGCGAGGGAAGTATCCAGAGTTCACTGACATGGCGGCAGGCGAGTTGACCATTTTGGTGGGTGAGAGCAGTGGGCCGCCAAAATTGTGACTGTTACTGTCTCTTGGCCTGGGAAATAACTTGGACAGATCTAAGCGCACCGGTTTGCTTTTGCGAGCATCCTTCTTCCTCTTTTCATCCAGTATCATAGGCGACACAGGGCTCGGCTCATAGATCTCATAACCGTGGTCCGTCAATACTGGAGGCTGCCCTCTGCGCAACGCCCTATCCCGAATCGCCGAGTCGGAAGTTTGCTGAGAGATGGCCAATGGTGAGTTCTTCGCATCGTAGTGCGATCGAAGGGTCCCATTTGACGAGGGTGTATATAGTCGGGGACTGAGCGAACTGTAGTCGGAGCCCCGTCTGCCATCTCCCGAGTACAAACGTCCCAGGACATTCGACGATGGCTTCTTGGACATGTCTGGCCGTCTCAAGTACCCGTTGTTCTCCGTTGTTGTTGTCGTCGTCGTTAACGAATTCCTGTCGTCGAGTGGGGATGCCAGACTCGCATCCGAGACAGTGATGGATATGTATCCAGGGCTTGCTGGTACCGACGTTTGTCCCGTTGTCGAGCGATATAGGCCGTCGGACGTGCCCAGTATGCGGTGCGCTTTACTCGATGATTCGTCGTGACGTGAAGGCCGTTCGGGGCCAGAGGCAATGGATGGTATCGAGCGGGCGTCGGCGTTGGCGTTGGCGTCTTCGGGTTTGTCTCGCAACCGGCGAGGAAGAGGAAAGGAGAATTTCTTGGATGCGCGATTACCGGGAGCCATTTTGGCTGAAGCAGCCCGGAATCAGTAGATAGATTGGTGGCGGTGATCCTGGCTGGGTCGCGACTCAGTAAAGTTAGAGAGGCAATGGTGGGAACTGAATCGCGGTACCAGTTGGCGCTATTATTCAAATTCCCACATGGGCTCTAGAATTGGCCGAATCGCACGTCTTGTGCTGCCACGGGCAAGGGCGGACGGGGGCATGCGACCAAGAATTGCTTCTTCGTGGGCGGTGACGATCCGATATGCAGTGGAGGGCTTCCGACCACCTTGATGACGGGATCCAAGGGTTCAACAGCGGGCCCCTACTGCAGCAGATGGTCTCATGCGCTAATCCGCCGCGGTCTTGGGTGCTATCTGCAGGAACGGAAGTCTGGCGCGAATAGTGGGATTCCATGCAGCCTCGGTTGGCCACAAGGAAGATTGCGGAGGAGGATTTCAGGGTGTTGTTTGAAGAGAGAGAGAGAGGGCGAGCGAGAGCGAAGAATGGCAACTCTACACGTTTTCCACACGAGGTGGAAGAGCGCGGGTATAGCCCGTCAGTGTTTAAACACCAAGGATCCATTGAATTATCCCGCTTGTTAGGTGACTATCGTACTGGTAGGATCCGCGTCGTAGTCGGCCCCAGGGGCCCGTCATGTCAGCCGGCAGACGTGCGGATCGCAGCCTGCACAGGCGCCAGAATCTGCACGGCCCTTGCAAAAGCCACTGCTTCATTACAGACATGCATCCCCCCGAGTATATGGCAGTCCGTATCAGCTGCCTGTTCTACTGTGTATCCAGACCATGCCGGCGCAACGACACCAACGCGGCAGTGCACGGCGACGAGCATGAATCCTTCTCTTCGCGACACGATCAAGGCGACTAGATGCCCCTCCAAGCTGAGCGTACATGTAGTTGAGGAGGGCTAGAGGAAGGCGTACCGAAGTTTGTAGGAATCGTCCATGCATGCCTGGCGCAGCGCTAGCCTATGCCCAGCCGCCAGCCTACCAGGGTGTAGCCTTCACACCACACTAACCACCAGGGCCGCCCTGGAGCTGCATCTGGCCAGTTTGCGAGCAACGGCGAATCGACGGCCATGCAGGCTGGGGACACGTCCTGTCGTCGAACGCTCGCCGAGCATCTGACATGTCAGTTTCAATTTCCACAAACTGTACCTGCATCATGTCGTGCGCTGTCTCTCCGCGCTCCACTCAATCCGCCTCCGATTCACTACTACCACCACTACCACTGCAACCACCTCACGCGACGTTGCACAGTCGGGGGGGTCGCACCGTGCTCCTCAACATAGCAACGACATACCGCCAGCCACACGGATACGAACAGCTTCGGAACCGTCGCATGATGACAATGGCCATGGGACTCAGGGGATGTGAGATGAGCAGATCAGCGTTCCTCTTGCCCTTCCGGCACCTGCCATGGTGATCTTTTTGGGCGGCTCCTCGATTACCATTGTAGTAAATGCTCAGCCTCGCTCAGGCTGATGAGCACACCCGAGACGGGCGGACGTCGCTCTCTGATCGTCCTGACGAAGCAGCTGGGTTACTTTTGAGGCATCGGCACCTGAGGACCCACAGCGATAGCGCCATCCCGCGATGAGCAAGCCCCTCGGGAGTGGCTCCTCCGTGCTTTTTTTTTGCGTTGATCAGCTTCCTTTCTGTGCCAATGCCTTTTATCCGACTCTTCCCTTTGTTGGCGGTAGATTCTCATGCTCTGTGATTTTGGGAAGAGCTTGGACATTGGGAAGCACGTTTATGTTTTAGTGTACAAGACTTGCTGGACAATACACCTCCCCCCTGCACCTGGAAGACAGCTAAGCGCCCATGGCTAGCTCCTCCCTGTATTGACTGCAACGGGCAGTTCCAGCTGACGAGAGTGACGGTTCATTTGCAGCGTTGACGCTATCGTAGCTCCTTCACCTAGGTTGCCAAGCTATCCAGATGATGCAAACCCGGAACTGAAGCCGGTGCCACACTCGGGCTGTGTTGTTAGAGTAAGTTGCACTGGAGACAGATAGACTTCTGTCTCTCACCCCAAATGGCACTTTGCAGAGTGAACGTGCACCAATCCAAGAGTACCCAAGAGTACCTCCGCCGGAGCTTTGACTGCAAATCTGCTTAAATATCGTAGACCCTGTCTCTGTCGAAACCGACATAAAACATGTGCACATGAACTTCCACATCGGCTCTCTCAATCACCGCATCCCAATCCGACAAGGCGACACTAGCCGGTCATCCGTTCACGATGCTCATGCTGGACCTGTAGTGTGTCGGATTCTTGGCATTGGGCCGCCTGTCACGGTTCCCGCTTCGTTCTCGCCGGGATATTTGAGTGGCGGTATGCTGCCTTTTGTTTCGAAGCCACAGCCTGTGTCGTCTAGAACTTTTTTTTGGGTAGCATCTGAGTGGCTGCATCAAAGCGACACACGACATGGTCAGCTTTTTGGTTGTTATCAGGAGATGATTGAGCATGTCGTATCAAGGAGGCTGCTGTTGTTGGACGTTTTCTCCCATGTGAAGGTTCCGCTGCTACCTCAACTTGCAGGCATACGCTAAAGCACAAGCGACCCGCCACTGTAAAAGAGCTAGCCAAGTCCGCCTGTTGTTGTGAGACATCCGCCAGAGTCTTTTTGAGTCAAGACGGGATCCCGCAGCCCACGTACTCGCCTCCATTCGGTCGGAAGAAGGCACGGATGGAATATCGGTATGTTCACAGTCTTCATATCAAGCCTAGTGTGTCTGTAGCAATGGTAGGCCGATGGTGATGCCCGATTTTCACTGGTTGAGGATGTGGTTATGTTTTGGACGTGGTGCGAGATTGTACAATGGAAAAACTTCATGTAGGTGCGAAGTGCATGTAGTGGAAGAACATGTGACGAGGCCATGTTGTGCAAGAGCCAAGTTTGGAAGTTTGCTCATGGTCACTTCCCTGCGGATGTCGCCGTCTGTAACACTGCCCAGAAGGCGCAACGGGAGAGCAATTAGAGCGGACGGCTGGGTGAGCAAACGAGGCAATAGTCGATATAGATGGTGGAAGCGGACAAAAGTTTATTCTCTGCAAAGTTATTGCTCGGGTTTGTGGTGGTGGTGTTGGACACATAACGCGTGTGTGCCAAGGGAGGAGGTCAGCTGAATGAGGAGGGCGCGGACATTGCAGAGATGGTTTCTGCGCGGCATGGCAGATGTCGTAATCAGAACGGCCTAGTGACGGGACAAGTCGAACAGCATGAAGCTATCATGAAGCTGTTATGACCACCTCTGCATTGCATGCATTGCATTGCAGGGACGTGGGTGAAGATGTAAGTAAAAGTGCTTTGACGGACGTGATTACAAGTGCAGGATTCGAGGGTTTGCGTGTGTCGACATCTGTCATCCAACGCCCAAGCCGCGTTCGTTGCTTAACCTGCGACGCCGTTGAGGATAGCACAAGGGCGGCGCTTGCTGTTGTATTTTTTTTCCCGCCACAGCAGAGAAAAGTTGACCAACGTGCGAATCAAAGCGACGAGGCTACAGCCGAATGACGCCGTGCCAACGTACCGCCCGCAGCGCCCGCAGCGCGCCCGCAAAACTGCAGATGTAGCACGTGCAGCTGGGACGCGAGACGATCACTGCTGCTGCTGCTGCCGCTGCCGCTGCCTTCTCCAAGTATGCAAACTAGCATTGAAACAAGCTTGGGCGGGATTAGGAGGGCATCAGCATGCGAGTTGAAAAGTCGTTCGCAACGGCATTTTAGGTGAATGTTTGGTGAACTGGTGCGGCACGAAATTGACATGGCGGGTAGTAGGGATTGGAGCCAAGCTCGGCGGCCCACCTGCAGCTGTGCTCAGTGCCTTCGTTCGTCTACCACTCTCCGTAAACCCCACTACTGCTCATCCACCACACCCAACACTTCACCATATACGCCGTCGTCCCCTCGCTTCGCCCCTCTCGCCCGCTTCACGGCTCGACACGTGCTGCCTCTTTGCCGACATACCGGAACGACGTCGTGTTTCGACACCCGTCCCGAACTTCCTCCTCTTGCCTCTCCGTCAGCGGCGACACGTCGGAGAACAAGCGCCCAGGCTCCGCTACCGCCCACCTTGAGCTGCTTCAAGCCCTGGTCACGTTCTGGCGACATGCACCACTGCTAGAACTCGAACGTGTTTTCCTGCCTGTTCCCGCTGCTGCTCTGCCAAGCTCGCGCCTTGGTTCCGAGGCCCCAGGCTCCCATCGTTGCCACGGAGGCCACGACGAGCCACTCTGCCCGCCAGCCGCACCGCACACACGTGTCTATACCCATATCTTTACGGACATCAACCTCTCACACGGGCCCGCGCCCCCGCCCTACCGGCTCTCCGTCACGCTTGTGCAACATGGCCTCCAACGCCTCCGGCCCTGGCGCTGACCGCGTGTCCAAGACGGTACATGGCGAAGCCACGGATCCATATGCCACCATGGGACAGTTCTCCTTCGCGCCAGCAACCAAAACAACCGTAGTAACGACAACGTACACGACCACAACCACTTTCCCGCCACTGTGTGTAAACGCCCCCGGGAGCCTTAGCGAACGCGACCCCAAGGACTACCCGCTGGCCCATGTAAAGGCCCCAGAATCAATACGCAAATTCTACTTTGAATCTGGAGGCGAACTGGCTTGCTTCGAAGAGGCGAACACGGCATCAGAAAAGGTGCGAGAGGTATGAGTCCTGTCACATTAGGCACATGTCTGCAGCCGGGGCCCTTGACGTTCCAGCTGCCTATTTGTCATGCACTCAACTGACTCTTTCCCCACAGCAGAGATCACTTCATCAGAATCTACGGTCGGCCAACGGCACACTCAAGAAGGTCGAGTCCTTTGACGGTCCTCCGGTCTTCGCATCACCCAGCCGTACGACGCGTCCCAAGATACACCCACACCACCAGGCGCTCCGCTCCGTCTCCGGTCGCCGAAAACGAGACAATGCAGACGAATCGCCGCCGCCTCCATCTATAAAAAAGGCTGCCGAGTTGGCAGGCATTCACCGTCATACCAAGAAGCCGAGACTAGATCACAACATGGGTGAAGACGCTACACACCAGGGCTCCCACTCTACACCAGACGACACGGAAGACCTGCCTCTAGCCACCCCGGACACAGAAATGGGGGGATTGGGCTCGTCCAAGATGCCGAAGCCGAGGATACCCCACCTACATGACACCAAGCTCAGAGCTACATCGCAACAGATTGGTCCGGGCTACGCGCCGCCTCGGTGGCAGCTTCAGGAATCCTTTGCCGGCCCAGCCCATTCTGGACCTAGCAATTCCAACCACCGAGAGGCATCTCCCGACCCATCCTTCCCAACAAGCGTTCTCGACGGCCCGGGCGTAGCTGCCACTCCTCCGATTGCCGAGTCTGACCTGGAGCCAGTCGGCCCTTTCGCCGATGACAGCTCCTTCTCTTCTTCACGACTGACACCTCTTGATACGACTTCAGTACAAGATGCCAGCTTACCAAGCCCCAGTCTGTCACCCATCACCGCCGCCGCCAATCTTGCCCAGCAAACCACCAGCGGAGCATCCTTCACCGGTACAGAACTGGATTACGATGCAAATGACGTTTCGGGCCTTGACCTTTCGCAAAGCAACTCGGGCAGCTCGCGTATGGGAGACTTTGCCCTGTTTGGCGAAAACTCAGGCAGCTCTAACCCACAACTGCCTACCCCTTCCGTCATGGACATACCGAATATGTTGAACTCATTCGATGCCTTGCCTGAACAGATGAAGTCGTATGTTCTCTACCAGATGCTCCGGAGATGCAAGAAACCCACTCTACACTTCGTTGCAGATGTGGTAAATCCCGCCCTCAAGCGCGACTTTATCGCGTCTCTACCTACCGAGTTGAGCCTAGAGATTATCGGCTACCTGGATGTCAAGAGCATGTGCAGCGCCGCTCAAGTGTCCAAGTATTGGAGGAAGCTCACCGATACCCACGAGTCTGCCTGGAAGGATCTGCTTGACAAAGACGGGTACAAATTGCCGCATGGTGAGTTAGAGCGCGCTGTACAAGAGGGCTGGGGATGGCAATACCCTCATTCTGCCGACAGCTACGAGCGGGACCTGCGAGACCAATCCGTCACTTCAAGATCCGACAACGAATCATTGCCAGGCTTTGCCAGCTCTAGCTTGTCCAACAGCCTACACGACCAGGAGGGCGCGGTGACCCGGTCTTCTTCTACGCGTCTCAAGCGGAAAGCTACGAACAAACACAGCAGTAGCAGCGGCGGTGGTAAGAAGCAGCGCAAGAGTCGCGCTTCTACAAAGGCGTTGCTTGCAATCCACTCACGGCCCGGCGAACTCCAGGAGGGACCCCATGCCTTTGCCAGGCGTGCAGAAGCTGCCATTTCCGATCCCAATGTGGGCTTACCTGGCTTACGCGCCATGCATCTCTTCAAATCACTATATCAGAGACATCATCTCATTCGTAAAAGCTGGATGGCAGGAGACACAAAGCCAAAGCACATCGCTTTCCGCGCACACCAGCGCCATGTCGTGACCTGTCTTCAGTTCGACACAGACAAGATATTAACTGGCAGTGATGATACTAACATCAATGTCTACGACACCAAGACCGGAGCACTACGTAACCGCCTTGAAGGTCACGAGGGTGGTGTTTGGGCTCTCCAATATGAAGGAAATACACTGGTATCTGGCTCCACCGATCGCTCGGTAAGAGTATGGGATATTGAAAAGGGAAGATGCACACAAGTCTTCCAGGGGCATACCTCCACCGTTCGATGCCTAGTGATCCTTAAGCCGACGCAAATTGGTGAGACTCTAGACGGTCAACCAATCATGATGCCAAAGGAGGAGCTCATCATTACTGGCTCACGGGACTCTACACTTCGTGTATGGAAGCTTCCCAAGCCAGGCGACCGGAGTGTCATGCAGACCGGGGCGTCATCCAATGATCACGACAATCCATACTTTATACGCGCTCTAACCGGCCATCATCATTCGGTACGTGCCATCGCTGCGCATGGCGATACTCTTGTCAGCGGCAGCTACGACTGCACGGTTCGCGTGTGGAAAATTTCGACTGGTGAGGTTCTGCAGCGGCTTCAGGGCCACACACAGAAGGTCTACAGCGTTGTTCTCGATCATGGCCGCAACCGTTGCATTAGTGGTTCCATGGACAACATGGTCAAGGTTTGGTCTCTGGAGACTGGTGCTTGCCTGTTCACACTCGAGGGCCATACTTCGCTTGTTGGCCTCCTTGATTTGAGCCATGGACGCCTCGTGTCGGCGGCGGCTGATTCAACGCTACGCATCTGGGATCCTGAGAATGGGCAATGCAAGAGCCGACTATGTGCTCATACAGGGGCCATTACCTGTTTTCAGCATGACGGACAGAAGGTGATATCTGGCTCGGACCGCACGCTCAAGATGTGGAACGTAAAAACAGGCGAGTTTGTCAAAGACTTGTTGACAGACTTGAGCGGTGTGTGGCAGGTCAAGTTCAACGAACGTCGCTGTGTCGCTGCTGTTCAGCGAAACAGCATGACATATATCGAGGTAGGCATATGCCAGTAACTTGTTTAAAATCGTAGCTAACAGTCCGCTAGGTCCTTGACTTTGGTGCTTCACGCGACGGGATACCTGCCGACCAGCGAGGACGACGGATCGTGGTAAATTCCAAGGGCCATGAGATTGATGATGTGCCGGAACTCGATCCACTAGAAGAAAATCAGACGTAAGCTTACTATCCTCGTCACTTACGATGGAAAACGGCAAGGATACACGAATACATACAACATCTCTTTTGGGACCGGCGCGAATGTTTCCGACATGTTCACAAGCGATACCCATTGCGCATTTTGGCGAACGACTTCACGACACGACAAGCAAATATTGTTTTTTCCAGGAGGTTTCTCGGACCGTCCTTGTGCTGGCTAAGGCGTAGGCCGGGTTTGGAGTGGTATTCCAAGGTGTAAGAAAGGACGTGTACGTCAGGATATAGGAGTGTTTTTATTCTCAACACGTGCATAGCTAGGGCGTTTTCAATAATTGAGGGTTGCATTAGTACGGAGCATCTACGGATGACTACCAGCATGAAAAATTAGGAACTTACTTGCACTGTGCAAAGGCACAAGGCGAGCAGAATACAAAAGCTTCTTCAAAGCATAGTTCCTTGTGAAACTTGG
>Ga0265797_10010622_pt1 | contig 11700 bp, 10 predicted proteins | sample P2T30metagenome_FD_192433 | JGI IMG/M metagenome (GOLD analysis project Ga0265797, IMG submission 192433) | Plant litter microbial communities from East Loma Ridge, Irvine, California - P2 T30 | ecosystem: Environmental > Terrestrial > Plant litter > Unclassified | place: USA: California... | reverse complement strand
GAAACGAATGTGCCGTCGTAGAGTAGTTGACCGGCTTTTTGGAAGGGTGACCAGTCGATTGGTGTGAGGACGCCGCCGATGGCTTGTAGTCTCGATACGGTCTCGTTGAACATGCGACGGGCTGGTGGTGAGCAAATGGCAAGTGCTTCGGGCGGTGGAATTCCAAATTTGAACGTGCGTGATTGGGGGCCGATGCTGTTGATGTGGCGTTCGAAGCCCATCTCGGGTTTCGCGTACGGGTCGAGGTTGTCGCAGCCTTCTAGTATCTGCCATAGGGTTCGCGCGTCGGATACGGTCTTCGTGGAGAGCGCGATGCAGTCCAGCGATAGGCATGCTGGTGTGATGCCTCGGAAGGAGATGGTGCCTCGTGTGGGCTTGTATCCGACGATGCCGTTGAAACCAGCGGGTACTCTGCCTGATCCGGCTGTGTCTGTTGCCAGCGAGAAGGAGACGAGATTCGCCCCTACGGAGACTGTACTGCCGCTACTTGATCCGCCGCTGATGTAGTCTTTGTGGTATACTGAGTGTGGGATTCCGTATGGGCTGCGGCATCCTACTAGGCCGGTTGCGAGCTGGTCTAGATTGGCCTTTCCTATGAACAAGGCGCCTTGGGCGATGACTTTGTCGTATACTGGAGCGGAGGTTGAGGGTACGTGCGCAAGTGGTGGACATGCGGTCGTGGTGGGAAGACAAGCGATGTCGATGCTGTCTTTGACGCTGAAGGGGACGCCAAACAGGGGTGGAAGTGCATTTCGGTCGGGGTAAGTCGATGCTAACTTCCTTGCAGCGTCCAGAGCTGCTTCGCGCGGTTGTAAGTGTATCCAGACTGCAGGGTCTATCTTCTTGTATGCTTCAATCTTCTCGTAGATCGCCTCAACAACGGTAATGGGTGACAGCCCCTTCTTGTACGCTCGCTGTAAAGCAGATACCGTGATGTCTCCATCAAAAATCGGTGGTGTCTGAGGAGGCGTCGAGTTGGCGGTATTCGTTTGGCTTGACAATGGCGAAAGGGCATCTAGTAACGGCTGCAAACTACCGATGTATCCGAAGAGGCCCTGCGACCAATGTATCATATCCAGCGTCGACTTCTTGAAGCAAGCATCGTTATATCCACTAGTAGCTTCCTCGATACCACAGCATTCGAAACCGCGGTCATTCGCTTCTCGGATAGTAGTAGCAAAGCAACACTCTGTAGTGACACCAGAAACAATCAGATGTGTAATAGCTCTCGCTTTGAGCTGGTGCAGAATGGTCGTATTCCAGAACGAGCCCTTGCCAGGTTTATCGATGACAACCTCCCCAGGAATTGGCTTCAACTCATCGATGATATCGTGTCCATATTCTCCCCGCGTAAGCAGGCGGCCGAGCTCTCCCTTGTCGCCGATGACTAGTTTGTGCTGGGTGTTGCCAGGCGCAGCTTCTTGTCTGATCAATTTTGACGATGGACAGTCGGAGAGATCTGGTTTGTGGCCTTCGCGGGTGTGGAAGACAGTCATGCCGGCACTCCGACATGCTTCCAATAGCTTTTTCGTTGGCGTGATGGATGCTTGGACCGCTTCCAAGTTGCCGCCTTGGATTTCGCCGAAACCTTTGGTTAGTAGGAAGTCGCGTTGCATGTCGATTATGAGTAACGCGGTATGCTCCAGAGGAAAAGAGAACGCGTACGGTTTCGCGTCGAAAGAGAGCATCGTGCCATTGGGTGAGGTGTTTGCCATCGTTCGTGATAATGTGGTCATTCAAAGGGGCCGGCAGTTGGGAGGTTGTGTATGGGCAGACACGCTCAGGTAGGAAAACAACATATACAGAAAGCCGTCAGGGAACGACGACGCGCCATATCTACGTTCGATACCGACTCCATCGGATGAACGTGGGGACTCCAACGCGGGCCGCGAACGGAGTATGCAGCTGGCCTACGGGCCTACGGGTGGGATTTGGAGATGTCTTATCGGTATCGGATGACGCTAGTACCAGATCGGTCTAGCTCAGCTCGCGGATGAGCAATCTCCATCGTGCCCAGCGCCCAACGCTCCTTCATCCCGGTCGACACATCCAATTTGTGGCTAATACTTGCCTTGATAATGATGATGGACCATGTTCGTCTCCGCATGCACCCCGCCATGTCATCAGCGACTATCTCCGAGCCAGGAGCCGAAATGGTTATCAAGCTGGAGACTATCTTGATATGGGGATGCATGTAGCTGTCACGGCTCGAAGTCCAAGACTCTGGGATTTGATAAAGGTCGTATGCAGTTCTTTTGCATTCGACTTTTCCGACTTCACCGTACTGTCTTTAATGATGTCTGTGCTAAAGGCGAGACTTGCACCTCATCTTCATCTGAGAGTACCTTTCGAAAGCGGCAAGTATGGCTCGCGCTGGTCGAACAAAGGTATGTCTCTGGAAGATATTCGTGTGTGAAAGAATCAAGCTGATCGTCGCGTGAACACCAGACCTCGATCCAGTACCACCAGAACAGCGGACCTGGGGAGGTCTCGACTACTGGGCGTACTGGTGCTCAGACATGCTCGCACCTCCTCTGGCGTCTACCGTGAGCAGTGTCATGGCCCTAGGTTTCACGGCAAGAGAGACGATCCCAATCGTCTTCTTCGGCTTTGCCATTTGCAGCGTCGTCATCACCCTCACCGGCAAGATGGGTGCCACATACAACGTGTCCTTCCCCGTCATCATCCGGAGTGTCTTCGGCATGTATGGCTCGTTTCCGGCCATCTGCATTCGAGCTTTCGTCGCCATGATGTGGGCTGCGATCCTAACAGTCCAGGCGAGCAACTTCCTGCAACGCTGCCTTGAGGCGATCTGGCCGAGCTTCATTACCTTTCCGAATCATCTGCCGGAGAGCGCTGGGATAGACTGTAAGGCCCATTCTTCTTATATCATTCCGGGGTGTTACTTATAGTCTTACAGCGGCTGGATTGCTATGCCTGTTCTTGTACTGGTTCCTGCAGACTGCACTCGCCCTCATGCCAATCTCGAAATTACGCGTCCTCTTCTGGATCAAGGGTATCGTCGTGCCGCCAACGTTCTTCGCCCTCTTTCTTTGGGCCGTGATAGTGACGAAAGGGTGAGTGATCTCGCGATAGCCCGCAGCGATGAACGATGCTGACTCAAGATGCAGTGGCGGTCCGCTCATCAAAGGAAAGGTGGAGATCACTTCATCCTACATGAACACCACCTACTCAGTGCTCACCGGCCTCAACGCTGTCGTCGGGCTTTTCTCCTCTTTGGCGGTCAACATGCCTGATTTCGGCCGCTTCTCCAAAAACCAGCTCGCTGGCTACCATCAGTTTCTCGCCCTTCCCATCATCGGAACATTGGGAGCACTGACACCGATCTTCGTTACCGATGCCCACTCGTACCTGTGGGGCGAGTTCGAATGGTATATGCCAACCGTCATCGCGAAGTTTGACTCTCGAGCTGCAAAGTTCTTCGTATCCGCCAGCTTTCTCCTCGCGACAATCGGCAACCAGATCGCAGCGGATACCTACCCGTTCGCGAACGATGTCGCGGGCATGCTGCCGAAGTACATCAACATCTTCCGAGCTACGATCATTATTTCCGTCTTTTGCATTGTATCCACACCATGGAACATCATCAAGAACGCGTCGGGTCTGCTCTCGTTTCTGAGTGGCTACTCATGTCTCATGGGTCCCCTTGCAGGCACGATGGTCAGCGACTACTACCTCGTCAAGAAATGCAAACTCGATGTGGATCAGCTCTACACGCATCGCGGCATCTACTGGTACAATGGAGGCTGGAACTGGAGAGCATATGTGTCCTTCGTTGTAGGGTTCACTCCCCTTCTCCCCGGTTTCGCTAAGAGCATCGACAATAATCTGGACATCGGTAGCGCATGGAAGGTCTACACGTTTGCGTGGATCTTTGGGTTCTTCCTTTCGCTGTTTACGCACTACGTTGTATGTACATACATTTCGCCGGCGACAGGATCGTTGGTAGAATGCGCGGTGTACCCGCCGCAAAAGGGTGAGGAAGCCGCGCCGGTTCTCGAGGGGGAGGAATTATCGAATAAGGAAACTCTTGTGGCAAAGGAGAAGGAGATGGCTAATATGGCTTAATCAACATCGCGCCAAGTACTTCAGTTATGACCAATAATGATTCTTCTGCCTTCTACAGATGATGTCGCGAACGAGATGCGAAGCCCTCGTGTGCTTTTCTGTTTTAGTGATGCCGCTGATTAATTTCCGCTTGGTCCGTGCTTCCACAGGCTGTGCCGCCTCGGCTCTCTCTCGTCCAACCTTGGAATGTGCTCTTCATCCCCCAACCTCCCTGCCAGTGGACCTACTCAACGCGCATGGCACCCACGCCATCAGCGACAATCAATGAACTACTAGCTATGTTCAACACGCGCGAAGCAGGAACGGCAGTGTGATGCTCTGAATTCATGTAGAAGCAGCATCGTCAGCCATCTCGCGAAATCGTTACGCGTACGCATTCCAGGTATCGCGAATTCATCAACAACATACTGGAATCATCCGTCTGCTACCAAGACGGACATATATCGCGTGCTGAAATGCAAGCATGAACTTCGTGCCTGATGAGAACTCGCCGCCAAACTACCTCTTCCCGCGTGTAGCCAACATTCAGACTACGAAGCCCAAATCGCGGCGTCCATGCGATCCTTGCCGACGACGGAAGTCACGGTGCGAGATATCAGAAGGCGGCCCACCCTGTGTTCTTTGTCAATTCCATGATCAAGAATGCACCTTCAACGAAAACCCGCTACCACGGAAGAGGCGTGCCGTGGCTATCAATGAGGTCTCTGAGACTACTGAAACCACCCGTGGCCAAATACCCCTTATAAGCGACTACAGGAGCAACACTGCCACGTCTACATCACCTCAGGACACTACAGCCAAAATCCGCCAGGATCCGCCAATTGACGACTATGCAAATTTACACGGCCCTTCGCTCCTGAAGAAGACGCTGGGCCTGCAAACTGGCAGGCACAGTCGTCTTGTCGGCTCAACTTCGGAGTACGAACGTCTTTTATTAGCACTTGAGCCAGTTCAATCCGCTGGCGCTGCTGATGCTTTGGCTGGGCATCCAAAGCTTCGGAAAGTAGATGACGCTCATGCGACGACGTTCGTCTCATCACCCGACGCCGGTACGCTTAACAGTCAAGGCGACATTCCGGATCTCGACGCTATCGAGATAGCCGTCGCACCACATGGCGCTGCATTGATACGTCTCTTCTTTCGGATTGTACATCCCAGCTTCCCGATCCTGCACAAGAAAGTGTTCCTTGAGAAGTATGAGCGGACTCATCGAGAGTTCTCGCCGCCGCTATTAGCGGCCGTTTATCTCCTAGCCCTCAACTGGTGGACTTATTCCAGCGAGCTAGCACTGCAGTCGAAGCCAGACGTCTCGCATCTAGAGTCCTTGACGATGAGGTCGTTCAGCAACATCATTCACAGGCCTAAGCTTTCGACTATACAGGCAGGGCTGCTGCTTCTCCAGCGACCAGAGGGCAACAGCTGGGCGCTGACATGTCAACTGGTTGGGCTAGCGCAGGAAATGGGACTCCAACTTGACTGTACGACGTGGCATATCCCAGCCTGGGAGTGTGGCCTTCGCAAACGTTTGGCATGGGCTGTATTCATGCAGGATAAATGGGGTGCACTGGTGCACGGTCGCCCCTCGCACATCACGCCGATGGATTGGGATGTACAGCCTCTGACTGTTGACGACTTCCCAGAGAGCGCCGCTGATGAGGATGACGAAGACGGGAGTACTGAAGTGGAGAAGGGTCGGATCTTGTTTTGCTACATGGTAGATCTTACACAGATCTTGGCGCAGATCCTATCGACTTTCTATACACTAAAGGCCGAGCGCGACTTCGCCAGTCGTGCGCACGAAGGCGTACGGTCGCTGCTTAATGCAGCGAAGCCTTTGCAGCTCACTCTACGTCAATGGTATGCCAACATGCCAGCTGCGCTCAAAGTACAGGACATAGCTGCAAGGAAGCTCTCCAGCGTCGGCTATCTTCACCTTGGCTACTACGCAGTCGAAATGACGCTTCACCGACGCATCATCCGCTCGTTATCTCCAGCAGACGACCCCGAACTCCACAACATATGCCGACAAGCAGCGCAGATCCGACTCACATCTGCCATGAGCTTCGTTCAATCTCTGCGACCCGAGCACTTCCAATCCTTTTGGTATTCATCGTCCACCTACAACTTCATACTCGTCGGTTCTTTTATCTCACTTCTTTGGGTGACATCTCCCAGTAGGGAAGAGACAGCCACATACCGCGCCCATCTAGACCAGTATAGGTGGATCATACGCCTCTCGAGCAAGTCGGCAGACTTCCTTGAAAGAGCCCTAGTGTCACTGGATGTGTCGTCCAGTGCGCTAATGAAAGCCATTCCTGACGAAATCAACTCACCCGCTACAGCGATTGGTCGTCAGGCCAGCACGGGATCAAGTCGCGATAATGGTGCGCTCATACCTGAGAGCAATAGGCCCGTGTCTGTTTCGTCGACTCCCTCCGCTACCCGATTCGAATACAATACATTGCTGGAAGGCACCGACCTCGCTGACCACTCGTGGTTTGATGTGATACACGAGAACAACTTCGGCAATGCGTACAATGGCCATGGTGTAACTCCGCCTGGGCAGTCGGACGTGCCATGAGGCGCGATCAACTGCAGCATTGTTGGATCAACCATACCACTGCAAAAGCTGTCGACAGGCTAGATCCATGCAAATTCTGGCAAAGAGTGTTGCAGAGCGCGCATGTCAGCTCTCACCCACGATGGTATTGGCCCTGAACGCTGCAAATCTGCATCGATGAAGCCAGACAACAGCGATGAGCTGCGAGTGTCGGACCAGCAGTCCAAAACACTATTCCGACTTCTTCTACCCGAGCTGGTCATTCAGCAGAGTCGCTCTTATTCTAAGCATATCCTTAGCGATGCGTCATTGTAAGTTGACAGCCCGACACTTCCCTGCTCCGCGCATACCATACAACCTTCAAGGACCCCTTCTTCGTCACATTCAGCGAGACAGAAGCGCCGGCCTATGAGAGGCTGTGAGGCGTTGAATCTATGCGCTTTATACTGCTCACTGGCACAAAAGGACCAAGTGAGCTAGCAACAAGTCCTAGGGCTTCACAGCGGTCACTAGACTAGGACACAGGAGCCGAAAGCCCGACCACAAGACACGGAATCTCTCAATGTGCGTCAGGAATATGCGAATAGTATTCAGATCATGCCTACATCGTCCTGCGATAGGTTGAGGGGGTGAAGCATGTGGAGGTCGAAGTTGAGGACATCAAGGGCAAGGATGAAGACGCTGGTGTTGAAGACGCTGAGGTCGAGGGTCCTATACAGGGGTTGACAGTATAACTTCTTTTATACTGTCAACCCCTGTATAGGACCCTCGGACTCAACATCTTTAGCCTCGATCCCGACGTCCTCAATCGTAGCAACTTCTTCTACAGCTTCTTAGATACGTTAGGCCTCTGTCTCCTCTGCCCAGGCTCTGGAGTCTACGTGGACCTAATCTTGATCAGTCTCATCCGTCTGGAATCACGCCCAGGTTTACGCCCGCTTGCAACCTAAGCCATGATTTTGGAGAAGCGCATTCATGACTATGCAGCTGCAATATGTATGCTGTTGGCCAAGAAGGCATTGGCGAATGGCCCATCCAACGGATGACCTGCTGCACACCCATAACGCAGCCTCCACTTCCAACATGATAGAAGTCGTACTGGGAACGGATCCTCCCCAGCCACCCAGGGTAGCTTCGGCAAGAGACTTCTATGGGGCTTGACCAGACATCGCCAATCCAGAATGAGGGAGAAAGAAGCGGTGGCGTGATAGTCTCTTGTTCCGGTGCTCGTCTCGCTTTCTATAAGAAAGGTTTCATGCTCGCTATTAGCAAATATTAGGCTACTAGCCAGTCCGATATCTATTCTCTACATAGTACGATACTACTTATCATCCCTGCCACCCCACCCCACTCTGACGCAGCCACGACTCTCTCCAAAGCCATGACCATCGGTCTCGTTGCCATTTTCACTTCCCTAGCTGAACGTGTACCCGTCACGGCGCGCAACGCCAAGATGATGGCGCTCCAGACTGTGGGTTGCGGCGAAGTTTGTCATTCCACGCAGGTAAGTGGTGGCCGAGTATGGAGGTGGCAAAGATTGCTGATGTTCTTTGTTAGGGCCTTTTGGGGATTTACGGCTGCGAATCGTGCCAATATTCTAGTTCTATCTACTTTCAGGGAAGGTTAGGGCATCCTGTCATATTGTCACTTCATCGTGGATAAGGCAATTTTATCGACAGTCATACCTGGGTCTCATTCGTTGCAATTGTGTGATGCACCGTATTGCGAGCCATGAATACTTCATACACTATCCTAGTATGATCTCGTCGAACTGAGCAGCCTGATCCCATACGTCCTTCAAGATTGTAGCTACACCCCGCCTCTCGAATACGCCTGGTTTACCGTTGACTGGTATGACACAGAGCGCCTGAACTTCAGGCTGTCCGGAGTCGCTGAGCCAACCAGCTTCAACATAGGAGATGCCGATGAAATCCAAGGTACCAGCTTCGTCCCAGAGAAATTGTGGAGGCCAGCGGTCGAAAGTCATATGGCCTACAATGGTCTCCTCTGCATCGTTTGTAGTTCCCAGCGGTATCAGAGATCTTAACGCTTCATTCGTAGTGTCTCCAGTGCTCAACGGTGTGCCTATTTGTACCAGTTTATCTTCCTCTTCATCTTCCTCTTCCTCTGATAATACACCAAACCGCGCTCTTTGTGCTTGGATGTACAGGTATGGGTCAAGATATTCCGGCTTGACTCGCTCCGGAGACGCCTTCTTGCTGCATTTCTCGCTAGTCATCTGATGATTCTGCAGACAAATATCACATTGCGCATCTATGACAATAGGTACCTGAAGCTCTTTGGCCTTATCCTTACCACTAGGCCACCAATGGCCGAGAGGTCTGCTGCGGATCGTTTGACAATTGTGTCGCCAGGCCATCCACGACCAGCTGGGCATGACGAATGATCCATCTTGACGTAGTAACATTCTCCTCTCCAAGATAGCCGTCCCCGAGCTCCACAAGAGCGCGTGTGAAAGTTTACATATCGGGTGCCCATATAGCAATCTCGTATCGTCCAGGCTCGTGAAGAAGTTGATGACCCCTAGGAACGCTTTTATAGAATCTTGGTCGTACGATAATGCGCGAGAAGCGAAACTTTTTGCCGCTAGTGAGTATACGTCCCAGTCTGGTTTCCGTATCAAGACCGCTTTTAGAGCATCCTGGTCGTACGATACTGCGCGAGGAGCGAAATTTTCTGCCGCGAAATTTTTGATCACTTGTGAGAATGCTCCCCAGTTTGGTTTCCATTCAGTCAGCGAGGCTTCACAGAGGGTTGGCACAAAACCTCCCATTCTGTCTGACAGGTTGTCACTGAGCTTGAAGCCAAAATCTGAACCCTCTTCTGAGATGTCCTCTACACATTTGAGACAAATGCGGTCGTCGATTACTAGCACCCTTCGAGAGGAAAAGCCCTCTTGTAGTGTCCAAGCTCGCGAAGACCATGGTAAGGCACCTAGAGTCTCTCCACCCTTGCCAAGCACGTAGTTTGGATAGTTTATGACTTGACCAGGTAGAATACGGCCAGTCGAACGGGTATCGTATCCGGTGATGCCGCCGTTTGCGTTGTCCTTGTTTGCCACCAAGATTGTCAGGAATGCGTTGGCATAGATCAAATGCATTCGGTTCAGGTAGAACGAGATGTTAGGATCGTTCTGAATGAGGCAGAGACAGTCCACCCATAGGTAGCGAATGTCCAAGTCTGCGGTCAGACGCATAGCATCTCTAATAGTCTGCGGAACAGTAACGACATGAGATCCAGATGACAGGCTCCGAGGTTTTCGAAGCTCCTCCATGTTTCCAGAGGTTAAGTTGGTAGATTTGACGTTACCCCAAACGTAGCTTAGAGCTATATAGCGCACATTCGAGACGGGTTTCAGAGTAATGCACTCCTCGACTACATCGATGAGATAGAGCGACATGTCCAACTCGTTGGCGGGATCAGACCGACAGACTTCATGCTCGCCCTCGCATGTATGCAGCCACGATTTGATAAGTACTATGGGGAGATTTTTGGCTTCGTTATAAGTGGCCAAATCGGGTCGAAGTCGCATAGGATAGTCCGAGCGCGGTAACAGGTAACTGTCGTGATATTGCACGCGGTGGAATTTCCAGGATATCTCGACGCATGCTGACGATATTTCTCCCCTGTGAGGCTCAAGGAAGTGGTCCCCTTCAATCCTGAGTGTGATATTGCACATTTTGGTGCCCATGGGGCCCATTTCGTCGAGTATATTGAGAATATCTCTGCATGATGGGCAGGTCGTGTCTGGCTTGATGTCGGTTGTATCAGCTTTCAACGAAAGAACCAGGAGTTTTTGACGATCTTGTATGGGCGCTGTGTTCGGAATGTCGTTGAAGGATCGATCCACACGTAAGCACTCTTCGCAATACAACGCGTCCGCATCCGGTGACCCTTGAGAGTTTAAAGGCGCAACTTCAAAGTTCTCCTCCATGTCCATGATAGTCGGTGCTTTGCGAAACAGAACTAAATCGGTTGCTGTAGTTCAGTTCATAGTGGCATCCGTAGAGCAGCAAGTCGGATTGTAACTGAGAAGGCTACAAAGAGAGTGATGTGTTATATGCCCCACCATCGTTGCTGCCTACGCCAAGTGAGGCGCATCTCACCAGGCAGTTACTTCCGGCCTATCAGCCATGCGAACGCCTGATGCCTCACTTCAGGACAGTGTGGCAGAATCGAGTTTCGCTAACAAGCAACGGGTTATACTGCTATATGTGAGAGCCGTTCATCGAAGCGCAGCTCTCGCGCATCGCAGATCGGACAGCTGTTGCTATCCGAAGGGGAAGCTTCATCTCTGTTCGCACAACCCACCAAGGTCCCTCAAGTATGCCTCCAGCTCCAGAACGTTCCGCCAAACTCATCCCACAGCACACCACATCACACCACCACACCATCTCACTACCACCTCACGCCTAGACCCTCACAACAGCCCCGCATCTAGACCTCACCTTCAACAGCTCCCTCCCCAAAATGAGGGGTAAGACGCCCAAGTAAAGCATTCGCAAGCCCTGCTGCAGCACCGCCGATCCCATACCGCATGCATACGGACCGATAACACAGCTGCACGCTATCTAAAGCGAGATCGAACCGCCATCCATTCGACGCCCGATTCTGTTGGGAAGTATGAACGGCTTTGAAACACCGTTCAGGTGTTTATAGAGCGATGCGATGCGTTTTGGTGGGTGTGTCGCGTGTGGTGTTGCTTATTGCGTTTGTGGGGGAGAGCGGTGGGTGACGTCATGAGCACGTTGTTTGGTGGAAGGAGCAACGTGCTCCAGGGAACGTGGTTGAGGTGTGGCATCCACGTTGTCGTGAACGTTATCGGTATCGCTATCTAGACCTCATCCGAAGGGGCCGGGAAGCAGAAGCAAAGGACATCCCCGCTTTACAACGTAGGAAAGACGCGGTTTGAAGTCATCAAGATTATTAAACAGAGCGATCGCGCGTCAGCGTTGCGGTGCGGAGAGAGAACCCACGAAAAAGCACGCTGCGCGAAAGAGCCATGGGGATGCAGGGACCGCGCGCCAGTG
>Ga0265797_10010620_pt1 | contig 11703 bp, 11 predicted proteins | sample P2T30metagenome_FD_192433 | JGI IMG/M metagenome (GOLD analysis project Ga0265797, IMG submission 192433) | Plant litter microbial communities from East Loma Ridge, Irvine, California - P2 T30 | ecosystem: Environmental > Terrestrial > Plant litter > Unclassified | place: USA: California... | reverse complement strand
GCAAGACATTTTTCATGCGTTCGGCTTCTGATGCCCATGCTTCGCGCTTTTCCTGGGGTACTTCGGCCTCAAGCCAATTCGTCAGCGGTGTGGGGTCCGGAATATCTTGCTGCAGGAAGCCGATGGCGTGTGTTCTTGAATTATTCTTTGCGACAAACCCGACTAACCGAGGTGCGCATATCTTGTCGACAATATCAGGCTGGGCGATACGATTGAGGTGCCAAAGCTCGCGTTTCGTCGTTTTCGGCGCGTCGGAGTCAACTGCTTTGAAGAAGTACGTCTTCCCGGTCTCCTCACACCTCACCTGTGTAGGATGGTATGGTGGAGGAGATCCACTGCCAGCAAGTACTGTCAGCTTCCTGGAGTCGAACCATGGATAATCCATGTTGCGGATGTATTTTGGCAATGAAATTTCCGGCTTCAGCTTGGAAATCCTTCGTTTCAATTCGCTAGATGCTTCGATCTCGACGGCGCATAATTCATCGGCCTTGGAAACCTCGAGTTGGAAGAACTTTGTTTTGGCTTCGTACCATTCGTCCAAAGTAGGCTGTTGACGGTTCTTCGAAATCCTTTGGCGAACTGGATCGAGTATCCAGTTCTGGAGGTTCTCTTCGGCATCTTCTGCGGCTTGCACTTCACTGTCGTCTTTGCCCTTGGTCGGTAGTTCCACGCCGCTGTCGACGCTCTCTTCGTCGTTACCGTTCTTGAAGGCTTCGACCAGTTTTGAGTATGCATCATACGTCTTGGCCGAACACGATTTCGCCGTGCCTTTGAGTTTGTCGACATCTGCTATGATATGGATTCGCACATTGTCCTCTCTGTAGACCGTCAGGGCGCAACTATCCTCGTCGTCGAGCAGAAAATCGAGCACGTGGTGAGGAGTATCCTCCATCTTAGCCATGCTGTTATACAAGTGATGGTGAACGGTATAGTAGAGTGATTGCTGCGATCCAGCTTGATTTCAGGTCAAAAATGGCAACAGTAAACGATGAATGCAAACAAGAAGCGACTACTGCTTTTCACCACACGCTCATAGTCTCCTGTCAAACACCGCGCCTCCTCATTATCGCATTGAAGCCAAAAATGTGTCTGTATGTGTCGTCATGACTTTGGCACAGACGGCCATTGAGAACCATCGACAGGTACGATCTGGTCCTGAACGCGTTAATCACCGCGCGAGCTGGTTGGTGACGCGAACACTTTCAGATCTGAACCCCCTCCTTAGTGCTTGCATTAGCGCGCAGATCGCGATCCAGACTTGGCGTTTCGGCGTCATCGTTCCGGACGATTGGAAGTTTGAGGTCTGGTCTTTCTACCTCAATTGCGAGCGTAACACAGACAGAGTACGATATCTGGAACACAAGTCCTGAGAAACAAGCTTGTACTTCGAATATGGACATAATGCTCTTGATGAATGGACTGAATGTTCCAAGTGTGTGTCTCTGGGAGGCTGGATCCTTGAACCCCTAGACCCTAAACCCTGTCCTGCCTGCACGACTTGTCAGATCGGGGCAACGACGGCAATTTGGGTTGTAGGGCTATGAGGTGATGACATGGTCGCTCAGGCGATACCCGAGTCTCGACAATGTGCCGTGTCGGGAGATAGGGTGTGTGTGTGATTTGAACAGTTTTCAGTCCATATTAGGGACAACTGACTTTTCACGCCAGGAGCCACGTTCGTGCTTTCGTGGTCGGTCTAGGCCAGTGGCGCAACTATTGGTCGGGGGGGCTGCAGACCGAAAGCACACTGAAATGTATATGTACTTCAAGGTCGGTTGCTAACGCACGACATTATAGATCCTCTTTCGACACTCGCACCCACGTGATTCACCAAAGGCTTGAAGAAGATTTTGTGTGACGACAACGATGGCGCTGAGCGCCAACACCGTTTCTCCCCGTCTGCTTGTGCCGCGGGCTGAGCATAAAGACCGCATCGGCGTGGTTGGCAGAAGCGTGCTTTCCTTCCATTCGAGTCGTACAGTCTCTGCTTTTGTATGACCGTCACAACGTTACGGCATACTGATATATGTGAGGCAGAGTATCGCATACTGCACATGAGATAATCATGAGTTTGCTTAGCCCTAGTGATAACAGGAAGATGTCCATCATGTTGAATCTCGTGTAAAGAGCTTTGATATGCAAAACTTTGGACAAGTATTCTTTCGGCTCTACAGAGTGCCCGTGACGATTTACAGCAACCTGCTACGAATACATGCGATTGGTCCGATTGGTGAAAGCTGGTGCTACTTTATCAGCATACGCTACCGCCGGAAAACAAAATCGCGACTCTACAGGCGAATTGGCAGCGGATCCAGTCGCGATTTTGCTGTCCCCCAGTTGAATACGGTATGCTAAAGTTCAGCCTCACAGAAGTCTCTTTGCTACATTTACAGGATCCCACATACAGCTCTCGACCATCGGTTACATCTCCGGCACCTACCATCCGCCCTTATTCACCATACACAGAAACGGGAATAACAACCTCGCACTAAAATTCTGCATGATGAACCCGCAAGACACGGCTCCACCAAGCCCAGTCTGGCCTACGTATAAGGCTGTCTGAGGGGAAGCTATACTAACAGCTGTACCAATCGAGCTCGAGAAGGATCAACAGGCGGGGATGGTTAGCGAGCCTCCATTACGCCGGATGTATACATAGACAAGGTGATATCGACTAGTTTAGTGATTTCACTTTTGATTCCAAACGTGCTAGGATAGCTCTCATATCAATATATTTCCACTGCCAAATATCAAGTCCAGTCCAACACAATGACGACCACCGAATCAGGATCCGCTCTATGCTCCCTCAACGATTTCCTGCAACACGAATACGACTATATTGTTGTCGGAGGCGGCACTGCTGGCCTTTGTATTGCCGCTCGCCTCACAGAAAATCCAGATGTCAAAGTAGGAGTGTTAGAAGCGGGTAGCAACAGGATCGACGACCCTCAAGTCTACACACCAAGCCTCTATCCTACGTTGATCGGTCGCGAGAAGTACGACTGGTGCTTCGAGACTGTGCCGCAGGAGAGTGCGAATGGCAAGAAATACTCCATGCCGAGAGGCAAGCTTCTTGGTGGAAGTTCTGGGATAAATTATCTTGTGGGTGACATGCAAAGATGCTGATATTGTGATACCGTAGTTTGGACACTGATGCTGGATAGATGTATGTACGAGGAAGCCGCGCCGATTATGATGGATGGGAGAGCTTGGGCAACAAGGGCTGGGGCTGGGATGGCATGGCACCTTACTTCCGCAAGCATCAATGCTACGACCCGAACGGCGACGTGCACCCGGACCCCCAATTTATGCCATATGCTGCAAAGGAGAACCATCATGGTAGCGACGGCCCTGTGCACACAAGCTTCAACGATTACTACGAGGTGGGTCTTCCTGCTGTCTTGATACTCGTTGACTGAAGCACTAACACCTGCAAGCCATTCGAGTATGACTTCTGCAAAGCAGCTTACGAAGTCGGCGGCAAAGCCAGCACACTCGTCGACGCCTGGTCCGGCGACCACATGGGCTTCTACTCAAGCCTCGCAGCTGTCAACCGCACTACGGATCCTGGACGGAGAAGCTATGCTGCCACGGGATATCTTCTACCCAACATCAGCCGCAGCAACTTCAAAGTGTTGACAGAGGCCATGGCCACCAAGATTGTGCTAGACGGAAACGTCGCCACTGGCATAGAGTTCGCGCGCGATGGCGAGAGACACACAGTTCATGTCTCAAAAGAGATCATCTTGTCGGCCGGCGTCATCCAGAGCCCACAACTACTTGAGCTGTCAGGCATTGGCGATCCGAAAGTACTAGAAGCGGCAGGAGTTGAACCCAAAATCGAGAACAAGCGAGTGGGAAAGAACTTCCAGGATCATGTCCTTGGCGGAGTGCTGTACGATCTTGCAGACGGACTGACATCTTTAGACTCTTTGCATGGTGTCGAATACGCCAAAGCCCAGGAGAAAATCTACCAGGAGACTCACAACGGCCCTTACGGTAGTCCTGGCATGCTCATGGGATTCGTGAGCTATGCATCCTTAGTCGACCAAGAAACTCTCGATCGTACCATAGCGGAAGTCCGCAAGCATTCTGTAGCGGAGACTGAGTTTGAGAAAGCCCAGGAGGAGATCATAATCAAGCAGCTTTCGGACCCTACGTTCGCCAACATTCAGACTTTTTGTATGTTGCAGGCCTCCCATGCATTCCTGAGAGTTTGCTAACGCGAACCACAGGTATCGGCGCACAACTCGATGTCTCACAAGGGCAAAGCCAAATCGAGTTCTTCAGCGCGCCTCCAGAGGGCAAAACTCGAGCCAGCCTGCTCGTCTGCCTAGAACATCCCCTGTCCCGCGGAAGCGTCAACATCACCAGCTCCGACCCTTTCCAGCCGCCTTCGATCGACACGGGATACCTCAAGCACCCAGTCGACACAAAGATCCTCGCCGAAGGCATCAAGTGGATGGATAAAGTCGCATCGAGGCCTGTGCTCGCAAAGAGTCTGGGTGATCGAATACTGCCCCCGAAAGACAAGAGCATTGAGAGTGAAGAAGAGAGGATGGACTATGTCAAGGGCCATATCTCGACGCAGTATCATCTTATTGGAACGTATGTTGTTCCCTTTCTCGATGGTTGATGGCACAGGTCAGGCTGTCCTTTGGCGTGCATCTTGCTGACAGCTCCTCCCACAGGTGTGCGATGGGAGAAGTCGTAGACGACAGGCTGAAGGTGAAAGGCGTGGAGGGCCTCCGTGTCGTCGATGCGTCCGTCTTCCCTGGACACGTAAGTGGCAACATCATGGCGACCACGTACGCTGTAGCGGAGAAAGGAGCGGATCTCATCAAAGAAGACGACGGGAGGTATCTTGCAAAAGTTGATTCTCGACGGACTCGAGATTGAACACATTTGCATGGGGGTTGAACGCTATTGAGAAGCGCTCGATAGTTGGCGTTATCTAATGTGGCATTCGTACTCTCGACATCTCACCTGTAAAGGTAGTTCTTCTCAAATTTGTTGCCATAGTAATCCAGCTCTTCGCCATCCCTGAATCCACGTGAAGGTCTGACAACTTGAATGGCGCCCTCCCAGAAGCCTTCAGTCTCTGGCTCAGCTACACCTGCCGCGAGACTCCTCTGATGTGCCAGCTTGCGCTCTTGCCTGAATGCAGACAGTAAAGCGACGTTGTCAATGCGTGGCTTCGGTGACGATCTAGCTTGGTGAGGTGGCGATGGACTGCCCAAGTCGTTACCAAAGGCAACTTCCTTTTCCGCCGAAGCTGCAGGTCCTGCAAATCTTCCCGACTCGATGCTGGGAAATGCGCATTCATCTTCCTCACCAAAAAAGCTGAAGTCAGTCTCCGCAGCAGACCACAAGGCTTCGCTGTCTCGATCCTCTGTCATTGATCGGGTCGTCAAATGCTGCCATGGGCTGGCCTGGCCTAACCCGTCTTTAGCATGCTCCGGGGCCATCTCCAAGACTATTCGTTTCAGTGCGAAAATGCGGTCTGCCGAATGTCGCAAAGCGGAAGTCTGACCTCTTCGCCCTGGAGGAAGCGAATAATCCAGTTTGGCCTGGGCACGTGCTAGGTGAGCTTCTTGAGAGCAATTCTTGATGAAGCGGATCAGGCGGTCGGTTGCTTCTCCATCTTCCGAAAACGGAGGGAAGTTGCTGATGATAAGTGTGCGAAGGCGCGGGAGCATTGCTGGGTGCAGATTGTGGTTCTGCGAACGATGAGCATTGAGACGAGCCGTGCGCTCGGTAGCAACCCCGGAAAAGCTTCGTGGTCGCAGTGGATTGTTGGGTGCGAAGATTGTAGTCGGTGTCTGGACAGGCGACACGGAGCTCACAGTCCCAAATCCTGTCGCAGTGAGCGTACCTTCGGTAAACGGAGAGGTAGGGCTGAGAAGTTTCATGGTGTCCACATCTTCGGCAAGATCATCGAACACTTCTGGCGCAAAAGCGCTACCTCTTCTTGCCTCTTTACATGCTCGTTCCTCGTTTTTGGCGGGAGTCACAATGAAGTTCATAGGATCAGCTTCCAATTCATAGCGTGGAGTCTGCTCATCGGTCGGCATTTCGAAAGTCTCACGGTCGACACGATTGCCATCGAGTTCCGATGTATCGCGTGGCAGATCTGGTAGTTCGCTGTTGGCTAATTCGATACGCCCAGGTACCACCTCGTCGGAGTAGATGTTGGGTACGTCCTCTGTGATAACACGGTGGCCGACTTTGAGATATGTCAATCCATCTCTGGCGTGTTCATAAAGCACTGGAGTAAGCTTTTCAGCTCCCGGCAATTGTAACTCGAGGTTATTCTGCTCATCGCCTCCAGGCGAATGATGGCGTTCGATTGTGCCCGAAACTGTGCCGATGTCGAGGACATGCAGTCTGCCTGACCGAATGAGGCCGGACGCTCCTTCTACGGAGACTTTATTGTTAGAAATATAAAGATGAGTGATGCCGCCTTCAGGTGCATCTTCGATCGCAAGCCTGCTGACAAAAGCACCGGTGAAAGTTCCTCGAAGGAACCCTTCGAACTCGTCGCTCTGGTAGATCTCCAGCATTTCGGCGCCCAAGTACGAGAGAAGTGACGGCGATCGTGCTCCGTTCGCAACGTTCTCGTTCACGTCTCTGGGTGAGGAAGCATGAGTCGTGAAGCAACCGTCCAGCAACATACGTACGCCACGATCCGTGACATAATTATCACGCAAGTCAAGGCTGCGCACTCGCCGGCCAATCGCCCAAGCCAGGACCTCAATATCTTCATCACGAAGGCTGATGCCTCGCAATTTGAGGACTTGCAACCCAGAGAGTTTGCGAAATGCCTGCATGACACTGGCATCTCTCGCAGGGTACGTGTGCGAAAGATCCAGGTACATTAAAGACTCAAACCTCTTCAAGGCGTGTGCGAGGCCGCTCGAGGTGACATTTGAACACCTCGATGCGTCGAGAAGCCGTAGGCCGAAGGATGGGATGGCATCTGGCGGCGGCTGGAAGATAGAGCCCGATGAGCCAGGAAGCTCTACTGCAAAGCTGTGCGGGTCTCTCTGAGCGTGATTGGTTTCTTTCGGCTTCCACTGCTTGAGAGCCATCAAAGCGCCGTGGTCGAAGAATGGCAGACCCCGCACGATCAAGGACTGCAAATTGGGCAACCTGGACAGGATGTCACGCAACCAGTCCGAATGAGGTCCATTATAGATTTCAGCATGAGCTGGTGGCAGATGTAAGGTGTGTGTTTGCGATCTCACAAGCAGCCGTGCTGTCTGGAGCGTGCGCTTGAATTTGGTCAAAGCGACATACACGCGATCATTCTCTATGCCAAAGTGCGAAGCAGGGTTGCCCCATAGATGCGGCGAGAAGGTGGCATGCCATTTACTGCACACCAAAGCTGCTGCGCAGAGGTCGCTGGATGGAATGTAATTTGCGACTAGGTCAAGGTAGTCGGCTAGGGTGGCTTTCTCGTAGGATGGTGGTGCAGATTCCATATTATCAGGCTCAACATGAGGTTTGGTAGAGATTGTGTGCAAGTCGTCGAGAGTGTAGAGAACGATTTGAGACGAAACTACAAAGAGTGACAGGTTACATAGTTGTTAGCAGCTGGATCCACCAAGGCTGCAAGCGAGGACTGGATGACATCGCGAAGGATGCGCTAGGGAATTGTAGCCGCTAGCCGTCTTGCAGAGCATAGCACTGCCACCATCACAAAGCCTGCCTCATATAAAGACCACCTGTATCTGATCACCGCGAAGCACTGCCTCGTTCATGGATCACAAGGGGTTGGTTGTTCTCAGAAATCGGCATTTCCGGTATGTACATGATAAGCCTCGACTGTCTTGTGACTCTAGTCCCTCAACACCCAAACGCCAACGCTATCCCAATCCCAATGAAGCAGCTCGTGATACCTAAAATTCCATGCTTTCAGCGCCGCCGTCCGTTGCCCGTTCCCTCTTGCCTCTGCTCTCCTCTTTCAGCAAATTGGCGACGTGGCCCTTGAAGTATTCCACATAAGGCTTCAGATCTGTCTTCTGCCAGTCTGCGACCTTTGCTTTCTCTTCTTCGCTCATGTCTTTGTTCCTTGTGTGCCACTCGTCGATCTGTTGCAGCAACTGTGTGACTGTCGGTACAGCAAGGGGATCGAACTCTTCGATGCGTCTCGCGTCGATAGGAACACAGACACGACCAGTGCCGGGGTGGATGACAAAGGGCGATTTCAGCAAATGGTTCTGCTTCTTGGACACTTCAGCATCGAGGCGAGGATATGTGTACTCGATGCGAATGTCTTGCTTCACGTCGACAAGTTGCTTCGTGTTCAAAGATGACAGGTTGCCCGCTGCAGCGACGGAATCAATGTCGGCCCATTTTTGGGTGCTTGTGCGATTAGGTGCTGAATCCCACTTCTTCTGCAACGCAGCAACAAGCGTTGTATCAGGCAGCAGGTCAAGCAATTTCTGGGTCTGCTCGGGTGTCTGCCAGGGGTCTTGATCTTCAAGGACATCCGACTGAAAGTGAGGGTTGAGGAGTTTCAGGCTGCGTTCCAAATGGGGATGGAGTGGTCGTCGAATGCCCATTCTTTTACCGTGCTCGCTGCCTGCCAGAACAACAAGGTAGCCGGCAATGGACCGTCTCTTCGCATCATCCATCTCACGGGCTCGCTTATCGCTGATCCAAGCGTGAGCACCACGTCTTCCTGAGTAGACCCACAATATGTGCTGGAAGCCAAAGTCCTCTCGAAGCGCAGTGTCCACCACCTTGATCGCCATGTTGATGAATTGCCAGCATTTGTGGCAGATTGCAGCTCCTGAACAGCATGTTCGAATTGGATCATAATCCGTCATATCGATATCAAACACCAGCTCTTTCATGATCGGACGGAAACTTCCAGCCTTCAGGACTGTCTTTCTGTCGCGTGGGTTGATGCTGTATTGAGGACCGATTTCGAAACGCTCCGGCACAAGCTGGACGCAAGCCTTGCGAAGTAGCTCGGCGCTTGCAAATGACTGGTAGCGTACATAGCCGCCACCAGGTAGGGTGAAGGCGAATTCGCGGTGTTGAAAGTCGGGTTGCGGTGTAGCAGAATGGTTCAGCCATTGAAAGAGTGGTCGGAAGGGCAGAAGACGCTGATAGAATTGTGTGAGGATGTTGCTGTCTGAGAATGCCGCCTTCTGTGACGTCGGCTCTGGCTGAGAGCTCTGTGTGGGTTGTGTAATGGCACTAGAAGTGAACTCATCATCCTCGTCGTCGTCGTCGTCGAACATGCCCTCGAGGTTTGTTTTGGCGCTTGCATCAGGCATGGATGAGTCTACGGGACTCTCTTCGTTGAGGGGCTGCGCAGGGGCATGGTCCATGACGGTATCTTCAGTATCCATGGCGTGTGGCATAGTTGAGTTGAGTGTGTAGTTTGTTCTGTTGGATCAGTTGGGTCTCTTGAATTGCAGCAGCGGGCGACGCGATAGAGTGGACGCGCGACGCGTAAATTGCTTTGAGCTCGGACCTCATCACCCCGCTGCTCTTACCAATTCGATAGGAACATAAATGGACACCGCAGCTTGCCCATCACTTGCATTTATCCATCGCGTATGCATCAAAGTCAACTTTTGTTGGCTCCGCCAATCTAAACGACACCGCAAAATCTGTCACACCACGCTACGATGGCCGGTACCGTCCACGAAGACAGTTCGACCGACGTTTCGGATAGCTCCACTGATGTGTCTGGTGATGAAGATGTTGCTGGTATAACCGTTCTCGTCGTCAAGTGAAGATCAGTGACTATAACTATCGCATATAGGAATTACCAGCGCTGTGCAGTCACCTGCACAGATGCTGAAAAGACCTGCCGAACCGCTTCCCTCTACCACGCCTGCGAAGCGTGCAAAGAATCCAGAGAATGATGGTACATCAGGATCGATATCTACGAAGGAACCAGTGAACGCACTCGAGTTCCTCAAATCGAGGCCCCAGATTGCTGCGATGAACAGCATGCGTAAAACTGCTACGCCCACTGCGACTCCCCAATCCTTACAGCCTGCCAAAGCCGGCCCCACTTCCACCATTCAGGATCTCAAATCTGTCCAGCGCACTCAGTATCTACCTGAGCTCCCCAGGGCGTCTACCATGGATCCTGAATCTGACTCCAGGGAGAAACGGCATGAGACGATTCTCGAATTTCTTCGTCGACTGCCTGTTGCAGACCCTGATACCGCTCGCGTCGGTCCGTGGCTTTGGGTCAGGTGTCCGAAAGAGCTGCAGGACTGGGGCCGATCGCACGATCTCGCGGCATTCATGGAAGCTGCAGATCCGCTGGTTGAAGGACTGCTGAAACAGCGGAAGCTTGTCGAGCAGCAGAACCCTGGCAAGGCTGTCGGCACAATCACTCGCAAGATGGGACCATATCGAGACCAGCTTGAGATTGATCTTCTCAATACTGCAACAACCCATGGCTTGACTTCTGGCAAATGGATGCTCTTCCCTATGTCAGACGATCTGCCGCTTGTGTGGCGTCTGGTTGCAGAGGCTACTGCTGCAGGCAAGCTCGGACCGTGTAGCAAAGTCGGAACTTGGTAGCCGGACCATGTGACCAAGCCTACAGTCATCTGCGTCTACACCAAAGACTTTTCAGACCTGACAGACGTCAAAAGAGTATTGAGCAACCTCAACGAGCTCAACATCGTCAACAAAGCCATGAGAATCAATTACAAATGCGACGCATACACGCACCTCGGAATTATGTCTGACAATCCATACAAGCTTCGAGCCAGCTTGTATTCTAGCGATGAAGTGCGTGACAACAAGATCAAGTACAAGGACGGCGTGATCACCAGGTTGAAGACCAAAAATGGGGCGATGGAGGAGTTTCTCAATTCGTGATGCACTGTGTCCACCATCTGGACGTTGTCCGACGATGCGGATGTGATCGTTGATACCTTTTCTTTGCTGTGGGTGCATGTTGCTGCGAGACGGTGATGGCGCTGCGCTAAGGCTGTGTCCGTTTGTCGCTCTACTCTTCTGTGTTTTTGCACGTCATTTGACGAGCACTTCAAGTATAGCGTCTAGGTGCTTCGATTCGCATGGACTGGCATACCAGTCTCCCAATGACTCTTTAATCGTCTCTCTGACCGTGCAGGCCTCAGATGTACTAGCTACTAAAACATTGTGCATGCCTTATAATTCCAACTTATCTAATAAAATCACAAATTTCGTTCGCCAATACATACTGTGATCATGAGCAGTCAGGTATTACTGTACTGTACATGTATACTAAACATGCATTCTCGCGTGCCTCGGCCCAATAGCAACGCGCCGCCAAGTCTCTTATCTCAACCTCAACGGCGCGACTTTACACTTTCATTGATAGCCGTGCCCTGACCGCCCACCCACGCTGCGTACCTATTCTAATCGAGTAAGCTTTCGAGTCCCGCTCTGCTAGACATACATTTCTATCGAGTAATATCGGCCAGCTCCGAAGATGCTACCGCTCTTAAGCCCGCACCTTCTGCTACCGGAGGTATGAGTACCACCATTAGGTCGAGGTGGAGGCACATTGGGGTCTCCACGTTTCGCATGCACGTGTGAAGTGTTATTCACCGATCATCTTGAAGGCCAGGTTTGTGTTGATTTCTTCTTCTCCTCTCGAACTGTATTCCAGATCACAGTTCCTTTGTCGCAGCACTCGAACCAGCATTCCATACCCCTTCCTCACACGCAGCA
>Ga0265797_10010619_pt1 | contig 11704 bp, 7 predicted proteins | sample P2T30metagenome_FD_192433 | JGI IMG/M metagenome (GOLD analysis project Ga0265797, IMG submission 192433) | Plant litter microbial communities from East Loma Ridge, Irvine, California - P2 T30 | ecosystem: Environmental > Terrestrial > Plant litter > Unclassified | place: USA: California... | reverse complement strand
TCATAGTGCCTTCATTTCCATATAGGTTTCTGATTTTATAAGCTTATGAGCAATGATCCGCAACAGTGAAGTTATGTTTAACGTATTAGAACATTCAGTTGCCATAAGTGAAACGTCTGCTCCTCGCTCATAGCGGACCTTCCGGAGCGTAGGTCCGCTTTGTGCCTGAAGCCTGCTCTCTCCGCATCATGATATGTTGATCAATTGCGGCAGTTCACCTGCACCTTTCTGAGTGACCTCCCGCATGTTCATTCCGTTCGTCAGTAATTTTGCAGGCAACTTAGCTATAATTTGTTAAGCGGAAAGAAGATCTTAAAAGGAGGCACTGACAATGACTGTTTCTATAGGTGTGCTTGCAGGAATGGGACCCCGCTCCACAGCCCCCTTCGTTGATATGCTGGTGACAGAGTGTCACATCGGGTACGGAGCGAAATATGATATGGATTTTCCTAAAATGCATATTATCTCGTTGCCGACACCTTTCTGGCCTGGCAAGAAAGTTGATGATAATGCGATGATCGCAACCCTGCAGCAGGGTATTGCCGAACTCGTCAGGGCCAAAGTGAGTCTGATAGCTGTTCCCTGTAATCTTGCGCACTGCTACTTTGCCGAAATGAAGGCGGTGAGCTTCGCTATTCCACTTCTGCATATCGCAGACAGTGCACTTGAGTCACTGCCTGCAGAAGCAACCAGGATTGCTGTACTGGCTACGGAACCTACACTGGAAGCGAGTTTTTATCAGGAGCGGATAGAAGCTTCTGGCAAAGAGATTATTGATTCACCTCTGCTTCGTGAGATGACCACATCGCTAATTGGACGGGTTAAAAAGAAAGGTTTTCATGACTCTGGTGTACAGTCAGAGTGGATGAATTTAATGTCTGTAGTGGCAATTCTTAAGGTGGAGGCTCTCCTTATTGCCTGTACAGATCTTAGTCCCCTGATAACAGAAAACACTTTCAGCTTTGTTATCGTGGATACGGCTGCAAGCCTTTCCAGTGCGACCATTAAAAACTACAGACGTCTGTCCGGGAAAATTACAAGCGACACCCATAATACCGGCTAACCTGATGTCCGCCCTTCGCTCAAAGCTGCAAGTCAGTTCCTTTGATTTCCTGAAGAAGTTTAAGCCGCCGTTCTGCATGCCTGGTCAGAAACGCAGTGTGTCCAGAGCGGCGCGGATTTACCTGTAATTGCTCTGATTTGCCTGAAAGTGGTTTGGTTATGTCAGTGCTGTATCCCGGCAGGCGTTCCTGAAAAGCGGTTCACTGGACAGAATATGCGGCCTATCCAGGACGTGACTATATCAACGCACTGGGTCTCTGAGACAGAGATGGTGCGTGACTTTTTCTATGCCAGTCAAAGCAACAAAGCCAGCTCGTTCATAGAATGTGAATGCCGATGGAGGAGCGTTTGTGTTGATAAAATCAAACCAGTGGCCAGAATTCTTAAGTGTCTCACTGAGCAGAGCGCTGCCAACCTGCCTTTTTCTCCATCCTGAGTCTACATAGAGATGTCGCAGACGTCCGATGCCAGTTTTTAGTGTAAACGGGTCGATGTTGAGTCCACACACGCCAATGATTAATCCATCTACAGAAGCCCCAATGAGTTTTTCTCCGGGTCTGTCAAAGCGGTTATGTCCGCTAAGCCAGTTGTCTTCCAGTCGGCGTAACATGTTAAATCCTTCAGCCATGCTCTGCGATCTTAACTCAGTAAATCCTGGGCTGTCCGGGGTGACGCTTGTGAGTTGGATATTCATGATTATTCCAGTGATTTCAATCTGCATAGTCTGGACAGAATGATGATCGTGTCCAGTATGACAATGGCACTCTCATACTTCCTACTGCCATCAATGCCCGCTCTGTGCCAGGAGCGGACGTTGAACATCGTGAAAATCAGGACGTATAGCAGCTTTATTACCTGTTTTTAAAAACTATTCGATTCATTTGGGGAACGTAAGGGCTGATGTAAGTATCCCGCTATATCAGTACCCGCCCGTTTTTATTATTTGGCGATGCCCATGTTTTGATGAGCCTCAACCTTCATGCTTTACAGCGTGGCCAACAGGAGAGTTTATGACCGACACACTTAAACAGTCCTGTCATTTCTGTCGATCTTCATCAATGGTCAATGACGTAAATTCGAAAGGCACGGGCTGATCCTCTATTAACAAATTGTGGATAGCCGTGTTTGAAAAGCATGCCATAGGTGCCTGCAATTACTTCTGTTTTAGCTGCGTTATCCATGAAGGTGAGTGAATAGACAGCAATATCATTGACGTAGAGGGAATACACCATTCCGCGGGAACCAAGGCTGGATTGAAGCGCCGGCCCGGATTCCCAGAATGAACGCGAAATTTTCACAGCTTTTCTATCAGTGATTTTAATTGTGCAATGACGGATTTTTTCTCATCCTCTTCTTCTCTACCGTAAGGACGGGTTGACTCGCGGATAATCAAACGCGTCGGCAGCAATTCACGGAGGTGCATCTGCGGTGCGGCCATCTGCTGGATTAACAACTCAACGGCCCGTTTACCCAGCTTGTTGAAATCCTGCGCAACGGTTGTGAGAGGTGGCTGGAAATAGAGGCTGTCCGCCGTATCATCATAACCGGTGACGGAAACCATCCTGCTGCCGGTGCGATTCAGTTGCGCGAGAGCACTCAACACCCCGAGCGCCATTTGATCGTTCGCTACGACGATCGCGCTAATCCGCGTATACTGATGTAACAGTTCAAAAGCCTTATGCCAGCCACTGGCAGCACTCCAGTCACCAAAGACCGTTACCGCATTACTCACCCCAAGCCGGTGTAAAGTCTCACGCCAGCTGCTCAATCGCATACGCGCCGAAACGGAACTCTCAGGCCCTGCAAGCAGGCCGAACTCCCGGTGCCCCAGCTCCCAGAGATGACGGATGCAGGCTCCGCAGCCATCAAGGTGATCAAACCTTACGCAGCAGACATTAGTTTCCGGTGAGACATCTAAAAACAGACAGCAAATATCTGGGTTCTCATTCACCAGTTTTTCCGCAATGTTACCTTCAAGGGGCAGATTAATAACCGCGCCTCGGATATTTTGCGCGCGAAATTCATTCAGTCGCGCCTGAAGTGAGGCATAGTCAGCCATCACCGGCATCGCGATAGCAACCTCCAGATGATGTGTACCTGCGTGACTTTTTATCGCAGCGGCGATTTGTGAGGGCGCATGCAACGTCAACGACGCGGTAATCAACCCGATAGACGGTGCCGACTTTCCCGCCAGCAATTGTGCTGAGCGGTTCGGTACATAGTGCAACGCCTGCATTGCACGGATGACTTTATCGCGAGTACGTTCAGTCACCACACCAGGTTTATTCAGTACACGTGAGACCGTCTGCTGGGATACACCGGCCTCGCGAGCCACATCTTCTAACGTTGCTGTACGGCGTTCCATCGTCTCCTCCGTTACTCGCTAACAAAAATGTCGTTCGCTAACATTTTATGTCAGAAAATCGACATTAAACTATGGTTTTCGCTCTGTTTCGTGATCGTCCGTGAGTTTCAATATCACCATTGTTGCCGCTATTAACAAAATATCTGATAACTCATTCCATCTTGTCTAGCGAATGACATTTCACATTTATCCTACAGGTATACCTATGCGACATCACGCTTGCCACCTCTCCGGTGGACCTCTGTTTCATGACGTGCTTGCCCGTGAAGACTGGCAAAACCAGACCATTACACACCTGAACCGTTTACCGGCCCATCCGACCTTTGCCAGTTGGCGCGATCTTCGCTCGGCAAGGGAAAATCAGTTCTCTGCACACCGCCGCCTGCTGGATGGTCAGTGGCAATTTTCTTATGCCCGCAGCCCGTTTGAGGTGGATGCCAGCTGGCTGGAAAACGATCTGGCGGACAGCCGCAGTACACCGGTCCCCTCGAACTGGCAAATGGAAGGGTATGACGTGCCAGTCTATACCAACGTGCGTTACCCCATTGATACTACGCCACCACGCGTACCTGAAGAAAACCCGACCGGCTGCTACTCACTGACGTTTAGCGTCGAGGAAGACTGGCGGGCGGAGGGTCAGACGCAGATTATCTTCGATGGCGTTAACTCCGCATTCCATTTGTGGTGCAACGGCGAATGGGTCGGTTACTCACAGGACAGTCGTCTGCCCGCGGCCTTCGATCTCAGTACGTTCCTAAAGAAGGGCGAGAACCGCCTCTGCGTCATGGTGATGCGCTGGAGCGCAGGCACCTGGCTTGAAGATCAGGATATGTGGCGGATGAGCGGAATTTTCCGCTCCGTCTGGTTGCTGAATAAACCAACGCTGCACCTTAGCGATGTTCAGCTCACTCCGCAGCTAGATGCGCTTTATCACGACGCCGAGCTGGAGGTCAATGCCACTGTCGCCGCCCCGACACCGTTGCTGGAAAAACTGACGGTGGCCGTTGAGCTGTGGAATGACACGCAACAGGTCGCCAGACATCAGCAGCCGCTCGGCTCACCAGTCACTGATGAACGCGGCAATTATGCTGAACGCACCGTGATGCGCTTGCCTGTAGAACGCCCGGCACTGTGGAGCGCGGAAACACCAAACTGCTACCGGGCCGTAGTCTCACTGTGGTGCGGCGATGAACTGATTGAAGCCGAAGCCTGGGATATCGGTTTTCGTCGGATTGAGATCGATAATGGCCTGCTGAAGTTGAATGGTAAACCGCTGTTGATCCGTGGTGTAAACCGTCATGAACATCACCATCAGCGCGGTCAGGTCGTCACCGAAGAGGATATGGTGCAGGACATTCTTCTGATGAAGCAGAATAATTTCAACGCTGTTCGCTGTTCTCACTATCCTAACGCGCCACGCTGGTACGAGCTCTGTAACCGCTATGGTCTGTACGTGGTCGATGAGGCTAATATCGAGACCCACGGCATGGTGCCAATGAGCCGTCTTTCCGACGATCCGTCCTGGCTAGCGGCCTGGAGCGCCCGCGTCACGCGGATGGTACAAAACAATCGCAACCACCCGTCGATTATTATCTGGTCGCTGGGCAATGAGTCCGGCGTGGGTGGCAATCATGAAGCCATGTATCACTGGCTCAAGCGTAACGATCCGTCACGTCCGGTGCAGTATGAAGGGGGCGGCGCGAATAGCACGACTACCGATATTCTCTGCCCGATGTATGCCCGAGTAGAAAGCGATCAGCTTATCCCTGCGGTGCCAAAATGGGGGATTAAAAAGTGGATCAGCCTGCCTGGCGAGCAGCGCCCGTTAATCCTTTGCGAATACGCTCACGCAATGGGCAACAGCCTGGGAAATTATGCCGATTACTGGCAGGCGTTTCGTGATTACCCGCGCCTGCAGGGGGGCTTTATCTGGGACTGGGCCGATCAGGCCATTACTAAAACCTTCGATGATGGCAGTGTCGGCTGGGCGTACGGCGGTGATTTTGGCGATAAGCCCAACGATCGCCAGTTCTGCATGAACGGTCTTGTCTTCCCCGACCGTCGCCCTCATCCGTCATTAATTGAAGCCAAACATGCACAGCAATACTTCCAGTTTGCCCTGCTGTCGCAAACCCCGCTGCGTATTAGCATCACCAGCGAATACCTGTTCCGCCTGGCGGATAACGAGGAACTGCAGTGGCAGGTTCAGGCTGCTGGTGAAACGGTTGCCAGCGGCAGCCTGGCCCTTGAACTTCTCCCTGAAGGACAGCGCGAGCTGACGCTGTCGGAGAAATTGACGCTGCCTGCCGGGGCCGAAGAGGTATGGCTGACGCTGGAGGTTATCCAGCCGCAGGCCACGGCCTGGTCCGATGCCGGTCATCGCGTCGCCTGGCAGCAGTTTGCCCTCGCAGCCCCGCTGGTTCTGCGGGCACCTCTGTCTGCAGGAAATGCTCCTGAGCTTGAGCGCAGTGACAGTGCCTGGACGGTGCGCAGCGGTGCGCAGCAGTGGGCGATCGACCGTCAAAGCGGACTATTGACGCATTGGCAGGTGGACGGCGTGGAGCAACTACTGGTTCCGCTGCGCGACCAGTTCATTCGGGCACCACTGGATAATGATATTGGCGTGAGTGAAGTGGAGCGCATCGATCCCAACGCCTGGATTGAACGCTGGAAAAGCGCAGGCCTGTACAACCTCACCACCCGCTGCGTGCAGTGTGACGCGCATCGTCTGAACAGCAGCGTTGTTGTCGATAGCCGCTGGCACTACCTGAACGGGGATGAGGTTGTGATCGTCAGCCACTGGCAGATGACCTTTGACGCGCAAGGCAAGCTGCACCTGACCATTGACGGCGAACGTGCTGGCACACTGCCGCCGCTGCCACGCATCGGGCTGAATTTTCAGGTACTGGATCAGAATAAACCGGTCTCATGGCTGGGATTTGGCCCGCATGAGAACTACCCGGATCGTCGCACCAGCGCCTGTTTCTCCCGCTGGGAACTGCCGCTGGACGAGATGACTACGCCGTACATATTCCCCACCGAGAATGGCCTGCGTTGTGATAACAAAGCACTTGACTGGGGGCGCTGGCACGTGGCGGGTGATTTCCACTTTTCCCTACAGCCTTACGGCACCGCGCAATTAATGAAGACTGACCACTGGCACTGGATGCAGCCGGAAAGTGGCGTCTGGATAACCCTTGATGGGCAGCACATGGGCGTCGGCGGTGATGACTCCTGGACGCCCAGCGTACTGCAGCAATGGCTATTGCTTGAAACACAATGGAAATATCAGTTAACGATTCATTTCCAGTAATAATCGAAGCGTGAGCCCCGGGCTTACCGGCATAACCAGATGGAACAGTCAAAATGGAACTCTCTGAACTCGCACCAAGAGAACGACATAACTTCATTTACTTTATGTTGTTCTTTTTCTTCTATTATTTCATTATGTCGGCCTACTTTCCTTTCTTCCCGGTCTGGCTGGCAGAAGTTAACCACTTAACCAAAACAGAAACAGGGATTGTGTTTTCATCTATCTCACTGTTTGCAATTATTTTCCAGCCGGTGTTTGGTCTGCTCTCCGATAAACTGGGGTTACGCAAACACTTGCTCTGGATTATCACAGTCTTACTGATTTTATTTGCGCCCTTCTTTATTTTTGTTCTGTCTCCTTTACTGCAGATGAATATTTTCGCTGGTGCACTGGTTGGCGGGATCTATCTGGGAGTCGTCTTCTCCAGTGGTTCAGGGGCGGTAGAAGCCTATATTGAACGCGTAAGTCGGGCTAACCGTTTTGAGTATGGAAAGGTTCGTGTTTCCGGCTGTATTGGCTGGGCGTTATGTGCATCAATCACCGGTATTTTATTTAGCATCGACCCTAATATTACATTCTGGATTGCCTCCGGTTTTGCCCTGGCGCTAGCCGTACTGTTATGGATGTCACGCCCGGAAGGGAGCAACAGCGAGCGGGTTATCGACGCGCTTGGTGCCAACCGCCAGGCTTTTTCTATGCGCACCGCCGCCGAGCTATTGCGGATGCCACGCTTCTGGGGATTTATTATTTACGTTGTAGGTGTCGCCAGTGTCTATGATGTGTTCGACCAGCAGTTTGCTAACTTCTTCAAAGGGTTTTTCTCCAGCCCACAACGCGGGACCGAAGTGTTTGGCTTTGTCACTACCGGTGGGGAAATACTCAATGCAACGATTATGTTTTTTGCCCCTGCCATCGTTAACCGCATTGGTGCGAAGAACGCCCTCCTGGCCGCAGGCGTCATTATGTCGGCGCGTATTTTGGGTTCTTCTTTTGCCTCTTCAGCCACAGAAGTGGTTATCTTAAAAATGCTCCATATGTTTGAACTTCCTTTCCTGTTGGTCGGCACCTTTAAATATATCTCCTCCGCATTTAACCCAAAACTTTCGGCAACCTTGTTCCTGATTGGTTTTAATTTATCAAAGCAACTTTCGGGCGTTGTACTGTCGACATGGGTAGGCCGGATGTATGACACCGTAGGCTTCCATCAGGCTTATCTTGTTTTAGGCTGTATCACACTGAGCTTTACCATTATTTCCCTCTTCACCCTGAAAGGGAGTAAAACACTGCTTCCGGCAACCGGATATAACAGCGCCACCTGATAATAAGTGCCCACTTCACATAGCGGGCGCTTATCCTGGCCGGGTGTCTTATTCCGGGGTAATGGTTGTCGGCGACTAAGCTCACGCGCTGCTGTATCGAAGGGGTGATCCTGGCAAAAAGGTTGGAGGCCCTGTTCAGGGCGGCGGCGCCCAGCCTGTGCCTGTCACTGACGTTTCGAATGTCAATGACGTTATGCTAACCGCAGAGAATGACGCCATCATGCCCTATTGGCAAGGTCCGCTTCGTGCCAGAAGCGGACATTGACAACATTGAGATATTTTAATTTATGGGGAGCAAGTCAACGCTGTAAAACCAGTCACCAAATTAATGATGCACAAAAGTCCATTGGATCGGGTACATTCAGCAGAACCAACACCATGTAGGCTTAACAGCATGTGGCTGATGCGATCCGTTAATTCAATACTCTCAAAAGCTGAGGAGTGAAACCGAGCTAAATCACGAACTGATGTGGGTCTTTTAGACCATCAAACAAGAGTAGACTGCTAGATGTGAAATGATAATAACGCCGGCAAATTAATCATTGTGCTTATTTAATCTTGCGACCACTTACTAGCGCAGAAAGCACTTATTCGACACACAAGCATTATGATGGAGGTTGCATTGACCATTCCTCTTCAAAAACAAACCAAGGGTGGAAAGCTGTACACACGCATCCCTGAGATTGAAACCAGGTTGGCAGAATTAGTCACCCTCACGGATGAAAATCTGATTCAGTTGTGTATGCAGAGCAAAATACATCCGCAATATGTGCCCAGTGAATGTCTTCTTTACTTCGTCCGGCGCAGCGCATTGGCTAACCAGGCTCTATTTGATCCTCTCTTCAGGATCCTCTCAGAACGCATTTTCAGGAAGCTTCCTCGGGCCGCTAATCCTGGTGGAAGTTCTGTATCAATGCTGAACAGCGACATTCAGGAGAGTGTCTTTGACCGTATCGTTGAGATGCTTATGCTTGATAAAGCAGGGTATGAAGATCGGTTGGATATGTTTGAAGTCCGTTTTGATTTGGCCTTTTCAAATTTAAAAAAAGATGCTCAGGAAAAGTTTTACCGGTCGGATAACAGGAATACTGAGCTCGAGTACGATGATTCAGAGGACATTACTACAGAGGTTGAAACTGCTTCTGAAAGTTTTAATCCTTTTGAAGAAACAGATCTCAATCATTTTCATTACCGTCGCGAGCTTGATGCGGCGATTGAGACTTTACCTGATCTACAGAAGCGAATCATTGAGATGACCCGATTAGATTTTCGAATAGACTCCATCGACCCTCAAGAGATGACGATTTCCAAAGCTCTAAACAAGTCTGAAAAGACCATCCATAATCAAAAAAATAAGGCGTTTGCACGTCTTCGTTCACTGCTAGAAGGGGACATATGATGACCGGACTTTCACCTCAGGCATCCCTAGAAGAGGTACTGGAGTCATTTTCCATAGAGCATGATGTGGGAAAAGCGACTCTGCAAAAGTACCTTGCAGCCTTCCCTGAGTTTTCCAATGACCTCATAGATTTGTCTCGAAAGATTGCCAGAGTTTCAATCGGAGACGAAGCCCCCTTAGCTGAGTCCGAGCGCCGCTTAATTAATTCTGCTGTCACTCGCATCCAGACGTCACCGGGGAAAACAGCAATTGACCCCTTCGCAGATATCCCGGCTCAAGAAATGCGTCATCTCGCTAAATCGCTCAATCTTCCTCGGCAGGTTATTATGGCATTTAAAGAGCGAAACGTAATTGTCGAGTCTGTTCCCCAGAAGGTTATGATGAGCTTTGCTGAAAAACTTCAGACAAGCGTTCAGCACCTGTTTGCATCCCTAAAACAGCCACACATTGAGGTTGCAGGGAGCTATAAGTCCAACACTAAACCGGGTGATGCAGAAAAGATTACTTTTGAACAACTGCTTCGGGATGCTGATTGGCCTGAGGATGATATCAGTCACTTAATGGAAGAGGATAGATAACGTGCAAACCGTGGAACTGGCTCGAAAGGCCGCTGCTTCTCTACATAATCAGGCGGTTGCTTCAGGACATAATCCATGGACACCCTATGAGTTTGCTGTTGCAGAAGCAAACAGGCGAGACCTTGATGTGGAGTGCACCAGAAAAGGATCGCCAAACCTGAGGGGCGCACGGGCTCGCTTTATCCCGGAGCAAAAGTTTATTCTCCACGAAAAATGCGCAACTCTTTTTGAACAGGCATTCCTCGTCGCTCATGAGATTGGTCATGCTGAACTTGGAGATGATGTCGAAGAGGATGAGGCGAGTTATACGATAGATCCTATAAGGACATCGGAGACCTCGCCTCTGGGAGTTGAACGAGTCGTTGATTACAGCCGCAGACAGCGAAGAGAGGTCCAGATGGATCTGTTTGCGCGCGAGTTTTTGCTGCCGAGACATTTTGTTAGCACGCTTTATCTGGAAGGCCAAAGTGCTACAAGTATTGCCGAAAGGCTTGGCGCGCCGTTTGACGTCGTTGCCCAGCAACTTTTTGATGCACTACTGTTGCCCCCAACTTTGCCTGACAATCAAAAGCCAGCAGTTGAATTCCCCTTAAACGATGAACAGGCAGAAGCCGCAGCTCATCGTGGTGCTGCCTTTCTGCTTGAAGCCGGACCTGGCACAGGAAAAACACAGACACTGGTAGGCCGTGTTAAAGGACTGCTTAATGAAGGGGTTGATCCCCGTAAAATTCTCCTGCTGACTTTTTCAAATAAAGCTGCTGGAGAAATGGCTGAAAGGATTGCGCGTGTTGATAGCGCAGCTGCAGCTGCGATGTGGATCGGTACCTTCCACTCATTCGGCCTCGATTTGGTTCGCCGGTTTCACGATAAGCTGAATCTGCCGCAAGCTCCCCGGATGCTGGACCGTACAGAAGCAGTAGAACTGCTGGAGCATGAGTTCCCTAAATTAGGACTGGTTCATTACCGCAATATTTATGATCCAAGCCGGATTATCGCTGACTTTCTCACCGGCATATCACGCGCTAAAGATGAAGTAGTCGATGCAAGCACCTACCTGAAACTGGCGCAGGCAATGCGCGATAGCGCTGTTGAGAATGATGCCATCCTTGATGCAGAGAAAGCGATTGAAGTCGCCAGGGTGTACGCAGCTTATGAGAACCTCAAGCAAAAGTCTGAATGTATAGACTTTGGGGACCTGGTTTCATTACCTGTAGAACTGCTTGAAGATAATGAAGCCATTCGCTCTCATATCCAGTCTACCTATGAACATGTTTTGGTGGACGAATACCAAGACGTCAACCACAGCAGCGTGCGACTGCTGAAAGCCATATGTGGTGAGGGTGAGAACCTGTGGGCAGTTGGGGATGCTAAGCAGTCAATTTATCGTTTCAGAGGTGCCTCTTCATTTAACATGACGCGCTTTGGGAATGAAGATTTTCCAGGCGGGATGCGATATCGGTTAAAAACGAACTATCGATCGGTACCTGAAATAGTTTCAGCATTTTCGAGATTTGCGGTGGGCATGGCTGTGGGGGATGCTGAAAGCGGGCTACATCCGAACCGGGAGAGTAATGCCTGCAAACCCGAGCTTCGCTTTGTGGGACAAGGCGTCCAACAGTCACCTGCTCTTGCAGACGCGATACAGGAAATGCTGGATGCCGGATATCC
>Ga0265797_10010618_pt1 | contig 11705 bp, 8 predicted proteins | sample P2T30metagenome_FD_192433 | JGI IMG/M metagenome (GOLD analysis project Ga0265797, IMG submission 192433) | Plant litter microbial communities from East Loma Ridge, Irvine, California - P2 T30 | ecosystem: Environmental > Terrestrial > Plant litter > Unclassified | place: USA: California... | reverse complement strand
GCTGGCCGGGATCCTGGTCGAGACCCAGGCTGCGGCCGGGCCGGGCGGCGCCACCTGGGCCATCGTCGGCATCGGATTGAACCTCGCGATGCCGGATGAACTCGAAGCAAGGATCGGACGTGCGGTCGCCGCCGTGCCCTGGCTGGCGCGCATGGACCGCGACACCCTGATGGCGGCCGTGCTCGACGGCCTGGCGCAGGCGCTGCGCGAATTCGCCGCCAAAGGCTTCGCGGCTTTCAGCGCGCGCTGGAATATGCTGCATGCCTACCAGGGCCAGCCGGTCACCATCGTCGACCGCGGCGAGGTGCTGCACGAAGGCCTGGCCGCCGGCGTCGACGATGGCGGCCGCCTGCTGCTCGACACCGAGCAGGGCCGCATGGCGATCGTGGCCGGCGACGTGTCGCTGCGCGTCAAAACCTGAAGGAGGCTGCCATGCTGCTGCTGGTCGATGCAGGCAATACCCGGATCAAATGGGCGCTGGCGGCGCAGGCTGCCGCGCCGGGCGACTGGCTGAGCCACGGCGCCGTACTGCACGCGGAACTGGAACGCTTGCCGGCGGCCTGGATGGGGCACGGTCGAGGTGACCACATAAGCCGTGCCATCGTTTCCAACGTCGCCGGCCCGGCCATGCGCGCCGAACTGGAAGCGCTGCTGGTGCAGCTGGCGCCGGCGCTGCAGGCGGAATGGTTCGTCTCGACACCGGCACTGGCGGGCCTGCGCAACCGCTACCGCAACCCGGGCCAGCTGGGCAGCGACCGCTTCGCCGCCGCGCTCGGCGCACGCACGCTGGCGCCCGGCCAGGCGCTGGTGGTGGCCACCTGCGGCACCGCGACCACGGTCGATGCGGTCGGCGCCGATGGCGACTTCATCGGCGGCATGATCCTGCCGGGCGTCGGCCTGATGCTGGGCGCGCTGGCGCGCGGCACGGCCCAGCTGCCGCAGGTGGCGACAGGCGATTTGCCGGCGACCTTCGCCGACAACACCCACGACGCCATCCTGTCCGGCTGCCTGTCGGCCCAGGCCGGCGCCATCGAGCGCGCCTGCGCCGCGCACCGCGCCGACCTGTGCATCGTCTCGGGCGGCGCCGCCGGCCACGTCGCCCCGCTGCTGTCGGTGCCGCACCGTTTGCTGGATAATATCGTTCTGGTCGGTTTGCACGCCGTCGCTTCTGCCGCATCTACCCTGAGGAATCCGTCTTGCTGAGATTTGCTTTCTGGTCGCTGCTGTTCCTGAATGCCGCCCTGTTCGCCTACGCCCAGGGCTATCTCGGCACGGGCAACGGGATCGAGCATGAACCGGCGCGCCTGAAGCGCCAGTTCAACACGCCCAAGCTGGTGGTGTTGACCGCCGAGCAGGCGGCGGTGGCCGCCAAGGCGGCGCCGGCACCGGCTGCACCAGGCGATGCCGCCGACAGCGATGCCGCCGCGGACGCCCCTGCCGCCGCCGGCCAACCCGAGGCCGCCGCCGCGCCGCCGCAAGCGCAGGCCCCTGAACGCACAGCCGCACCGGCCCCCGCCCCTACCCCTGCACCGGCACCGGCCCTCGTCTGCCTAGATATCGGCACCTTCAGCGCCAATGGCGCCAAGCGCTTCGAGGCGCGCCTGGCCGCGCTCGACCTGGGCGAACGTGCCGCCGCCGGCCGCCAGACCGTACAGGCCCAGGACGTCAGCAGCTGGCTGGTCAACATCCCGTCCCAGGGCAGCAAGGAAGCGGCCGACCGCAAGGCGGCCGAACTGCGCAACCTGGGCATCACCAACTTCTTCATCATCCGCGACGATTCGCCGCTGAAGTTCGGCATCTCGCTGGGCCTGTTCAAAACCGAGAGCGGCGCCCAGAACCTGCTCGCCCAGCTCGGCAAGCAAGGCGTGCACACGGCCCGCATCACCCCGCGCGGCCCGCAGACCACGCGCTACATGTATCGCCTGCGCGGGCTCGATGACGCCACGCGCAAGCGCGTGGTCGGTTATGCCGAGCGGTATGACGCCGAGGCCAAGCGCTGCAGCTGAAGCACGAAACGTACAACTGCGACATCGGTTTATCCAATAAAAAACCCCGTCTTCCGCTGTGCGGAAGACGGGGCAAGGACAGGTAGGTTTAAAACTTCCCGCGCACACCCAGCTGGAAGGTGCGGCCCGGATCGTACTGCGTGAACTGCGCGTTCGGGAACTGGAAGTAAGCCTGGCGCTTGGCGCGGTTCAGGTTGACGATGTCGAAGCTCAGCGTCGGCCAGCCGTCGCGCTCCAGCACCTTCTCGAGGTCGACGTTGGACGAGAAGTCGGCCTGCTTGTAATCCATGCCGTACAGTGCCGCCAGCGGGATGCCGTTCTGGTTGGCGCTGGCGCCCTGGCTGCCCTGCTGGTACATGTGCGACAGGCGCGCCATCCAGCCGTGGTTCTCGTAGTAGATGCCGAAGTTGTTGCTCTTCTTCGGCACGCCCAGCGCCACGAAACCGGCCGTGCCCTCGCCGGTCGCCTTCTGGTTGATGAAGGTGGCGGTTTCGCTGAAGCCGAAACCCCGCAGTGAAGTCGGCAGGAATTTGTCGAGCGGCTGCACCCAGCCGATTTCCAGGCCGCGCACGCGCAGGATGCCGCCGGCATTGCGTTCGCGCGTCATCACCACCGTCGCCGCGTCCGGACCGCCGCGCGAGTCGATCGCCTGCTGCTGGGTCGGGATCAGGTTGTTGTAGGTGATGCCGTAGGCCGCCAGCGCATTGAACGGCAGCGTGATGTTTTCGTTGACCGTGAAGCCCTTAACGCGCTTTTCGAACACGGTCAGGCTGACATAGCCTTCACGCCCGGTGTACCAGTCGATGCCGAGGTCGAGGTTGTTCGACAGGTAGGGCTTCAGTTCCGGGCTGCCGATGGTGCCGATGTCGGCCGAGGTGCCGCTGAAGTTGATGCCCGGCCGCAGCGAGTTCGGATTGGCGCGGGTCATGGTCTTCGAGACCGCGGCGCGTGCCACCACGTCCTGGCGCAGCGTCAGTGCCGCGGTGGCCGAAGGCAGCGTGTTGTTGTAGGTGTTGTCGGTGTACACCCACTCGGTCAGGTTCGGGTACTTCGCGCCGTTCTGGGTCAGGCTGGCGTTGCGCGGGTCGCTGAAGGAATTCAGGGACCCGACTTCCTGCTTGGTGCGGATGTAGCGCACGCCGGCGTTGTAGCGCAGCGGGAAGCCCCAGGCGCTGGCCTGGCCGTTGATCTCGGTGTAGAAGCCGGTCGCACGCTCGCGCACGTAGCCGGCGCTGGCGCCGGTCGAGGAACTGGTGGCGTCGGGCGCGCTGGCGTTGAAGGCGTCGTACTGCGAATCCTTGCGGAAGCGGTCCCAGTCGATCACCAGCCTGCCGTACGGACCGGGCACCAGGTAGCTGCCCAGCGCGCCCTGCGGGATCAGCGAACCCTGGTAGACCAGCGGTGTCGTCTGGCCGGCGGTGTAGCCGGTGCCGTAGCCCGGGTACAGGGCGGCGGCGCTGGCACCCGGCGTATTCGCGCCGTCGCACGGCGGCGCGCCGTTCGGACCCTGCAGGAAGATGTTCGGGTTGTTGCCGCACACCGCCGCCTGCCAGGCGGCCGAGTTGTCCTGGCCGCGGATGCGGCGGTCGATGTCGTCGTAGGCGATACCGGCCTTCAGGTTCAGCTTGGCATCGCCCCAGGTCAGGTCGCTGTGGAAGCCCTTGGTGCTGGTCTCGCGCAACTCGTTCTGGATGTTGACGCGGCCGCCGGCCCAGACGAAGTTGGCCGGGTCGTTGACGTCGCGGTTGAAGGTGATGCTGGGCACGCCGCCGTTGGAATTGAAGGTGGCGACCAGGCCACTGCCGTCCGCCGTGATCGGCATCACGGTCGGCGCCTCGTGGGTGAAATTGGACTTGGTGGCGTTGGCCTGGGCATCGAGCTTCAGGGTCGGCGTGATCTGCCATTCCATGCCGGGGTTGATGCCCTTCAGGTCGACGCGGTCGCGGCGCGGGCCGTATTCGATGAAGTAGCGCGAATTGGCGAAGGTGCCCGAGGTGGCCGTGCAGCCGCCGCTGCAATCCTGCTTGTCGACCTGCATGTCGAGCGGGATCGCGAAGTTGTTGCGCACCGCCCAGGTATAGGCGATGCGCGACATGTCGTCGTCGCGCTTGCTGTACATGGTGTCGAGGTAGAAATGCAGGTTTTGCGTCGGGCGGTATTCGGCGCTGATGATGGCGGCGGATTTGTCGCGGGTGCCGAAGTAATCCATATAGCGGCCCAGGCGCGGCAGCAGCGCGTTGTCGATCTGGCCGATGTTCAGGCCCGGATTGTGCGCCAGCAGGAAGGCCTGGTCGATCGGCGTGCCCGGTACCAGACCTGCCCCTGCCCCCACCGGCACCGTCGCCGGAATGGTCCAGTTGCCGCCGCCGGTGTTGTTGCGGGTCGGCGACGGGTTCTGCGCGGCCGACAGGTTGGCATTGGTCAGGCCGACGGTCTCGTAGCCGGTGGTGCGCGCCTTCTGGCGGTTGACCGAGATGCCGGCCAGGATACCGAAGGTGTTGCCCCAGGTTTTACTGGCCAATAATGATCCGCGTGCGCCCGTGCCGTCGGCGATCTGCTGCTTTTGCGCGGTGGCGCTGTAGGAGACGTGGGTGCCCGGGTTGTCGAACGGGCGCGCGCTGCGCAAATTGACCACGCCGGCGGCGCCGCCTTCGAGCATCTCCGCGGTCGGGCTCTTGCTAACGGTGAGCTTGGTGAACAGATCGGTCGGCAGCAGGTCGAGGTCGATCTCGCGGTTGGTGCTGGCGCCGTCGATCGGGCCGGACGACGCCACCGCGATCTGGGCGTTGTTCAGCAGGACCTTGGTGAAGCTGGAGCCGAGACCGCGGATCTGGATGTTCATGCCCTCCCCGGTGACGTCGCGCGAAATCTGGATGCCGGGGATGCGGCTCAGCGATTCGGCGATGTTCTTGTCCGGGAATTTGCCGAAGTCTTCGGCGCTGATGGTGTCCTGGAAGCCGATCGCTTCCTTCTTGTCCTTGGCCGACGATTCCAGGCTGCCGCGGTAGCCGGTCACCTTCACCACATTGGTATCGGTTTGCACGGTCGGGGTGTCCTGGGCATAGGCATTCTGGATCAGGCCGGCCAGCACGCTCAGGGCGAGCGCAAGCTCCCGACCCTGGCGCTGGCGCCCGTGGTGTGACTTCTTCATGTTTGTCTCCTCTTTGTTGTTATGGCGTGGGGCGTGCGTGGCCCCCGTTCTACAAATCAGGCGAAGTCAGTGTACGAGCAGGATGTTAATAGTGTCAATTTTGTAAACATTAATGTTATGCGCTAACATTAATGTATTAGTATTTGTTCCTTCGGCGATTGCGGCGCCATTGCAGAGCAATATTGGGGCGAAAGCGGGTTTGGTCGGAGAAACCATGGTTATGTTGAGAAAGCGACTACATAACCGGATGTTGCATAAGTGTGCAGGGCGTCTTTTCCGGCATTGCCGAAAACGACGCCCGCGAAGGGGGACGACGGGCTATCAGCGCTTGATGACGATCGGCTTCAGGCCCAGCGACGACGGCAATGCGCGCGCCGCATCCTGCGCCATGGCGCGGGTTGCGTAGGGGCCAGCGACCAGGCGGTTGACGCTGCCCGAGCGCACCACGTCGAGCGCCTGCGCGACGCCCGATTGCTTCAGCAGCGCGCTCATTTCTTCGGCCTTGCCTTCGCGCCCAAAGGCACCCAGCTGCAGGTAGAAACCGGCGGCCGGCGATCCGGCGGCCGGCGATCCGGCGGCCGGCGATCCGCCGGCCGGCGATCCGCCGGCCGGCGATCCGGCGGCCGGCGCCGGCTTCGATACAGCCTGCGGCCTGGCCACCGCGGCGCTGTCCATGTCGACGCGGTCTTCCAGCATCAGCGCCGCGATTTCCGGTGGCGGCGGCAGCGCCTGGGCGTTGGAGGCGGCGGCGCGGCGCGCGGTGGCGATGCGGGTGCCGTCGTCGGCGAACAGGCGTTCGACCTCGACCTGGTGGCTGCCCTTGCCCAGCAGGCCGAGCTTGAGCGCGGCCGTGTAGGAGACGTCGATCAGGCGGTCCGAATGGAAGGGACCGCGGTCATTGATGCGCACCACCACCGATTTACCGGTGTCGATGCTGGTGATGCGCGCGTACGACGGGATCGGCAGCGTCGGGTGCGCGGCCGTCATCTTGTACATGTCGTAGGGCTCGCCCGACGAGGTGCGCTGGCCGTGGAACTTGACCCCGTACCAGCTGGCGATGCCCTGTTGCACATAGGGTTCCGTGCCCAGCAGCGGCGTATAGGTGGTGCCGAACACCGCATACGGGCGGTTGGCGAATTTGGCGTAGGGTTCGTTCCTGACCACCGCGTCCGGCACGTCGGCCAGGCCGGGCGGCGGATTGGCGCCGGGGCCGTCGTCCTGGTAGTAGCCGCCGCGGCCGGAGCCGGCCGGGGGCAGCATGGGCAGGTCGGGGTTGATTTTGCCGTGGTTGGCGGTGACCTTGTGCTTCCAGGGAAGCGGGATCAGGCTTTTGCGTTCGCCGTTTTCGCCGGTGGTGCTGCAGCCGGTTGCCATTACCAATAAGGCAATGACCACCGACACGCGCACCGGAATGGCCTGTGCGTTGTCTTTCATGTCAGGTCTGCACCAGTTTTCGGTGTCGTTGGATACTCATCAATATACCAGAGCATAGCCCCAAAGTAATTAACGCCGTACCGCCATAGCTCATGAAAGGCAAGGGAACTCCGACCACGGGCAGGATGCCGCTCACCATGCCCATGTTAACAAAAGCATACGTAAAGAACATCATCGACACCGATCCGGCCACCAGGCGCGTGAACAGATTGGGCGCGTTGGCCGCGATCATCATGCTGCGGCCGATCAGCAGCAGGTACAGGAACAGCAGGATCAAATTGCCGACCAGGCCGAATTCTTCGGAATACACCGAGAAGATGAAGTCGGTGGTGCGCTCGGGGATGAATTCCAGGTAGGCCTGGGTGCCCTTCATGTAGCCCTTGCCGGACACGCCGCCCGAGCCGATCGCGATCACCGACTGGATGATGTGGAAGCCCTTGCCGAGCGGGTCGGAAGTGGGGTCGATCAGCGTCATCACGCGCTCGCGCTGGTAGTCGTGCAGCATCGACCAGGCCACCGGCAGGCTGGCGCCGCCGGCCACGGCCAGCGCCGCCAGCGCCTTCCACGACAGGCCCGCCAAAAAGATCACGTAGAAGCCGGACGCGCCCACCAGCAGCGCGGTGCCGAGGTCGGGCTGGCGCGCGATCAGGCCGAACGGGATCAGGAGCAGCAGCGCCGCCACGATGAAGGACTTCCAGTTCAGCAGCCCGGCCCGCGTCTGGAAATACCAGGCCAGCATCAGCGGCGTGGCGATTTTCAGGATTTCCGAGGGCTGGATGTCGACCCCCACATGCAGCCAGCGCCGCGCCCCCTTCTTGATGACGCCGAACAGCGCCACCGCGACCAGCAGCGCTACCCCGAAGGTGTAGATCGGCACCGCGATGCGCAGCAGGGTCTGGGGCGGCACGTTGGCCGCCACCCACATCACGATAAACGAGAGCAGGATGTTGCGCATCTGCCCTTCCATGCGGCCCGGGAAGTCGTGGCCGGCCGAACTCATGGTCAGCGTGCCGACCGAGAACAGCAGGAACAGGATCAGGGACAGCGGCGCGTCGAAGACGGTGAAATACGGTTTCAGGCGCCGGCTCAGCGAGCGCCGCTCGGGGATGTGGGCCATCGCTCAATCTTCCTTGTTGCCCGGCGTTTCGCCGCCCGGCGGCTTCGGCTGGCCGGCATTCGGGCCGAAGGATTCTTCGGGGATCGCCACGGGATCCTTGACGGCGGCCGGTGCCGCCGGCGCCTTCTCGCCCGGACGCTTGCCGAGCAGGTAGTAGTCGAGCGCCTTGCGCACGATCGGCGCCGCATAGGTGGAACCGAAGCCGGCGTTTTCGACCACCATCGCGATCGCGATCTTCGGCTTGTCGGCCGGGGCGAAGGCGGTGAACAGCGCGTTGTCGCGCAGGCGCTCGGGCGTCATGTTGTGGTTGTACTTGGCGCCTTTCAGGCCGACCACCTGCGCGGTGCCGGTCTTGCCGCCGGCAACGTAGCCGGCGTTGCGGAAGGCGATGTAGCCGGTGCCGCTCTGGTCGGTGGTGACGCCGACCATGGCGCGCTTGATGACGTCGATGTTTTCCTGCTTGAGCGGGATGCGCCCGGATTCCTTGGCCACGGTCAGCGTGCGCTGGCGGGTACCGCCGTCTTCGAGGATCTTGACCAGGTGCGGCTTCATGATCACGCCGTTGTTGGCCAGCGTCGCCACCGCGTGCGCCAGCTGCAGCATGGTGTAGCTGTTGAAGCCCTGGCCGATGCTGATCGAGATGGTGTCGCCGCCGACCCACTTCTGGGCCGCCTTGTTGCGCTTGAAGCGCTCGCGCTTCCACTGCTGCGACGGCAGCACCCCGCCCTTTTCATGTTCCAGGTCGATCCCGGTCGGCGAACCGAAGCCGAACTGGCCCATGAAGCCGCTGATGGCGTCGATGCCCATCTCGTTGCCGAGCTGGTAATAATAGGTATCGCAGGACATCACGATCGAGCGGTACATGTCGATGTAGCCGTGGCCGCCCTTCTTGTCGTCGTTGAAGCGGTGCCCGCCCAGCATGAAGAAGCCGGCATCGCTGATGCCCTGCTCCGGGCGGCGCTTGCCGAGTTCCAGCGCGGCCAGCGCCATGAAGGGCTTGAAGGTGGAGCCCGGCGGGTAGGTGCCCGACAGCGGACGATTCATCAGCGGGCGGTCGAGCGAGGTATTCAGGTCGGTCCAGCTCTGGCTGTCGATACCGTCGACGAACAGGTTGGGGTCGAAGCCGGGCCGCGACACGTAGGCCAGCACGTCGCCGGTTTCGGGCTCGATCGCCACCAGCGCGCCGCGGAAGTCGCCGAAGGCTTCTTCGATGACTTTCTGCAGTTCGATGTCGAGCGACAGGATCAGGTTGGTGCCCGGCACCGGCGGCGTGCGCGACAGCGTGCGGATCCCGCGTCCGCTGGCCGAGCGCTCGACTTCTTCATAGCCGGTCTGGCCGTGCAGCTGCTTTTCGTAGCTCTTCTCGACGCCTTCCTTGCCGATGTGATCGGTGCCGGTGTAGTTGGCGGCATCGTCGCCGGCCTCGATGATCTTGGCGTCGTTCTGGCTGATGCGGCCGATGTAGCCGAGCACGTGCGAGGCCACCTCGCCCAGCGGATACTGGCGGAACAGGCGCGCCTGCACCTCCACGCCGGGGAAGCGGAAACGCTGGGCGGTGAAGCGCGCGACTTCATCGTCGCTCAGGCGGGTGCGGATCGGGACGCTGGCGAAGTTCTTCGACTCTTCCATCAGCCGCTTGAAGCGCTTGCGATCCTTGGCCTCGATCGTGACCAGTTTGGACAACTCGTCGATCACGGAATCGAGGTTGGCTTCGAGCTTGGACGGCGTGATCTCGAGCGTGTAGGCCGAGTAGTTGCTGGCCAGGACCACGCCCTTGCGGTCCAGGATCAGGCCGCGGTTGGGGACGATCGGCACCAGCGCGATGCGGTTGTCCTCGGCCTGCGACATGTACTGGTTGTGCTTGACGACCTGCAGCCACACCCAGCGGGTGACCAGCAGGCCGAAGCAGATGAACACGAACACCACCATCGCCGTCAGGCGCATGCGGAACAGGTGGATTTCGCGATCGCTGTCTTTAATTTCGGTCATGCGATTAAATGGGACGCGTATGGTCCTTGTCGACCGCGCGGCGCTGCGGCGCCAGCAGCAGCCAGGTGATCACCGGCCACAGGGCGACCGCGATCAGGCTCTCGATGAAGTGCAGCCAGCCGGGAAAGCGGCCGGTCACGAAAAAACGCACCAGCACCTGGATCGCCTGGGTCAGCAGCAGCAGCGGGAATACGTGCATCGCCTGCGTCATCAGCGGGAACCACAGCACCCGGCGGTGGATCATGATCGCCAGATAGGACAGCAAAGTATAGGCCAGGGCGTTCTCGCCGAGCAGGGTCGCGTCGTGCACGTCCATCAGCAATCCCATGCAGAAGGCGATGCCGATGCCGACCTTGCGCGGCTGGTGGATGCCCCAGAACACCAGCACCAGCGCGACAAAGTCGGGCGCGCCGACCCAGCGCCCCCAGGGCAGCAGGTTGAGCATGAAGGCGCATACCAGGCTGAAGGCGATGAACAGCGGGCTGACCGGCAGCAGGATGTAATGCGGACGGGTCGTCGTGGGCATCAGGTGCCTTCTTTCGGTTGCGGCGCGGCCGGGACCGTGGTTGCGGGCCTGGCCGCCTGCGGCACGGCCGGCGCGGTATTGGCGGGGGCGCGTGCCGGTGCCGGCACAGTGGCTGCAGGTGCAGGTGCAGGTGCAGGTGCAGGTGCGCGTGCTGGAGCCGATCCATTGGCGGGTGCAGCCCCGTTGGCGGCAGGCGGCGCGGCCGGCGGCAGCGGCTGGGCCGGCAGCGGCAGCGGCGGCACCGGATCCATCTTCGGCAGGTTGCGTTTCGAGCTGGTGTTGCCGGTGGCCTTGGGCGCCGCTTCGGGCGGGCGGGCGGCCGCCGGCTGGTCCGACATCACGACCAGCAGCTGGCTGTGGCGGTCGATGCCGGCCAGCGGCTGGCAGACCACGCGTCCGAAGGCGCCCTGGGCCACGTTCTCGACCTGCACCACCTTGGCCACGGCCAGGCCGGCCGGGTACATGCCGTCCAGGCCCGAGGTCACCAGCACGTCGCCGACCTGGATATCGGCGTTGGGGGCGACGAAGCGCAGGTCGAGCAGGCCGGAGTGGCCGCGCCCGTAGGCGACGCTGCGCAGGCCGCTCCTCAGCACCTGCACCGGGATCGCCTGCTCCTTGTCGGTCAGCAGCGTGACTTCGGAAGTGAACGGGAAGACGCGCGTCACCTGCCCCACCACGCCGGCATTGTCGATCACCGGCAGGCCGAGCTTGACGCCGGCGCGCGCACCGCGGTCGAGCACCACGCGGCGCGTCGAGGGATCGCGCGCGTCGTACAGGATCTCGCTCATCATGGAACGCACCGGCAGGTGCTCGCGCGCATCCATCAGGCGCCGCAGGTGGGCGTTCTCGGCCATCTGGAGCTGGGCCTGCTGCATGGCCTGGGCCTGGGCCACCTGCTGGCTCTTGAGCTCGCGTACTTCCTTCTGCAGGGCGGACACCGAGGAAAAGTAGTCGCCCATGTTGGACATGGCGTCACGCGGCACCAGCGCCGCCATCTGCAGCGGGTACAGGACCGTGGCCGCGACCTGGCGCACGGCGTCGAGCGCATGCAGGCGCGCATCGACCACCAGCAGCGCGATCGAGACCAGGGCAAACACCGTCACCTTCACCCTCGCAGGGGCGCCTTGCTTGAAAAGCGGCGGAGGACTGTATTCCATGACTTTCAATAATGCGGGCGCGGTGCGCCGGCGGCATTAATAAGATAGAGCAGAATATGAAGCAGCGCGGACAGGCGTCGTGGCATTGCCACGCACCCTGTCCGCGCTGCCATCATTCAAGATGCGTCTCGCCGTACGATCACTCGTACGAGAAGATCGAGCCCAGCTTGTCCATGCGCTCCAGCGCCATGCCCGAGCCGCGCACCACGCAGGTCAGCGGATCTTCGGCCACCAGCACCGGCAGGCCGGTTTCTTCCATCAGCAGGCGGTCCAGGTCGCGCAGCAGCGCGCCGCCGCCGGTCAGCATCATGCCCTTCTCGGCGAT
>Ga0265797_10010617_pt1 | contig 11706 bp, 9 predicted proteins | sample P2T30metagenome_FD_192433 | JGI IMG/M metagenome (GOLD analysis project Ga0265797, IMG submission 192433) | Plant litter microbial communities from East Loma Ridge, Irvine, California - P2 T30 | ecosystem: Environmental > Terrestrial > Plant litter > Unclassified | place: USA: California... | reverse complement strand
TCGCGCCTCCTCGGGGCCCCTGTCGGCGGAGGCCGTCGAGGCCGTCCGCGCGGGCTACGCCTTCGCCGGGCCCGCGCTCGAGATCGGCGCGCTCGTCAACGGCGAGGCGCTCGCCGACGTGCCGGTGCGGATCCCGCTCGCGATGCTCAACCGCCACGGCCTGGTCGCGGGCGCGACCGGCACGGGCAAGACGAAGACCCTGCAGGTGCTGGCCGAGCAGCTCTCCGCCGCCGGCGTGCCCGTGTTCGCCGCCGACGTCAAGGGCGACCTCTCGGGCATCGCGACCGCGGGGGAGCCCTCCGAGAAACTGCTCGCCCGCACGCGCGGCATCGGCCAGGACTGGACCCCCGCCGCCGCCCCGACCGAGTACTTCGCGCTCGGCGGCGTGGGCACCGGCGTGCCCGTCCGCGCCACGGTGAGCGGCTTCGGCTCGCTGCTGCTCAGCAAGGTGCTCGGCCTCAACGACACGCAGGAGTCGAGCCTCGGCCTGGTCTTCCACTACGCCGAGCAGGCGGGCCTGCCGCTGCTCGACCTCGCCGACCTGCGGAGCGTGCTGACCTGGCTGACGAGCGACGACGGCAAGGCCGAGCTCGACGAGCTGGGCGGGCTGAGCAAGGCGACCGTCGGCGTGATCCTCCGCGAGCTGATCACGTTCGCCGACCAGGGGGCCGACCAGTTCTTCGGCGAGCCCGAGATCGACACCGCCGTCTTCCTCCGTCAGGCCGCGGACGGCCGCGGCGTCGTCAGCCTGCTCGAGGTGCCGGGCGTGCAGGACCGCCCGGCCCTCTTCTCGACCTTCCTGATGTGGCTGCTGGCCGACCTCTACAACGACCTGCCCGAGGTCGGCGACCTCGCGGCGCCGAAGCTCGTCTTCTTCTTCGACGAGGCGCACCTGCTGTTCACCGACGCGTCGAAGGAGTTCCTCGCGCAGATCACCCAGACGGTGCGCCTGATCCGCTCGAAGGGCGTCGGCATCGTCTTCGTCACGCAGACGCCGAAGGACGTCCCGTCCGCCGTGCTCGCCCAGCTCGGCTCGCGGGTGCAGCACCAGCTGCGCGCCTTCACGCCCGACGACGCCAAGGCGCTGCGGGCGACCGTCTCGACCTACCCGACGAGCGAGTACGACCTCGGCGCCGTGCTCACGACCCTCGCCACCGGGGAGGCGGTGGTGACGGTCATGGACGAGCGAGGCGCCCCCAGCCCGGTCGCCTGGACGCGCCTCCGGGCCCCCCGGGGCTCGATGTCGCCGACGCCGGCGGACGTCATGCAGGCGACGGTCGACGCCTCGCCGCTGCAGGCCGTCTACGGGGCCGCGGTCGACCGCGACTCGGCCCGCGAGATCCTCGCCCGCAAGCTCGAGGCCGCGGCCCTGGCGCAGCGCGAGCTGACCGAGGCGACGGCCCGGCAGGCGACCGTCGACGCCCAGCTGAAGGAGGCGGCAGCCCGGGAGCGCGCGGACGCCGCGGCCCAGAAAGCGGCCGAGAAGGAGCGGACGGCCGCGCAGGCCGAGTACGAGCGCCAGCAGAGGGACTTCGAGCGGGCGGAGAAGGCGGCCGCCTCGGCGCGGGCGCGGCGCTCGGGGTCGACCCGCGCCTCCTCGTCGCGGTCGGGCGGAGCGAGCGGCACGGGCGCCGGCGGGGTGCTCGGCGACGTGCTCGGCTCGAGTGCGGGCAAGGCGATCGTGCGCGAGGTCGTCAAGGGCATCTTCGGGACGCTGCGACGCCGGTAGGGCGGGCCGGACGGGACCAGACCGCACCGGCCGCACCGGGTCGGGGCCACGGCCCGGCGGGTGGTCAGCCCGCCAGCACGCCGTAGAGCAGCACGAGGCCGCCCGTCGCCGCGGCGAACAGACCGACGACGACCGGGCCGCTCAGCCACGGCCTGCCCTCGTACCAGTAGCGGGCCGCGGGGTGCTCGCGGTGGAACTCGCGCGGCGTGAGCGGCTTGGCGACGCGCGTCGTCGGCACGTCGAGGGCCTCGACGACGCGGGCCACGGCCTCCTCCGACCAGTACGTGCCGCGCATGCGGAACAGGCGTGCGCCGGAGGCGTCGGTGGCGTACAGCTGCGGCACCGTCTCGGTCGAGTGGCTGAGGTAGGTGCGCACGAGCACGAGCGCGGCGATGCGGTCGCGGCGCAGGCGGACGAAGCCCGGCAGCCAGCCGCGCTTGACGAACTCCGTCGGCGAGACGACCGTCGACGAGACGCGGTAGCGCCAGTAGGCGACGAGGCCGATGACGATCACGACGTCGGCGACCCAGAGCACGGCGGGCCAGTCGCCGGTGTCGTGGGTCAGCCAGAGGAGGAGCGCCGCGACGGGCGCGAGGCTCGCGATCGCGGTCAGGGTGGCGCTGCGGGCGAGGGACGGGCGGGGCAGGACGACGACGTCGTCCCACGCGGGCGCGGCGGCCACGACCTCGTCGACCGCTTCGACCAGCTCGACGTCGGCCTCGTGCCCGGCCTCGTCACGTGGCACGTCCAACGTCATCCCGCCCCCTCGGCAGTCACGACGCCCCTCCCCACCGGAGGGGACCGCCACCCCGGCAGCCTGTCGTCGGGGTCGAGCCTAGGTGATCGAGGGCGCCCGCCGGACGATCCTGTCCGGTCCGCGACGCCCCAGTGCGGGGGCGGGCCGCCGGGCCGTCAGCGGTCGCGGAGCTTCTCGAGGTCGCGCCGCTCGCGCTTCGTCGGACGACCCGCGCCGCGCTCGCGGACGGGCACGGCCGCGACCTCCTCGCGGGGCGGGGGAGTGGGCGTCAGGTCGTCCGCGGCCAGCGCCGCCGCCGGGGCGCCGACCCGCTTCACGATGCACTGCCGGACGACGAGGACGCGCTCGACGCCGCCCAGCCGCACCCGCACCTCGTCGCCGGGGCGGACCGCCTGCGCCGCCTTGACCCGCTCGCCGCCCACGCGGACGTGACCCGCGCGGCAGGCCGCGGTCGCCGCCGAGCGCGTCTTCACCACGCGCACCGCCCACAGCCAGGCGTCGACGCGGCAGGAGGCGGGGGAGTCCATCCGACGATCGTACGTCGCGGGGCGGCGGCCGACCGCTCGTCCGACGGCGTCCGCACGGGCGTCCGTCGTCCGCTACCATTGACGAGGTCGTGCGCCGGGAAGCCAGCGCACCTCAGGAGGATTCGCCTAGTGGCCTATGGCGCACGCTTGGAAAGCGTGTTGGGTGAAAGCCCTCAGGGGTTCGAATCCCCTATCCTCCGCGACCGAATGGCCCTCCCCTACGGGAGGGCCATTCGTCGTCGTGCTGGTCTGGCGCCTCTCGGCGCGTCGCGGCTGCGCCGCTCGAATGGCCCTCCCTCACAGGAGGGCCCTTCGTCGTCGTGCTGGTCTGGCGCCTCTCGGCGCGTCGCGGCTGCGCCGCTCGGATGGCCCTTCCCTGCGGGAGGGCCATCTTCGCTCTGTGCTGGTCTGGCGCCTCTCGGCGCTGGCAGCGGGCTTCGCCGCTGCTTCCTGACGGGGGACGGCAGGCGTTGCCGCTGCGGCCTCACGGCGGGGCCGCCGCCCGGGTCAGGGGAGGTGGAGGGTGAGGTAGCGGAGGTCGAGCCAGCGGCCGTACTTCGTGCCGACCTCGCGCAGCAGGCCCGCGTCCTCGAAGCCGAGCGACCGGTGCAGCCGCACCGAGCCCTCGTTGCCCGCCTCGACCAGGGCGACCACGACGTGGTGGCCGGCCTCCCTCGAGAAGGCGACCAGCGCCTCCAGCAGGGCTCGTCCGATGCCGGCGCCCTGGTGGCCCGGGCGCACGTAGACGCTGTCCTCGACGGTGTGGCGGTAGCCGTCCTTGGCGTGGAACGGCCCGACGCTGCCGTAGCCGACGACCAGGTCGCCCTCGACGGCCACGATGGCGGTCGTGCCGGGCACGCCGTGCGCGGCCAGCCAGGCGCGACGTCCCTCGAGGTCGGGCACCACGTCGGTCCAGATCGCGGTCGAGTTCGCGACGGCGTCGGCGTGGATCTCGAGCACTCCCGGCAGATCGGCCTCGGTCGCGGTGCGGATGAGCATGCGACGAGCCTAGGGGCGTACCGTGCGGGCATGAGCGACGACAGCACCTACACCGCATCCTTCATCGGCGACGACGGCGCCGAGACCTCCACCGAGGAGCTGACCCTCATCGACGGGCTGCCGCAGAAGAGCCTCGTCCGGCCCGGCTCCCAGGGCGACGACGTCAACTGGGAGCTCGACACCGACAGCACCGCCGACACCGGCTTCGTCTACCGCTCGACCGGCGTCGCCCAGCACGACTACTCCTGAGTCGCGTGCGGCCCCGGCCGGGAGTCGTGCCCGAGCACGCGGTCGAACATCGCGACGAGGGGCCGCAGGTCGCCCCGGTCGCCGAGTCGGCAGGCCGCGTCGTTCTCCTCCTTGGTGACGGCCGCCCAGTCGACGCGCCAGCCCTCCTCGTGGCACCAGAGGTCCCAGAAGGCGCGCTGCGCCCGCCCGTTGCCCTCGCGGAACGGGTGCACGTGGTTGAGGTCGCGGTAGAGGCCGGCGAGCAGGCGGACGAACGCGGCGCGCGGCTGACGCACGGGCGCGGCGGCGAGCTCGTGCTCGAAGGCGTCCAGCGCCTCCTCGAGGTGCTCCGGCGGGGTGAAGCCCCCGCCGTCGCCCTTCTCGATGCCCACGGTGCGCAGCTGGCCCGCCCAGGGGTAGACGAGGCCGAAGACGGTCGAGTGGATCTTGCAGAGCAGGTCGCGGCCGTACTCGTCGGGCAGCTCGACCGCGTCGAGCAGGGCCAGGACGGTGCCCGCGAGCTCGTCCTCGACGTGGCGCAGCTCGTCGGCGTCGCGGATGTCGAAGGCGTTCACGAGCACGGTCGTGCCCGGCCACAGGTACGGGTCGTCGGTCACCGGGGCCCGGTCAGCGCGGCGTGCGAGCGGCGGTCACCGTCTGGTCCGCCACGTCGTCGGCCGTGATGTCGCCCGCCTGGTAGGCGGCGATGAGCGCCTGCTGCTCGGGCGAGAGCGTGCCGCCCTCGAGCCGGGTCGAGGCGAGGGCGCGCGCGAGGGCGTCGTCACGGCGGAAGCTCGCCGTTCGGGCCTTGCGGGCGGGAGGCATGCGCCCATCGTACGACGCCGCGCGGGACCGTCGCAGGGCCGGTCCCGGGGCCGGTCGCGGGACGCCCGCTCACCGGCGGCTCGGAGCCCGCCGGTCGTAGGCTGGGAGTCGTGTCGACCCGCATCTACATCACGTCCGCAGAAGGCCACACCGGCAAGTCCACCGTCGCGCTCGGCGTGCTCGACACGCTGAGCCACGAGCTCGGCCGCGTCGGCGTCTTCCGCCCCGTCGCGCGCTCGACCGACGAGCGCGACTACGTGCTCGAGCTGCTCCTCGCCCACGACGGGGTCGACCTCGACTACGACGAGTGCGTCGGCGTCGACTACGACGACGTGCACTCCGACCCCGACGCGGCCCTCGCGACCATCGTCAGCCGGTTCGCGGCCGTCGAGCGGCAGTGCGACGCGGTCGTCGTCATCGGCTCCGACTACACCGACGTCGGCAGCCCCACCGAGCTCTCGTTCAACGCCCGCGTGGCGGCGAACCTCGGCGCCCCGGTGCTGCTCGTGCTCGGCGGACGCACCGCCGACGGCCAGGCGGCCCGCACCGGCGCCGACATGCGGCAGGTCGCCGAGGTCACGACGGCCGAGCTCCGCAGCGAGCACGCGAGCCTCCTCGGCGTGGTCGTCAACCGGGCCGACCCCGAGCTGCTCGGCGAGGTCGTCGCCGGCGTCGGCCAGGCCCTGCAGTCGTCGCCGAGCGGACTCGTGCCCGTCTGGGCGATCCCGGAGGACCGCCTGCTCGTCGCCCCCACCGTCCGGGCCGTGCTCGCCGCGACGGGCGCGACCCTCGTGAGCGGAGAAGAGGCACTGCTCGACCGCGAGGCCGTCGGCGTCGTGGTCGCCGCCATGTCGATGGAGAACGTGCTGCCCCGCCTCACCGAAGGCGCGATCGTCGTCGTGCCGGGCGACCGCTCCGACGTGCTGGTCGCGACCGTGCTGGCACACGCCTCCGACACGTTCCCGTCCCTCGCCGGCATCGTGCTCAACGGCGGCTTCGCGCTCGCCCCGCAGGTCGAGCGGCTGCTCGAGGGGCTGGGCAGCACGCTGCCGATCGCGCACAACGAGCTCGGCACCTACGACACGGCCCTCGCCATCACGCAGACGCGCGGCCGCCTCGCCGCCGACTCGCCCCGCAAGTACGACCTGGCGCTCTCCCTCTTCGAGCGCCACGTCGACGGCGCCGAGCTGCTGCGCCTCCTGCAGGTCAGCCCGTCGGGCGTCGTCACGCCGCTGATGTTCGAGTACCAGCTGCTCGAGCGGGCCCGCGGCGCGGCGAAGCACATCGTCCTGCCCGAGGGCGGCGACGACCGCGTGCTGCGGGCCGCCTCGTCGCTGCTGCAGCGCCAGGTCGCCCGGCTCACCCTGCTCGGCGACGAGACGGCCATCCGCGCCCGGGGCGCCGAGCTCGGCCTCGACCTCTCGGCCGCGCGCGTCCTCGACCCGTTCGACCCGAGCCTCCAGGTGCAGTTCGCGACCGAGTACGCGAAGCTCCGCGCCCACAAGGGCATCTCGGCCTCGATGGCGATGGACACCGTCACCGACGTCTCGTACTTCGGCACGATGATGGTCAAGCTCGGCCTCGCCGACGGCATGGTCTCCGGCGCCGCCCACACGACCGCGCACACCATCCGCCCGGCGTTCGAGGTCATCAAGACCCTGCCCGACGTCGGGGTCGTGTCGAGCGTCTTCCTCATGGCGCTCGCCGACCGGGTGCTCGTCTACGGCGACTGCGCCGTCATCCCCGACCCGACCGCCGAGCAGCTCGCCGACATCGCGATCTCGTCGGCGCAGACCGCCGAGCAGTTCGGCATCGAGCCCCGCGTCGCGATGCTCAGCTACAGCACGGGCGACAGCGGGTCGGGCGCCGACGTCGAGAAGGTGCGCACGGCCACCGCGCTCGTGCGCGAACGCCGACCCGACCTGCTCGTCGAGGGGCCGATCCAGTACGACGCGGCCGCCGACCCCACGGTCGCCGCGGCGAAGATGCCCGACTCCGAGGTCGCGGGCCGCGCGACGGTGTTCATCTTCCCCGACCTCAACACGGGCAACAACACCTACAAGGCCGTGCAGCGGAGCGCGGGGGCGGTCGCGATCGGGCCGATCCTCCAGGGCCTCCGCAAGCCGATCAACGACCTCTCACGGGGCGCCCTCGTCAGCGACATCGTCAACACGGTCGCGATCACCGCCATCCAGGCGGGCACCCCCGCCCCCGAGGCGCGCGTCCCAGCCGCCCCGGAGAACGCCGCCCAGCCCGCCCCCGCGACCCCCGCCTCCTCGTCCACCACCGAAGGGAACACCCCGTGAGCGCAGTCCTCGTCGTCAACTCCGGCTCGTCGTCGTTCAAGTACCAGCTGATCGAGCTCGACGGCGAGACCACGCTGGCCAGCGGCCTCGTCGAGCGCATCGGCGAGGCCGCTGGCTCGGCCCGGCACCGCAACCACGTGACCGGCGACGAGACGAGCAACGACTCCGCCGCGATCGCCGACCACGGCGCCGGCTTCGAGGTCATGCTCGCCGCGTTCCGCGCGCAGGGGCCGTCGTTCGACGAGTACCCGCCGATCGCCGTCGGCCACCGCGTCGTGCACGGCGGCGAGGAGTTCGACCGGGCGACGGTCGTCACGGCCGAGGTCGAGGCGGCCATCGACCGGCTCTCCGCGCTCGCACCGCTGCACAACCCGGCCAACCTGCAGGGCATCCGCGCGGCCCGCGAGGCCTTCCCCGACGTGCCGCACGTCGCCGTGTTCGACACGGCCTTCCACCAGACCCTCGCGCCGGCGGCCTACACCTACGCCATCGACGCCGAGCTCGCGAAGAAGCACCAGGTGCGGCGGTACGGCTTCCACGGCACGTCGCACAAGTACGTCTCGGAGAAGACCGCCGAGTTCCTCGGGCGTCCGCTCGCCGAGCTGAAGACCATCGTGCTGCACCTCGGCAACGGGGCGTCGGCCGCGGCGATCGACGGCGGGCGCTCGATCGACACGAGCATGGGCATGACGCCGCTCGAGGGGCTCGTCATGGGCACCCGCTCGGGCGACATCGACCCGGCCGCCGTCTTCCACCTGCATCGTGAGGCCGGTCTCGGCTTCGACGAGCTCGAGACCCTGCTCAACAAGGGCAGCGGCCTGCTCGGCCTCACCGGCAGCGGCGACATGCGCGACGTGCAGGACAGCGCCTCGCGCGGCGACGCCGTGTCGGAGGCGGCGCTCGCCGTGTACCGCCACCGCATCCGGCACTACGTCGGCGCGTACGTCGCGCAGCTCGGCGGCCTCGACGCCGTCGTGTTCACCGCGGGCGTGGGCGAGAACAACGCCCTGCTGCGCCGCCGCACGCTGGCGGGGCTCGAGGTGCTGGGCATCCGGGTGGACGACGACCGCAACGAGCTCGCGAGCCGCGACGCCCGCTACATCTCGCCCGAGGGGGCGGCGGTGGCCGTGCTCGTCGTGCCGACCGACGAGGAGCTCGAGATCGCTCGCCAGGCGGCAGCGCTGAGCTGAGGGCCGGCGGCCGGTCACGCGGCCGACGCACGAGGGCCCCGGAGGCGCAGGTCGCGCCTCCGGGGCCCTCTCACGTCGTGCCCGCCCCGGTGACCGGGGAGGCGCGGATCAGTACTTGATGGTCGCCAGCGCGTCCGAGACGGGGACGTCGCCCGACACGGCCTCGAACTGCGTCCGGACGGCCGTGCCCTCGGTGATCGCCGTGGCGATGATCTCGGCCACGTCGGCCCGGGGGATCGTGCCGCGCTCGACGGTCGTGCCGACGGCCACCTGGCCGGTGCCCGCGTCGTCGGTGAGGCCGCCGGGGCGGACGATCGTCCACTCGAGGCCGTCACGGCCCCGGAGGTCGGCGTCGGCCTCGCTCTTCGCGCGCAGGTAGACCTGGTAGACGGCGTCGTCGTCCTCGGCGGGCAGCTGCGCCGCCTCGGGGTCGAAGTCGTCGGTGCCGATGGCGGAGACCATGACGTAGCGCGGCACGCCGGCCGCCTCGGCGGCGTCGGCGAGCAGGATCGCGCCGTCGCGGTCGATGGTGAGCTTGCGCTCGGCACCGCTGCCACCTCCGCCGCCGGCGGCGAAGACGACCGCGTCGGCGCCGTCGAGGTGCCCCGCGAGGGTCTCGACGTCGGTCTGCTCGAGGTCGAGCACCAGCGCGCGGGCGCCGGCGGCCTCGAGGTCGGACGTGTGGTCGGGGTTGCGGACGATGCCGACGGGGTCGTGCCCGGCGTCGGCGAGTCGGCGTTCGAGGAGCTGGGCGATCTTGCCGTGCCCTCCGGCGATGACGATTCTCATGCCCCCATCGAACGCCCCGTGTCGACGAGCACGCTCAGGAGCCGCTAAACTCGTCAGCGGCTCCTCACGTGGTGCCATCCAGGCCAACTCCCCCAGGGCAGAGATGCAGCAAGGGCAACCGGGCTCTGGCAGGTGCGTGAGGGGTCTTTCCTTTTGCCCCCGCGGTGACCCCTGTTCGTGGGGTCCGCCCGGGCTGTGACGGATCGTCATCTGTGCATAGGATGGCGCCACGGCGGAGCACCACCGCCTGCACGACTCACCCCCGTGCCGCCCGACGACCCACCACCGTCGGACACCCGAGAGCGGCGTCGATGCCGCCCGAGCGTCAAGGATCAGGACGATGAGCCCCTCACCCCGGCACGTCAGCAGCACCGGGCGAACGCCCTCCCGCCACCGGCGGTAGGACGTCCGCCCCTCCGTCGTGCCCGCGGGCTCATCGGCGACGGGACGGCACCGCAGCAGCACCGCACCGCCACAGCAGCACCACAGCACCGAGCACCACAGCACCGATCACACGACAACTGAACACACGCAGGACGCCCCCCGCCTCACCAGCGGGGGGTCCTCAGGATCAGGCGGCGGGCACGTCCCGTCAGGAAGAGGCAGGCACATGCGAGGTCATGTGACCACGGACGACACCCGCGGGCGTCGCATCCACGGAGGGGCCCTCGGGCTCAAGATCGCGGCGACCGCCGCGCTCACCGCGCTCGTCGGGGCGCTCGCCGTCGTGCCGGCCCAGGCCGCGACGACCGACCTCGCCGAGGCCGAGGCGTCCCTGCTCAGCGGCAGCGGGATCGTCGCCCTCGACGACGTGGCCGCCCTCCGCGGCGCCTACTCGGCGACCGGCGCCTCCGGCTCGCTCGGGGTCGTCCGCCCCGGCCTCGACCTCTCCGTCGTCAACGCGCTGGACGTCGGCCTCGGCAGCGTCCGCCTCCTCGGCGGCGACGGCATCCTCACCCTCGGCGTCGCCGGCCAGTACGCCAGCTCGACGCCCACCGGCGCCACCGCCAGCGCGGGCGCCATCGGCGCCGACGGCGCGATCGCGGTGGGCAGCGGCGCGCCCGGCACGGGCGCCACGCTCGACCTGCGGCCCCTGCTCAGCTCCGTGCCCGCCACGGCCGGCGTCCTCAGCGACGTCGAGCTCGGCCTCGGCGCGCTCTCGTCGTCCATCACCGAGACCCGCACCGCCGGCGGCGCGACCACGTCGACCGCCTACCAGGTCGCCGGGGCCCGCTACACGATGACGAGCCCGGCCGTCTCCGCCCTCACCTCGTCGCTCCAGGCCACGGTGGCCGGCACGAGCGACGGCATCAACGGCCTCACGGGCCAGGCCGGGGCGCTCGACCGCGCCGTCACCGGCGTCCGCGGCCCGCTCGAGACGACCCTGCGCGCCGTGAACGGCCTCGGCCTCGTCGTCGTCGAGACGCCGACCGTCTCGACCACCGTCTCCGTCGACCTCAGGTCGACCGTCACCGCCCAGCTGGCGAAGCCGCTCACCTCGGGTCCCGTGACGATCACGCCGAGCACCGGCCAGGTCGTCGTCGACCTCGGCGCGCTCGACGGGCTCGACCCGAACACCGACCTGCTGAACCCGGCCCAGGTGACGGCGATCACGGAGGGCATCACCGACATCCTCACGAACCAGCTGCCGACGGGCCTGACGACGGCGATCGACGCCGCCGTCCGCGCCACGGCCGTGACCGTCGACCTCAAGGTCGGCGTGGCGGTCCCGGTGGCCCTCGGCGCGGCCGTGCGCGAGTCGCTCACGGTGCAGGTGAAGACCACCCTCGGCCAGCTCCTCGACGGCACCACCCAGGCCAGCGCCGTCACGGTCGGCGGCACCGGGCTCCTCACGACGCTCACCGGCGGCCTCCTCACCGGAGCCGTCAGGGGCGTCGTCACGAGCACCCTCCTCCCCCTCGTCGGCGACGTGTACCGCCCGCTGCTGACCGGCAGCGGCCTCGCCGCCACGACGACGGCCGTCAAGGCGGTCACCGGCGCGACGGTCACGACGCTCGCGCCCCTCACGACGCTCCTCCGCCAGCTCGTGACCGTGACGATCAACGCCCAGGACGGCGTCGGCTTCCGCGACGGCCGCGGCACCGACGCCGGCTCGACGAGCGTCCACGCCGTCAGCCTCCGCGTGCTGCCGGCGATCCTCGCCGCCCGCGTCGACCTCGCGACGTCGACCGTGCGCGCCGTGCCCTTCGTCGGGCTCACGGTCGCGACGCCCACCGAGGGCCAGCAGTTCGTCGTCCCGGCCGCCGGCGCCACCCGCACGGTGACCCTCACCGGCACCGGCGAGCCCGGCGCCACCGTCCGCGTCGAGGTGCCCGGCGTCGCCCCGGCCACAGGC
>Ga0265797_10010616_pt1 | contig 11706 bp, 8 predicted proteins | sample P2T30metagenome_FD_192433 | JGI IMG/M metagenome (GOLD analysis project Ga0265797, IMG submission 192433) | Plant litter microbial communities from East Loma Ridge, Irvine, California - P2 T30 | ecosystem: Environmental > Terrestrial > Plant litter > Unclassified | place: USA: California... | reverse complement strand
TGATGATGGTGTGAGTGAGATGATGATGATGATGATGATGCAAAAGAAGAGGCTGAAGAACTACGGCTATGTTTGTGCTTTCCGTTCGTTTGCGCGTGACCGTTTCCAACAGCGGATTCGTTCGTGAGCAAGGCGTCTAGAGCTGCGGGAGTGGATTTCGAGGGCATCAGTGGCGAGGATTCGTCTACGTCCTCCAGTGCGGGTGCGCGACGATCAGTGGGTACTTGGAGGGTTTGGCTACTACTCATGCCGGATGGTCTAGCGGCGTTGAGGCTGCTGAGGGATTTACGACTTTGCAAGCGCGCAGGGCGGATCTCGCACAGGTCGCCGTAGCACTGGCTATTATCGTTATGGTCGCAGGGCTTTTCCGCCCGGGTTACGAGTTGTGTCATTTTGGATGAGATGCTCTGATGGAGTGATGGTCTGCGGGAAATGGCAGCAGATGGGTTGGAAGTTTCACTATTAGTGCCATAAGAAGGATGCTCGTGATGAAGTTCAGCTTGGGGTAGTGCGTGTTGATGCTCTAGCATCGGTTGTTGTTGGGCGGGCGTGCCCTCATCCTCAACTTCTCCATGCTCTTCATCGCCATGCTTGTCGTTGCAATCCACGACTGAATGTGGGATATACTTGTGCAGTATACCCGAGAGAACAGAGATGCCGAGAGCACCGAGCAGAAAGCATCCGATCAAGGTTAGTATTGCATTCCTTGGTGTCATGCCGGCTTTTGTGAGATAGTTCTTCGCAGACGGCAGCATGCTGTACAATGACGAGAATATCTAGCAAACGTCAGCAAGAATGTGTTGCAGTTGGGCAAATATAATGGTTACCATGACGCCGAAAGATAGACTCAAGCCCGTTGACAAGAACGCATTACTCTCCTCGATCTTGAAGTTCTTCTTCCCGGGAAACAAGCGAATGACAATGTCGACGCATATTATCGATGCTACATGACAAGTCAGCCTTCCAAGCTCTTAAACATGAACATTTCTCGGGCCCAGTTGGCCGCCGGTAACTGCGCAGTCGGATTCTTACCTCCAAACGTGCATGCTGTATCACGCGTTAGCCTTTTTAAATGTCCCACCTTGTGTGTATGCGACTTCGCGCGGAAAGCACATACCGATGCCGCTGACGGCCGTCATAATCCACCCACGCGTATCATTATCGAGAACCATGTCTCTTTGTTGCGTAGGGCTTGCAGGCAATGACGTCGTGTATTGCTATAGCTCTCTCCTAAGAAATCAAGAGTATGCGAATGCAAAGGGCAATCAAAAGATGTGATGAATAACAAAATAGTGAAGAAATGAAAAAGGTAGGGGCATACAAAGAAGAATGGAACAGGTGAGGCGTCTCTTCGCACCGTGTTGGCTCCTAGCAAGAATGGTTTCGGGCTAGTGGCTTGGCAGCGTAGGGCTGAAATACGCGTGGCGTCATTGGCTGTGGCTGTGGACTCGAGAAATCAGGGACAGTGGTTGAGACATTGTTGCGTTGGGATGATAGGCATCTTTTCATAGTCTTTGTCCATGATTTTTGCGTGCTGAGAATGATTCCTATATTTCCAACCAGAGGCGACGGCATAAGCGTGCGCAAAACTCAGATGACAGGGTGAGTGGTGGTGGGCATGGTAAACTTGATGCATGACATGTGTCAGAAATTCCATTGGTAGATCGCGATCGTTATACACTCTTTTGGCCCTATAAAACAGGTGTCGTGAGACGGGTGAAGGATAGGAAGTACAGTCCGTCGGCGGACACACATCAGACTCTAAAATAGGAAGACGACTCCTCGAAGCGTCTTTGATGGACGCGCACACTGCGGTCAGACGACGTGCCTCGCAATTAAAAACTCCATGATAAACACGCCCAGTGGGGCAAAACTCCGTATGCCGTAAAGTTCCCGCTATGCATAACTAAGACGAAGAAGAAAAAAAATCTAGATATAGAAGCGACCGAGAAGGGAAGATTGTCGTCAATGGCCGTGTTGAGAAATTAGTGGGCAGGAGGCCTCGGGATGATGATCTTGCTCCACGCACCAATGCCATGCTCGGGCTTCTCATTGATGACAAGAAGATTGGGTGATGTGCAGAAGCCACCCGGTTCCGCCGTTCGTGTCCGCTCGGCGTAGTGGCCCGAGAGATCGGCTTCGGTTGCGTTCCTGGAAAAAGCGGCGACTGGATGGTCATACACCCAGACCTGCTCTGTCACGACCTCGCCTGGCTCTTCACCCCATCGCGACTGTTTCTCAGGGAAGCCGACAAAGTAATTGAGGATATCGTGGATCGGGGCGTATAGGCGTTCGGGGCGACGAATAAAGGAAAGCCAGCTCAAGGTCTTTTCGTCATATGCCACTCGAACAAACGGGTTCATGTATATCCTGGATTCCGCAGGCCTTCCCTTTCCAGACATGCGGTACTGTAGGTCTGCGTTGATCAAGCAGCATTCGGAACCCTCCCAGAAAGTTTCGTTGTCGTATCGGAATCGAAGGGGAGAGGAATTGGGATTGGGCGACTGGGCCCGAGGTTTGGAAGCCTTGTCCTTTGCTCCGTTTTGGGACTGAAACCACTTGGCTTCGAATGCCACCATGCCGCCCCAGCAGCTGCGCACGCGCACTGCATCCGATCCCGCGAGCACATCGTTTCTGCTGGTGGCCGTACCTGCGCTGGTGAACCAGGGGAAGAAGGGCAAGCCAGTTATCATGCCGTCGAAATCGCGGGTAGCGAAGCGGTCATAGAACTTGAAGGGCATAATGTGGTCCACGGCACAAGCCGCTGCGTAGTCGGCTCGTCCGGTGGAATCGATGTTGGTCGCGAAGAGCAACTGGGCAGCCTCGACCGGGTCAAAGTTGACGTCGTTTAGGACCAGGATTTTGTCAAACCTTACGCCGTGCTCGTCGATGGGGTCCATGGCTCGGTTTCGCACCTCGGCAAGGAAAGCGATCCGCTTCAGGCGCTTCTCGCCGTTGGGCAGTGTGATGTGGGGAAGCGCGGCGATGTCGAGATCTTGGGCGACGATGGTGGAGTTGCCTGGTTGGTCAGTAGTGGCCCATGCCAGACAGACGGACAGTCTCACATTTTACTTTGGTGCGAAAGGAGGCGAGCGACTGCTTGGTCATCGGATCCGGATTGTCTTCGTATATGCTCAAGTGAACATTCTCGGGCCCCAGCAGATTGACCAGCTGGAGCACCTCTTTGCCCCATGCGCCAGATGTCAAGTCGCCCTTTTTCTCAGCCAGCGACGCGGTGATGAAGACCTTTTCGTTGTACGGGTTTGCGCGTCCAGTGTCGACGGCTTGTTTGCGCAGCTCTTCGTAGTGAGCAGGCCGGACGGTGTAACTCGGAAAGAAAATGCCGGTAATCAGCACAAGGAGGATGAGAATGTAGGGCACCGAAAAGACAGTCCAGTAGATGAGGCGCAGGATGGATCGTTTGCGGCGACGCGGGGTGACGTAGTGGGTGTAGACGGCACGCTCAGAGAGCTTGTTGACGCCGCTGAAGCGAGAGGCGAGGCGGGCGCGCCATGATGGCTTCGACGAGTGCGGTGTCGGTGGCTCTAGGGCAAACGGCTGGTGGTGGTCGATGGATTCGCGCGGAACCAGCTCATACTCGTGTATGGGCCGGCGGGTTGACTTGAGCATGGGGGAGGGGAGGGGGAGGGGGAAGAATTCTTGGTATCGAGTAAAAGGGGCCTAGTTACTCGGGGCCGCCATGAAGCGAAGATGGGGAGAAGCAGGCCTGCGAGGGGGGGGGGATGGGGACTAGAGATGTGTAGAGCGAACAGACAGCACGTGGCGGAGAAGTGTGACTGTTGGACGACGGGCGCCTAAGCAGAGGGCGTGGTCATGGAGGGCGCGGTCATGGAGGGCCGCGGGTTGTGGGTTGTCGAGGGCAGCAATGGGCCGACTGCGACGCGCAATTCACTGGTTGCGGTCGGGAACAAGGCATTGCGCCAGGGTCCATGTGGAGAAAAGGGAGGGCCGGCACAGGCAGCAGCTAAGCAGTGTTGGGACAAGTGCAGCTTGGAGTGGCCTGGCCTGGGATCCGCACAACCCGTTTCAAATCACGGCCTCCTACCTACACACATGTCCCGTACGGTACGGTACGTATCTGCGCCGCAGACTTCCTCGACCCATCTTCAGGACGCACTGGAAAAGAAGCACGTTGATCGTTTGAGCGTGAGGAGGAGGGGGGTGCCCATGTCCTCACACAGTGTGTCACGATGAGCCGGTGGACATGCAATTGGCTCTCTGACCAAGATGCCGCGGACGCACAGCCGCCATCCCGCGCGGCTGCGTTGCGACAACTCTCTTCCTTCTTTTCTTGGCCTCAGTTTGCCCACACTGCCCACGCACGACCTGGGTCATGTCGGCCGTCGTCGCGATGCCGAAATAGGGGATTCTTGCAAGGTGGAAGCTCTCGCACGAGCGCTCCCGCCCGATGCCGAACCCAGCGTCGCTTTCTCAGACGTACCGTACGCACGTATGTGTACAAGGCTCCCCCCACCACTGAAACAGGCATGGGAGAGAAGCGTACGGTAGGGCTTGCCCTGCTGTCTGCTCTGCATCCTCCTGTCCTCCTGTCCGTGTCCGCTGCTTCCGCCGCTCGCAAGCCCGGGACCTCGGCGCACTAGCTCCCGATACACGAGTCAGCATTCACTTTCATCCTCCAGGCTGAGTATTACTTGGACCTGGTCGTGGCGCCGCTCATCCATTATCGCGGATAGGGTCTTGATGCATTCCATGCCCGTGTCGTCATCTGCGGGTACTGCGGGAATTGAAAAGGTGGCATGCTGGTGAAAGCTGGTGTGGCACGTGGGATGCTGGCTCGGTGTATTTCTTGCGTTGTTCCCGACCTCTCACTGGAACATGAGGACGACGACGACGAAGAAGAAGAAGAAGAAGAAGAGGAGGATGGTGGTGTAGCTGCTGTTTTGAGCGCTTCTTGCACAATAGGCGGATACTCGTTGCAGATGTGGATGTAGTCAACCTTTTCCACTGCTCGTGCCTTCTTGGGAAGCTTGTGCTTAACCATAGGGCTCGTGTCTCGACTCGTCTTTGACATATGCGAACTCGCCGTCTTAGGACATGCTTGCCGGTGTTGCATTCGATCTCGAGCCTGGTACTGTGATTGATACTGAGCAGGCTCCTGCATCCTCGTCGTCATCTGTGGAACTGACTGTTGAGGTATCGCCGTCGACATTGCGATAGGCGCCACTTGAGCCATACCATACATCATCAGACTCGCACTTGGAGTTTGATCTTGTCGCCCCAGAGCAGGATAGTATGTCGGCCCGTACAGTTGTTGAGGCGCATCCAACTGCATCATCCGCCTCATCCTCTCAACATCCCTGTGTCTCCACCACTCTGCATTCTCTTTCCAGTCATAATTCCGTCTCGACTCCGAACGTCCTCTTTCCCTTTGCCTAGACCGTGACCGTTGCTTCGACGTTTCCCGCATTTCTGCCTTCTCGACACATGTCTTTGAGCGGCGTGACGACAGAACGTGGAACCAATGCTCAAGGTCAAGACAGCACTGATGAATGTACCGGTGAATGTACCAGAGTATTAGATAAATTAGTGCCGCGCCGAGGATACCGGCAAACGTGAGAGCGATTATTAGATTAGTGTTCTTCATGACAGGCTACAGAGCTGAGGAAGTAAGCACACCAATCTTAGTCGATACTTTAGACTTGACAAAGTTAGAGGAGGGAAGAAGAATGGCAATCGAACAAAAAGTCGGCTTTGTCCGCATCTCCCGTTTTTTCCTTCTCGTAGCCACCTCGTCGTACAGCTAACAGCGTTGTTTGTCCAGTACACATGGAGTACACACCCTCCATCAAGCAAACAATTCCCACGGTCCAGTCCTGCAACCTCTTTATCCCCGCAAACATGATTTAGTAGCCACCCGCCCCGTTTTCTCTCGTGAAAAACGCATCGAGTGGTACATTTGGGTGTGTGTGTGTGTGTGTGTGTGTGTGTGTGTGTGTGTGTGTACGAGGACAAACTTGTGTGACATGGAACTAAGCTTGTTGCTTCATTCCTACTACACAACCCTCATCCTCTCCCCTACACCTCAACTCATAATGTTCAACATCAATCGCTCGTCGACACATCCTGTACAGGTACCAGCCCAAGAAGATGCAAAAGGCGGTTATGATGAGCGTGGTGGTAATGATCATGTGCGTAGCCTTCATAGTTGGTAGTAATGGTCCGACACGGTCCGAAGTTGGTGCTTGTAGAGTCGGTTTGGTAGAATAGGTGGGTGAAGTTGGGAGGCAAGATATTTGGTTGTCCTGGGTTATTGAAAGGGTACAGAATAGTGACAAGTGACGGAGTGTATTCTCAAAAGTGAGAGAGAGTGTGTGTGTGGAGTTGTGAAATACGGAGAGAGTTGTTGTTATCTGTCTTCAATCACTTACCTCTCTCTCACCTCTCACTTTCATCCTTCATCTTTCTCCCTCCATCACCCCGTACTACCTAGAGTATGCCATCTTCGGAGACTCTACGGACAGTTAAGAAATTTAGCGCTTTTGTTATCAACATGTTCACACTGTACTGCATGATGAAACCAAAGTCTTAGCGAATCGGCCAAGACCTGTAGGGTTTGCAGAACAAAGCGGACGTAGTCTGTTGTCAGGAATCAACGCACAAGACCATTGGTTTTGTACCATGTGGGATTGGAAAAGTCCGTGTTGTGCTCTAATATTCAGAACATGGTTGTAGTAGGTACCTTACATTCGGAACAACGTCGGCCCCACAAGTTAGGTTCGAGCTCCAGCATGCTCGCGTCCTCCGACACCTCACCCTGGCCTTGTACAAACCCCATATTCATCACCAATCCACGCAAAGCTTACAACAGACGCCTTTCCATTTTCTTTGGCGCCCATAGCCGAAAAAAAAAACCCTCTGCAGAACAGTTGCAAAGCCGTCGCTTTCCCACGCGCAGAGATGCCACAACCACGTACGTCGCTCTCCCTTGGGGCGCGTCGCAAGCCGCCGCACCTCAACCTCCACATGGCACGATCATCTTCCCCAGCACAAAACAAACACAACTGCAATCCCACACGACTAACAACATGTCCTTAGCATCCCGCGCCCTCTCGTCCAAAGACCTTCCGCCCTCTGTCGAGAGCGCCTACTACCGCAAATGCATCGACCTCCGCCGGCGAATCACCGACATTGAAGACTCAAACGACGGCACGCGCCTGCGCATCACGCGTCTCTCGCGCGGCATTCAAAAGATGCGACTGGAACGCGCCTTTTTGCTGGAGCAACTCAACAAGCACATGGAGTACAATGTCGATGACAGCGACCGCAGTTCCAGCCCGCCACCCACGCCAACCGACAAGCCGCTACGCAGCAAGCGGAGCCACAATCGCAAGGGAACCCCACCGCTAGGCGGCAGCGGTAGTGCGGGCGGTGCGGAGACGGAGAGAGAGAGATTGGGTGTTGGACAGGGCGCGCTCGAGGGACGTATGATTCAGCATGGGGTGAACACGATGAGTAGCGCGCAGAGTACACCAGATCCTGCGGGCAGGCAGGAGAGAGGCTACTTTGGTACCATTGGTGCTGGTGCTAGTGCGGGTGTGACGGCGGCGGCGACAAGTCCCCATACTGCTGTCAATGGTGTACCACCGCCGCCTACACTGCCACCGTTGCATTCGTTGCCCCCGCTGCAGCCGCAACAGCCTGCGACGAGTGCGACAACGACGACGACGACGACGACACGACCGTACTTCGACCCAGCGTACGATGAGCAGCGTCCCGCGCCTGCTAGCGGCGAGGAAGATGGTGCACGGAGACGCGCGTATTCTGGGGCTGCGCAACAGCCTCCAGCCACGGACTCGGCGCCCCCTCCCCCTCTCCCCCTCCCTCAGAACGGCGACACCGAGATGACGGATGCGAGCTTTACTTCTGTGAACCGGGCTTGAGACTTGCAAATGGCCATTGAGCATGTCAACCATCATGCATGAATTCATCACAGCCACTTGAACTGTGACGGTCACGGTGGATGGATGCAATCAAACAGGCTAGCAGCAAGTCGTGAGGGAGATGGGGGTTTCGTAAGCATCAAACCTCTATCCTTTGGGCTGTGTTAATAGACATAAATGTCCCATTTTGCAAAAGCCGGCGGGGAAATTAAATAGCGTGTATGAATAGTAAAAGGTTTTGTCTTTAATTTTCCATATTAGATACCTTGCAAAGGTAGCTTTTTCTTTCCCCTTTTTTCTTCTTCTAGTTGCACGGATCTGAATACAGCTGCCGTGCTTCTTAAATTGGGTTGTCTAATGAGAGGCTGAAGTGAGGCTTGGACATGGTTGGAGAGTCAATCTTAGAATAGAGATTCACGTTTGTCGAAAGTCAGGTCATACGCACATCACATAACAACATGGATACGAGAAACGTGGTACAAGTGTCATGATATCCTGGTATCTGTCCCATCTCATCCTATCAAGACATGTCCACAGCACGTGTGCGGCCACAAATATGTCGCAGCTTCAGCATAACTGTCGTATGACTCCACTCTACTCGTCATCGTCCTTGTAGTGCACACCCGTGGCTACCTCACACGGGTCAGGCGCATACTGCACATTGCAGTGCTCCCAATCCTCATGATCATGGAGTTCACGCTTGAACTGGAGGGCATTGTAGATGTTGGCGAAGCGGAACTCGATGTAGGAATGGCCACTTGCGTTCTTGCCACGCTTGATGCGGTCGACTTCGCGCTTGTTGGTCTTGCTATTGCCTCGAGCGAGCTTCATAAGCGCCATGTCGTCAAGTTCGATAGCGCCGATAGCGCGGACACAGCGTGTGATGCCTTGATCAATGCAGTTGCGGATGACATCGTTGATCGAGTTCGGACCGTCCGTCTTCTCGACATCGACGACAACCGTCTTCATCTGACCCACCACCTCAATTCCGTTTGCCGTTGCTTCGTGGTATTTCTCGCATGCAGCAGATGTGAGAAACTTTACTACTGCATTCGAAGAGCCTGCCTCCGACATGGATATCGACTCGAGTCTGCCGCCCCACACAAGAGCTTGTAGCTGGTTGATGCTGGTCAGGCCGGAAATACCCTTGAGGATGCATGTACGCTGAGCAGCCGCTGCAGCTTGTTAGTATTGAAATTGCTAAAAAGAAAAGAAAAGGACAGAGTAGACTCACTATTCTCACGCTTCTCCGGGGCTGGCCATTCCTTGATATTGCCCACTGCATCCTTGGACACCGGCTTCACAACTACACTCTCAGCAGCCTCTGTACTTTCAACGGCGGCAACGGCTGTGTCAATAGTGGTGGTAGCGAGAGTACGAATAGACGGTTCCGCTTCAGGAAGAATGTTGAGAAGAGCCCTGGCCATGCCGCTAACATCATCGAGAGTCTGCAGGGAAATGTACTTTTCATCAACAAGCTTCGCGCAAAGTTTCAGGAGGTCACCATTCGCATCCTTTAGTAGCGGCATGATAGAATGTGGCGAACAGGACTCTAGGCCTTTCTTGGGGACCTTTTTGATGTAGTTGGCGAGCGCGAAAGCAAAGCGTGCCTTGATGGAGTCATTGCTCTTGTCGTCCTTGGAATACAAGCTACAGAGCTTCTTCGAAACAACCTGGATAAGATGCGATGCACTTGTCTGTTCGACTGGCAAAGCATCCATGTACTCGCTAGCCTTGCGCATGTACTCAGTCTCGAGTTCTTCCTGGGACTTGCCTACCAGTATGCGCTCGCCGACAGGCTTGGAGGCGTGTGCCAAACTCGCATCTCGAACACCGGTATCCTTAGCAGCCTCTGACTGGTCAGGTTTGACTTTTTCTGCACGGTCGGCATCAGCGAAGACTTGAATCCTCTTCTTGCTCTCCTCTGACAGAAACAGCTTCTCTACCAGCGATTCCACTGATGACGTCTTCTCTAGGGGTACGGGCTCGCCGGTTGTTGCAGTGGTTTTTAACTTCGTGCTTGCAGCTCCTAGACGGTCTTCGAACGCGAACATGCTCTTGTCAGGTTTGACAGGCGTGCTACCTTCGCTTGCATGCGACGTAGTCGCTGAGTTCAAACGAGCGAAGAGATCCTCAAGCACTGCCTGGGACGCACCACTAGACTTGCCATTGTCTTTTTGAGATGAAGTAGTCTTCGGTTCTGGAGTAGGTATAGCCGGCACAGGACTACAGACATCTAATTCAGCGGGTTTTCCATCAAGTAGGTCCCTATCGTGTAGCAATACGTACCCTTCGGGACTCTTTGCGCCTGATGCAGGAGAGAGCACAGCCGGTGATTTCGGAGCTGCAGTTTGAAATTGAGGGACAGGAGCAACCTGATCAATTTTCACAGCGGCCTTCTTGAGCTTCATAGTACCGGCATTGGCTACAGGCTGAACGGCAAAATTGCCACGCCCATCTTGCAATCCCCAGGAGTATGGTGCGGTTGGAGGCGGAATACCGCGTGGAGGAGCACCTTGGCCACCGCGCAGCGACCCAGATATCGGTGGTCCGGCAGCATACCTGGACTTATCCATGGTGGTGGTCAGTGGTGAAGGCGAAGAAGAGCTTGCTTGTTGAGTTGCTCTCTCGCGCGAAGGTGACGGTGGTGGGGATATGAGAGAAGATGCAGGCTCAGCTGAGACAGGCGAACTAGAAGTGGGCTCAAAACTGAAGTGCTTGGCGGTGAAGTGATTGTTTGGTGTGGGCGATGACGCTTCGGGAGAAATATTAGCAAAGTGCGGCTACGGCACAGGTGGGGAAACAGTTTGTACGTACCACCAACCCGCCTGTTAACAGGCAAGTTTGATATGCCGTGGATGCAGGCGCTCAGACAAGCTTGGTATAGCTTATCTTCACTGTTGCGTGACTGGGGACGTGGGGGAATGCCTGGCATCAAGCTGAGATACGCAGCACAGCACAGGCGGTGAAAGGTTGGGATCAAGGAGGAATTCGGATAGATGGGGAGGAATCAGGGTTCATGACGCTTAGGTAAGGTCGCTGCTGCCGTTTGCAGTAGAAGATGAACAACACAGAAGCGGGCAAGCAGGCTCAGATATCGACGGCAGTATGCATGTAAGAGAGCAGGCAAAAGACAAGAACACGATGATTATCATGGCACGGAGGGGCTTGTTGTATTGGATTGCGCCGAAGCACCTCGCTCATGCTGACATGTAGTGGAAGACTTCTCATACTAGCACAGCAGGAATGAGATTGGAAAGATACTGGACAGTGACCTGTAAGCGATACAAGGAGCCACTACGTTTACAGAACAACGTTTCCGGCTATGTTTATCGGCGAACATACACGAGTGTATACACTTTGACACGGGCTTGCATCTGGCGCAAGATCAAATGAAGGGTATCCAGACACGTGTGCGCGCCTTGTACGCCCTGTAATCATCACCGAAAAAGTCTATGAGATGCTTCTCTTCGTCTATCTCAAGTCAGCCCGCAGTCTGCATGATGACGAGTAGTTCATTACTTACGCGAAATGCGCTTCTTGAAGAAGTACCACAAGACGCCGACATAGCCGATCCCACAAGTCAAGTTGCCAAGCATGACTTGGGTTCCGATGCCCCACCAGAAGAAGCCAAAGTAAGAGGGATGGCGGAAGTAGGCGTACAGCCCGGTAGTCACCAGCTCGTGTCCGTCGCTCTTCCGCGACTGCACCATGTGGTTGAAGTTTGTGCCCGCTTGTATCATGGCCGTGCTGCGAACAGTCTGTCCCACCAAAATCATCGCAA
>Ga0265797_10010615_pt1 | contig 11706 bp, 4 predicted proteins | sample P2T30metagenome_FD_192433 | JGI IMG/M metagenome (GOLD analysis project Ga0265797, IMG submission 192433) | Plant litter microbial communities from East Loma Ridge, Irvine, California - P2 T30 | ecosystem: Environmental > Terrestrial > Plant litter > Unclassified | place: USA: California... | reverse complement strand
ACGGGCGAGCTGTTCTCGGCTCCCTACGAGCCGGTGCGCGGCGGGGTCGACCGGTTCGAATTCTCGGTCGGCCGCCACGACCTGCGCTGGACTGTCGAGAAGCTCGGCATCCGCATCGAACTGGTCGTGTCGCTGCCGGTGGACGACGTCGCCGAGCTGTGGTCGATGCAGGTGACGAACCTGTCGGAGCAGCCGCGCCGCATCAGCGTCTACCCCTATTTCACGATCGGCTACATGTCGTGGATGAACCAGTCGGCCGAGTACCGCCACGACCTGGGGGGCATCGTGGCCTCGAGCGTCACGCCGTACCAGAAGCTGGAAGATTACTTCAAAAACCGCCTGTTCAAGGACCGCACCGTGCTGCTGTGCGAGCACGCGCCGGACGCCTGGGAGACCGGGCAGATCGCCTTCGAAGGCGAAGGCGGCCTGCATGCGCCATCCGCGCTGGCCAATGAACGCCTGGGTGGCGGCGACGCGCGCTACGAGACGCCGGCCGCCGTGGTCCAGTACCGGCTGGCGCTGGTCCCTGGCGAAGCGACGACGCGCCGCTTCCTGTTCGGCCCCGCCTTCGACGATGCCGAAGTCGATGCGCTGCGCGCGCGCTACCTGAGCGAAGAAGGCTTCGCCGCCGCCGCGCGCGACTATGCGAACTATATCGCGCAGGGCGAAGGCGTCATCCAGATCAAGACCCCGGACGGCGAGCTCGACAATTTCGTCAACACCTGGCTGGCGCGCCAGGTGTATTACCACGGCGACGTCAACCGCCTGAGCACCGACCCGCAGACCCGCAACTACCTGCAGGACAATATGGGCATGGCATACGTCAAGCCGGCTGCGGCGCGTGCGGCCTTCCTGCATGCGCTGAGCCAGCAGGAAGCCAATGGCGCCATGCCTGACGGGATTCTGCTGTTCGAAGGCGCTGAACTGAAATACATCAACCAGATCCCGCACACCGACCACTGCGTCTGGCTGCCGGTCTGCCTGCGCGCCTATCTCGATGAAACGGGCGACGAGGCCATCCTCGACGTGCCGGTCGCGACCCACGATGGCGCGGTGAAAACCGTGTTCGAGCGCATCTCGCTGGCGATGGACTGGCTCCTGCAGCGGCGCGACGCGCGCGGCCTGTCGTACATCGAGCAGGGCGACTGGTGCGATCCGATGAATATGGTCGGGTACAAGGGCCGCGGCGTTTCGGGCTGGCTGACGGTGGCGGCGGCCTATGCGCTCAAGCTGTGGGCCGAGGTATGCGCGGCGCGCGGCGACGCCCAGTCATTGACGCACTATCGCGCCGGCGCCGAAGCGATGAACGGCGCCGCCGAAGCCCACCTGTGGGACGGCAACTGGTTCGCGCGCGGCATCACCGACGACGACGTCAAGTTCGGCGTCGCCAGCGACACCGAAGGCCGCATCTACCTCAATCCGCAGAGCTGGGCCTTTTTATCGGGCGCCCCCAGCGAAGCCCAGCGCGCGCTGATGCTGCGCGCGATCGACGAGCAGCTGCGCACGCCGTTCGGCGTGCAGATGTTCGCCCCGCCCTACAGCGCCATGCGCGACGACATCGGACGCGTCACGCAAAAGCATCCCGGCTCGGCCGAGAACGGCGCGGTGTACAACCACGCTTCGGTGTTTTACATCTATAGCCTATACACGATCGGCGAGGCCGACCGCGCCTTCGACGCGCTGCGCAAGATGATCCCCGGCCCGGGCCTGGACGACTACCTGCAACGCGGCCAGCTGCCGGTATTCATCCCCAATTATTATCGCGGCGCCTGGAAGGAGTATCCACGCACCGCCGGACGTTCGAGCCAGTTGTTCAACACCGGCACCGTGGCCTGGGTGTATCGCTGCCTGGTCGAAGGGCTGTGCGGCTTGAAGGGCGACGCGAAAGGATTGACGGTGGCGCCGCAACTGCCTTCGAGCTGGGATGGCATGTCGGTGACGCGGCGCTTCCGTGGCGCGACCTTCGAGGTGGCGGTCAAGCGCGGTGCGGTCGATCGGGTCGAAGTGATCTGCGACGGCGTCGCCCTGGCCGCAGCGCGCATCGACGGTATCGAGCCAGGCCGGACCTACCGTCTCGAAGTCACTGTACCGTAGGGTTGGCGGCTGCGCCGCCGACGCAGTGATGGTTGGCGGCGAGATCATGCGGCACGGGAGCGGAACCGATAACGATCACCGCGTCGGCGGCATAGCCACCAACCATACGCCAGGTTAAGCGAGGATTTGCGCGACCAGCTGTTCCGGCGTATCGCTGATATCGAGGGTAATGCCGGCTTCATCCGGCTGCAGCGGCTCCAGCGTGCGCAGCTGGCTATCCAGCAGCGACGACGGCATGTAGTGGCCAGGCCGATTGCTGACACGCTGTTCCAACAAGCCGCGTTCGCCGGCCAGGTGCACGAAACGCACGTCGCCGCCGGCGCTGCGCAACAGGTCTCGGTAGGCGCGCTTGAGCGAGGAACACGACAGCACCGCCCCGCCCTTGCGTGCGGCGAGCTTGTCGCGCAAGGTCACGAGCCAGTCGTGACGGTCGTCATCGGTCAGCGCGATCCCGGCTGACATCTTGGCGACATTCGCCTCGGAGTGGAAGGCATCGCCTTCGATGAAAGGGATGCCCAGCTTTGCCGCCAGCAGTGCGCCGACGCTGCTCTTGCCGCAGCCGCTCACCCCCATTACTACCCAGGCCGTGCCCTTGGCGTCATCGTTCGCTTGTATCGTCATTTCCTCATGTTAACGCTAACATCAATTTGCCGATTGTAGCCCTTATGGAGGAACGATGTAAAGCGCCGCGAAGGGGTCAAGCGCTCTCGCGCTCGCGCAGCGTAAAGCCAAGATCGATCCGCTTGCGTTCGGGCTCCTGGCCCTTGATCACCTGCAGCAGCAGGCCGGCGGCCTCGAAGCCGACCTGGTAGCGCGGCGTATCGATGGTGGTCAGCGACGGCATCATCCATGCCGACGCCGGCAAATCGTTGAAGCCGCAGACGGCGATCTGTTGCGGGATGCGGATGCCGTGACGCTGGCAGTGGTAGACGGCGCCGTGGGCCAGGTCGTCGTTGCAGCAGAAGACGGCGTCGCAGTCGGGCATGGTGGCCATCATCTGGCCCATCAATTCGGCGCCGAGTGCGATCGTGGACCGATCCGGCACCATCATCTCAAGCCGGGGATCGGCCAGGCCTGCCTCGACCATCGCGGCGCGATAGCCGTCGGCACGGCGCAAGGTGCGCTCATCCAACTGGGCGCCGATGAAACCGATGCGGCGGTAGCCCTTGCCCAGCAGGTGGCGCGTCATCGCCATGCCGGCCTCGAACTGCGAGAAGCCGACCGACAGGTCGCCGGGGGCGTCGGACAGGTCCATCATCGACACCGCCGGCACCTGCGACGCCTCGAGCATCCTGGTCACGGCCGGGCTGTGGGCCTGGCTCGAAAACAGGATGCCGTCCGGGCTCGATTGCAGGTAGGTGCGCAGCAGCTTTTCTTCTTCGGCCTGCGAATAATAGGTGTTACCGATCAGGAGCTGGTACTGGCCCGGCGCCACGGCATCGTGGATGCCTTCGAGGACGGCGGTGAACACGGCGTTGGAAAACGACGGCACCAGCACCACGATCACGTGCGACTGCGACGAAGCCAGCGCGCGCGCGGCGCGGTTCGGCACATAGCCCAGCTCCGCGACCGCGCGTTCGACCTTGACGCGGGTGGCTTCGGAGACCAGCTGCGGCTGGCTCAGTGCGCGCGAGGCGGTCATGATCGACACGCCCGCCATGCCCGCCACCTGCTCGAGCGTCGCGCGCCCCGTTCCCCTGCCCCTGCTGCGGCTCGTTTTTTCCATTATCGTCCTGTGTTGATCGCCTTGCCTTGTCCATTCTATCAACAATGACGCCGATCTCCGACCGCGGCCGGCATCACATGCAAGGTGCGTGAGCGCGAAGCCCGGCGCTCAGCAGAAATCCCTGCTGCGCGCATCGAGCCCACCGAGCAGGTGCGACAGGTCCACCAGCCGCTTGGCCACCAGGTGGCGCACCTCGCCCTGGCGCTGCCAGACGCCATACACCCCGAGCAGCGGCGCACTGAGCACCTCGCGCCGCTGCTGCTCGACCAGGCTCGGCCACACGATCACATTGATGTTGCCGGTCTCGTCCTCGAGCGTCATGAACAGCACACCCTTGGCCGTGCCGGGACGCTGGCGCACCGTGACCAGGCCGCAGGCGCGCGCCAGCTGGCCATCCTGGAAATCCATCAGGTTTGAGGCCGGTATGAAGCGCTGCCTGAGCAGCCGTTCGCGCAGCAGCGCCAGCGGATGGCGGCCCAGGCTCAAGCCCTGGGCGCGGTAGTCGCCCACGATCTCCTCCCCCTCGCTCGGCGCAGCCAGCGCCGGCGTCTCTTCGCGCGGCACGGTCGGGCGCAGCAGATCCTTGTCGGGCGCCGCGCCCGAGGCCTGCCACAGGGCTTCGCGCCGGTGCCCGGCCAGCGAACGCAGCGCATTGGCCGCAGCCAGCACCTGCAGGTCGCTTCGGTCCAGGTGCGCGCGCCGCGCCAGGTCGGCCACGCTGTCGAAAGGCCGCACGGCGCGCGCCTGCTCGATGCGCTCGGCCGCCTCCTGCTTCAATCCACGCTGCAGCGAAAAACCCAGCCGCACCGCCGGCTGGCGCGAGCGGTCCTGCGGGTCGAATTCTTCGAGCGATGAATCCCAGCCGCTGATGGCAACGTCGACCGGCCGCACCTCGATGCCGTGGCGGCGCGCATCCTGCACCAGTTGCGAAGGACTATAAAAGCCCATCGGCTGGCTGTTGAGCAGCGCGCACAGGAAGGCGGACGGCTCGTGGCACTTGAGCCAGGAGCTGGCATAAGCCAGCAGCGCGAAGCTGGCCGCGTGCGATTCGGGGAAGCCATACTCGCCAAAACCCTGGATCTGGCTGAAGATGGCCTCGGCGAATTCCTGCGTGTAGCCACGCTTGAGCATACCGCCCACGATGCGCTCGTAGTATTTCTCGAGGCCGCCCTTGCGCTTCCAGGCCGCCATCGCGCGCCGCAGTTGGTCGGCTTCGCCCGGCGTGAAGCCGGCGCCCAGGATCGCCACCTGCATCACCTGCTCCTGGAAGATCGGTACGCCCAGGGTGCGCCCGAGCGCGAGCTTCATCTCGTCGCTCGGATAGACGACCGGCTCGATCCCCTGGCGCCGGCGCAGGTAGGGGTGAACCATGCCGCCCTGGATCGGGCCGGGCCGCACCACCGCCACCTCGATCACCAGGTCGTAGAACTCACGCGGCAGCATGCGCGGCAACATGCTCATTTGCGCGCGCGATTCGATCTGGAATACGCCGACCGTATCTGCCTGGCAGATCATGTCGTAGGTGGCGGTATCGTCGTGCGGGATGTCCTGCATCTCGAATACATCGCCATACCGCTGGCCGACCAGTTCCAGGCCGCGCCGCATCATCGACAGCATGCCCAGCGCCAGCACGTCGACCTTCATCAGGCCGAGTTCTTCGAGGTCGTTCTTGTCCCACTGGATCACGCTGCGATCGACCATGGTCGCGTTCTCGATCGGCACCAGGCGCGACAGCTTGCCTTTGGCGATCACGAAGCCGCCCGGATGCTGCGACAGGTGGCGCGGGAAGTTCAGCAGCGACTGCGCCAGCGTGGCCCACTGGCGCGACAGCGGCGCCTCGGGATCGAGGCCGCTTTCGGCCAGGCGGCCCAGCAGATCGGCGCGGCTGTCGAACCAGTGGTGGGTCTTGGCGACCTTCTCGACGATGGCGAGGTCGATCCCGAGCGCGCGCCCGCTGTCGCGCAGCGCGCTCTTGGGACGGTAGCTGATTACTACCGCCGCCAGCGCCGCGCGCTCGCGGCCATACTTGTTGTAGATGTACTGGATGACCTCTTCGCGCCGCTGGTGCTCGAAGTCGACGTCGATGTCGGGCGGCTCATTGCGCTCGCGCGAGATGAAGCGCTCGAACAGCAGGCTGGCGCGGGCCGGGTCGACCTCGGTGATGCCGAGGCAGTAGCACACCGCCGAATTGGCGGCCGAGCCGCGGCCCTGGCACAGGATGTGTTGCGAGCGCGCGAAGCGCACGATGTCGTACACCGTCAAGAAGTAATGTTCGTAGCCCATCTCGGCGATCAGTTCGAGCTCGTACTCGATCTGGGCCTGGACCTTGGCCGGTACGCCGTCGCGGAAGCGCCGGTGGGCGCCGATCCAGGTTTCGCTGCGCAAGTAGCTGCTGGCGCTATGGCCTTCGGGGACCACTTCGTCCGGGTATTCGTAGCGCAGCTCGTCGAGCGAGAAGGTGCACAGGCGCGCGATGCGCACCGTCTCGGCCAGCGCCTCGCGGGTGTAGAGGTTGGCCAGGCGCAGGCGCGCGCGCAGGTGCTGCTCGGCGTTCTGCGCCAGGCCGTAGCCGCAGGCCGCCACTGGCTTACCGAGGCGGGTGGCGCTCAGGGTGTCCTGCAAGGGTTTGCGCGAGCGGACATGCATGCACACATGGCCGAGCGCCACGATCGGCAGGCCGTGCTGCCAGCCCACCTCTTCGACCGTGGCGCGGTGGGCGTCATCAAAAGCGCGGTGCAGCAGGGTCAGGCCGAGCCAGGCGCGGCCCGGGAAGGTGGTGGCCATCCAGGCGGCTTGCGCATGCAGGCGGTCGACGTCCTGGGCCTCGTGGCCGGGGTATGGGGGGAGCAGGATCGCCAGGCAGTCGGGCATGTGCTGCAGGTGGGCGTACTTTGGCGCGGGATTGGCCAGGTCGTCGGGAGTGAGCAGGTAGCTGCCCTTTTCGCTGCGGGTGCGGCCGATCGTGATCAGTTCGGACAGGTTGCCGTAGCCGTTGCGGTTTTGCGCCAGCAGGATCAGGGAGGGGGCTGGGGTGCCGTCGGGGTTCTCAAGGTGGAAGTGGGCGCCGATGATCAGGGGCAGGCCGGCGTTTTTTGCTTCGGCGTGGGCGCGGACGACGCCGGCGAGCGAGCATTCATCGGTAAGGGCCAGCGCGAAGTAACCCAGTTGTACTGCGCGCGCGACCAGCTCCTCGGCGTGCGAGGCGCCTTGCAGGAAGGAGAAGTTCGAAAGGCAGAACAACTCGGCATAAGGAGGCAGCGCCTGGGAGGCAGGGGGCTGGGCGGTGTACTTGGTCACGCTGCGGGGCTGTCAAACAGCCAATACTGTATAAAAACACAGTATAACCCAGCCGACCGTCAGGAAAGCTTACGAATCAAATCTTGGCGGGAAACGGGCGTGGCATGGGTCCGACGCACGAGGCAGACATTTCTTGCGACGGTGCGCGCGCACGCAGGCCTGACACGCCACCACCCTGCCCGCGGCGCAGGATCGGCTGGTCGGCGCTGATCATGCGTTCATACGCAAGCATCAGCGCCGTACCGCCCGTGGAATTGATGTAGTCAAGCATATCCATCGTGGTCTCGTAGGCCCAGCTGGAATAACTGTCACCCAGTTCGGCACCGAGCGTGGCACTGCCCTGCACTTTCGTCAGTAGCGTGACGACGGCCCACGAAATCCCGATCCAGCCGGTCGTCGACAGCGTCATGCGCAGCACCGGCATCAGGATGCCCGCCTCGTGGATCGCCTTGAGCACGGACAGCAAGGCGCCAGGGGGCATCGCGCGGTTGCAGTTGATGGTCGCGATCAGGATCGCGATCTTGTTCATCACACCCGGATAGCGGCGCAGGAAGCGATACAAGGCGGGGCCGATCTGCTGCTGGTCGCCGAGCAGCGGGCCAAGCCCGGTCGCTAGAAAGCAGCCGCCGGTCAGCTTCCACACCACTTTCACCAGCTTCATGTCGACCGGGCCGTCGAGCATCGTCGCGCTGGAAAAGGTCTGCAAATGGCTGGCGTTGCCGGCCCGGGTAGGATTGAGCAGCAGGTTGAAGCAGGTGGAGAAATTGGTGTCGTAGCTGCCGTCCACCGCAATGGCGCCGCCCGCGGTCACCGAGATGAAGGGTGCTCCCGCGCCACCGACGACGCCGATGTTGATGGCGCCATTGGCCTGGAGCGATGCCATCAGCCCGACCGCGTCCTGCGCGCTGCCACCGGCGTGCAAGGTGCCATTCGGGCCAGCGCTCACGTAGCTGCCGTCACGGCAGCGCAGGGTGATGGCGGCCGCCTCAAGGGCTTGCGGGGTGCAGATGGTGAACACCTCGGCCGCATCGCTCGAAGTGCCGAGGGCCGTGACCTGGCCATCGGCGGCGAGCGACCAGTAACCGCCGGCGGCGGTCTGGAGCTTGATTTCGTCGCCGGCGGCGAGGAGGCCCGCCAGCGAGACGAAGGTGCGGTCGGTGGCAAAGGCAGGCTCGGGCTGGGTGATCGAGACCGGCGTCTCTTCGGGCACGTTGACGCTCACGACCGCCGTCGTGCCCCAGCTATACACCATCGAGAACGACTTGACGGCGGCCGGCCAGGTGTCGCCGAAGGTCATGCTGTCGGCAGTGAACGACAGGCTGCCGTTCTCCACCAGCGCCGCCACCTTGCTTGTGACGTCGAGCGGGCCATAGGCGGCCGCGATGATGTTCAGGGCGCGCGGGTCGAGCGACGCCTGTCCAACGGGCGTCGCCGGGTCGTAGTCGATGGCCAGGGCCTGGTTCTCGGTGGCCGCGGCCATCTGCGGCTTGCGGTCGCCATACTGGTAGACCACATGCAGGGCCTTGCGCATGGCCGGCCAGCCATCGCCGAATACGCTGCTCGATGCGCTGACCGACAGCCTGCGGCGGCTGACGCTGGCGCGGACGATGTCGGTGACGTCCTTCAGGCCGTAGAAGGCGCTCAGGATGTGCAGGGGCGGACGGTAGCTGAGCGCGTAGGGATTGCCTTCGACGACGATGTCGATGAACGGCACCTGGCCGCTGTAGCTGGCGACGATGACGAAGGTGAGGCGCTTGCCTTCATTGGCAGCGCCGAAGGAGGCGTGGTCGGCGACCAGGGACAAGGTGCCGGTCGAGCCGTCGATCAGCTGGCGCGTGGTGGTGCTGACGTCGACCGGGCCGAAGCTGGCGCCCCACACCGTCAAGGCCGGCTGGGTGCTGTTGTCTTCCGGCGCCTGGTCGGGAGCTTGGGCGGCTTGCTCGAACTGCGGGATGCCGATGTTCAGGGTCTGGCCTTCGGAGGCGGTCGCGACCAAGGTGGGGCCGCCGTCATAGCGGTAGACGATGGTCAGTGTCTTTTCATGCCCGATCCAGGTGTCGCCAAACACCTGGTTGCTTGCCAAAACAGTCAGGGTTTCTGGAAATGCCTGACGGTTGACGAGCTTGATGACCTGGGCGGTGACCTGCTTGAGTCCATACGCCGCGCCAACGATCTGCAGAACGCCTGTGTTTTGGGTAGCCATACTTGAATGTTCTTTCCGAAGTGAATAACATGTTTTGCATCAACAGCGTTGATGGGCACAATGCGTTTTGTTGCGCTCCATCTTCACTGTGAGCAATAGTTTGCAAACTTCGTGCCACCCCGAAATAATGGTGTCGCAGCAACAAATCCAAGGATTTGGTCGACTATTCATGCTGTTCGGGTGTAAAACAGCGGGTGTTTTTACATGTCAACGACGAAGTTGACACGCTGAGTGGCTGAATCACGGAGTCAAGAATGTGTGTTCGGCAAGTTTCTTTTCCTTTAGCATTGACGGCGCCCGCGCCGAGCCAACGAGCCGCAAATGACTTCATCGCCTGACCTGACCGCCACTCCCAGTACCGAGCGCTATCGCATCGGTAAACTGCTTGGCAATGGCGGATTTGGCGACGTGCATGAGGCTTGGGACCCGGCGCTGCAGCGTACCGTTGCGATCAAGCGCCTGAAGCCGGACGTGGTGCGCGACCAGCCGGATAATCTGCTGCAAGAGGCGCGCCTTGCGGCATCTCTGCGGCATCCTGCGTTTATCCAGATTTATTCGCTCGAGGACGACGGGCATAGCAAGTCGATCGTGATGGAACTGGTCGGCGGCAAGACCCTGCATCAGTTGTTGTCCACGACGAAGCTGTCGCGCGATCCGATCCTCGATATCGTCTGCCAGTTGGCCGATGCGATGTCGCAGGCGCATGCGGCGGGGCTGATCCATGGCGATCTGAAGCCGGCCAACCTGATGATCGAGCCTTCAGGACAGTTGCGCATCATGGATTTTGGATTGGCGCGCAAAATCGACCCGCTGGCGACGGAGTCGGGCGATGTGCTGCAGACGCAAGGCACGATCGCCTATCTGGCGCCCGAAATCCTCAATGGCAAGCATCCGAGCACGCTCAGCGATATTTACGCTGTCGGTGTGCTGATGTACGAGATGATGCATGGCGAGCGGCCGTTTGCGCATCTGCATGGACTGGCGCTGGCGGCGGCGCAAGTGCAGTCATCATGCCAGCAATGGGATTTCGCGCAGGATGTCGACCAGGACATGGTTGCACTGGTCAAGGCAATCTGCGCGCCAGACCCGGCTGCGCGCATTGCGACGATGGCAGAAGTCCGACAGGCGGCGCTTGGATTGCGGGAACCCGGCGCCCGCATGGCGTCGCCATCCCTGACACTGCCCAAGCTTGACGCCACGACGTCAGCTTCCCGCCCCACATGGCGCCGGATTGCCTATGGCGTGCTGGCAGTGCTCGTGCTGGTGGGTGGTACGAGCTATATGTGGACCACGCAGGATTCGCCCCGTCAGTGGCTCCCCCCTGCTTCCGATGCCACACGCATCATGAATGGCATGGCTGCGCTGCGCCACTTCGATCGCGACGGCAGCCTGGACGTCGCCATCGACAATTTCAGCGGCGTCCTGGACAAGCAGCCGAAGCATGCCGCTGCAACCGCAGGATTGGCATTGGCATACGCGCTGCGCTATGCGGGTGACCGAAGCGACGCCAGCTGGCTACAACGGGCTGATGCCGGTGCTCAAGCAGCAATTGCGCTGAACGATCAACTGGCGCTCGGCTACGCGGCCAAATCGGTCGTGCGTCAACAGCAGGACCGCAACGACGAAGGCTTGCAATTTGCGGAGCAAGCCTTGCGCCTGGACCCCATGGACATCTTCGCGCTGAACACCAGGAATGCGATCCTGATCCGCAAGCGACAATTTCCGGAAGCCGAGAAACATATTCAGGCAGCACGCGCTGCACATCCCAAAGAACGGCTATTCATCGATCAACTGGGTACGCTTCGCTTCCGCCAAGGTGATTTCACTGGCGCAGAGCAAGCCTTCAGGCACAGTATCGAGGTGGAACCGGATGCTGTATATGCTTACGCGAACCTCAGCGCTACGCTGATCCGACTGGATCGGAACGACGAGGCATTGCAGGTGCTGCAACACGGCCTGCAAGTACGCCCCAGCGGACCGCTGTATACCAATCTGGGAAATGCGCTTTTCAATCGCGGGGATTATATTAATTCCGCCAAGGCGTTTGAACATGCTGTCGCTACGTCAAAAGGCAACAATATTGCCTATTTGAGATGGGCTAACCTGGCCGATACATTGCGCTGGATTCCCGGACGGGAAAGGGAGTCACAACACGCCTATCGCAATGCCGCTGCCTTGCTGACACCGCTGCTGGAACGTAATCCGGACGACGCCACATTGGCGTCGCGACTGGGTCTGTACGTTGCGAAGCTGGGGGATCGGGACCGCGCAACGAAATTTAGCCGACAGGCAGTTGCAGCGCTACCAACGAACTCGGACATTCGCTTCCGCGCTGCCATCGCCTACGAAATTACAGGACAGCGCGATGCTGCGCTGACTGAACTTG